>JAABUP010000341.1_pt1 | contig 105354 bp, 145 predicted proteins | sample 5559201 | NCBI WGS metagenome assembly JAABUP01 (sample SAMN10711887, study PRJNA513373) | rock metagenome | isolation source: Antarctica rocks | place: Antarctica
TCGCAAAGTGCTGCGAACAGACGCTTTCAAAGTGGTTTGTCGCACTGTGAGAACCTAAATGTAACATTGATTGAGTACTTTAGATACATGTGTTTAGGTCGTTGCGCTACATGCAGGAGGAGCTGCCAGAGGTCCCGGTCGAAGTGGCGGCCTTCGTAAGACGCCGAAATCTGGGAACAGTAGAGGTGCCATCTGCTCTTACAGGGGCTGTAGAAGCAGCTGCAGCAGCAAGCAGCTCTCGCAGCTCCAAGCTTCAGCGCAAGGAGACAATGCAGCTGACAGCGGCACTGAAGCAGTTGTCTCGTACGCCAGGAAAAGGTGGTTCCGCAATGAGCCTGATAGACGCAAATGCAGGCAGCAGCGAGAAAAAGCGCAGAAAAAGGGTGACACCTGTTGCTGCACCTGATGCACTGGTGCTACTTCCCAAGCACCCTTTCTCTTCTCACTGTGATTTTGCATGTTTGCAGACTCCACCTGTCAAGCAGACCCTGCGTGATCTGCGCCATGCTTTACCAGTCAGCATGACATCGCCTGAAGAGGATGATACTGATGACAGTGATGCAGAAAGCTCTTGGGACAAGTCTGACGCAACAGAGGACCAATTCAGAAATGCTTTTGGCAATCATGACTTGCCAGGTGTTGTGTCTGTGCCATCCATCGTCAGCGATTGTCTGCTAGTAGTAGCAATCTTCTCTCTATCTGATCCCTGCATCAATGTATTGCTCAGTCACTGGCAAAGCTAGTCACCAGCTGTTAACCTGCTGTATCTGTTCAAGCTGCATTGTGCGCCTCATGCAATGAGACACCCTCACGTGGAGCTGGGAAGCGCTTTGATGCATGAGCTAGCAAACATGCACAGGCAAAATGAATGACAGCGTTAAGCGCGCTTTGCGTTGCATTCAGTAAACCATGTTTTCGTGCAGAACGGGAGCCAGTTGCAGCCAGCAGCCCGGAGTATGACAGCGCCAGAGTAGCAGCATATGCTTCTAGCCGTATGCCAGCCTGCTATGCAGTACTGTTTCGTGTCTTTGATGAGCTGAACCTGCATCTGCCTGACTTTGCCCCACGGACCATGCTGGATTTTGGTTCAGGGCCCGGAACTGCTATATGGGCTGCCAGGGAGGTAAGCTTGGCAAGCTTGCACACATGCATGAATAAAGTCTTGGGGAGTAGCATGCAGCTGATGTGGGCTGGTCTACATGAATGACTATGCTCAGTCTCATGTGCTTCTTGCTTGGTTATGGTGTCCCAAACATGCCTGCAACATGCCTCATGTTGCAAGAAAGCATCTCACAGTTTGTGCTCAGCACTTTTCAAGCTGCAACAAAGCAAAGACAATATGTATGCACAGTCAAATTGGAGATTCTGGTCAAAGACCTTGTGCACAGCACCTGTGTATGTTGTGTTTCAATCATGCTCAGATAGCCCATCAGAGGCTCAGGTCCATTGATCTGTATGCCCTCACAGGTATGGGAGCAGTACCCTCAGCGAGTGACAGCTATTGAACCCTCAGACGCCATGATCAAACTAGCAGCCGACCTGCAGCATGCACAGCGCGCACAGCAGCCATCCAACAGCAGCACATACACCATCCAATGGCATCGGCAGCTGCATCCTTCCATGCTGCCAACAAAGAAATCCAAAGCCCAGCAGATTGGTCGTCAGACCTACGACCTTGTGGTGGCATCTTATGTGCTGACAGAGATGTCATCAGATGCTGCTCAGCAGCAAGCAGTGGACATGCTGTGGAGACAGACTAAGGACGTGCTTGTCTTGATTGAGCCAGGCACCCCTTCTGGCTCAGCTCACGTCAGACATGCTCGCACACAGGTACTGGATCTGATTGTTGTTGCATGTCGTTTGTTAACATGCCTGATGAGTCACGCACTGTCCTCCTTGAGTATGCTTTGAATGCTGGGATGCCCAAAAAAGTGATGTGCGTCGTCGCTTTCTGCATTTGGCCACTTTACATGAAGTTACACCCTGCCTGTAACTGCAGCCAGCAATGCACTCATCATTAAGATCAATACAACTGCAGAACTCGCATGCTGCTGTATATTGGTGCTACATTCCAGCCTCAGGCTGTTCACACATCATTCTCAGTAGGCCTCATGCTGGTTCCCAAGACCAGAAGCAGGTTCTCAGCCTTTGGCTTGCTGCAGGTGTTGAGCGGCGGCAGCTCAAGCTCAGCACTCAAGCAGAGTCACAAACACAGTCAGCAAGAAGAGTCTTCCAAGCAGTCTCAGCCAGCAGGGGCGCATGTGGTAGCCCCTTGCCCTCATGACGGCAAGTGCCCCATGGAGGGAACCAAAAGCTGGTGCCATTTTGCTCAGAGGTTCCAGCGGAGTGATCTGCAGCGCCGACACAAGGTACACGCTTGTTGCAACATCCTTGATTACATGTCACAGGCAATCATAGTACACCGCTGACCATGACTTGCAGTGTGAGTTGAACACAGCAGCAAGAATCTGTCAGAGCTTGCAGTCGATTTGACCATCAGCATCTGTCTCCCAATGCTTCTCTCTTGCTGGCCTGGTCGATGTTCAGTTGCACATTGCTGCAAACACCATCTTTTGGCTTCATGATGCTATGCATCTCACCAGGTGTCCATGAACGCTGCAGTCCCCTGTCACCAAGCACACGCTTCTTGCATTGTGCGGTGATTGCTTTTCATGAGCTCTCAAGCAGGTCACTATCTGAGACCCCAGTTCTGTAGTGTACATACCAACTCAGAAGCATGTGGGAAGCGCATAGTATCAGGCCTTTCTGCTTCAGGGAGAATCTTGGTTGCGAGGCTGCAGGCATGATCAGGTGTGTGGTGTTGCAGGTGCTGCCAGGTGGTCATGGGGCTCGCACCTACCAGGATGAGCGCTTCTCCTATGTGGTCCTGCGGCGGGGCGCCCGCCCTGCCCCTCACACCGTACCTGAGCTTACAATCGCCAGGCAGCGCCAGATCGACCCTCCAGATGCTGTGCAGCAGGCCATTGAAGCAGGTGAGATTTCATCCACTGGAGCCCAACAGCTGTGTCAAAACTCACAAGCCACGTTGTATTTCAAGGGGGCCACATTGTATTTCAAAGGGGCAATCACACTGCAGATGCTCAATGCTGGCTTTGCTGGAAGACTCAAGATAGGGTGGAATTTGATGGTCACCCCATGTTTGTGTTCTCATGTGGCATGCTGTCTTTGTCCCTGGCATCAGGACAGCTTGAGTCAGTCTGTGTACACGCAACATAGACCCTTGTAAGTTGGGCAAGCAAGCCTAGGCATACATCTTGAGCTGTAAATACTCACCTTGCAGCAGTCTCGTGTCATTGCTGCATACCTTTTACCTGGGCAGCCCAGTATAATACCTGGCTTCTCATTAAATTGACGCTAAAAGGTGTAGTCTTTTCCTTGTCTTTTCTTTCTGCATACCTGTTTGTGCTGCCTGATGCAGGAGTCATCCCTCGGTCCCCAACACACATGTCAGCAATGCAGCAGCAGAATGCTGACAACTCCAGCCTGTCATGGGATGACAGCGAGGAAGAGGAGGAAGAGGAAGACTCTGACTCAGCAGCATGGGCAGCAATGAACTTGCCTGAGATGGATGATGCTACTCGCCAGCTAATCCTCAAGTCCATCAAAGCTAATGCTGCATCTGATGAAGAAGAGGATGAGGAAGAGCTGCTGCAGATGCTGAGTCAGCCTGTGGTATTAGAAGGAGCCACAGACTTGCCACAAGAGGCAGACTCAGCACTTGCCACCATGGAAACCGCTTCCACAGCTGTAGCAGATTCTCGGGCTGCGACACAAACAGACATGCCACATGCTTTGCAAGCAGATGACAACAGCATCCTACCACAAGAGTTGAGTACGTCAAGCATTGAACATGGGGGTATCAGTGATGTTGAGGATGCTCCAACTGTCTCCCAATCTGTCAAACTGCCGCCCAGAAAGGTAGATGCTGCCAGCCTGGAAGGCTATGATCAGTGGGATCAGAATTACTGGCAAGACAAGGAGCCTGAAGCAGTTGATGCTACACTGGCTGCTGCTCAAGTCTGGTCCCGCATCATTCGTACTCCACGCAAGAGGGGCAAGCACATCATCCTGGATGTGTGCTCCCCTCAGATGCGTAATAGTGAAGCAGTGGATACATCACATGGTCATCTTGTAAGGCAAGTGGTGGCCACCACTGACAAGAAAACGTGGCTTGGCCCTGGGGGTTACAGGCTAGCTCGTAAGAGCCGATGGGGTGACCTTTGGCCCAAATTCTACCAGGACTATGCTCTCACTCACAAGCTGTCGTGAGTCCACGTCTATTGATACCAAACTCGTCTCCTTGAACCTTTCATGCTGTGCAAGCACTATAAGTGGCAAATGAATGTGAATATGGCAAATGAATCGCAGCAAGCTCATCATGTGCATCAGTTTAGTGACCTGCTTCAGCTATTACAGTATGAAAGCAACTGTATGAGCCCCCACACTGGCATTGAGCACAACAGCATAACAAAATTGAAGGTTCTGTCAATCCTGAACCCTGTTGCTGTGTGCGTGCATGGCGTCCCTCTCTCCTCGTGCACTTGAGCCTGAACACGGGTTTGATGTTGTTGTCCCCATTCATGTTGCAGCACTTCTGTGCAATCTTGTGACGATGTCATCATTTCTGTGCATGTGTTGCCAAGCTCTGCAGAATTGGGCGTAAAGAGTTCATCAAAACCGACCTAATCTAGGTACAACAGGACTTAAACAGCTACCGTAGTTGTACTGCTTTGTCTGTATACGGCTAAAATTGGCAGAGGCACACTGAAGCACACACTCTGGACTTGGAGAAGGACACATGCATTGTAATCTATTCATTTTGGGCTCTGCAGCCGCTTCATTGCATCACCAATGTTGGTGTACAGCCGTTTGTTTGCCGCATGAATGCTTTTCAGATGGCAACATCCTGAAACCCAGCAAGAGCTGAGCTGCTTGATGATCTGTAGGTGGTTGGTCTTACAGCAATTCCTGCATATTGGCCTGCATCAACAATGACGCAACGGCCAAGTCAGCTTTCATTACACAGTAACACTGGGAATGTGTACTAGCGGGCCTGCACAATCAATACCATATACGCCGACTCAGCATGCATTCACACCAAAACCTGCAAGGTTGTATTCCAAGATAGAACGTCCAAGCATCTAGGAATGCCATCTGCAGTTAACACACATCAGCAAAACAAATCAAGAAGCATGCTGACAAATAATCATTGGGCATGCAGTGAGCAGAAGGCTGAAGCAGGGCGCATGGGTAATGAAGCTCACCAGCAGGAGGTGGAACATGAGGGCTCTGTGTCTGAGCTGCCTGTTGTTCAAACGACAGCCGGCCTGCCCAGATGTTGGGGCCCAAAAGATCCCTAACTTGCCCTATGAACTCCCCAGCCGCAGCTGCTGTGGTCTGCTGGCCACATGTCAGGGAGTCAAACAAAGGCTCTATGAAAGGCTCCAAGTATGGCTTGAATGTCTGCAAAGGACACAGGCACTTGACACAGGTCCAGCATCTTCACTTCTGATCTTGCGATTGGATCAATACAAAATGCCCTGCAGATTACTGTGACCTGAAAGTCAAGTGTTACAGGCTGATAGCCCCAGCTTTGATCATCAGCAGATCCAGGCAGAGCCTGATGCCTTGCAAATGCTGATCGAGCACACAAATGGTATGTACCAATCAGGTACGCCGCATTGTCTGCAACAAGAACGCGTCTGGTTTTCATGCTTGCTTCCCGGGCAGTTTGTGCAGATAATGCCTGTAGGGCTTACCCTTTTGCCCAGGGCTGACATGATAGCACCCAACTGTTTCCAGATGGTCTCTTGAAGATTGCGAGCCTGAGGGAAGTGATTCAGACGAGCAATGTCGGCTAACATGGACAAAAAAGGCACAGCTTGCTGTGGCTCAACCTCTGCCAGCTGCCTCAGAAGGTACACAGCGCCATCTGAAGCCTCCCAAGGCTGTCTTGGCCTGCATCAGTCAGTCTTGACATTGCCGGAAGTTGCACCATGCGTACATAGACTGCTCCAGAGGCCTACAGCGTGACTGCACAGATTTGACCAAGCTCATTCTTGACCAAACAGAAACATTGCCCAGCACAGCATGGCATAGCACAGCAGGGCACAGCACAGCAGGGCATGGCTCATAATGGCACAGCACAGCACATCATGGCACAGCACAGCAGCACAGCACATCAGCACAGCACATCAGCACAGCACATCAGCACAGCACATCAGCACAGCACATCAGCACAGCACAGCCCATCATGGCACAGCACAGCACATCATGGCACAGCACAGGACGTTATGGCACAGCACAGCCCATCATGGCACAGCACAGCCCATTATGGCACAGCACAGCACACTGGAGAACAGTAGACAACAATGAAATGCAGCACACTGCAGTGCAGTATGAGCAGGAGGTGACCTGGTATAGCCATACTCCATGCAGCCACAGCTGTCTCCAATGGCAGTCAAGGCCGCCTTGTTTCTGATCAATCCACTGGACTGGAACAGCGCAGTGGTGTCAGTGTGAGGCTGGTGGGGGATGATGGGGACCACCACCACACCAGGGGGGGTGGGTCTGTCCGGATCCTGGATGTTTGTTGTTTCTGGTTGCTCCTGAGCTTTGGGTAACATCTCCCTGTGAGAAATAAGCGTCATGTGTGTTTCTAGATTCATCAGATGCGATACTCATGGCGGAGGGAAAGGGCTTGGCTGGCTATGGATCTAAACAAATCACATTATGCAGTGCTCAGGCTGTTTTTACTGATGTGTGTTGTCACATTGATGGTATTCATTAGCATGCTGCTTGGTCACAATGACCATTTGTGTTCATGCCTGCTCGTATCATATCCTGAACATCAGTTATGCATGTTCTCACACACTGCAACAACCTGGAAGTGCTATAGAGGCAAAACCCTGCACACTATAACAAGCTCAGAATGCTTTAGATCCCACAACAGCTATGGGTGAGGATCACATGCACCTGAGACATGGCACCACCACATCCAGGGCTGGTTGCTGATAGGCCCTGACCACATCAGCCAGAGCCATGGCTGCATGGGCTCGCACAGACCACACGTTGTCATCTAGCTGCCGCTTCCAGAGGGGAAACAGCACCTCCAACCAAGGCCTGCATTCTTCAGGGTAGGCCAGAGCACAGCTAGCTGTCGCCAGGCAGGCCCCATCACGCACCTGTGTGGCAAGCAGGTGATGTTGATACGAAAATGCATCTGACAGCCACCTGGGTGAACTGTATGTCGACTTATGTGTGGCAACAGTAGAAGATGATGGCGCACAGAGCTTGGTTTAGACACACCTGGTAGGTACCTAGCACAAACAGCTAGCACACCTGTATAATTTGTTACTGCATATCCATGCAAGACATGATTGTGTATACATGCAACACATGTGACTTTGTAAAGCAAGTGCACATGCATAACATGAAGTGTCATGAAATAGGCCTGACATGGCCATGAACACACTGTGCATGTCATGCCAAATAGATCGCAGCTAAAGTATGAACACAGCCGGACATTCTCAACTGCAGCTGCAGTCAATACTGCAGCGCAGCACAGCACAGTGCAGCTTTCAAACATTCACCGGCCAGCTATCATCCCTGAAAGCACTCAGCAGTGCCTTCATGATCCTGCTGAGGTATGGCAAAATGGCGGGAGACTCCAGCTTGCGTACAAGCTCTGCCATACAGTGGCACGCTGCTTCCCTCCCTCTGTTGTTGTTGCTGCGTGCTTGAGACTCATAGTACTGCAGCACCTTTTCAGGGCACCACACATGGGTTGATACACTGTGGACATATAGCATCCTGACATAGTCACACTGAGTCTTCCGGCGTAAGATAACAGATATCAATACTGCTGGCATGCAATGAGTCACGTCTGTCTGACGCTGTGTTAGACACACACAATTGATTGCCTGTTCAGGTCACAGCAGGGACTCAACCAGCATCCAGGAATCTGGATTCATATAACTGGCCCGCTGGCATACACGTCAGACAGACGTGACTCATTGCATGCCAGCAGTATTGATATCTGTTGTCTTACGCCATAAGACTCAGTGTGACTATGTCAGGATGCTACAGGACACACACAAATGACTAGGATGCACACCAAGGCAACATCAAGACAGGCACATTCTGTGTCTTCTGCCACTTCTCAAAGGCGGTCTACAGACAATGGTGTGCCCATGATAAAAAGTAAACCCAACAAAAGATGCGAACCAGATAACCCATCGCTCGATCTGATTGAATGAGGCAGAAGAGCAATCTCTTTTTGTGGCTGACAGTGTTGCAGAAGGCAGCAATGATCATGCTGCTCAATGATTGTTCATCACAGATGATGGGGTGTTCTCAAGCCGGTCTAAGCTTTTTTTTGCGGCGCCTCATTGCAAAAGTTGTTGTGACAATCGGCAGCACTGCACCCATCTGCAACTACCTGCTATGATGGTGAGCAGGCACCGACATGGAACCTTCAGCCAGTGCAACCCAGCATGCAAAACTGGCACCCTACTACACCAGCAAGGTACACTACTTTCATGCTGCACAAGCGGACAGCTTGCTTTGTGCTGATCTTGCAACATGTTGAGACCCTGGAACAGCTGGACAATGAGTCAGCTATCATTCACACATGTCACATGACAGAGCATGAGTGATCACCTGGGGCAAGCAGCGAGCCAGCCAGGCAGGGCCCTGCTGTTTCAGGGCTTGTTGCCAAGTGCCCTGGCTGTACAGTCTTACTCCATCACTCTCATGCCACCGATTGAAGCACAGCTGTGGCAACAGGAGCGGCAGCAGCTCCTCTCTGAAGCTGTCGTCACAATTCAAAAGCAAAGCACGCACAGCATGACAGGCGGCCAGCCTCACCTGCAAACAGGGCAGGCACAGCATGACAGCCCAAAACACTTGAAAAGCCGTATACTCTGTGATGGACTGACAAACGTATGCTGTGATGTATGCCGTGAACGTATACTGTGATAGGGCTCAAGGGTGGACGTTGAGTTGTGATGGTGCTCTGGTCTTGCACTGACTGCAGATGCAATGACAGCGCCTGCACAGGTGGCTGCAGACAGGTGTAACGCTGTTGATTGTCACAGCAATATGTTGCAAGAAGATGCTGCAAAGAAGACATAGATCTACTTGAGAACATCTAAGACATCTCCACAATTTGAAACGCATTTTTACGGTCCCCAGACGTTTCTGAGTTTAGTTTCCAGTATAGGGATGACGTTTCTGAATTGCAATAGACGTTTCAGGATAAAAACATCTCAGCAGCGTACCTGGCTCCAGTTTTCGCTGAGACCATCCTGCAGCTTCACTGCCAGATCCTTTCCCCAAGCTTGCAGCGCGGGTCCAGCAAAGATATTGCAAAGGTCCCCACATGTCTCATAGCCTGTCTCCCTGATGAAGCGATTGGGGTGGTAGAGACAAAGCCACAGGCGCTGTTGCATGGCGTCATCAAAAAAGGGCTTGTAGGCTGGCCCTGAACCTTGAATCAGTCCTTGCAGCACCTACATACAAAGACTGAAGTGTGATTTGCTATGTAGGCACTGCATAGCTGGGATTGCATGAAAGCAGGCTTGTGACATAAGAATGAGTGAAGCAGATGCATACATGGGCTGCAGTGCCCAAGCATGATGGGGCTAAGTCTCTGAAGTGTCACGCAATACCCAGTGACAAACAAAGACGTGCCGCTGCAGCCAAATACCAATCTTCTTTGGCTCTTTACACTTGGCCATCACGAGTGCCACCTTCTGTCAGGGAGGTGACATAATTGAACTTAACAGCAGACCTTTGAACAGGCACACCTTTGCAGAAGCACTGCATTACCTTGCAGGATGTCTCCAATGCATGCCACCCCTCACTGCCATGCCGCATGTCTCCTGTGCCTGGGATGCGCCGCTGGTAGCTGCCATTCAACACCTCACTTACCAGCTCAGCTGGCGTGCTCTCCTCAGTTGATGACAGAGCTAGGTGAACAGTGCGTTCCTGCGCACAAGCATAGCCATACCAGGTTGTGGCTGTGCCTAAAGCATGCATGGGTGGTGTTGCTGATCTCTCAATTCATTGCTGGGCATACACAAGCATGCTATGTTATGTACAGCGCTGTCAAGCTAGGTCGAATGAGACTCACCCAGTTGTTCTCAATGCTCTGACAGATAGCTGGCTGCATGCTTTGGACCACCTGAGCTCCATGCTGGGCAGCAAGCAGTCTGACGCAGCTGCTGATTGCTTCTCTGACACGCACTTCGCCATCTTCCAGAAGATCCACACTGCTTGTCACAATATGCTGCCAATCTGTGAAGTCTCGCTGGGACTCTAGCAAGATCTGTAGGACAAAGCCAGGGCTTGAACGACGTGTGCAGACTTCAATGATACGCTTGGTCTCTCTTCAATCTTGCAGGCTCACCTCTGCAGTGTTTAGCCATGCCAGCCTTCCATGCCAGTCCTCGGACGTGGGCTGTTCTAGAACACGCTTCCTCAGCTCGTTCACAGTCGTCTCGTTGGTGCCTGCAAGCCATGCCCAGGCTGAGACACCCTTCAGGGGGCAAAAAAGCCTACTAGGAGAGCATCACCTGCATGTTTTAGAGATGCTCGCAGCCTGAGTCTAGCTCTTTCGCGGTCTAGGTGTTGTGTACTCCCGAGCTGATCAACCAACGACGTGACCGCTTGAGTTCCAGCCTCAGCTCCAGATCCTGGCTGGTCGCAGACGTCGTGATCTGTCCCAGTAACAGCCATTGATCCCGATGGCACCGGCAAATATGACCGGAATGCTGACCGCAATGCTGCACAAAAACGCCTCAGCTTTGCTCCGAATCCATATTAGTCTCAACCTCAGTGCTGCTGCAAGTGTGTGCAGCACAGGGCATTGAGCCAGAGTTGATCAATGCCTTTGAAGCTGGAAAATGCATGCATGAGTGATGTGAATGTTCCCAAATCAACTCCATATTGATTACAATGTACTCCCTGTCACACTGGGGCCTTGTTCAGCAGCTTGAGGACATCACCAACCAAATATAGTGAGCCTGTGACTAGTACCTGCAGCATGTAAATAACAAAACTCGCAATCGTGATGCATTGTAATGCAGTTCAAGTGCACAAGCAGGCTTGAGGAGAATCTCAGCATGCTTTGCAATGTCTAACAGCAGTCACTGCAATAGCTTCACCCTTGATAATAATAATGATAACAAAAACGCTTTCTGTGACCCAATCAGTCATGACTATGCTTTACAACATCAGCAGTCAGACACTCATGAGCATCAGTAGCACAGTGTGATCAGACGTTCAGGCTGCAGTAGGTCCCAAACAAGGCCCAACCCCACCCACAGCTGCAGTGTGAGAAGCAGCGCCTGACCTGCAAAGGTGCTTTGGGTCCCTCTTGACCACAGCGTCTCAACCAGCTGAGAGTTGCCCTCAAGGATGACAGCACAGCCCCTTGCGCAGCATCCTGGCTACCCTCTAAACCAGGCAGAGGCGGCAGTCTCAGCCCTGCCCTTGCCACCTGTTCAAAACCAATATGCAGTCAATGCTTCGCAGACCTATTTGTTCCTGCACATGACAGTAGCCCTAAAACGGCAGTTAAGCTGGCAATTTACTGTGTGCATGTGAAGTGTGTAAATATGTTTTGAAATCGCTTGGGCAAAAGATGGCAATTTGTGGAGTTGTAACCAAAATCCATGCTGTAGGACATACACATAGTTGATCTGCCCCATTGACACTGATCAGACATCAGTACTGTGCTTGAAGCAGATTGCAAGGCAGGCAGCTGCGGCCTACCATCTTGGGTCTGCGAGAACAACTTTTCTGGCAATCATGCTGCATTTCTTGTTGCTAGGACAGATGTTGACTACTGGCTTATGGGGAAACGTGTCGTTTCAGAATCATAGCAATTTGCAAAGTACCAACGGAGACTGTTTTTCCGCAGGTGTTTGTCTGCTGAACTTTCTGGACTGTGAAGCTTGGTGTGTCAATTTCAAGACACGCCCTCATGCATCAGACCGTCATGCACCTAAACAGGTGACCATGCTCTTTATCCTTTGGGGCTACTGAAAAGGCTGGTTTGGTAGACACCCCTTTGGGACCAATGGATATGATGGTATGGTTGACAACTCAGCCCGTTCAGACTACGTCATAGATTGATTTGGTAGACACCTTACCCCTCAGGGACTACTTGATAGCTTGCTTTAGTAGACAACTCACCCCTCTGGGACTGTTGGATAGGTTGGTTTGGTAAACACGCTGCAGCCCATGCTGCCAGGACAAGTCCTTATGCTGTTCTGTGGAGCCCAGCTTGCGGTAGCTGGACTCAGGGGGCACAAAGAGGGCCTGTTGGAAGCCCAAGCCCTTGACAGCCAGCGTAGTCATGAAGGGCTGCAGCAACGCCTCTGGATTGCGCTCCTGCATGCACAGCCAAAACACATCAGGCTGCAACATATGTGCTGTATGATGGCGGCATTGGCCAACTTCTCACAATGGCAGACACCTCTCAGCTAACTGTTGTGCACATCTAGAATTATAGAAGAGGCCGTCAAAAGCAAAGATGCTCTGCTCAGGCGCGGGCCTGTGAGGAACATGACCGCAAATGACATAAGAAATGACTAGGATGCATGTCTCACAGACAGAAAGATATCCCCTTCTGCTCTGCAGTATGCACGACATTTCAAAACCTGCCACTGCTCCAAAGGCAAGCCTGGTGTTATGCAGCAAACCAGCATAGACATGGGAAGCTTGATCAAGTGCGCTTGCAAAGCTACCTTCATGCAGTTGAACAGCAGAATGCGGTGAGGAGGCATCGGCGGCTGCCCTGCAGGGCGGCTAGATTCCTGCTGCAGCTGGGAGGCTTCAGCAAACCACTCTGCACAGGTGGCCATGCTCTCGGGTGTGTGAGCCCCATCCAGAAAGAAGGTGGTTCCCAGACCCTCTGGCGCACCCTCTGACACCCAGCTTTGACTGATCACCTGCAAAGGCCAAATATGCTCATGAGGAATCAGAATGTTTCCATGCACTTGTTCTCTTGAGATGTGGGCCAACTTCCAAGGTCTGAGGGGTGAGAGATCATCCTGAGACATGCGTGTATGATGACATCAGGGATGTTGCAAGCCAACAGCCCTGAGAACCCTGAAAACACCTTACAATTGCATCAAAGATTTGCTGTTCACAACACACGGAGCGCTGATGCTGTGATTGCATGGCAAAGCATTCTCTGCTACAGCCACATCCGACACCCTGACTACGTGTGTTGATCAGAAAAGAAAAGACAAGAAAAATGCCACACCTTTCGGCGTCAATAAAATGAGAAGTGTGGTACAGGGCTGCCCAGAGTGTGTTGATCACCTGAGCGCGGCCTGGCCAGACGCACTGCCTCAACCCAGCTGCATATGCATCTGGAAGCTGCAGCTGTGCCACCTGCTGTGCACGCTTTGCCGCCCCAGCTGGGCCAGAGCCACCACAGCTGTGGCCAGCTGCTTGCTCCCATGTGGCCGCTAGCTGCACAGCCAGCGAGGCGTTGACCCTCTGATGGACTCCGGCCAGTCCTAGCTGGTGAAAGCCCTCAGGAGGCAGAATGTACTGATCGAAAGGAGCAGCCAGCTTCAGGGGAGCTTCTACCCTTGCTGCAGCCTCCTGCAGAGCATAGCGTGGGCAAGTTTTGACAAAGCCTTCAGGGGTTCAATCGGTGCTTCATGACTGCATGTGCGTTAAACCTTATACTTTTTATGTCTTGGCCGAGGGTTCCAGCTGCATGATGCGCATGGCATGTGTACTACTTGAGACCCAAAACAATTCCCCAATGTGAAAAATGCATGTTTACTGTCCAGGCATTTCTGAGTTTAGAGTTCCACTGTAGGAAGGGTGTTTTCATAAACATGCAGATGTTTTGGGGTTGATAAGAGCTGAGGGATTCAACAGCACTTGGCCGCTTCGTCAAAATTCTGCACTGGGCATTGCAACACAGAGCACTGACCAGGAGGGATTGAAGCGCATCCACTGGTTGCTGAACTGTGAACGCTGGCACGCCCGTTTTGAATATTCCAGCTTTCTCCCTTGCAATCTCCTGCATGACACACATCCAGGTGTCATGCACACAGATCACAGCCAACCATGGCAGCAGCGGGTTAGGTGCCCACTTGTGTGCAAGACAGACACAAATAACACTGGTACTGCAAGTTGGCCTCTTGTGTGACGCAAAAGCGGAGCATGGTATCTGCAGATGTGCAGCGGTATGCACAATGCTTGAAGTACATGTTGTGCTATATGAGCAGCTCTCACAGACAGGACGCTGCCCTAATTGCCACGCTCTTTGTCAACAGCATGAGGCATTGAAAACATCATTTGCATATTTATTGCTTATGCCCACATGATCCACATGGAGGGGATGGGGGGAAGTCTGGGAGTAATCCTGTTGCCAAAGGCGCAAAGCTCAAATGCAAAGGAAAGTGTGCGTGTCAGCAGGGCCAGGGTTTAAAGCAGAACCAGCAGACCCAGCATGCATGCAATACCAGAACAGCACAATAAGCAAGCGTGGTGGGAGCATGGCAGGAACAGCATAATGAGCAAGTGGAAGCATGCAGGGGCAACACCTTTCAGGAGGTGACGTTGCATGCAAAGCGCCCCAAAACTTAGTTTTGGTGCAATGTTTCCTGATGTTGCAGTCTTACATTTTATGACAAAGCAGAGCAACATACCGGCAAGGTATGGCCTAGCAGCTCAACATGGTCATAGCCCAAGGAGGTGACGCCGCATACAATAGGCTTGGGTATGCAATTGGTGGCGTCCAATCGACCACCCACACCCACTTCTAGGATTGCCACATCCACTTTCTCCTCCAGAAACACCTTCAGAGCTGTAAGACGTGATCATGGTCTGAAATGGATTGGATGGTTCATTGTGCACGATGTACATGCCATGCAGCATGCATCAACAAGAATCACCCAAGTGACACAAATTGCACCGCAAGGATGCACACAATAAGACAGGTGATGCAGCAATCAAAATAGCCTTACACAGCCTGCGCTGGCATGCATTGCTAGCAGCAAGTTTTGATTTCATAGTCCATTATAAGAAGGCAGTTTTGCAGACTTGAGCAGCCTCTCACAGAGGATCATACAGTCTCAGACTGCGTGCATTGCGATGTCCGTGTCTCACCTAGAATGGTCATGAATCTGAAATATGCTGGCATGCCTGCATGTGCGTCAGCATACTCTTTCAGGTTGTTGAAACACCACCAGAAGTGCTTGATGAATGTCGGTATTGCTATAGGCCGCCTGCAAGTCAATGCCTGTATGACGTCCGATGTGTTCTGAATCCTGACAAAGAGTAACAGTAGTGCCCAATAGCGCACAGCGACTGCGACAGCACTAAGATTGGCCACTGCAATGCAAAAAATTGCTTTCAGGAAAGCTGATGAGCAAACTGACCCTTGCAAGCGTATGCGTTCTCTGACATCCACCAGATGTGGCGATGTGAACAATCCAGTCTTGTAGCCGCACTGCTGCAGCATGCTTTCTACCATTGCGCATGTTGACCCCTGTCATGGCACCAGATCATTGCAGGGGTTCCCTCTAAAGCAGTATGGCAACCAATGTGCTGTAAACACCATGTGCTGCAACATACCTTTCCTTTGGTGCCAGCTACATGAATGACTTTGAGTTTGGTCAGTTCCGACACCAAGTCCAATCTCTGCAACATGCATGCTTGTTGTCATCACGGATGGCAAACGAAGTTGTGTATTGCCTTCAGCTCTAACAAGTCTTACCAACAGCATGAGATTGAGTACCTCGAGATAGGTTTGCATAGACTCATATGCTGCTTCATATGCTTGCTTGTCCCCAGCTTTTGGCTTTTCTGAAATCAAGGAGTTCAGAGCTTCCAGCACGTTCTTGTACTCAGGTTCATCCATACTTGTCGGCAGCCTGTTCGCTTCACATGTTTGCCGTCAGCCAAGAAGTCCGGTGGTAAAGTCTAGGATCAACTCCCTGGTAGTTCAAACATAGTGCGGTTTCGTGTCATGTCTAGAGGATCAGACTTCTTCTTGTGACGCTGACTTAAGATTGCAGTGACAGTCCCGTTGCCTCGCACATCGCGCTGCCAGTCTCATCGCAGCACTATCGCTGCTGCATTGCTCCGGAACCATTGGGCTAGATTCCTTGACTTCGATAGGTTGTATGCAAACATTCTGCAACAAAAGTCCTGCAGCTCGTATACATCTCACCTCAGCCACGTCGCACCGTGACAATCAGATACAGGCATCAGCTTTGTCGTGGTAATTTCAAGTCGAGTCAGGATAACCTTACCACTGTAAGCTGCGTGCCTCTTGACAGCGCTCGGGTGTGAGCGGCTCCTTGGAAGGCCAAGGCAAGCTTCGCAACATCTGGTTGAAGTCAGTCAGCTTTGGCTATCGCCTGCCGTTGTAACTATTGGTAGTCCCAAGTATGGAGGAGGAGGTTCCAGTGGCTTCAGCCAGGTAAGAACAGTATTTTTCGCTAGTCCACAACGGCCGTTTCTTGACTACATTGTATGCTTGCGAATGGGAATTTTCAGGGAGCAGCGGATCGCGGCGAGGAGATCCAGGATTGCAGAGAAGATAGCAACATTGCATGCTGGCGAGGCCACAGGTATGGCTCAGCAATCCTGAGTACATATGCTTAGCCAAGTCTGCATCAGAAGCATTTGCCTATTGCTGTTCAGTGTCATGCTGCTCTGTGTGGTTCCCCTCAGCAACGTCCAACTTGAAACAGGAGATGACAAAACTGTGAGCAAGGAGGAGCTTGGGAAGGGGCGTCAGCAAGTGAGTGACAGCCGCAGCCGCTTGCTGAAGCTCAAAACTGAGAGGGATCTGGATGTCAGCGCTGTGCGTGTCACAGGAGAAGAGCGAGAGTCGCAACGCAGAAGCAAAGAAGAAGAGGAGAGGCAGGTACCCATATTTATGCAGCATCTGAGATTGACTTTCCTGACCTAAAGATGTCAGGTTTCTGGTTCGCATTCAGCAGAAGGTGACAGTGCTGGTCACCGGAGTTGTCACCATCTGCCATAATGTGCTCAAAAGCATGACGTCAATAATACCCAGGGATGACTAGCATTGTGACGCCATCAGCACTGCTAGTCAAGATTGCTGGCGCAGACACTGGGGAGAAGTGCAATTGACAGCAGCAGCAGCATTCAGTCTTGTCAGCAGTATTTGTTCCTGTAATGATGACAACATGTTACAGTGACAAACACTGCTGACAATATGGTATGCTGCTATACTATGCAGCATCACATCGTACCAGCAGAATGTTCATGGTTGCGACAGCATAAGTCAATCAGGCCACTCCTGGACAAGCAGGACTACTTGTGATTACCAGTCAAAGGCCAAAGCTCAACGCGACAGAAGCAGTCCTGCTGACTTGAACGTCATCATTTCTGACTCGGCGATAGCTCTTTTCATGGATCTATCCAGATGTAGTACGCCCACCTGTCCAGCTCCATGCACAAGTGGCGAAGTTGCTCTTGTCAGAGTCAGACCACACAGCATTCAGTGTTCAGTCTATAGCTGCGAAAGCCTTCGATGACAGGAGCAGAGTCACGTGATTGACTCTGCTCAGCAACCTTGCTTGTAAATCTGTCACTATGCTCGAATTGCCGTGATACCTGGCGGCATCCAGTGTTCACTCAGCAATTACTGCACATTCCCTCCTGTGTTCACAGGTGCTACGGCATCGCCTGTTGACAGAGGCAGAATCAAGTGTCCAGCTCAATGCAGAAGTGGCCAGCCGGTGGGGCCACCTCTTCCGCCTAGAAGTGCCTCAGGAGCTGCACCAGGAGATGCTGAGTCAGCAGGCCGCCTGTGACACAATCATTGCTTCCAAGGACGCCATTGTGGCTGCCATGCGCTCGCAGCTGCACGACAAGGACGATGAGTATGTGCGCATGCTGAAGCAGCAAGGAGAGGATGTGGATCTGCTGCTGCTGAACATGGGCAAACAGCTGGAAGAGATGCAGACCGCGTACAGAAATGAGCTGGCACAGATTGATGACGCATACATGCAGGTGTGTGGTTTATGCCTAGTCAGGGTGTGTCTGTTGCAGAAGCATTTGACATTGCATTGGAGGCAATTGGCAGGACTGTATACAAATATGAGCTGCCACAGAGTGGTGATGCCATTTGAGCGCAATGCCTTTGGCAAAGCATGACAGAGTTGTGGACAAAGCTACAGACCTTGATGTTGTGTACATGTTAAGACACCAGGTGGTCAGCATGTTCAAGTGTGCGCATGATGAGCTCCTTTTGTCTTTGTCAGAGCCCCAGCACTGGTCTGGCTTGATGTCAATGGATCAGGGAAGTTGTCCATTATTGAATCAGTCGTCCCACCAATCCTCTCTGAATGAATGTAGGAAAGGGCCGAGGTAGTGAAGAACAACAGGGCTGAGGTGGAGGGGCTGTTTGACAAGCGCAGCAGTGCCGAGCAGGCTTTCCTGGAGCGCTACATGGCTGCTGCTGAAGCCTATGAGCGCCAGCTGGAAGACCTGCGCTGTGCTGATGCTGAGGACTACAACCTGCTCAAAGTCAGGTGTGGTCATACTCAACATTCAGGCTTTAGAGTTCAGGCCAAATCTCTGCTTCACACACAATCCTGCGCCCAGCCAACAAACTCGGTGTGCTGCGTGTCTGCATGCCATCCTCTGCTTTGTGTCACTTGACAGGACCTCTGAAGAGCTGTTGCAGGGCAGCACAACCTGCTCACATACACAGGTAGTCAGCCGCCTTGCATTGCCAGCTTGGCTCACTCACCACATGCTGTCTCGGCTACTGCCCATGATATCAAACATATAGGAAAGGGCTCAGCATGCACTATCCCTGCACGATGGCTGTACAGTGCGGACGTGCTAGAATGTGCAGCTCACACCTACAGGCAGCTTGAACTTCCAATGTTGTCAACCATATTTGGTCTTTGCTTGATGTACACACTTGTCCTGTGCATTGGAGACGGACATTCAGACCCTGCAGCAGCTTGAGCCTCTCATGTTTGAACCATATTCAGCCTTTGTTTGATGAACATACGTATCTTGCAGGTTGGAGACAGATATTCAGACCCTGGAGCAGCATCTGGAGTCCATGAGAGCAGCCTACCAGCTGAACCAGGAGAAGCTGGACTACAACTACAGGGTGCTGCTGGAGCGTGATGCTGAGAACCAGGCCACCATCACTCAGCAGAAGCGCAAGATCTCCAAGCAGAGAGACCTCCTGTCAACCCTCATGGTATCATACAACTGCCAGTTGCAGCTTTGCTTGCTCTTCCCAAGTCTCAAACCAAAAGTTTACAGACATTCATTTCTAGGGCTTTTGGAGCTTCTCCATTGAAGCACGCCCCTGGTTCGATGTGACATGCAGATCATCATCACCACTACTCATTGGGTCTGGCAGGCACAACACAATGCCTCAAGTTGAGCACTGTCAGCCTTTGCATATTTTCTGACCTGCATTGCACCGTGACTACATCACCAGGTGGCAGGTGTCACGATCCGTTTTCATGCCTTGGCAATCGTAAATACAGCGCAGCAGAGCCCCGGTATCACTGCATGCAACGCTTTGTGTGCCTGCCTGCAGCAACGCTACTCGCAGCATGAGAAGAAATTTGCTGAGGCCAACATGCGACTGACAGAGGAGTACAAGCGCATCACGGAGCACTTCAAGGACCTGCAGGCCAAGTTCAGCCACTTCCAGCAGGCTGACCTCAACAAGTACCAGGCGGTCAGTCAATTTCTTTTGACATGCATTTCTGTCTGTCCAGCTGTGTGTCAGCTGTGGCTGGTCTGTCTGCATGCCTGTCGGTCTGTTCATGCATGTGCCTGGCTGCTTGAGCGCATACCTCTGTAGCCTGTCTGTTGCCTTTTACTATGGACAGTGGATGGCAACATTCAGGAAACTGTTGAATGGATGGCAGACATTCAAGAACCTACTGAGCTGATTTGCAGACATTCAGGAAACTAATGAAAGGGATAGCAGACACTTAGGACACTACCAGAATGATTTGTGGACCATCAGCGGTCCATCTGACACATGACACATCACTGCGCTGAGCAGCCTATTGCATGCCATGCGCTTGAAGGCATGCAGCATATGTACGGGCTTTAAACAGTCTCTGACTGACGCCCCAGATCTGGCAAGAGGAGAACCAGATGTATGACCAATTTTGGACTTGTGCTACTGATGTGGCAAACAGGAGGTGCATGCGTCGGTGCACAATGTCCATTCGGTACACTGCAAAAGCAAGCAGCACACAAACAGTCACTATGGTGGTGATGAAGATCTGGCTGATGAAGTGAGGAGAGGTGCATGCAGAGACAAATAAGGTCCTGCCATAGCATGTACAAACAGTCACAGCATACCAAAGACCTGTCTTATTTTGTGGCGCAGATATGGCAAATGAAACAAGAGGAGGTGCACGCAGTGGCACACAAGCTGCTGGCAGCTGATCGTGTCATTCATGAGCAGCAGCTGGGCTGGCAGTGGCGGGGGCCAGACGAAGATGCCCTGCTGGCAGGGCCCCACAGCCCTCAGGCCACCCGTACGCTGGCCGGCTCTAGGAAGAAGAGCAGCAGTCAAAAGGCTGGCAGCGAGATTGGCGAGAATGAAGAGATGCCTGATGGTCAGTCTCAACCCATCCCTCTTAGCCAGGGGACATCAACTGGTCAATTCAGCATCTGGAGTATGCCTTCATGACTGATGTTGGGGGCACAGCACCCAGTCAGATAGCCACAGTAAATTGGCAGACAATTAAAGCATTTCTGGTGCACAGTATTGTACACCTGTGGCTGATGTGAAGGCCTTATTCTAGCCTTTGCTGCTGCCATCCTGCCAGCATGTCTCATCCTTGCTTTATCCTCACTGCTTGGATTGCAAGGTGGGTATGCCTATAGGTAGCTAAAGAACAACATGTCTGATCATGCAGAGTCTAGGTTGTAACTGGTCTTCTTGTTTTCCTTGAGGCATTACAGCAATTGATTGCTGCCATGCACATATTTAGTGGAATGGGGCCAGACACAAACAGCAGCAGCCATATGCAGGGATGCGTTGTGTCAGTGCCAGGCAAGGCTGGTTGCTGGCACTTTAGACAGTCAGATTGTTATCATCCAGACTTTGAGCAATGAAGCTTTGACTGTGCGCTCTACAATTGCAGAAGAAGAAGAACAGGCAGCTGAGGAAGCCATTAGTCAGGATGAGGTGACCACCAGGCTGCAGGAGCCCACCTACTTTGGAGCCCTGCAGCTGCTATGTGACGAGGCTGGCTTCCTGGTAGATTCCAAGGCACACAAGATGCTGGCCAGCTTACCTAAGCACCAGGATGAGCAGCTGATCCATGCTGAGTCAGTTGTGAAGGCCCTAGGGGTGACTGATGGGGCTTCTTTTGATGCCCTCATGGCAGCCCTGTCTGTGGGTGAGCCTGATGGGGCGGGGTCACAGAGCATGGGTGACCCCACATTGATCCACCCAGCAGACGCAGTCAGTAGATTACGTGAGTTTGTGGAGGCAGAAAATGGCGGAGCTGCAGCAGCGTCCACCATTGGGTTGGCAGGTGAGGAGATTGCAAACATGTGACCTGCAGCCTGCTGTCCAGACTATGTTCAGACGTAGTCAGTCAAGCTATAGCTCACCATCATCAAACTGCTGATGACAAAACAGCAAGGCAAACCCCAATATTGGTAGTGGTATCAGTGGATTGGACATGCAGGCCAGTCATTGTCCAAATCTATGGGTGCTAACCCTGGTTTGAGTCGGCGTGCCATAGAGCAAGAGCAGGAGTACTGGCAGAGGCTTGGCAATGTGGTGGATGACAAGCTGTGCAGGGTATATGGTGCCGTAGAGAAGAATCTGCAGAGCTACCATCAGCTGCTGAAGGACAGAGCATCAGGATTGCGAGAGGTATGGCCTCACTACTTGGGGGAATATTGGCAAAGGATGTTTGGTCAATGACAGCATTGATCTCAGCAAACACATGAAATTGAAATATCATGCGCATTGTGTGGATGTTTGCACAGCTGAGAACACGCCATCCAAGCATATTGCAGCACTCCCTGGCAGCTGTGCATCTGTCCCCCAGTATTTGCTATCAGTGACACTTTATTGGCAATGCTCATTGGCCATGTCATAAGCATGTGCTATGGTTGCAGGTAGAGCAGATGCAGCAAGCAAACCAAGAGCTTCGGGCCCTTCTCAATCAGTACCTTGCTTCACCTGTCAACAAGGAACTGCAGATTCCACCAACCCAGGTGCTGTAGACAAATGACATGTTACATAGGTTGACATAGACACAGCTTGACTCGTGTAGCACAGCTCTGTAGAGGTGGATTGAAGGCAATGCAGACCGAGGTGCATATAGCCCAACTTCTCAAAGCCTTGTGTGTGACACATGTGAGCCAGTGTCCTGTATATGTGTTGCACAGAGTAGACTGCGTTGCTTGCTGTAAATGCCGCTTGATGTGTCCGCCATATGTACCAAGTTTTGATTGAGTTTACATGCTTGTCTCCTCAGATCCTCTCTTCGCAGGCCCTTAGTGTGCGCCCTTCTTCTTCTGTAGAAAGCAGACAATCATTTAGCTTGGAAAGCTTGACCATAATCGCGGTCTGCAGACTAAAAACAAAGACGTACCCACATGAATTTTGGCTCATCAGTCTTCGGCTGCACAGGCATTGTGGAGCTGTACGGCACATAATCCAGGCCTTTGTATGCAGCATCGTTCAACGCCTTTCTCGTGTGGTATTCCCAGGCGTCATCAGGCACCTTGTTGTGAGCCTGCAGCAAACCGGAAAGTCAAGAAGTTGCACCGACCGGCGACGACGACTATACAGCAATACCGGACGGTCGAAACACAACAGTGATCACGTTTGGCTGCTGACTCACCGCGCTGGACCAGATGTCGGGACTTTCCTGCTCAGGCGTTGACATTCTCAAGTCGTGCTGGGCAAGGATGTGGCGCAATGCGCGCAGGCTGTGTCATTTGCATGCAAAATAGTAACGCTCGCTTTCGACCTTGAAGTATCAAACTCGATATTGAACTGTACCGTGTAACTGTGGTCACCTCCTTAGAAGGTTGAAGCCACATGACTATTGTCATCAAGCTCTTAATGTCGCTTCTCAACGTTGTGCAGTTTCCAATGCCTGCCAACAGTGTTTGCGAAGAATTGAAATATTTGTACTCTGTGGTTCCTGACTTGATTTGAACGAGCCACTATACCTACCACCATTTGGCTTGCGGTCTTAGGCTTGCGCCTTTCAGATCATACTATCTTGAATACGCTGGCTGGAAGGTGACTGTAAATGTCCGCTGGCCATGGGTTGACCTCATCTTGTATATGCAGGGTCGCAATTCGGCACGGCAAGCTGTGATCATACACTAGCTGCAGCCGCTAGGGTGTAGCAATTGCATGCGTTTGCCAGTTTGCTTACGCGTGCAATGCGTCAGCTAAGCTAGTAGATACAGCGATGCAGACTCGATGGCAACTTGTTATCCGTGGGGATCAAACCGTTCCACCGGTCATGACTGCTGATCAGTCAGGGATTTTTGTAACAGTCGTTGGGGCCAGCTAGCCCATTTGACTAAATTGCAGTCTGGGCATCAGAAATCAAAACAGACAAAAAATGCCATAGACAACTAAACTCATCATCAGGAGACTGTTAGGAAACTGTCTGCGGAAAGTACACAAATGTGCAACAAATTCAAATATATTTCTCTTATACAAGAGTCTCTTAGCATGTAATTAGGTATCAGATACGACTTTTATGGTCAATATGTCGACTTGGAAGTCGCAATATACATATATAGACAAGTGAAACTCTGCAGGAGGTCTGTGGCACACATGCATGCATGGCTCAATTGTGACAGGTAATTATTCATGCATCTGCTGGGATTCTGTCTGGGATTCTATGAAGCTGTTTCTCGAATTGACGCTAATCATCTTCTTCGTCAGAAGTCAACACTGCTGACTGTCAGTCTCGATACAATCCTTGCACAGGTGACCAGCGATCACATTGCTCAGACTATCCACGATTGTACTCTGATGCTGACCGCCAACCCAGACCATTACCATCGCCGTCTGCGTGCCATCAACTGCTGACTTTTCGCGTATCACGCTCGGTCCGCTGTTGTTCGTTGTCTAGGCACTACAATCATAGGCAGTTGAGGTGGTGGCATGAATGCCGGTGCTGCTGGTTTTGCCGGAGCACCTGTGACAAAATTCGTGCTGGCTACCAGCATCTCCTCCTCTGTGATAGTGCAAGCTGCGCACGGATTCCACAGGCGTCCCCCTGCGTATCTGCATTTCTTCACACAATCATTCGTGTTCCGACATCCAGGGGAGCTTGCTTGCGGCACCCTCTTGCTGTACTACTTCCGCTTGTTTGAACGGCAACGAGGATCAGCTAAACATGGAGCCTGCACTGCAAGCACACTGGCCATCAGCTATGCATTACAAACAGCAGTTTCAGCGGCTCTATCGACAGTTCTGCCATCTGGACCTTACGGATGGATTTTTGCCAACTTCATTTCCTTCACCTTAGATGTCCCTCCTGCACAGCGCTTCACGCTTTTTGGTGTACCAATGACAGACAAGGCAAGCTTATTATCCAAGCTGCACATTGGAGTGCGCATGTCTGTTGATGGAGTTTGTCAGGCTTGCTGGCAGCCAGCCTAATGTACGCTTGCTAAGTTGCGCAAACGCAACATGAAGCCTAGCATGCAGTCCTGATCATGCCAGAGGCTTTAAATACCAGGCTTACAGACAGTTTTGCATTTGCTCCAGGCTTGCCTGCAATTTTTCGTGATCTACATCTAGATGTTGCTGTGGGGACACAGTCTACAGCCAGTGTCGTAACTGCCTGGTGCTTCCTTTGTTCAAAAGATGTGGCGTTTTGGCTGCAGGCATTTGTATATTTAGCAGGCATTCAGTTGTTGGCATCCCATTCCTGGCGCAGTGCCCTTGCTGGTGGCTGCGGTCTACTTGCAGGTCTTGCCTATCAGTACAACTTCCTCGGTCTGAAGCGCTTGAAGGTGCACATCTGCTGCCATCCTGCTGTCACCATAGTTCCTACTTGACCTGCCATACAGATTTAGCAGAAGCCATATACATCCATATACATATGCATTGATGTCTTCTTGTGTATGTATCCAGGCGTAACAAGCCCGTAGGCATACATTACTGCAGCTGCATCATCCTGCCAATTTCACATGCCAAAACTTGCTGTTTGCGAGTTTTGTGTACACAGTTCATGCACTCGGGTTGTGTAACTGTCAGACTTTGTTGCGTGCACGGTGAGCAGTGTTAAACCTGCTGCACTTGACCCTCCTATGAGGAACACCGTACATGTCAATGACAAGTACAATCTGTGCCCATGAGCAGGTGCCAAAGCCAGTGATGAAGTGGTGCTCCTGGGCTTTTGGGGGGCTATTAGGCACCAGCCACCCCAGGCGGCAAGTCCTTCGCCCACCCCAAGCTGGCTCAAGCTCTCGAGCAGCAGGCCTTGCTCAGGCTAGACAGGTAAGACACCTGAGGCACCAAAATTTCACCCCTGTCAATGTGAGTATGCTGATTTGTCATTTGTGTATGTCAAGGACTGCAGGAGCTGCGCATATAATCGATGACGTGTTGTGAATGCTGCAATGACCCACATGGCATATTGTGACTGCTGCCCACAGTTGCAGGTCTGGAGCATCTGCTCTAACTGTCTCTGGCTCGTTGACTGGCTGGTCTGGTCTCCACAATGTTTGAAAGATGCAAGGCCTTGGCTTGATCATGTGTGAGGCTTCACATCCAATCATAGCATGCAGTGCGCATCTGTCTAGAGACAGTCCTCAAAGCATTGGACGAGGATGCTGTTGTTTCATGCAGGCGTCAGCTCCTGCACTACCAGCAGCCTCTCCTGATGCTGTACAGCAACTTGTAGCCATGGGCTTTGACCCAATCAGGGCAGCTGCCGCTCTGCAGCAGAGCCACAATGATGTTCAAACAGCGCTAACTTACCTGCTGTGACCTCTGCTTATTGTGAGACCAGAATGTTCTCTTCTGGTGTAAAAGAGCCCAAAATTTGTATGTCCTCAGACGCAATACGTGATGTGCTCTTGTGTTTGAGCTATGCAGATTTGGCTTGTGTCATGACTGTGTATTGTCGTTTGTTGTGGACATGGTCAATGCTTCTGTTTAGATTGTGGTGACTTTGGTTAGGTTTGTCATTTTCCTGGATTATTGGGTTCAAAAACGTGTCCTCAAGGGTGCACTGATTTGCTGAGCTTGGTGGAATGCCTGGACCACTGAGAGTCAGATGTAGTATGCATTCAAACAAGGCTGCGCTATGCATTGCAGGTTTTTCATTTGCTCTGCAACTGTCTGTTCCTGTCTGTCGCGCTAGTGCACAAAGATTTTACACTCACAACTCAGTACAATCCGTCTTGTAGGTGAACAGCATTACAATGGCGAAGCACGAAAAACAAACTTGAAAGGCTACAGGTTCCTGGCATAAGCACAGCAGTGTAGAAAGTGGGATTCTTTGAAATGTTGCAGAGGCCTTCATGTCTATCCAAGTTTTAAGATGTAATGCAACAATCAGAATGGTCATACTGGATAAATACGCTCTATATGTAATGATCAGTGTGCCACATTACGATGAAAGACCAAAAAAACAACACAGCAGCAATTAGCGCAGCAGGAAAACACATATACCTTATCCATACCTACTTACACAAATTGGCCAAAACAGAACAAAGCCTACACTCTATTCAAAATTCATTTGCAAGGCAGACAGCATTACTGCATTACACTCACGCTGCAATCTTGGGCTTGGCTTCCAGATCCTTGAATGGATCAAACGACACATCTGACACCTTGACCTTTTTCCTAGGAGGCACTCTAGCAGGACTCAGACATGTACCAGACAAGAAATTGTCCAGTTTGCCTGAAGCCGCCAAAATCAACCCCAGAAAGCATGGGGACGGCTTGCCCGGCCGGGATTTGAACTCAGGATGAAACTGAGCCGCCAAGAAGAATGGGTGGTCCTCCAGCTCCACAATCTCCATTCTCCTTCCCTCAGCATCCTTGCCCACAAACCTCAGACCCTTCTCCTCAAACTTGTCAATCAGTTCAGGATTGACTTCATATCGATGCCGGTGCCGCTCATTGATGTGCTGGTCAGCTTGGTAAAGCTTTGCAGTGATGCAGTCGACTGTCTGTAGCATGGTCTGCCGGCTGCCCAGTCGCATCGTACCCCCCAAATGTGTTGTGGACCCCTCAGGCATGAATACCACAACAGGGTACGGCGTCGCAGCGTCAAACTCGGTGCTGTTGGCATCCTTCATGTTCAGCACATTGCGTGCAAACTCTATCACTGCAACTTGCATACCCAAGCAGATTCCCAGGTATGGCACATTGTGCTTCCTGGCAAAGTTTGCAGCCGTGATCATTCCCTCCACGCCCCTGTTTCCAAAACCTCCCGGCACCAGGATCCCATCTGCATCAGTCAGCCTCGACCAAGCTGTCTTGTAAGCAGCTGGGTCCTCAGCCTTGGTACCCTCCTCAAGATGAGAAGCCTCAACCCAGTTAACTTCCAGCTTCCTGTTAGCTGACAGGCAGGCATGCTGTAATGCCTTAGTCACCGACAGGTATGCGTCAGCCAGGTCCGTGTACTTGCCGACCATGGCGATGTTGACTCGTGCCTCTAAGTGATCCCATCTGTCTGCGAGTGTGTTCTTCCAGACTGAGAGGTTGACTGTCTCAGCCCCTTTGAGAGCCAGTTGCTGACAGATGGATGCGGGAGCGCCTTGTGCTTGCAGCAGCAAGGGTACGTGCCAGATGTTGGTGACGTCATGCAGCCCTAGAACATGGTGGGAGGGCACTTGGCAGAAGTTGCCCTGCAGCAGCAGCAGCTCACGTCAGCAACTCTTGTGGGGAGCAGTTTGAGGGTAGTAAAGGAATAGTAACAGAGGAGAAAGTGACATGGCACAGCCCTAGTACACTGTGACAGGACAGTTGACAGACGCTTGCTCTGCTCTGCTCTGAGACAGCTCAAACTAGCCCTTGCACGCCTAGGGGCAAGGCGACCCCTTGTCCCCACCTGTAAGCAGCAATGACCAAACATCCGCAGAGAAGTTTGAGCCCATCCCAAGCTTCCCTTCTTATAATTGCCGGCTGGCATTGTCTGTTCATTTATTTTCTAGCTACTGCTATTGCAGCAGCCAAAATGTGTGCCAGATTGCGTACATTGGCAAAAATCATGCAAGCTGAGAACCTGACAAGCCACTGGACAATTCACGTTGCAGCAATGTAAGAACAGGGCACTTGATGCTTGACTGTGTGCAGCAGCAGGACGTGTTCCACAACAAGCTTCAGCCTGCTGCGCGAATGTTTGCATAGGAGCCAGTCAAAAGTACTGTCCTGCATAGTATTCCGCATAGAGAAATCCTATTTTGCAGAACTCAACAATCTTGTCTTGGCAAACAGGTCAGGATCAACAGCTTCAGCCAGCTTGGGCCAACCCCACCCCCCTAAGGGGAGGGGGGAGGGCAAATCGTAGGTACCCATTCTGCTAGACCCCAAACTGTGACAAGAGCAGCGTCTTGGTACGGTTCGGAGCTATCTGAATAGACGCCTCCCACTTGCCCCTTGGGGCCATATCTTAGCTGGCTGAAGCTGGTGATCCTGACCTCTTATGGACTGATTGCAGCTGGTTTCTATGCTTTGCTTCAGGCTGGCAAAATGAATGGTATCAGCTGAACATGCAGCGAAGTGCTGATCATTCTGAAATAGACTGCAGCCACTGTCACAAAGCAACAGCCCATGGGCTTGGCAAGAATGCTGAAACAGTTCCTGAACTGTAGTGACGCCAAGTGGTGGTAGCACTTGTTGTGTTTCATGCAACCATTAGAGCAGCAATGTACAGCTCAGATGATGCAGAAAGTGACCGGCTTTATTCTGACATACTGCTTTAAAGGCTGAGAGCTACGGCAAGCCTTTTGGTTGAGTTTGCAGCCTTGTAGCCTATCAACATACCGCGTCATCTAAGTACATGCGATGACCAACTTGATAGTGAAGGATGTCCTTGTGAAACCAAACCTCAAATCAAGATTGATTGTCTTCTGTTGCTACTGCTCTGCTGTTGGCAACACCTTCTGTCATGCTGTGTGACCAGCACTGACCTCTCTGATGACTTGTCAAGCAACACATTATCCCAGGCATGACAGGGACTGACCAGCTTGACTTTGACAGCTTGCTCCAAGGGCTCAGAGCTGCGGCAGGCCAGCAGGTGGGGGTTGATGCCCAGGCTGCGCAGCACTGCCACACTGTGCTGGGTGGGCTTAGTCTTCTGCTCCCCAACCACCCCTAGCACAGGCACCAGGCTGACATGCACACTGCAGAAGTTGCCTGCGCCCACTCTAAACTGAAATTGCCTGCAGGGTGGCAGGTGTGCAAAATGCTCTTGTAGTGGGACTAAAATCACATTACTGAAATTGTCTGCAGGTTGAATGCATTGAGATGGCTTGCTACATACTGATTGTATCAGTACAGTTTTGGGGGTTGCAGTATCAAGCGCAAAATGGTTGGTTAGCAAATGCACAAGACAGCTGATGCCTCACATCATAAAAGCTCTTGAGCCTGTTCAGTCGTCATGCATGAGATTGACTTGGCGTGCTTGACATGTCGGATCTGACATGTTGCATGCATGCTTGCGTGCACACAGATGCCATGACAATGGTGTATCCAAGAGGCAAAATTGTGCCTTGAAAGCCCTAAATAGGCAACATCGTCACCTTAGGGCTTCCACAAAAGGTGAGGATTCAATGTCGCCGACAGTGCCACCCAGCTCTATCACGCATACATCTGGGCTGCCCTCCTTGCCATCAACAGGCACTTTGGCAACATCCTCAATCCAGTCTTGAATGGCATCTGTGATGTGTGGCACAACTTGTACAGTCTTCCCCAGGTAGTCACCTCTACGCTCACGCTCTATGACATGCTGCAGAGCTCAGCAATCGTCAGCGTGCTGAAGGGCTGGGGGTGCAGTGCAACTGTCTATGCTTGCATGCCTGACCTGATAGATTTTGCCTGTTGTCAAGTTGTGTTTTCTAGTCAGACTGATATCCAGGAAGCGTTCGTAATTTCCCAGATCCAGGTCTACCTGCAGAGTTGTGCTTGCTTACACAAAAGTCCAGCATGGTGTGGTCTCCAAGCAGCTTGGCTGCAAACCATACCTCGCCACCGTCATCGAGCACAAACACCTCTCCATGCTCGAACGGTGACATGGTACCCGCATCTGTATTGAGGTAAGGGTCTGCAAAAGCAGGTAAAGAGTTGTACGTTGAGATACTCTGATGCTGTCAGCCATGGAGCTTGCAGTGGCGAATGTCGGAGTACTTATGTACACTGCCTGATAGCACACCTATCTTGACAGAGGTCACACGATGACCACAGTTCTTGAGAATAACGCCAATGCTACTAGCTGTTACACCTTTGCCAAGCCCACTGACAACACCACCTGAAACTAAGACATATTTCATTACTGGCGCGACGGCGTGCGACACGGTCGCGCCGAACTGCTCGAAGCAGGCCGAGGAGGCGCGTGCTGGCAGTTGCCAAAGTATCCACAGTCAAGTATAGGTCTGCAAGTAGTCAACAGCCGCATTGGTTTTGAACGTGGGGACCGCCGCTATCCCTACTTTACCACCGTCACCATTTCTCGGTCAACCTTTCAAGGCATCGCTGCTTGTTCCTTGCTGCTGAATAAGCATTTCCCCGCAGCAGAAGCATTCATACCAAGCACTAGTGCCAATTTTGACGTTGCCACATCGGGGGCTGGAACACAGCAACGCTCCTGCGAATTGTTGATCAAGGCTATTTGGGATAGTCGAATCGGACCGGCTTCACGCTCGCCAGATTATTTAAAGTGATTCTGTCCATGTGTGACTTGATATAGCTATCATTTACACCAACGGATGGACAAATTGCCGCCATTCAACACTCTGAACATGTTGGTGTGATCTGCTGGCTGCGCCAGCATGCTTGACAGTCTTCAGAACTTTGACATACTCATCACATGGCTGAGCCAGAAATGGCCTGCCATCATCGGAGCGGCCTTGGCAGCGTACACTGTTACGAACCTGTTTCAGGGCATCTTCAGCTTTGTTAGCAGAAGCAGAGGTCTAGCTGGGATACCAACAGCCCCAGAAAGCAACTGGCTGCTAGGAAATGCAATAGCCCTGGCTACAAACTCCCCTTGGGAGAAAATGAATGAATGGGTTTTGGCAGAGCCATCTGGCATCATCAAAGTTCGAGTCCTGAACACATACCTGGTGATTGTGGGCTCACCACAAGGCTTGAAGCAGGTCTTTCAGACCAAACAGCGAGACTACGGCAAGGACGTCGCCTTCTCCTACCATAACTTCCTGAACATACTTGGAGCCGGTCCCACCTCTGGTCTGGTTACAGCTGAGGGTGAGCACTGGCGTCGGCAGAGATCTCTGATGGGACCAACTCTGCGGACGGACATTCTAGATGCTGTGATCGGTATTGGCAAAAGGGCAGCTGACAGGCTAAGTCAGAAGTTGGAAGCGCACAGAGCATCTGGCCAAGTGGTAGACATGGAGGAAGAGTTCAGGCTGCTGACATTACAAGTCATTGGGGAAGCTATGCTGAGCCTGCCACCTGACGAGTGTGACATGGTGAGTTTGACCAGTTTACTTTGCTGCTCCAGCCAGACATCGCCTCTGATGACAGACACAAGTTGTGTCAGTCACAAGCTATTGGCAAGGTACCACATTACCATCAACTGTTCTACCTCAGACTGTGCAGCAGCAGCACATGCAGATTGCTCCATCCAAAGATGCATCCATGATGGCTACAAAAAATCAATATAAGTCAGCATGCAGCAGCAGGCACACAACTTGTTTTGAACGTCATGGCTCTCACATCATTGTGTCATGTGGATACAGGTGTTTCCTGAGCTGTACCTTCCTGTAATGACAGAGAACAATCTCAGAGTGCTGAAGCCTTGGCGACGTTATATCCCCTCCGTGTCTCAGCTGCAGCACAAGGCTAAAGTGCGGCGTTTGAACAGCTACATCAAGCATTTGATACACACTAGATGGGCAGAGAAGCAACAGAGCAGCAAAGATGGCAATCAGACAGGCAAAGAGGATGTTCTGGAACACATCATGCAGGCACTTGAGGTGTGTCCATGATGTTAATGATGGAGTTGGTGTATTGTGTCCATGACTCATGCTTTGCTGGGCTCAGGCATGTGCAACACCATATGAAGTATGCATGCATAGGCATGAACGTGCGCAGTTCATAACAAACGTCGCCTCAGGCATTGCCATGCCTTATTGACATTTGATATTCCATGTGGCCCAAAGGGCGTTACAAGAGCCAGTATAATTTCAGATTTTGAAGGTAGTTGGGGCCAATCATGACCATGTGACCAATATAATGAAATATCAAACAAAGTCATCTAAAGATTTCAAAGTGCTTGTAGCAACATTACTGTGTGGCCCATGCACTGGTTTGTGATCAGTGGACACATGTCAAAGCTGCCCTCATGACATGCATGCAGGACCGAGGAGAGAGCATAACTGCAACAGTAGAAGAGCAGCTTTGTTTCGAGATCAAGACCATCCTGCTAGCGGGGCATGAGACAAGTGCTGCAATGTTGACATGGTCCCTGCTAGAGCTGATCAGACATCCTGACTGCCTACAGAAGGTTAGCTACACATGCATGTTGGGCTGCAACATGCTGAGCTTGGGACACCATGCTCCTGTGCTATGTGCTGTGCATCATCAGGATCAGGATTTCCTGGTGGGCCACTGCAATTTTTGCATGCCAACATTGTCTTGATCAGGATGCAGCAAACTGTACAAGGTGATGGTCACTGGTCCTGCTGTTTGCTGTCATCTTGCACATGTAAGATTTATTGGACCTGCAAGCAGACTGGTCACACTTTTTCCTTCAGGTGGATCTGGTTGCATCAAAATTCTGTGTGGCTTGTTTGCAGGTCTTGCATGAAGCGCAGCAAGTTTTTGGGGCGGCAGAGCAGGAGCCTGCACGAGACGTCGCAGAAAGTATGCAATACACAGTAGCTTGCCTCAAGGTATGAGAAACCATCGTGCCCAACTCGTCACCTTGCACAAGGTGGTTGTGTTCATTGTTCCTCTTGCAGGCAGTTGCACTGATCTGCTGCCTGTCAGGCACGCAGCTCATTGCAGACACCATTTGTAGATTCTTCTCACATATGTTTCCCCCGTATATTGTTAATGGAAAGTGGAAAACCAAAAAATGCAGCCCGTGTGCACACGACACTTGACGCTGCTGATGGCGATGCGCAAGATCAAGCCAAATGCACGCAATTTCATGACATTGTGCTTAGGCAGCATGCAAGCTTCAGCTTGACCTGCGACTGCTGATGCCACACACATGCAGGAATCCCTGCGGCGCTACTCCGTGGTGCCTGTAGTGGTGAGGGAGCTGCAGCGCAATGATGTCTTGTGTGGTTACGATGTGCCACGAGGCTCACATGTAGTCACAGCCCTCAAGGCTGTGCACCAGCAATGGAAGGATCCTGAGACTTGGCAACCTGAGCGTTTCATGCCAGGAGGGGAGTTTGACCAGTTCCCTGACGACATACGGCAATACATGGTATGCTGTGTGCATTGTGTGTAGCATGGTTGCTCTACACCATCATGGTTGCAGCTTCTTCATGAACTTCTGCTCTGCAGCAGACTTTGCCAGAACTGCCTGTGCTGTGGCATATTGCTTAGCTGTGGTTTGCATGGCTGCATTAGGACCCCCAAGCTACTTGTAACAAGACTTGGTTGGTGACCTCTGTCTGTGTTTTGCTGAGCCGTGTGTGCAATGCAGTTTGTCCCCTTCATCCAAGGGCCTCGGAACTGCCTAGGTCAGAATTTTGCCTTACTTGAGGCACGGGTAGTTCTGGCACTGATTGTGAAGGTGAGAGCTGCCAAAGTCATCACTGTTGCAGCAGAGTCCTTTTTCTATAAATCTCTGCATGTTCACTCACAAAGCTGCAAATGTTCCCATGCTGACCAAGCTGTATGTGTGTGTGCAGCGTTTTACCTTCCAGACCGTCGAAGATGACAAGATCATTGGGATTCAGAATGAGTTTATGATTCCGGCTCCTCCTTTGCATGGTCTGAAAGTGCATGTGAGCTGAGGTTCGACTATGGACCATGTCATTCACACCTTCGCCCACGGAGCCAGAGGCTGCCCATACTGTAGGCTACGCAAATAAGCACATGATGAGCGAGAGAGATAATCCTTACTGCTGTCAGTAACAGGCCCTTTGCCATACTGAATTTTCTGTCTGCCTTTAGCGTAGTGTGAAAGCATAGCAAGGCTTCAACATATGTGCATGTATGACAGCTTAGTTGCGTACTTCATTTACTGCTGTGACTCTCCAGCAGGCTTGCTGGTATGGTGTATTACAGAACAGGTGAGATTTAGATGTCTCGACTTTACGCCTGTAACTTTGACCAACATTGGAGCCGCTGCGTGGGGTAGGTGCAAGGACGGACGACGCCTACCCGCTGGCAGCAAGGGCGGAGACAGCGTTTTGCGCTTGCGAACCCTCACCTCGAACATGGCCTCGCCACAGAAGAACGTAGAGTGCGTGAAGGTAAGCAAACGTTTCTGCACAGCAGTACGGCGTTTGGGCTGCGCCTCAGTATGCGTTGGCACAGGTGGTAGTAAGATGTCGTCCTTTGAGCCAAGATGAGGTCAAAAGTGGTCACCAACCGGTAGTCGTTGCCAGGCTTCCTGAGCAGCAAATACAGGTACCTGCAGCACCAAAGCAATGCCGCGATTTTCCAGCGTGCTTGACTCTAAACATATGTTCTGCTACAGATACAACAAACAGGGTCATCAGAAGCTCCAAGAGAGTTCACTTTTGACCAGGTATGGCATCTAAAGGGCAGAGACCTTGTGCGTCCCACCTGGCTGGCTAGCTGGTATGTTTCATAATCAACCATGGCGTTCAAGTCATATTTCCATGCAGACTACTGCTGCAGGTGTACGACTGGAACTCACGGCAGCAAGACATATATGACGCAACGGCCCGGCCTATTGTTGATGCTGTTCTGAGTGGCTACAATGGTACTGCACCTTGACCTGCAACAACAGGCATTTTACGCTTGCATCACAAGCAGAACCCCTCATGTCTGCCAGGGTACACACCAGTTTGAAACTGATTGTGCTTAGTGCCTGTGGCGCAGGAACAATCTTTGCCTATGGACAGACAGGCTGTGGCAAGACTTTCACAATGGAGGGCAAGGAGGATCCACCTGAACTCAGGGGAATCATCCCACAGGCTTTTGACCACATCTTTACAGAAATTGCCAAAGGTACTGATGCACATGGCACTCGCATGGCAGGCCTATGCAGTTGGTCAGACCGTGAAATATAGCACAATTTCAGCCTGGTGACTTTTGCTGTGATTCTATGCTGCAGTGAGCTGGGAGCATGTGCCAATCTTTGCTGCTGCGCAACCACATTGCAGCTTTGCACCTTGTACTTGAGGGCTTGCGGCTCGCCAGCTCCATTAGTGCTCTCTTCTCATTTGATATAAGGTTGTTGGATCAAGCGTGTTCTAAACTTGTGACATGGCAGTGCATGTGAGTAGGCCATTTGCAATGTGTCCATCTACTGAAAGCTCTACCATTTGCAGGTGAGCATCGCCAGTATCTGGTGAGGGCAACATACCTGGAAATTTACCAAGAAGAGGTTCGGGATCTGCTCAGCAAGAATCCCAACCAGCGTCTGGAGGTCAAGGAGAGCGCTGAAAAGGGTGTCTATGTCAAGGGACTGGTCCAATTTGTTGTGAAGAGCGTAGCAGAAATCAACAGCGTCTTGCAGGTGTGCCTTGCATGCCCATCTCATTGCACTGCTGTGTACGAAGTCAACGAGAAGGGTGCTAGTAGCAGGCCATGCAAGCATACAAACAAGTTTTGTGTCGTATTACCATGCATTGCCATGTCGGTGGCTAGAGCCCACTGATTGTGTCGACCCACTGTGCCAAGAACACACTTGACCTTGTTGACTTGATTCAATGACTCCAGCATCCCACCCTCAGATGCATGCAATATAGGTAGGAAGGAAGAATAGAAGCGTGGGTGCCACATGCATGAACCAAGACTCATCTCGGTCCCACTCAGTCTTCACTATCACAGTAGAGACAGCCGACAAGGAAGACCCTGCAGCCACCGTCAGCACTAGCAGCCCTGCCACTGGCATCAGCGGTGGCACCAGCACTGCTGGCGGTGGCAAGAACACAGTGAGGGTGGGAAAGCTGAATCTGGTGGATCTGGCCGGCAGTGAACGGCAGAGCAAGACTGGAGCCACAGGGGACAGGCTGAAAGAGGCCACCAAGATCAATCTGTCTTTGAGCGCACTGGGGAACGTGATCAGCGCGCTTGTGGATGGCAAACCTGGGGGTCATGTTCCTTACAGGGACTCCAAGCTTACAAGGCTGCTTCAGGTTCATGCTGATCCCCCTGCTGCTGCTGCTGCTGCCTTTCCTGCTGCTGCTGCTGCCTTTCCTGCTGCTGCTGCTGCCTTTCCTGCTGCTGCTGCTGCTGCTTTTCCTGCTGCTGCTGCCTGTCCTGCTTCTGCTGCTCCTGTTCTTGGCTGTGTCTGACCCTTCCTTCTATCCAACATTTTATCCTCAGTCAGAGTCTCTCCTATCCTGTCCTCCTCTCTCTCCTCCTGTTCTCCTACTCGCTGCTCCCCTCCTATTCTTGCTATTCTTTCACCTGCAATGCTTCAAATTCTTCTTCTCGATGCTGCTGTCAAAGCTTGTGACATGTTGTGGCATCAGCCCATGTGACTGTGTGTTTGTAAAGTTGGCAATTCCAAGGCTAATATGCGTAGCAGGCTGCAGGAACATGTGGCTCAAGCAGCTACAACTTTGGGCCCAACGCCGTGCCTGCATGCTAAGTGCACAAGCCATTCTTGTCATTCTTGCATGCCAGTCTGCAAAGTCCCAGACTGGGACGCTTCAAAGGCTGCAGCTGCCAGCCTGCTTTTGACACGCTATCCATTGCCGCAGGACTCTCTGGGTGGCAACACCAAGACAGTGATGGTTGCCAACATTGGGCCAGCAGGCTACAACTATGAGGAGACGCTGAGCACGCTGCGCTACGCCAACAGAGCCAAGAACATCACCAACAAGCCGCGCATCAACGAGGATCCCAAGGATGCCATGCTGAGGGAGTTCCAGGGGGAGATTGCGCGCCTGAAGGCGCAGCTGCTGACTAAGGAGCAGGCGCCGCCACCTCCTCATGTCGTTGAGCAGGTTACTCTCATGTGCTGAGCAATGTGTTTGTAAAATTCACTCTGAAAGTCATGATAGATGCCTGTTTGTCTTGTGTCCTCTGCTGCTGCTAAGAGTATGCTGCTGTGCTGCATTAGTGTTACTGAAGCATGACTTCGTTTGGCAAGTGGTGTTAACACAACACAGTTTGCAAGGCTCAAATTTGCATACAGCCTGCAGGATGCTGGAACATCTGCTTCACATGAACCAATGACAGCTCAGAGGCCTCATGTTGACAGACGGTGAACCCAGGTGCATCTCATGAGACCATAAGCTGATAGAGCATGACAACAAAGCATGCCTGCCCTCACGACTTCTTACATCATTGACAGCTGCCGGTCACGGCAAGTACACACATCCAGATCAGCCTAATCACATCTGTCTGCATGCATGCAGGTGGTTGAGAAGGATGCAGCGCCTGAGACAGTGGCAGCAGTGCGGGAGTCTCTGAGGCGTGAGCTGGCAGAGCGCATGAAGGAGGCGGCCAGTGCTCAGGCCTTGGCTCAGGCCCGGGCACAAGCTGAGGCCCATGCTCACTCCCAACTGCAAGCTTTACTTGCTCAGAAAGCAGCCGGTACGATGCCGGTGTATAGCAAAGTCTGTGGTGATTATTGTTTTGCATTGTCAGTATCATACAGGGAGGTACTCAGGACTGTATGTCCCGGACCTTAGGGGAAGACACAATGAATGATTGTGAATGAATGTGAGTGAGTGAGTGAACGAATGAACGAATGAACGAATGAATGAACGAACGAATGAATGAACGAACGAATGAACGAATGAACGAACGAACGAATGCACAAACGAACGAATGCACAAACGAACGAACGAACGAACGAACGAATGAACGAACGAATGAATGCATGAATGATTGAATGGTTAGTACCTAGGCCGTAGCTCAGGCCAGGGCCCAAGCTGAAGCCCACCCCAACGGTCACATTTTTTTTCCAGATTTTGGCTATGACAGCCTACTGACAACACTCCTGGCGCAAAGAGCAGCTGGTACAGCGTCCCTTGCTTACCCAGTGTGCACCAGCAAAGCAGATGGAGTGAGCAAACGGGTGCAGTGAGTGTTTTCCCTGCGCAAGAAGAGAAGATAGGGTAAGGGGTGCTCATGACGTGATGGAAGAGCAGGACGCTGGGCTTGGCATATGGCCCCGTAATCATCTTCATTCGTTGAGTTGCATGTGTCTTGCTGTGGCTTGAGCATCGAAAGACTTGCCCTTTTGTAGCTGAGAGACGAGAGACTTCAAAACATGTGTGTTTAGCTTTCTATGTGCTGTAATTCAAGCATTGAGAATTGCCCTTCTGTAGGTGAAGAAGAGAAGAGGAGGGCTGGCAAAGCATTGATCAAGCCGGCGCTTGAGCTGTAATGCTATTTGTCCAGCACTTGTTGCATGCATCTGTTTCATATTTGTAGGTGAAGAAGAGAAGAGGAGGGCTCATGAGGCACTGGAGAAGCAGGAGGCTGAGCTGGCACAGTATGCCCAGCAGGTGGCGGCTGACCAGCAGCAGGCTGCAGCCCTGCAAGCCAAAATCAGGGCCATGGAAGAAAAGGTGACCTGCATTCTGCTGCTCCGTGCGTGCAGCCATTTGCAATCACGCAGCAGATTTGTCAGTTCTTTGGAACTTGTCATGTACAGTCCAATGAATACTGGGACTGCAATTTGTCTGCAGCAATGAAGTTCGTGCTTGGCTTGCTGGGGCTAGCATTGAGATCAGATGTTCACACGCCTTGCATCGCTGCAGCAGCTGCAGATGACTGGATAACAGTTTTCAGCTCTGGCTGAATAGCTTGCTAGAGGTCATGTGACCTGGAGCTGCTTGAAGTGACACTCAATGCACGACCATCAGTCTGAGTCAACACCCACTGGTCACGCTACTCTAGTAAGCCAGCTGTTAATGTATTGACAGGGCTTGTCTTCAACTTCAAATAAATGAATGAATGACTGACTGGATGGAATGGTGGCCGCAGGTGCTAAATGGTGGTGAGAACCTTCTGGAGGTGGTGGACAAGCTGACTGCTGAGGCAGCTGCTCAAGAGGCTGCCCTGCAGGCGCAGAAGGCGGCAGAAGCTGCCTCCCTGTCCAGAATTGCTCAGTTGGAGGAAGAGCACATGCACATTGAGGAGCAGTACTCCAGTGTCCAGGTGACCTTTTGTTACTTGACTTAGCCATTGTATGCATTACCACCCTATGGTTCCTGATTTGCACTGTGTGCACTCAACATCTGTTTGTGCATACATGCGTAAACTTGTTCATTAGATCATGACTGAAATTGTTTATCCACCCATCTATGTGTTCATCCAATTTACTCATCCCATTCACTTGATGCTTATCTGCATGATATGTCAGCTGTGTACAGTCCTCTGTAAGTGGTGAACCAGCTTGATGCAAGCATTGAGAGGCGTGGTGCCTCCATGACTGGCAATCATCTGAATTGCGTGCATGGATGATTAGTGATTTTATGTGCACTGTGTGTCTGCGCACTGCAATTGCCAGCATACAAGGCACCTCACAGTGCACTGTTGATCCAGCCTCTTGACCATGAGATATGCGGCTGAAGGATCAGATGTTTGTAGCTGAGTGCATGTGACTTCATCCCAGGAAGAGGTAGAACAGAAAAGGAAGAAGCTTGAAAAGCTGCAACGCAGCTTCCAAAGCAAGAAGGCAGAGGCGGCAGACCTTCAGGGCAGCTTCCAGCGCGAAAGGGAGGACCTGCTGGAAGACATTTACATCCTTACAAGGCAGATCAAGCTGAAGGATCTGCTGATAGCTTCCTACATACCTCCTCATCACCAGCAGTGCATCATGCAGCATTGCACTTGGGATGAAATGCAGCAGTGCTGGCAGATAGAGCACTTGCACCTGGCTGGAAACGCTGTCAGAGCCAGACAGGATGCAGCTAGGCAGCAATCTGGAGATAGCATTGGTGCTGTGCATCACAGCAGCAGTGCAGCTGATGAGAATCAGCAGCCTAGTGCATACTTGACATACAAGTCTTTGAAAGCCAATGGTGGTGACGTGCAATCAGCAAACTCTAGGCTGGGGCTGAGCAGTGCAAGGAGGCGGCCTGGTAGTGCAGTGCAGAGACCTAGAAGTAGTCGGCATTCCAGTAGAGCTGCCAGCCGAGGTGCTGATCCAACTGATATTGGCACTCTGCAGGATCAAGTGGCTAAGAAGGAAGTTGATAGGTCTAAAGTTCAGGCTGCAGCGTTTCCTTCTGCACGGGGTCTGGTGTCTGCCGGTCGCAGACCGCCTAGTAGAGGACTCAATATCTGAACTGATTGTCGAGCAAGTTGTGTCCTGTCATTGTCTCTGCTGTGTTGGGCAGCATGCTGCAATGTTTGCTTGTTATCACTAGACATGGCATGCCCAACCAGCTGTGTTTTATGTTTTCCAAAGGCTGTCACCAGTACTAGCTGTAGCTTACTGTGCCAACGTACTGGAAGCATTGCGACATGCAATGGTGTAGTGGCAAAGATGGACTGCGAGACAAGTCGTTGTCGATTTCACTTTTGGCTTAAAGGTTGCAAGATGTGAGCGTTACGGCTATTACGGCTAGGCCGACCGTTGTCGACTGCGTAGAAACGAAGAGAGCACAGTCGCAAGGCTGGGAAACAGACTGCGCAAGGCCTGCATCGCATCATGAAGCGCAAAGCTGCAGATTTGCAAGAGGTCTCCCGTGACGAAGCCGAAGAGGACTTGGAAGACCAAACATCCCATAGCAACAGCGATAGCTTCAACAGCTCCGGGACTTCGGGATCCGACGACAGCAGCAGTGATAGTGAATCAGAGGGCAATGAAGAAGTGGATGTGGATTTTGAGTTTTTTGATCCGCAAGAAGTCGACTTTCATGGATTGAAGGCGTTATTGCAAACATTCTTAGACGGCAGTCCCTACAACTGCTCTGAGCTTGTCAACACGGTCATAAAGCAGGTACACATGGATGTGTAGCTCAGTCGTCGATGATCGCAGCGTCGCAGAAGCAGCAATGGTGTGCACCACTGCATGCTGCAGAAAACAGTAGGGACTGTGGTGAAGACAACAGACAGTGTGGACCCAATTGCGCTGCTGACTGTCCTGCCACTGAGGCGCTATACCTCACTGACATGCCTCAAGGAGATCAAAGCATATTTGGGGACCAAGTGCAATTCCAAAACACAGCAGTCATTCCTGCAGGTATGACTAGCCCAATTGCAGCGCATATGTTGTTCCATGATTGTACAGCTGATGTGCATGTTGCAAGCAAGGTCATGATATATTTCTGCTGAACAGAATGACACATTGCACACGGATGCATGGCGCCAGCTGTATGCTGAAACGTCGGATTGGCATTGCTGAAGGCCTGGGATGATGCATATACTGGTCTGCTCCTCAGTGAGAGGCTGGTCAACTGTCCACCACAGCTCGCCCCTCCTTTGAATCAGGCTTTGTTTGATGAGGTTACATGGGCACAGGAAGATGAGCCAACCCAGGTAAAAATTCACTTTAGGATGCATTGCTGCTGTTGCTTTACACGTCAAACATCAGCATCCATCTGCTAGCAACCTTGGCAAAGCTCACAATGAACCAAACTAATGGTCATAGAGATTTGTATGCTGCTGCGATGAAAATGCTGATGACTTTGCACAGGTGCAGGACGCATTGCTTCAGGCATATCACTTGCTGAATTCCATAATAGTGGTTGCTTTTGCTGCTGCAGGAGCTCAGGGATAGTTTCAAACTTAAGCAGTATATTTTGGTTTCACGGGTGTTCATGGATCCATCTGCGCCAGTGGTTGCGCCAACTAAGAAGCAAAAAGCGGTAAGTGTGTCTATCTAGGGCTCGAGTATTCAGTACATGCTGTACTGTGGCATCTGCGTTTGTTGACAGCTCTTTTCTCACGTAGGGCAAACTGCAGGACGCTGTCATAGTCTATGCTCGTCCAGAAGATGAATTCTACCACAAGCACTGTAGCTGGTCCTGCACATTCCCCATCACAACTCGTGAGGTAGAGAAAGATGAGCTGCACCCTCTCCGCATGGTCCTGGGGATCACAAGTCAACAGGCTGTCTCAGCCAGGTGTGATACTGACTTTGCTGAGGTCATCCTGGAGTGCTGGTACTCAAACCCTGTGTGTTATGCAACTGCAGGCAAGAGATGGAGCAAATTGTCGGCAACGCAGCCACTTGAGCATAAATTCAGCATCGAAACATGACCTTCAATAGCTGTTGCAACATCAGACTGTGCATGGTTGGGCACCTTCAAGCTTCACCTGTAGTGATGACTGCTTGAACAAAACCTCCAAATCTCCGTGCAAGCCAGCCGCGCACCTTCGTTGCGCTGATTACAACCTGGTGACTACTCTGTGCAAGGTTGCACCGACAATTCCCATCAGGATGATGTTCCACATCACCAAAAAGAGTACCAGGACAAAGATCGCTTTCTCTGGCTTTGTGCACGAGTCCCAGAAGGTACTGCTGCTATCACTGATTCTCTGGCGCCTGCTGACGTTGAAATGAGTGGGCGGCGGAGGTGGGTCTTGCATGTGTAGGCGCGGCAGCAGAACGCTACAGAATGTGTACAAGAACAGGTCTTGCGAAACTGTCGTGACATTCATTAGTCATGTAATCTCTGGTGATCTGCTGCGGCATTCATTTCGCATCAGCAACACCTTGCCAAACGTCGTCGCTAGACCATACAGTTCTTGCAAGACATGCCAATAATTCGATCACAGTTGCAGCGCTCGCTCGGGAGGCGACTTGGCCACCACACCGCAAACTTTCGATCTTGCAGCCGACCCGTTGGCGCCTCTGTTGCTCCGCACAGCCGGCAGCTGTATTGCTTGGCTTCTGGCGAAGCCTCAAATAACGGCGAGTCCGGATCTCGAGGGCAAGGCTTCGGCAAGCCGTCGTCAAGTCAACAAAAAAAGCAGAAACTCCAAGTCAGCAACACCGCTGACGCTTTGCTTCGAAGCCTTGGAGGCAAGCTTCTGACATCAGCCTACATGGAAAGTGTCGTTTCCGTTGCATGCCGGGATGATGGCGTACTGTGGACTCTGTATGTGTGAGACAAAGCTTCTATCTGTCTCTGCAATACAAAGGCTGAACAATTTGTGCTGTTGCAGAGGTTTCCAGTAGCTCTGGCAGGGACGCTGGATCAAAGAACCTAGTCTTGGGCACGAGTGACTCAGTGGCAAAGTGGCGGCAACTAGATGAAAAGGTCTTCCCTATATGCTTGTTGTGGAGTACTCCTCATTACAACACATAGCACTGTTATGTCAACCATGCTGACCATGTAACATTCTGCTTACTTTGTGACAGTGTATAGCACATGTGTACACATATCAGATGTGCTTCTAAATTTGAAGCATGAATTAACAATTCTGCAGCGACAGCCTTGACAACTAATGTAGCTGTCAGCCACTCAGGACTCATCACTGAGCAACCTGATATACAGGTAAACCAGTATCCAGGGCGTCGGGACTTCAAAGCCATTGGGTCGGGTGGCGAAGACTTCAAGCAGACCATTGTACGTGCTGTAGAGGATATTGTTGGCCCTGTCAAGGAGGACAGAGTAGTTCAGCGGCCCTCTTCACAAGGCAAATTCATTTCCATCACCCTCAAAGATGTGAAGGTCCAGAACCCTGACCAGGTATGCTGACAAGCTGCTCCTTGCTAACCAAAACATCTGGAGTGCTGATCTGCACAGCTGCTCCTGCAAAACGCTTTTACAGACCAACATGTGTGCTTGCAGGTCTTGGCTGTGTATGAGGCAATGCGAAGGGATAAACGACTAAGATACTATTTGTAGCGTGCATTGTTGATGGCTATGCACTGAGGTGCGGGGAAGAAGTCCACGCCCTGGCTTGACCAGGACACAATCTCAGAGGACTGCCTTGCTCACAGCAGCAGGCAAAGATTTTGAGACGATGATGAGTCTCTGGGGATCGGCACCACCATATGTGCAGAGCTGCAAGGTTGAACATGGGTTATTGCATGATGTATAGAAAGTGCAGTATTGTCTGAATGTCTGAGATACATGGACCACAGGTATTTCTGTTTGATAAACACCTGGAGTGTGTCAATTGACGTCTGCAAGCACAGCACCTTATACCCGCACAGGTATCAATAAGGCACTGCCAGTTCAATTGTCACCCCGATGAGCGTGTCAAAGAAATGTTGCTCGTACATTCTGCCTGTACAGGTCAACTTAATTACGCAGGTTGCAGCATTTAATTTTGGCACCTCACTGCATCAGATCCCAGAAAACCCAAAAAGCTGCATTGAAAGCAGCATAGTGCCAGATGTATGTCAGCCATTGCTCAAGATCACCAGGTTCACCAAGGCAAGCTGATTTGATCTGATCACAAACAGGACTAGGCATCACCTGTTCCCGGGGGTGCAAACATATTGTGGTTGTGGCCACTCTGCTTGTACTGAGAGAATATGCTCAGCCTTCTCAGTAATATGCAGAGCTAAGAAATTATTCACAATGCCCAGCATGCACAAATCCAGTAGAGAACCCATGTTCTTCTGCGGTCATTGAGTGGCATGACGATCTGTGCATTATCTAAGCTGGTATGACAACAGCATGTCGTAAGCTGCTGCATTTGCTCAAGAATCAGATGATGACTACAAAATTAGATTATGACTGACAATCTCGTTCTGATGGTCAAGCTCACATTGCAGGCAGGCGCTGTTCTCTCAATAAAACTGAAGAATCAAATTTCATCAGAATTGTGGTCTTGGGTCTGGGTGCTCCCTTGACTGCCACAAAATGCGCAGTCACCCTGAAGCACCATAAGCACAATACATATCTTGTGTGAGAAGCACTGCACAGAAAAGAATCGCCTGATGTTGCTGATTGACACATTACCCACCTGGCAGGGAATCCAGCTCCATCCAAAGCACCTTTGACAATGCCAGCTATGAAGGCTGCACAGTTGAGTTGTCCCATGTCCTTAGGTACAGATATGTACTTTGTGACAAAGAGATCAAAGTCACTGATCATGTACTCATCTTCAGCCTGCATGCGTTTTCTTCAATCAGCACAGAGCGAGAGATGTCACGCTCATGCGTTTAACCTTATTTTGATTACATAAGGCTGCAGGACAGGCTTGTTGAGGATCTCTGCATGTTGGCGGGCAAGCTTACAGTGTTGCTCTGCTCCAGCTCTCTGGCTTGCCTGCCAAATAGGCACTTCCAGAGAGATGTGTGAATGAACTTCAACATTTCCAACAGGCGGACTTCTCGTCTACTGTTGCGTTCCCGGTAGGACAAAACCTCAAGCAATCTAAGGCCCACTCCATATCCCGAGTCTTCTAGCCTGACATCAGCAATCAGAAAGTATACAGGAAGTGTGAAGGTCATGAATGAAGCCTGCTTGCGCAGCTGCTTTGCATTTACCTTCTTTCCAGCTCGCCAATGTTGGACACTTGGGTCTGACAATACTGGACCAGCTCTCCAAACAGGAAGGCAAAAGCGCTCAAGCTGATCTGCAGCGATGAACATTGCCCTATCGGACGGATGTAAATGTGCAGCGGCCCCGGCGATCAAGTCTTGAACTTGCTAACCTCTGATCTGCCCTTTACCAAGGGTCTGTCGGTCGCTGCTTGCTTAGGAGCAAACATGCACGGCTACGCTCTGCTTTAAGCACTGCTGCCTCGGCTGTCGAGAATCACTTGTCGGGAATCATCCTCACAGCGGAAGCTACGGGCTAGGTCAGCTGAAGCTTGCAAGCACGCGTTGACCCGACGTAATATTGCGGCGCGTGGCTGCAGCAACAATACGGAAGCCTTTCGCAGGCTTGTTGATGGGGTCTTGTCCTGCTTACGCAAAGCCTTTCGCACACCTGCAATATGAAATGCAGTGTTTGACCGCAGTGCTGGGTTGACCGGGAAAAGGGTTTCGTATGCCCTAGCTAGGGTTTCAGGCGGCAGGCGTTTCTTGCCAGATCGCGGTACGTTCACGCAATTCAACATTGACACACGAATTTATTGGCCAGTCAGACTTACATTCGAGCAGGCCCTGTTTGACAAGCATCGCTTCCGCTGTCCGTTTCAGGGCTTACCTGGTCTTGCTCGGGTAGCAGTGCAGAATTTGAGAGCAGGATCGTCTGACCGCATCTTGGGCAAGGCACCTCTCTAAAGGCAGCAATGCCTCAGGGGGAGCATATTGAACTGCATAGGAAACGCCATGGTCAGAAATTTGATCACCATGAGAGGAAACGTAAAAAGGAAGCACGTGAAGTGCATAAGCGCTCACAATTTGCACAAAAAGTTAGAGGACTGAAGTCCAAGATCTACACCAAAAAGCGACATGCTGAGAAGGCTAGCATGAAGAAGACAATTGCCATGCATCAAGAGCGCGACAACAAGCATAAAGCTGAGGATGGTGCCAAAGCAGGCGCAGTGCCAGCCTACCTGTTGGACCGTGAACAGGTCAGGACAATGCTGCATAGCTACTCAGCTAGTCCCAGCATCAAGTCGTCTGGCTGTGCGTGGCCTTGAAAAATGGGTTTTTTGTGTGGCCCACCTTGTTGTCATTTTCTGCTATAGGTTGAGCGGGCCAAGGTTCTGAGCAATACAGTCAAGCAGAAACGGAAGGAAAAGGCTGGCAAGTGGGAAGTGCCTTTGCCAAAGGTATTGAGCATGTCCTCAGCACCAAGCGTGCAGCATTCAGCTGCACATACACATCTTATGTGTTTGCTGAGCATGTGCTGAATTTGAAGTAACTCGCAGCACTTGATGCGGCTAGCATTGCACTCTGCATTTTGAACTGCATACGACTGCAGGTGCGACCTGTGGCAGAGGATGAGATGTTCAGAGTGCTGAAATCTGGCAAAAGGAAAAAGAAGAGCTGGAAGCGAATGGTAACCAAGGTCACATTTGTGGGCCAGGGATTCACGCGAAAGCCTCCCAAGTATGAGAGGTTCATCAGGCCATCAGGTGAACCATCACTGTTTTCAACATGCAGCAATTTTTGTAACATGCAGTGGTTTTTGTAAATGCAAGCTTCTTTCTAACCGCATGCGCAGTATGGTTGAAAGGCACTGGGCAAGTAGGTGCAGCCAAGATGTTAAAATCGTGTTGTGCACGAGCATTGATTGAAGGCAGAATTTCCTGATTTTGATAAATCAAGCTTGAGCTGTACGCTGACATTTTTAGAGGAAGACTGTGCAGTTGAAAACCAGCATTGGCTCATGTGTTGGTTCCTCATATGTAGGGCTGCGAATGAACAAAGCTCATGTGACACATCCAGAGCTGAAGACCACCTTCAATCTTGAGATCATTGGGGTCAAGTAAGCACACCCTTCTGCTACTTTGCATTGTAGAGAGTAGCCCTTTTGTGGCTGATTGCGTAACAGCACTGACTGCCTTGGGGGCTGCTTGCATCATTGCTGGCGTTATATGTGCATGTACAGACAGCAGGGGCAAGGCTTGCATAGCAGCGTTAACGTGTCTGGTCTGGCTCGCAGGAAGAACCCAAATGGTCAATCCTACACTTCTTTGGGGGTCATCACCAAGGGTACTGTCATTGAGGTCAACGTGAGTGAGCTGGGGCTGGTCACACCTGGAGGCAAAGTTGTGTGGGGAAAGTATGCTCAGGTCACCAACAACCCTGAAAATGACGGGTGCATCAATGCAGTCTTGCTTGTCTAGTCTGGTTCAGTCCTGTAGTGTGTTGTGTGTCATGTAGTGTCTCTGTTGTACATTATGCAAGCTGGCTTTTGTATTGCACATCTTCACCCATTTGATGCCACTATCTAGTATATTGTTCTGAGACTTTTGGAAGAGATAAGATAGCCTGTGAATTGGCTGTTACACAAGCTTGCGTCTCTAGTTGATCCAGCAGCAGTCTCCTCACAGAAGAGGATATTCTGTGGGCCTGCCATTTTGGGAAGATGCCACTCGCTATTTTCGCTAATAGTGTCATATGAGGTCAGCTGAGCTGTGCAATTTGGGCATACACAGCCGCCAAGTAACAGTGCTAATCCAATTGTATCTGGACCGACAATGCACAAAATCCATCAAGCTGATACTGCGCTGGTCACACTTCTAATAATCCAAAAGGCCTTTTGTTGAAGTGGCCATAATGGGATCTTGCACAGACACCCGTCTGCATTTTATCATGTCAGATAGATGACGAGGCTGATGAACGTTCTAACGGGCAGAGACAGCTAGGGGATGCAAAAACGAGAATTGTAGCATGCAATTGCTACCACTGGTGCAATTAAGACCATACAGGCAAAGGAAGCTGGGACAGAGGACCATTTTTGCTTCTGTTGCTCACACTGCACTAGAGTACAAGAATGTTCTACATGTCATGTTTGCATGCAGTCATTCTACTATACAGGCAATGTCGTACCATCATCCGTGCACTTATTTTGAGAAACTCATTGGTTGAATAAAAGTATCAGTAGAAATTTAGAATGACTTGCTGAATAGTCTCTCTGCAAACCGGACATGTGCGATGTCCACTGCTCCACAGATCCTTAGCGCACTCCCGGCACACACATTTGTGCACGCTGCAGCAGCAGATTGAAGTTGCAACATGTCAGAATTGCCTACAAGCCTGAACCTATCAGGCTGCAGACAGTGTGCCATGTACGCATTTTATATTGAGCTAGGTGCATTATTACATGCATCAAACTGCAAGCACTGTTTGTGCCGACGATGTGACATGCAGGCGTCGACAACACGACTCATACACACACTGCTTTTGCAGGTAATGAAGAGTTGCGATTGCGATGCAAAACAAATTCAGTACCTACCTTGAACCATGCAGAAAGCCTGCTTGCACTGGAGCAGCCATGCAAATGACACACGAGTCATTCTCATCCTCCAGGGCACCCCCAGGCACCGCCCCTGACTGACCCCCAGGTGAGCTGGTGTTGGACGAAGCAAAGGGCTGGGGCTGTACAAAGTGCCCTCCTGAAGGGCTGGTCTCAAACTCGTTGATGCTAGCGCTGGGGGGAGGGGCTGCTGCATCTTGCCCTGTGCCCCATGAAGGGGCGGATGCAGGCAGTGGTGGGGCTGAGACCACAGGTGACCCTGTACCAGCACCGGGTGCAAATGGATTGCCTGTGCAGCAGTCAACCACTGTCAGATACATGCCAATCATGAAGACATGCGCAACAACTTGCAGTCTAAATAAACCTGACCCAAGAGTTGTCTGGCTTACAGCTGCCATACCAGCGTGTGAGAAATAGTCATAGAGCTACAACATTGAAGAGTGCAGTGGACAGTGTCTTGTCCATGGCTGATCATTGTGCAGACACCCAAAACCATCCTTGATTTCTGATTATCTTGACTTGTATCAGCAAATGTCCAAGTCACAGCAATGCCAGAGTGCAGCCGTGGACTGAAAAGCATGTGAGGACTGCAGGTGGTGACCTGTGGTGCTCCCAATGGCAGGGTATCGAACAGGAGCCGCCCCAGAAGTACTTGAAGGGCGCGGCGCCCCTTGTTGAGCACTCTGGCTGGCAGTGGACTGTGCTGTGTTTGTGGAGGGTTGGGGGGAGGGGTTGAAGGCATGGCCAGCCATACGGCGCATGGCTGCATCATCTGGGTGGTCTACCAGGTAGGCAGCCATCTCACGGTCATACTCTGCTTGCAGGCGCCGAGCCACCTGCTCATCTGCACTCAGGCCTAAAAGGACACCACCGTCAGCATGAATTTGTATTGCAAGTGTCAGCATGAACTTGCATTCCTGCCAGGACCTGCTGTGCAACACACTGCTCCTCTGCATCATGGCAGCGTTGAATGGGAGCCTGGTGTAGAAAGCCCTTGGGTGCCTGGCATTGCTGGTTACAGACATGCAGTATAGGCAGAGGTGTTGCATGCAATTTCCTGGATGTGACATGCAACAGTGAGCTGGCATGTGTGTGCGCTGCAGGACAAGGAGCGCATTGCTGATGATGGGTGCTGACCTGTCTGGGTGGAGGGTGGTTGGGGCTGTGGCGAGGGCTGAGCAGGGGGTCTTTGGGGGGATGCTTGGTTGGCCTGACTGGGTCGTGGCCCTGCATACAGGTGCTGAATCAAAGCCAGAGCAAATCCATAACTACATAGGCTGTTCTGTACTTCCCTGGACTGCCATGTCACTTACTGTGAGTGCAGCGACAAGTGTGCTAACAGGCAAGCTGCCAATGCGTCAAGAGTGCTTGCGGTACCACAATGTCTTTGGCAGCTTGGTACACTCAAAGCTGGTTGCTGCTCTCTGCATCATGAATACTCCCGTGATGCAGGCTTGGAGTTTACATCCCCTAACACTGGAACCCTGTGTACCACAGCTATCATGCAACTGACACAGGCAAGTGCAGAGCAAATGCAGTGATGAACGCCACGAGCTCTGGCTGAAGGCTGCACAATGGACCTGTGCAGCCATGGTAAAGTGTATTAGCAATAGGGCAGGAAAAGAACGAAAGTGAGAAGGAAAGAAACTAACTGGCAGCAGCCTGGAGGGGCCCCTGAGCCTGGGGCTGGGCCAGCAGGGTGACAGCCTGAGCCCCCCTGGCGATGACAGACGCCCCAGCATTGCACAGATCTGTGAAGCGACGCATCTTGTTGACTTCTGCTGCGCTGGCATCTGTGGCCCTGAAGTGCAGGGTGTAGCCTATGGAGGGGTCCCCTGTGATGTAGCACCCGCTGGGCGCTGCATGGTTACGATGCAATGCCTGCACTTGCAGGACGCATACTCATTACAACTCATTACAGGGTTTCAGCTTGGTACAGCGGTTTCGGAGCAACCGACTGCACATGATCTGTCTTGGGGTGTAGCTTCTTAATGAGTGCAGCTGGCATGACCGAAGTAGCTTGTGCCAGATCTAGCAGCAGGGCACCCTCTAATTCAACCTGGCTTTTTGTATATTATGCATATGCACTTTGATATTCATGGCTGATTGTGATTGAGGTCATGTTGTTCAGTGTGACATGGCTGCCTGCTCAGCACTTGGAGCCAGGGTACGAGCCATGGCAACCAACCCCCCAGTTGCACCATTTGACGTTGAACACCTCTGTCAGAACCCTGGCAACACTACCGGAGCTTGCAACATGCCCATGCAACTGCTGCCAAGGCAGGTCAAGCCTGCAGACAAGCTGGGAGGAAGCTGCCTTGGCACGTGGCTGCTTGCCCAAGAGCAAAGCAGCATTACTGAACACATGCAAGACCAGGCAGCACGTTGCTCACCAGATTGCAGCCAGGGGGCCGGTCTGGGCGATCATCTACAGGAACCGCCTTTGCGCCATCCAGCCATACTTTGCAGCATGGGTTCGTCATATCTGGCCCCTGTCACAGCAAGATCACATGAGAGATGGTCACATGCATGCAATGCATGACGGCTACTCTGCTGTAAGCCCATCAATCCGCCCTTGGCAAGGATTGTATAAAATAAACACAGACAGGAGATGCCGCAGCACAGACATCACTTGCACGTACAATTGCCAAAATTGCAGGAGTTCCATCTCAAATAGGTTGTACTGCTACAGTATAAGACCAAAGAGATCTGCTTGAGACATACTGCATTAGAGGTGTGCTAAGTGTATATGCATGAAGAGGGACGACTCCTGCTTGACACGTAGACCATTGGAGATATGCTTAAGATGCATGCCATTACAGGCATGCGAAGTGCATATGTATACACACCTTGTAGATGACAAGCAGACTGCGTGTCAGCTGCTGATTGGCAGGTGCAGCAACACTGGGGAACCTGGGCATGACTACGCACCACCTGTCATTCCATTCACTACCCAGACCCATATACCTGCATGCAACAGACATGCATCAGCAACTTGCCTCGGCAAAATTGTTGTCAGGTTTGAGCCTGCTCTGAAACAGCCTGCATGCTGGCGGCCCTTGATGTCTGTTTTTCAGCAGCCAGTTGTTGGCAGGAGCATTCCCCTACAAAGCTTTGGGCACCAACACCACATCTTCTTTACAGTGCAGTGTAGAACGGCAAAGTGAGTTGCAAAGTGCGTATTTGCAATCATAAGGCATACTTAGTGACTTTCTGGCTGAGCCATCCAGCAAAAGCTGCACCTTGCTCCAAACGCCTGACAATTGCAACCTGTTTGTTGTTGATGGCCACGTCCACAGGCGTCAACCCTGCAGATACAAGCTAAATTTAGCGGGTTGGGTGACCAAAAGCAAGGGTTGTGATGACCAAAGAGCAGAGCCACAGAGCAACCTTGTTTGCACTGACGATGTAACAACAGTCAGCACAAATCAGTACTTGAGCAAACTTTGCATTGTCAGACACTCACCGCTTCCATTTTCCAAAAATGGGTTAGCGCTAGCGCGCAGCAGCATGTCAACAAGGTCCCCATGGCTGCGCAGGACTGCTTCATGCAATGCTGTGCTGCGACCCTCTTTGCTGACATGATGGACTTGCGCACCGGCCTTCAGCAGCTGCACACCAGCAAGGAAAGTGCTGCAGCGCTTGTTCTATCCTCGCAGTCTTGTAGACAGGCTTGATGTTTGCGTTGTGACACGACACGCAGTAGCACAGGACAGCACTTGCCTCGTGAGCAGCAGCTGTATGTCCCTTAGCTGAAGCAACCATAAGCGGAGTCCACCCACACTCATCTTGAGGCTCAAGAAATTGATACAGCTGATTACTGGGGACTTTAGTCAGGACCTCCTACAACCACAGGTGCCGCAAAAACTTCAGCCATGAATGCAGGCGCCACACGAGAGCGCAATGAGCAGCTTTGCAAGCAGCGAGACTCACGATCAATAGTTGGACATTGTTAGCACTGGCAGCTTTGTAGATTGTCTGTGGCGTCACGGGCGTGGAGTTGCTGTTCCCCATGCAGCGATCTGACCGATAAAGGATAAAATCGCAAGTGAGGATGTCGTTGCACCACTTACACTCGCAGATGCATTGACGGTGGCGTTTATTTTGGAAGCGGTCACGAAAGATGTCAGATCCCAAGAAGGAAGCGATGGGATCTGGTCCAGTCAGCATGCCTTTCGCTTTGCCTTTTGCTGCCTGTAGCATCATCGCGCGCAATATTGACCGGCAATGCTGGGCACGCCCCGGCAGGCAGCCTCACAGTGACAAGGAACAATGCAGCAGCAGCAGATCAGACAGCAGTAACTCCCAAGGCTCTCTCCATGGTTTCCGTGCTACAGGTGCTCAAGAAAGGGATCAGCGCAGGGTCCTTCACTTCGTATAAAACTGCTCTGTCTGATTCACCATCATCTCTAGTGGCACTTGATGAGGACCCTAAGACCATTGCTGTGGTGAAGGCTTTCAAGCTGCAGTCTGCTGCAGAACTCAAGGTATACTGCTTCGTAACAGTTGTAAGCAGCGTTTGCCTCGCATGAAAATATTACATTTCCTTTGGAGGTCATGGCATGCTGTGTGCAAGCGTTTGAGCTTGAAAGCATTGTTTTGAATGCTGAGGCCCACCAAGTGCAAAGTCACTAAATATCTGCAACTACAGGTGGTGCTCAGCGCAATGATTCTGTCAGAATGTGTATACAAACTGGTGGATGTTGGACCAGCAGATTCAGCCAAGGCAGCATCAACATTTGTAAGCCAGCTGCCACCTGGGCTTGTCAGCCTCCAGCATATGCAGAGTGTTGCTGCCACAGTACCTCACAGGTAAAAGTCACTTCAGAAATGCTGCGTGCATAGCCTTGCACACTCTGTGTTTCTAAGCACGTTGTGTTTGATGTGCTTCAGTTGCCTGTCAATCAAACTTTGCATCAAGTGCTTGCATGCACATTTGGCTTAGCTTCTGTTTGCTTATAGGTATATGCTGGGCGATGACGGCCAGTCATTATATGTGGTGTTCATGGGGACAAAGCACATGCGAGATCTTCTGGCTGATGCCAACTTTCTGCAGGAGGCTGTCTGGAAGAGCAAGGATCCTGACAAGCAGCAAGTAATAAGTATTTCTCTTCCGCTTCTATGGCAGTTGGTTGCATTCACAGACAATCCTCTTATTGTTACTTGCCATGTTCAAGGCATGCTTGCAATGTTAAGCACTTCTATGCAACCTTACAATGTTGATGATGCTGAGACCTCAACAAACTCCAGCAGGTTAGGCATACCTTGTAACCTTCGCTCTTCTGCAGGCCAATGCTCTTGCGCACAGAGGGTTCCTAGCCAGGGCTCGGGGCATTCCTGTGGAGGCCCTGTATGCACATGCCAAAAGGCAGGGCAGACGCTTGGTCTTGTGCGGTATGTTACACCCAACTTACTGTGCCTTTTATGTGGCTTACCAGCATGACTTGGTTGGGGGACTGCAACAGTATCTAAGCCTGCTGTGCAAGCAATGAAAACATGATGTCAGGAGTTTGCTGCCAGTTTCAGTGCAGTAAGGCTCTGTATCATCTGGCAAAACAATGCACTGTACCTGTGCTACGCTGGCCTGCTTATATTTTCCTAGGGTTCACGCAAGTGTTCCTTGGGCTTGCGCTATCGAAAGACTACCATGTCTGTATTCTTTGTGTGAACACAGCTTAGCAATTTGCCGCAGGGCACTCTTTGGGAGGAGCTGTCGCACTGTTATGTGCGCTGCGTCTGTTGCAAGGCCTGCCAAGGGGTGACCCTTCCCTATACTGCATCTGCTTTGGTACTCCTGCCATTGGCAATGCCGCACTGGCAGCCCTAGTGGCTGAATATGGCTGGGAAAGTCACATTCTGAACTTCATTCTGCCAGGTCAGGCTCTGTTATAGGTGTTTTGCTCCATTACCAGCCGTTTACAGCAGCTTTTCTTTCTTGACTTGCTGTGTCGCAGCTTGAGTGTGCTGGCTGCATTGCCTTGCTTGTTGGATTCACATCAAGCAACTTGTGACACACCCATGAGCGCTCAGGTGTCATGTCTCATCCCTGGTAGCAGCTTTGGAGCATGTGATTACATGCAAGCACTCAGGCTGCATTTGCATACATGCTGACATGCTGCAGCTCGATGATATGCATTGCTTACTGCATGGCGTTGTCCGACTGCTGATGCTATTGTGTGTTGTGGCAGAGGACATCATACCACGTATTCTAGCGCTCCCAGCACTGCCTAACAAAGTGCAGCCAGCATCTCTGGAGCAGCAGCAGCAACAGGGCACTGCCTCTGCAAACACTCAAGCCAGTCTGTCAATGCCTGCATCGGCACAAGCGCCGATGACTGTGCGCAACAGGCTGCAGAACCTGCGGGCAATCCTGACAGCAAAGAAAGCGAGCATGCAGCAGCTGGACACCGCCACAGACCAGCAGGCTCAGTCCGCTGATGGCAAGCCGGCAATGCAAGTGCCTTCAGTTGATGAGACCTTGCAGGCTGCCAGCAGCTGGCTTTCTGGCAGTTCACCTGGCCCATCTGACCGGACGCAGCCCAGTCAGACAGAATCAGATCAAGAAAGCGGGATTGAGGCACAGTCAAGTCGGCTACAAGCATTCAGGGCTGCAGTAGTAGCTCGCTGGCCACCAAAACAGCAACAGCCAGCATTGGGTGTAGATGTTGAGGCAGAGCAGGATAGGACAAACAAGACTGTAAGGCAGTCGGAACCAGCAACAAAGCCTCAGCAAGAAGAAGCTGCAGTGTCAACTGCTAATACTGGAACTGATGTGCCAGCTTCTCCTTCAGGCTTGTTTCACAGTTTGCGAGGCAGGCTGCAAAGACAGTCAGCCAAACAGGTTGCTGAAAGCGAGGCAGAGGCCGCTGCGTCAGGCAACCCTGATCATCTAGTTAATCCCCCACAAGGTGGTCAGCCCAGTGTGTCCAGTCCTGAAGGAACAGAGCAGATTGCTGCAGAGCAGGCAGAGTCTGGCAAGCCACTTTTCCAAGGCATACGCAGCTTCACAAGCAGGCTGCCAGGCTTGAGCAGGTCCCAGCCTGGTACAGTTAGCCAGGCCTTGGCACCGGACCCAGGCACTCACCCCAACTCTGATTCCAGCCCCTGTTTGGCACAAGCAGCTTCTGCTGATGAGCTTGACTCAGCACAGCAACAGCAGCAAGTTTCAGACACAAAGCAGTCCTCCGCATTGTGGGGCCTGAACAGGGTGCAGGGAGCATGGGAAGGTGCCAGCAGCAGAGTGAAAGCCATGAGAGCCTTGCTGCCAGCATATCCAGCGTATGTGCACATTGGCAGCCACCAAATCCTGCTGCCCGCCTCTCCAGCCATGACAGAGGCTGTCAAGTCTGCACAGCAGAAAGGCTTGGCAGAGGAGCGGCAGCAGGCATTGATCATGCACCGCATGTCTGCTTATAGGGGCAGAGCCATAGCCATATGCAGGTCTGCAGTCAGCCTTGCTGCTTTCAGTATCGGCGATAACCTGCTGTGCAGTTTACGCTTGTTGCATTGCCATGCACTCCAATGTGGCAGCTCCATTCTGCGGCACTGATGTATGTAGGAGCCTATGCTAGGTGGGTCGTGGATTGCCTTTACAGGAGCTGCAGATCATGCGTGCTCTGTGCTTCAGGCATATTTGTTCACGCTGCCTTGTACCTGTAAGATCAGGGTAGCACCCTGTTACACATATTTGCAAAGGCAATTCTGCTAAAGGCAACGGCAGTTTTGCACGAGCAGTTTTGGCCAAGGCAAAGGCAATTCTACACAGGCTGTCTAGACTCGTGTGTATTGACTGTCAGGCTGACATCCATACACCAATTCACATCAAACCCATCATGGACTTTCCAGCTCTTTCTTCATGCAGGAGTGTCTTCCATTGGGAGCCCGTGGAATCAGCAACACTGATCAGCTTATCCACTACTCTATCCCCGCCCATCACCCTCCTCCATGCCACTGTCATCATCCCCCCCTTACCCATGCTCCCAGCAAATAGCAGCACTCCAGCTGAGGCACTGACACAACCTGCCACTGTGTCTTCGTCATTGTCTGAGTGCACATTGCATATGTGTATTGCCATGGCTTTCAAGTACATACACCATTTGGCCTCCTGAGGGTTGACGCATCAATTATGTAAGGCTGCATCGAGGGTGACTTCTGGTGCGTTTAGCACAGGAAGCTGGTTGTGACACACAACTGATCGCAGTTACATAGTCAAAATTACACCTTATAGTTCGATGTCAACAGGCAGTCTCTGACAGGCAGTCTGCCCAGTTGTTGGTGCAGTCTGATCAGCCCCTTCAGGCTCTTAAGCAGCAGCCGTCTACTAGCAGCAGTCAACAGCATCAGGGCAGATCACCTCAGCAAGAGGAAAATCAACAACTCATTAAACAGAGTGTGGAACAGCTGCAGCAACAGCGCCAACCAGTTGCGTCTGCCAAGCGCAAGCTGCCCAGGCTGGGCTTTGGCACAGTGCAGCTAGATCCAGATACAGCTCCTCAGGAGCAGGAGGTTCCTAGGCAGGCAACAAAACAGACGTCCCCCACTAGGCAGAGGCAGAGGGGACAGCAGCTGCAGTCAATGGGCCATTTAAAAGGCAGCTCAGGTGCAAAGCCTGACCCCGATCTTGACCCTAAGCCAGGGAGGTGGTTGTTGCCGGTTGGTGTTCGCTGGCAGGGGAAGCAGAGACACATCCCCAGGCTGTCAGTCCTCATCAGAGTGCAGGGCAGCGTGCACAGCATGCCTGCACAGGCCAAGCTGCACGTACTGGGCCACCACTGGTGCAAGGCCCAGCTGATCAGTCACACAGCCCAGCACAGCATCAGACAGCCTCCTATGGTCCTCTTACAGCAGCTGCCAAAGCAGCTTCAGCCGCAGTCGTCGCGCCAGAAGCTCTTGCGCACACTGCCATGGCTACAGCCCCAGGATGCTCTCCACCAAGCGCAAGCTCACCAGGCCGATGTGATTTTCATACAGGCTGAAGTACCTGTCACCTTGCTTCAGACGGTAGTTCAGGACACAGAACTGCAACAACGTTTGCTGCAGCAGCCTGCAAGACAGCAGCAGGCACCTCCAAGGGGTGAAGTGGCAAGGCAGGATTTGCCGATCATGCAGCAGCAGCAGCAGCAGCAGCCACCTGCAATGCTGCTGAGAATAGAGACTGATTTTGTGTGCAAAGAGCAGGCGGTCTACATCCAGCTGCCTGTTGTCTGGGTGCTCGGAGATGACACCAGAGCAAGCCAGGCTATTTGGCAGTTGTTGACTGCCAAGCAGCAATCTGGAGCTCATGCACAGCAGCAAGGAGGAGACAGGTTAATGGAGTCTGATCCCAAGAAGCCTGACTCGCGCTGGCAGGCAGCTCAGTCTTGGCTGAGATCTGCATTGACCACTACTTGGCGGCCATGCTTGCAGTTCAAAATAAGCAGGAGACCTGTTGACCTCATGTGTTGAAAACGTGGGTCATACATTCCTGTTGTTCTTATCAGAAGCCGTATGACTTGACGTATCAGTAGTGAAGAGTGCTGTACACTGTTATCCATGTAAGCTGCAACAAACAGAAATGTTGCACATCCATGTCACATAAGCCATGCATATGATCTTATATGCATGGGACCTGATGCAATTTTGGGGAGGAGTAAAGAAAGCATACCAGAAAAACAGAGACGCTGGGTGCTAGCCCCTCAGCCAACAGGAGCTGATGGCCCCCATAGTCGTCTTCATCAATCCTGCAGCAGTAAGCTGTGTACAGCTCAAGCTTACAACAGAGCTTTGTACGTATGTGTCATTACGATAGAGAAGTTGCATGAGTAGTGGTACTGACCCTTGTCGCTTGTACCAAGCAAAAATTGCAAGGGTTCCAATTGCCAGAAACCTGCGTCGCATGCACAAGATGCACCAGTTGGGAAATACCGGTTCATAATGATACTGAGCATCAATAGCTGGACCACATAAGGAGGGTTGAGCAGTGAACCTACGCAAGGAAACCAACCCAGCCTGTCACTGGCACAGCGCCCCAAACAATGCCAATGAGGAAAGATAAAGCCTGTCTAAGCCAGTGGATGGTGTCAAGGAGGTCATCCTACGTGACAGCATAGTAGTCACTCTCTGCTGTGTTACACAGACCTTAAACTGAGATAAAGCGCTGACTGCCAATATGCTTGTCGGCTATGACATATTGCACACCTGAGGCCACCTGAAAGACGACGGGTGCTGAGCAACAGCTTGACCATAAGTTGCCGCGAGACGACGAAATGGATTGGCCGGCATGCTCACGTTTTCAACACGGCAGTCATGATGACGAGAAGGGCATAACGAAGTCGACTTTGATCGGTTAAGATGATGTTGACAATTCCATGCGTTTCTAAATCATCATTTGCTCTTCGGCCAATGTCATAAGCCTGCAGACCCACAGACAGTGCTTGAACTGCAAATCCAGCTGGAGCCCTGACAAACCCTATGTTCCAAACGCTTGTGACAACAGCTCTGCAATGCACATTTCAGTTTCAATTTGCTGATCGCTTGTCAGCATGCACTAGTCAAGCTCCTCAAGTCTGGCGATGTTGCAACGACCCTGTTGTAAAACATGACGAGCACCAAGCTGGTTTCTGCATAGATGGGGATCCAAGGACTGCTACCTGTCTTAAAGCCTATCACGAACACCGTCCACGTCAGCAAATATCGAGGTCAAAAGGTTGCTGTTGATGCTTATTGCTGGTTACACAAGGCGGCGTATTGTTGCGCGGAGGAGATCTGCGAGGGCAAATTCACAGACAAGTACACCTGCTTAAGGCCAGCTTCTCCGTTTTCCAACGTCATGCCTGCATCCAATCGTCTTGTTGATGCGCAGGCATGTGCAGTACTGCATGCAAAAGGTGCAGATGCTGCAACAATGTGGCGTTCAGCCTGTCATTGTGTTTGACGGAGGCAGGCTGCCTATGAAAGCAGCTGAGGAGGGGTCTCGCAGCAGGTGTGCTCATTCTGCAACACCACAGCTGTTGTTGCATGGCATGGAGGGTATTAATGCTGCGCTGCAGCGGTTTCAATCTTGATGCTCTTCTAAATCACTGGTAATGTTTCTGTGCCAGCAAGCTCAGAGATTGGTGTGCAGAGCCAGAAAGGAAAACAAGGACAAAGCTGCAGCTCATGTCAAGGCTGGGAATAAGCAGGCTGCATATGAATGCTATCAGAGAGCAGTGGACATCTCACCAGCCACTGCAAATGACTTTGCCAAGGTATGCAAGCAAGACAAGCCAGAGCTTCAGATCAGTGGCACATCAGTAATTGGATCTCAATGCCTGAATCGTCCTTGGTTCAGACTGGGCCAACAGCAAACATGCCTGTTCCATATGCACATCCCATTGCAACCATGCAGCACCACACCAATGCTTTTGCAATGTGTTGTTTTGGCTCACTTGCAGCACAGAGGCTGATCTTGAGATATGTTGTAGGCATTGAAGGCTGCAGGCGTGGAATTCATTGTTGCCCCATTTGAGGCTGATGCCCAGATGGCCTACCTCGCTGTCAATGACTTGGTACATTCTGTCATCACTGAAGACTCTGACTTGCTTCCTTACGGATGTCCCAGGGTAAGCTGCATTCTATTGCCAATCCAAACAGCTCTCACAGGAGACAGGAGTCCTTTGCTGACATATAAATCGGTGCTGCTCATGTTTTGGGTGCTCAGTCTTTGACATTGCTACAAGTGTTGCATGCTGTGCGCTGTGCTAAGCAAACAGGTACCTTTTGTCCCAAGTGTCTTTTATGGCCCAGTTTGTGCTAAGCTGACATGCACCTATGTGGTGAATGGCTTCCTAGTTCAGATAAGTGACTGATGGGGCTGCTATGCCATACGACGCAATTACCAGAGCTTGACGCATCCCAAGGCTAGGACTGGCAGCATGTGCAGACTGCATGACAGCTCAATGCACCTGTCGGCTTTGCAAACACGTGGTAAGTGGTGTCAGCTGCACAGGTCCTTTTCAAGATGGACAAGGCAGGGGACGGGCAAGAGATTGTGGCTGCAGACTTGGCACAGAACAGGGATCCAAGCTTCATCGGCTTCACGCACCAGATGTTTCTAGAGGTGAGACTCAGGGCAAATGGCTAGAACCGCACCTGTTGCAATGACGCCTCACAACGATGATCTGCAGCTGCTGGCACTGTTTTCTTGTTTGCTATGTTTCCTTTGGATCACACAACCCCTCATACTCTTGTGCACTGTTGCCATTGTGCCCTGCAGATGACACGCTGTGGTACTGTGCGTTTATCTGCTGTGTAGTTTTGGGTCACACAACCCCTTGTACTCCAGGGCTGTCTCTTGACATTCATGGTTCAGACAGACTCTGCTGAGGTATCAAGGGTTATCTGTCAGCATGAGTTGCCCCCATGACGTCTCCTGCATGCAGATGTGCATCTTTGCTGGATGTGACTTTCTGAAGGCCTTGCCTGGCATTGGCATGAAGAAGGCACATCAGCATGTGAAGCGCCTCAAGGCTCACCGCAAGGTACAGGACTGGCTTATGTACTGTACTGCACATGGTTTTGTGTAGCATTGATACAAAGGCACAGCGGCGTCCAAAGGAAGCTGCACTGAGGTTTCAGAGGCCCTAAGCAGTCAGGGTGCATCACCAGGGAATGGGTGGTAACAGAGCACGCCTGCCTGCATGATGCAATTCACATCAAACGCATGTCCATAAGATAAGTCCGAAATGTCTGCATCATCTCAACTGCCAGGAAAAGCCATGCAGAGAATGGCCAATATTGGCTCAAAGCCTGCAACCACCAACATCTGAGCGTGCAACAAGCTGAGCTCTCTACTGGTGCCAGGCAACTGCCAAATGCGCGACTATGATACTACCTGGTCATGCTCTGCCGTTGGAATAGAGATGTCACACATGTTGCGCAGGTATGCAAGAGCCTACGCTTCAGTGGGGTTTCTGTGCCACGTGACTATGAGCAGGGCTTCCAGCGTGCGCTGTGGACCTTCCAGCATCAGAGGGTGTGGTGCCCTCAGCGCAAGCAGCTGGTGCATCTGCGCCCTCTGCCCGAGGGAGGCTTGGCTGCCGGTAGGTGTTGCCCATCAAGCAGCACGATGCTGCGTTATGTGACTGTCAGAACCGTCGTATCAGTCAACCTTATAGACTCGTGGGATGCTCAGGACAGACTTGCCCTGCACGTACTTGGCTCATCATAAGCTGGACAGCGTCAACACCATGATTGGCATTATCAAGCAGCACAGACTCCTCTGCATGACTCGTGCTGAGCTCTTTCCTCTGACCAGTTTGATGGGAAGCTCATACACCTTGATGTGGGCAAAACACAGCCCACATGCTTCTGGCAACGCACTGTGATATCTGGTGGTTGTGTCCTCAGCTGGTGGGAGTGGTGAGCTTGACAGCGACAACGGCAAATGCTGTCTCTGGGTGTAATGACTGAGACATTGTTGCGCTTATGCAGTTGATGCTATAGTGGGCGCTTTAGCTGATGGAGACACCGACCATGACTTCCTGGGCCCAGTGCAACCAGATGCAGTCATGCAGAAAGTGGCAGAAGGTACCCCACATGTCCCTTGATACACATGGAGCGCAATATACACCACCTGCTCTGAAATGCCTGCAACAGACGCAATGATTATACAACATGGCATGGCGAACCTGCCCTTGCTGCGCTAATCAAGTCTAGCGCAGTCCCCTTTGTCAGTTGCCTGTTGTGCCTGATATGAAGGGTTCACAGTATGTATGGCGTTGGGGTTTGCTTTCCAGGTGAGCTGGACCCTATCACCTTGAGGCCATTCCCACAGCCAATCGTCCAGATGCCTGCTCAGGTCAGCCCCTTGGAAACCAGCAGCAGCCAGAACCAGATGAGGCTGTGGCGACCACAGCGGCACAGCTCTGATGGCAAGCTCTCAGGTTGGGACTGCTGGACAAGGTCACCATTGCTGCCTTACTGTGTTAGCAGTGAACATGCAACGGGTGTATACATTCTAGGCTTGAGGAGGGTGCTGCTGGAATACTATGCCATGTGGCTGATGCAGCACATGAATCAGCTGCTTGATGCTGGCATTGATCAGCAGCTAGCACATGGTGCTGGCATGCGTCTGCTGAACCTCTGCTCAGCATTCGTTCAAGGTCCCACCGTAGCATCCTGTCTCTGAGCCTACAGCATCCCTCAAGTAGTGCTGTCTGAACATGGTTTAGTCACATTTGCGTCTGTTACAAGCGTCACATTCTCATGCAGCCACTCCTGCAGCACACACCAGCAGTCAGCAAACAGCGCGCTGTCTTGCACATCAAGTGTTGCATCAGCAGCCTTGTAGCAGCGTGCTGAGACAATGAGCTGTGCGCAGGTGGCAAGAGACCTCTGACGCTGCCTGTTCAGGCCAATGGCATTGCCAGCTACTTTCCCACTCTGCCTAGTAATGGCCAGGCTTCAAAGCAGTTCAGCGCCCCCCGGCCTGCCAGCAAGGCGGCTCCCTCACAACCCCCCCTCAGGCATTCATGCCTCGGGAAACGCAGCAATGCTGATGCTGCACAGACTGACGAGCTGCAGCCTGCGACTTTAGGTGAGCAGCCTTGTTGGTCTAATGACATGCATTACTGGCCGATTGACTGCATGCTCACGTCAACTCATTCTTGCATACCCTTGACTTTGCACACTGTTGCACATCTTTGCAATGGCATCCTTCCAGATACAAACCTAGGATCATCACAGCGGCACAAATGCGCAGCGCCTTGCGCTGCTTGTCGTACACTGTACATGCTTGCAAAATCAGCCACAGAAACTGCTGCACGCACCACTTTGTTGCCAGCCACTCTGCCAACAAAATGGCAAGCGGTTTTCTCCTTTAAAGGGCTTCTACCTTCTTTGAAAACTTTTTTCAAAACAGGTTTTTTAGTCCCAAAACACTGTATGATGTTTTTGCTTTCATTCACCATCTGCATGTCGCTTCAGCCATGCAGGCTAGTGCTCACAGCAGCATGTTTACACTGCCTCAGTGTTGTGCCAATCATGTATGCAGGCCGCTTCAGCCATGCAACCTCCCCAGCTGGCAAAGCCTCACGGCATCTCTCAGGCTGCGGCTCTCAACCTGAGCTCCCTCAGCACACGTTTGCCCATTTTGCTGCTGGCAAGCTCTCCACCTCCCACCCATCCAGCAGACCTGCTAGCAGTCCCACACCAGATGAGATAGACAGCCCCCTTGCTGGTGCTGACAGCAACAGCAGCGCTGCTCTTTCCAATCTTTTGGCAAGGAGCTGCGAACCTGATCAGACAGATGGCCCAGCACCGCGCGCCAACAGCAGCTGCAGCGCCGCTCTTCCCAATCTGCTTGCCAGAAGCCGCATGTCCACACATACAGATGTGCCTGCTGCTGCTGCTGGCATCAGCAACAACACCAGCCAGTCAGGCAGGCTTGCAAGGAGTCACACACCTGAACAGACAGACAATCCTGCTGCTACAGCTGGCAGTGTCAATGACCTGGCCTCGTCCAACAGGATCCAGCATGCCTTCAACATCTTCGCTGCTGGCAAGAGCAGCGCCCTGGCCTCCTCAAGCAGGCTTGCTGACAGACATACCACTGACCAGTCAGACAGTCCTGCTGCTGCCACCAATTCACAAGCAGCTGAGCTGGCGAAAGCTGAGCAAAGCCCTGCTGGTGGCGGATCAGGAGATGATGCTGAGGGGCACATTGTGCAGTCTAGAGCAGATGTTGGTGACGCTGCTTGCGCAAGTGCGAGTGCTGACTTCTACAGCACAAGCCCTGGAGGTTTGGAGTCCGGCGACAGCCCTCCTGCTGCAGAGCTGCCTTCAAGCAACACCTCTTCCCCTTTCGAGCAAGGCAGGGTCCCTTCAGGGCACCTTGTCTCCCCCTTCAAGGACGCCAGCAGAGCATCTTGGGAGCAGCAATGCAGTCTAGACAGGCCAGCCAGGCGAAAAGTCAGCGCCCACTTTGGCTCTTTGCCAAAGCGGCCGAAAAGTGTGGAGGCAGATGCTCTGCCCAGTAATGTGAATCCATTTGGGGTATTAGCCGGACTCGTGAGCAAGCTGAAACCTCAGAGTCCGCCTAGTGAGCTGGACAGCTCGACCAACGAGGATTTTGACATTGATTTAGAAACCAATGAGGATGGCACTGATGATTGCATGCAAGAGGAAGAAGAAGAAGGTGCTGGTGTGGACAGAGATGCAAGCAGCATGGAGGAGCAGAATGTGGCCAGCAGCATGCATAATGATCCAATTGCAGGACTGAAGCACATACAACCCTTTGCAAGCATTGCCAATGTGGCTGTTAACAATGTCAAAGCTGCCTCTCTGCAGAAGTTTGGCATGCGGCCACAGATCGCAGCTAAGAAATGGCATGACTGTGCTTTGTTGCAACCCTTTGCACCACCGAGGCGCTGCAATGCTTCTCAGATGGTGCAACAGCAAGCTACAGGCAGCAAATGCCAAGCTGCTGGCAAGCCTCCTGCCTTGCAGCACTTTGTTTGCAATGTCAGTCACAATGAATCTTTGTCTCTTGGACAATAGCTGTGTGATAGCTTAGAAACTGCCCATGCTGATAGTGTAGAGTACATTGCAATCAACTGACTGCGCAACATGCGATTTTGACCTGCCACATGGTCTTGTGATGTGATTTGATAAACACACAACTTGTTAGTCAGTGCAATCAGATGCTTGCACACTGAAGTAAAGTTACTGCCATGCCTGACATACATATTGTTTGCCAGCACTGTGACTTGATACTTGAAAGCAAGGGCTGCGACGTCATGAGCATAAGCCATTTCACTCGTTGATAAGTAGCACAAAATTGTTCACTGTGTACATCATACATTGGAATGTGTTTCCACGCACTGTCTCAAAAACACATGCGTTCTGGATGAATCTAAGCCTCTTCTTCCTCACCATAGGCTGGCATCTTCTTCTTGTTGTCAATGATGTATATGTCACTTTTTTGTATGCCTTTATCCTTACTGTATGTCTTGAGGATGAAATCTGCTGCTTTGTCTAGGAAGTCTCCTTGTACATCTATCTGATCCTTCTCTGTGGGAGACTTTGTGATGGCCGCCCCACTGGCAAACTTTTTGCCGAACAGCTTTGATGCATCAGCAAGCTTTATGCCAAAAGTGTCCAAGCCAGATATGGTGGTGACACATTTTTTCTTGTTGCGTGTGTTTCGCTCCAGCACTACTTCTGGCTTTGACTTCTTCTTTACTTTGCCACCAGGCAGTTTCTTTTCTATTTGCTGTCCAGAGGCCTCTGAGACTTTCAGATCAGCCACCTGCCCTTCAACGCCTGATTCCTGTGAGGCTTTCCATTTCTTGTACTCGTCACAGTCTTTGGGCAAGAATTCATTAAACTCGGCTGGAACGCCTGTGATCAGATCGTACTCAACCACCTGTGGAGCTGGAGGAGTTTGCTGCGTTGCAACTGCAGCTGCCATGCCTGGACAACGACTGATTTGTAATCTTACACAGGCTCAGCAGAGAGAGGACGACTCGCAGCGATCACAGCAGATACAAAGTGGGACGACGGACCATCCAAGGCAACATGCAGAAAGCAGCAAGGAGGCAGCTGCAGACAAGCAGACAAGCAGGCAGACCTAACGGTCAACCTTCTTCTTGAGCAGCTTCCTGGTCGCATTCAGATTGATTTGATTTCAAGCTTGAAGCCAGGAGCGGCAAGAGGCAACTTCAGCAAATGAAGACAGCTCGTGCAGCTATTTTTGATATTGTCTACCCAGGGTCGCACTTCGTCTTGCCTGCGTGAAGCCTGCGACGATCTGCAACATCGCAACACACCTACAGGGCGTACGTGCGGCTCTTGGTCAGGAGACCTCACTTTCAGCCGGCTTCAACTTGTGGCAACGGTTCCATCTGTGACAGAGTAGCGCGCACGCCTGCGGCAACGTCGGCCTGCTTGCCAGCTCGATACCGCCCTGATCAGGTATGGCACATCAGGGTTGCGGGCAAGGTGTCCGGGCTGCAGGCCGATAATGTTTTGCGGGCCGGTCTGGGGGCTTCTCAAAAAAAACTTTAGAGCTTGAGAGAAGTGCCAGCCTGCGTAAAAAGTACCCGACTCCGGTTTCCTCGGAGTCGATTCTGGACCGTTCCCGAGGCAGATGTTTGGTAGTTCCATGTACCCGGGCCAGCACAGTCGGCCAGGCCCTCATGTTTGTTGCTGCCCTGTTTTGGGGGTCCAATCCAGCAGCGCTTCGTTATCTGTATACATCCCCAGGACCGCCTGATGCGCCTGTCCTTTCAGCTGCACAGACAGGGCTTGCATCTGTCATACTGATCATCATTAGTCAGTGTATGAAAGCAGCAAGGGCTAGGCGAAAAGTGGCCCCGAGCAGAGAGCAGGACCCTCCATCCATGCGCACCTCAGATTCAGACACTCAGGAGCTTATTGCACACAACATGCCTAGTGAGTTTCATGAAGACGGACTTGAAAGCCCCAAGGCACTCAAGCAGAGTGATGAACCATCATCACCCAAAGTCTCAGACATTGTTGTTATCAGAAAAGGGCTGCTGCCTTTGGATCATTTGGAGGTGGAAGCCACACAGGTTGCACTGGCATCAGTAGAGGACAGCAAGGCTCCAAGCACTCCTGACAACGACATTGAGGCTGCCATGGGGCATTCGCTCAGCCTCAGCATTGAGTCTAGTGCATCAGACTCTCCAAAGACAGGCCTCCGTTATCAGATAGCACGCCTGCTGAACTGGTCCACCGACGACGTGCGCATTGCTGGCCTGGAGCTGGGTTTGCTGACATTTACCGCCAATGCTGTGACCATTGTTGGCTTTGCCCTTGCTACTGCAAGCAGGGGGGCATTTCTGCTCAGGTCTTCTATTGTATCGACCCCTATTCTGTCCACTCTAGCTGGCATTTCAGTTGCCAAGGCCATGTGGATGGGTGCAGTTCTTGGCTTCACTGGCAGCGTATTAATAAGTACTGATCCTGTAGACGATGTTCCTGCCCCTGCTGATACTGACTCATACATCAGTCATGTCAGCATACTGGGTGATGTACTCATAGTATGTGCTGCAGTCCTGTGGTCTGGTGTCATGGTTCGTCAAAGTCGTCATGCTGCATGTTTTCCTGCTACTGATCTAGCTGCTGCAAAACTGAGTGTTATGGCTTGCATGTCTTTTTTATGGTTACTAGCTGATGTACTGTACAAGATCTCTATAGGCAAGGCAGTTGTGTCTATCTGGGCTGGTTGGCAAAACCCTGTAGCCTGGTTGGTTCTGTTATGGCCTGCCATAGGTCCATGGTCCACTGCAGAGATTGCACAAATTGAGGCACAGTCACGTATTAGCGCCAGTCATGGACAGATCATCCTTGCTATTGACCCGCTGATTTCTGTTGCATTCGCTGGGCTAGTGAACAAGGCTGAACAGCATCTAGGAATCAGAGGCTGGTTTGGGGGTGCTTTGCTTGTCATTGCTTGCCTGGTGGCTAGTCGTGGGGATTCCATGCCAATGCATTGAGTAAACCTGGTCAAACTTATAGTCAAGTTCAACTTCCAAGTATTCAAACGTTATACCATGTATATTAAACATGAAGTGAGGTTTTTGGCTGTGACATTCTGGTAGCTACGTCACAAATTGGAACATGTGAACCCAGTTTACGCCACGTGGCTGCATGAGCCATTTAATATAATGTACTCATAGATGTGATAGCAATGAGCTTGCTACGGCAGCAAGAGTCTCAGAAGCAGGATTTGAACATGGATGTTGCCTTTATTGCTTTGATGCGAGCAGTACAAAGTGTAATAGCAGCAAACCAGGCCATAACTTACATGTACGCTTATAAGGACACGATCCCAAATGTAATGGAGATGACCTTGCATGTCTAGCCATGGTCAACATGCCTTGCGACTGACAAACGCACTGGTGAATCATAGTTGTCGAATGCATCAGCTGTAGGTGGCTGTGCACCATAGTGAATTTGCCTACACACCTGCCATGCTATCAAACTAGATTTCACTGCTTTCACTTTACTCTGGTTTGCGGCTAAAAACGTCAACGACCCTTTGTTGGGCCATTGACTCTGCAAAGCCTTGCCTGTGCCGCATGCAGTCCAGTGTGGCTCTGTAACTTGCAGGTTGGACCTGACTGATGCTGATTGAGCATCACCAGGGAATGGGAATGCCCTTGTCTGCATCCCAGAAGGAGCCTGTGTTTTCCAAGTTCAGACCCTGCACAAGCTTGTAGATTCTTTCTGCGCTTTGCTCGGGAGTCAAGGTGTTCACCCCTCGTTTCTCCATGGGGGTATTTTTAGCCACTTGCAGGGTGTTGTACATCTCTGTGTTCACCTGAACAGCAGCACAGCTAATGATGCACATGAAGTATGCATGACCCAGTCACGCAAATACCTTCAGCACGATTCAACAGTTTTGCATAATGCACCAGCAAGACACAAGGTAATCTGTGGCTTGTTGACCTGCATTGACCAGGACACATTGCCCTTGGCTGCTTGACTTACCACTCCAGGATGTATCAAACCAACAGGGATGCCAATCTTCTTGAAATCTCTGGCCAGGGTGACTCCAGCAATGTGCAGGGCAGCCTTACCCATTCGGTAGCCATACTGCATGACATACTGATGTAACTACGCTGTATTCAGGCAGAAGTCACAAGCCATGGGATTGAAGAGTTTGAGGGCTCACCACATCTCCAGCTGTGAAGTCAACTTGTGTCAGTGAGCCCATACGACTGGCAAGTAACACAACCTGTATCAGCAAACGAGACTGAACCCTTGATGCATGGCCATGACAATTTTTTTTGTGCTGTTCCCCATGCCAAGCTGAATTACCTTGGCCGAGTCTGCAAGATTCTGTTGCATAGCTTGCACCAAGAATAGAGGTCCAACAGCATTCACTTCCAGTTGTTGCCTCACTAGCTTTCGGTCCAATGTTTTCAAGGTATCGTAGTGTTGCAGCCCAGCAACCACAAGCAGAAGATGCAACTTCTGGTTCCCTATAGCCTGCAAAATAGGTTGCTGACAGCTGTCGTCCTCCAAGTCAACACCTACATAGAAAGCGGCTACTCGGGCTCCAAGTTTCTAAACATTGCAGCTTGTGCTGGAAATGCGCTCTTGGCAGTATGGAGTACCTGTTATGACCTGAACTTGCGCAGCCTGCAGCGCGTCGGTGCTGGTGCGGCATGTCGCATAAACGTGGTAGCCCTGTTGCTTCAAGAGCACGCACAACTGCAACAGACAGCAACAATCCTGTATCTGATGTCTGTCAGTGGATCGCCAGGACGTCGCTTGAACCCGCATATAGGCAAAGACGGCAGAGCTCGCAGCCGTGCAAAGCCGATGTCATACCGCGAGGCCGACACCTTTGCTGCCTCCCACCACTAGAACGGCTTTATCAACAGATCGCATTGTAGAATCAGTGCGTTGCTTCACTTGCGACAACAACTGGTATGTGCCTCATGTCTGTCCTCCACGTTAACGAAAGCGCAGCTGGCGTTACATACAGCAGACATGTCCCTCTGTCTTAAGCCTCACAAACTTTTGTATGATTTTGTTCACAGTCTACACGAGAGGGTCGCCGCAATCAAGTCAAATCCGCGTTGAGCTGTGTTTCCGGATCTGACAGACATGCAGAGCATCAGCTCTTCCAGTCAACACACCTGCCTACTTCAGGTATCGCCGGACGGTTTGCAGATGTTGTTGAAACGCCAGAGGCCACAATTCAAGCACATCCACGCTGCTTGCAGAAGAGGACAGCATTTGCTCGCCGTAGAACCGCGTCACTTTCACGCTGCAGCTGTTTGGCAGCACAAGCAAACACAGGTTGGAAGCCAAAAGTTTCAAGTGAGTTCAAGTTTCAAGTGAGTTCAGTGTTTCTACACTACACAGCTTGCATCATACAGTAGCCTGAGGATTCTTGCTGGTATTCATGCAGCTCCACAATCCATTGCAGCGGCCACCTGCGCACTAGCACTATCATGTTTGTGTGCGGGAGGCGCATATGCTGCTGAACCAGCTGAAGTCTTTCAGCGCAGTGGGTGCGTAGGTGCGCGTCAGCTTACCTGGTCACGCTGTGTGACTGCTGTACTGTTGTTGATGGTTGTTAAATGCTCTGATACTGCAAGTCACCATGATAGGATCTGAAAGCATCCGTGCCTTCTGGTCCAGATAGGCTGTCATGCGGGGGGAGGTAACATTGTTCAAGCCGGTGCATCACTGCAGACCAGTGATTTGCAGAAAAATGGAGCAGCAACAACTGATGCCATCTACAAGCTAGTCTACTATGGGAAGGGCAAGATGCCAGGCTATGGCAAGGAGTGCACACCTAGGGTACATTGCTTTGCCTTGTGCATGTCCTGCCTCCATGTGTGGACTCATAATGACACTTTGACAATGCCTGTGCCAGCTGCTTGGCTCGTGAAGTTTGCATGACAATGAATCAGCAGTCAGGAAGTGCATGTTTCTTCCTGTCGATGTGTCCTTTGCTTTATCACCTGCATCTTATTTGCAGGGCAAGTGCACATTTGGCCCTCGATTGCCTGACGAGGATGTTCAGCGGCTTTCGCAGTATGTGCTAGATCAAGCTGCTGTGAAGTGGAAATGATGGATCATGTTTCAGTGATCAGAAGCAAAGGGTAATGGCATGCTTGGTGACAGCAGCTGCGCTGTACTTATGACTTGGCCAACATGACGTGTTGACAGTTTCTCCAACATCAGGGATGCTTGCAAGATGTGTTGGTATCTGAACAATCTGACTTGTGATTTGATCCGGTGCTGTTGTCAACTGGTGAGTATCTCATTTGATGTTTTACTGGTGCCTATCACAAGGCGTCGAGGGAAACAACTGGGCAATTCCTGACAATGAAGTATGCTGATATGTTGACGATGTGTCTTCCTTCGGCAACCTAAAGAAGCTTTTGTTGATTAAAGAAAACAGCTGCTGTAAAACTATAAGCCCTGCAGCTTTCACTCAGGTTGTAGTGCAGCTGTTTGCTGACGTTCATCTTCTGTGACTCAAGTTTTTGCAGACGCATGTGATCAATGCCTAAACCATACATGGGCATATGGTAGGGAAACATGAATGCAGTTGCCTTACATCACCATCTGACCTTTCCGCGTTTCACAATGTCTACTATAATTTGAAGAGTTTGTGCACCATAGCACCATAGACAGGAGTCTGTGTTCACAATATGGCACTCTCTCTTGCAGGAAAAGCTATGGATTTGAACCTGAAGGCTGGCTGCAACAATGTCAGCGACAGGCAGCATGGCACGCAACAAATATGCAAAGCATAGCAAGTTGAAATTTCCAACCTTTGCTTATGCACATAATCAGATGCAACAAGAAAGCGAGACGAGTCCCAGCGTCTGCAAATGAATTGTTGTTTACATGGTTATGGCATTTGCTAAAGATAAATTGGGGGTGACCTCAATGAATACTGCGATGATCTTGCCCTCAATGAATACTGCGATGATCTTGCCATGCAGAATATTTGCCAAGGGTGTCTCAGTCTTATCAAACTTCAGGGACATACCAGACTGCAATCACAAGTTCACATTGAACACAACCCAGGACAAGAGACATTGTGGGGGCTGGAAGATTTCCAGGAAATGAAATGCAAAAATTGCTACACCACAATCTGCTAAGTATGTGGCAGAATAACAAAGGGGATAAGCGTATGGCACAGGGTATTGCAGCATTCCTACCACTCTACAGTTACAGAAAGCTAACCTAGATGCATTCAGTGAGCCATTGCAGGCTCTCTTATGAACTGCTTCACAGACTGTGGTACTGGCTCCAAAGGAGTAATACTGTTTGCCAGGTAGCCATTGTTGTGAGCTGCCTCTGCCAATTGCTCTGCATGTAGCTGGCGCACGTACTGTGCTGCCAACTCAACCTCCTCCCTGACAATGTCATTCACAAACACTGCCTCGCCAATACCCTTCATAAATGGTACCCTTTGGACCCCATCTCGCTGTCTAGTGGTGTCCTCTAGTCCCTACAATGTAGCCACACACAGTCAGCTGTCTGCAAGCTGTTTGCACCAAAAACCAGTGTGAACGCTTGTCTACAGCAGCATGCAAAAGCATAGGAACAACCACATGCACAGAACACAACTTGAAATACAGTACATGCAGTACCAAGCCAGTCCCTTTGTGCAGAGACAAGGACCCACCTGCATGAGGACCTCTGTGGTGCAGACCTCGTGCCATATGGCCAGGCCTAGCTGCCTCATCACTCCAAACACTCGCCGCCTCTCCTCAGCTGAGATGTATCCCCTCTGGTAAGCCAACTGCAACACAATGCCAGCGTTACCACTGCATCTGTGCACATCATCTTGCACACGTCACAGATCACACACGATTTGAAACCTGGCCTGACTGCATTGTACCATTGTAAAAGCAAGCAAGTATTGAGCATGATGTCTGGACACACTTCAGCACTTAGCCAGGCAGTTGAGAGACACAAAGAGAATGTATGACAGATAGAAGGGATGTACCTGAGTGGTGAGAGCCATGTCAATGTTGACAGCCTCTCCATGCAGCAACAGGGCTTCATCCCCTTGTAGAGCAGCCATCTCAATCTCTGGTGAGAAGGCATGGCCGTAGTCCACCAGGCGGGACAAGATGTGCTCCCACAGATTGTACTCTAGCTCCTCAAGCATGCCTTGAATAGATCGCCTCATGATGGTAGAGGCATGAGGACTCTGCACGTGCACACATCATATGAGTTGCCGCTTTGCATGCTACTGCAGCCAAGTTGTCAAGTGATTTCAGCTTGACATGTCAAGGTGCTATGTATAGCAATGCAGCAGCAGGGTCAGTTATTTGATGCACAAACACCATAAGGATGCAAACCCATGTGCCTGAAGGGGGATTAAAGGCAGTACGCAACCAGCAATGTCTGAAACAGCATTTACACATGATCTACAGAGAAATGCCAACTTGCAAACTGCCCACCTGAAACTTGGTCTGGATCAGCTCTGCACTGTGCTTCTCCAGCAGCTCAAACAGCTCACGATCCTTGATGCAAGCCATCTTCAAAATCTCAGCAGACCCATTGCTCAGGTGCCTGTCACCCAGAGTCTTCAGGAAGGTCTTGTCGATGAAGACTGCCAGGGGAGCACAGTAGGTGCCCATCTTGTTCTTTCTGCCATGGAAGTTGACGGCTGTCTTGATTCCAATAGATGCATCAACAGCTGCCATGACTGTAGTAGGGATCTTGATGAGTGGGGTGTTGCGTCTGTACAGGTTGGCAGCTAGGCCAGCTACATCCAGACAGACACCACCACCAATGGCAATGATGGGCTCCTTGCGCCTGCACACATAAGCACAAGCCATTAGCATCACTGACTTGATACGTCAAGCAGATGAATACACTACGGCCAGAGCATCAGACAAAAAGGCAAGCAGAATCAAAACGCAATTGGGCAGAGAGAGAGAGAGAGAAAGAGGACTTTACATCTTCAGCCCACCAACTGGGTTGTACAGATGGGCACTTGACACGCTGCAACATGCTGAAAACACAAAGGGGTTTAGGCATTGCACAGCGAAGATGTGTACCTGTTCAGCTTGAAGGCCTCCAATCGCTCGGCCACTTGAAAGATGAGGTTGAAGCTCTTGTTTGGCTCACAAGTGGGAAGTGGCAAAATCTCACACTCAACTCCATGGTACTGCATGTACTGCAGCATGAGAAGGAATGATGAGAGCAAACAGAAACACGCACAGAGTAAAGACATCATGGGCACTGATGGGCATAGGCCAATGGGATGAGATGCACCTAAACAAGCGTGTGCTCGGTTTGTGCCATCTACAAGCAAACCAGGAGGGTGGAAAGCTGCAACTGCGGCCTGAGCTTGCAACCCAAAAAAGGTGGTTACAAAGCACAGGTGCCAAACTGCAACATCAAATGTCAAAATCTGCTAGCCAAAGGGGTCAGGAAAAACATGCACAGGGAGGATCGCTGCATTGTTGTATAGCAGCAAGCTACAAAGGGGGCTGTTCAGGAATTTCATTAAACCGAGCTGAGCTGAGATAAACTGAACCCTGCATGCACACAGCACAACATTGCCAATACTGCTCACCTTCCTGTAAGAATACCTGCACAAGAGGCAAGATCAATAAACCTGCAGAGCCTGCATGGGTGGGAAGTCAGCAAATCTGTCATGGGCAAATCTGGCTGCCAAGACCAAAAGTGTAAAGGCCTTTGTGTTGCTCCAGTCCTGCTTGTGTGATCAGCCATGGACTTGGGGCAGTCCTCTGATACCAGCCAACTGGAGAGCCAAACAGTAACAAGAGTCAGAGTAACAATTCTTGGTACCAAATCACATGAACAGTGGTGGGAGAGTCAGGTCTAGAAAACTTACCTGTCCCCAAAAAAGGGTTGGCTGCCATGGCACCGTTTGCCCTCAGACCCTGATAGTTACATTCCTAATAGTTTCATTGCCACCAATACTTCAATGGCCAGATGAGAGGACTAACCTGGTGGCTTGTGATCTTCCCAACATGGAGCCAAAGTACAAATTCAAAACAGGACATAGTACACAATGCTTTTCGTGAGAGCAATGCTCTCAGGAACGCATTGTGCAGATATGTGAGTGCTGCAAGATAATAATGTGGGTTGTTTCAGAGAAAAGGGTGGAAAGGCTTGCTGATGCACACCTGTTCTAGCTGTGGACCATATGTGTCATAAACATTCTCATCTATGATGATGAAGCGCCTCTGCTTCTCTGGAACAGGCTCAGCTGCAAGTCTTGCTGGGAAAGAGTCTGGTAAAAGCCCACGAAGCAAGGACTGCAAAGCCAGAAAATGGTATCAGAACACAAGATGAGGACTACTGCAACAGCTGCACTCAAGATTTGAAATTAGGATGTCAGCAAACCTTGGTACGTGCACACACTATGATGCAGGCACACCCATAGGAAGTCATACATACCTTGTTGTCAAGGGAGAGTAGGTTCAATGACTCCTGGACTGTATAAAGAACAGGTTGCTGAGCAGCCACATGAAAGCATCCCTGCAAGCAGCAAGCTATGTGTGAAAACTCATGATGGAGACCCCAGCAGCAAACAGCAAGGTCCGAGTAATACATCACAATGGTAGGATGAATGCGTGGGATTATCGAAAGCACGCTGCAAGGTCGTCTTATTAGAAGCTGCTAGGTCACACAACTAAGCATGCCCAGCATCGTACCGAATCCAAGCCTTCAACCCCACCAGCGCTCAGGCCATTCAAGCCTGACATGCAGACGTTGTCACTGTTGGGTCCTGCTGCCACTGAAGAAGTCGCAGGTGCCTCTGCAGTCGCGATCTGGTCGATGGCGGTGGCCTGGCTTGTCACTAGGACTGACGCTTGCCTAACTGCACACAGACCTTGACGCTGCAGTCTATGAATGCCATTGCTATGGAATGGTGATTGGACGAGTGCTCCAGCTCGGGGAGCACAGCACCTGCGGCCGACAAGTCGTCAATACTAGACCATGACGTGCAGTGCAGCAACCAGTCGACCGACACTGAGCGCTCAAAGGATTATAGTACCGATCCTTTACCTAGCCTGAATGTTCTGTGGAACTCCAGCGACGGAGGTAGTCAAAGCACGACCAAACTGAGCTGTCTGCAGGACCATTGTGTGTGCAAGCGTTCTAGATCACAGTTGAGAGGTCACAGGAGAGGCGTGTGTACAGCTTGGTGCCTTCTGTGCGTCGAGATGTTGAGTCGCCCAGACGGTGTGTGACCCTGTGAAGCGTATGATGATGTGGATGTCAATGTGCGCGTCGATGAAGCTAAAATTGAAGATGCGACTCGAACACAAGCTTGCTCACTACAGCCACTGCCACGATCCGTGCATCGTGAAATGGAATTCGGAACAATGGCAACGTATCACCCGCTGGCCTGGCCACGTCGACATGGCACAACTCAATCTCATATTCTGAGGTGAGTCGATGGCCATGTCAGAGGCCCGCTGCTGGCCAGTAGTACAATGTGCTGAACATATGTCCCTGAGCCGCGGCCGCTATCTCAAATGGGACTCACGACTCAGAGAAGAGATGCGGCAGACAAAGCTCACGTGCAGCCACGCTGGTATGACTTTTCCGTGGCTGCGTTACACTCCCCGTTGAGGGTGACCGCAATCAACGGTACGGTAGTAGCAACCACATCAACAATCGGATCTACAGCTAACCCAGTAGATTCTCATAATGGCGACAGCGAATGGAACACCGAAAGCCAACGACATCCACGCTAGCGGCCAACCCGACACTCCTGTCGAGGTTATTACTGCCTTGCTGCAGAGCGCCTTGGCGACTGAGAATGTTGCGGATGTCAAGAAGCAATTGCAGAAAGCTTACGATGTTGTTGCTGGACTGGACCCATATTTGGAGGCTGTATCCACCCCTCCATCCAAGGTGGGGCGGGCATCTGTGATCAACCGCCTTTGCAATTAAATTTAATGAGTGCTGCTGTGAATTTGAGCACCGACTTTCAGGTCTGTCAAGATCTGATTCAGCTGTCCATGAAGCACGACTGGGATCAGGCCTATGAGCAGGTATATCCCCAGTCATGTAGTGCATGTATGCTAATGCCTTTGCATGACTGTTGGGCATGACGCATGCTGGCAATGGCAATGCATGCGTCGCGTCCTCGGGCAAACTTTTTATTGCATCTTGACCATGTGTGCAATAACCACCAGCTCATGTGCATTATACATGCCTGGCTGTGATTGCACAGCTGCATACCTATGCCATTTGATTTGACAAAATATGTGTTTGCGCATTGTTTTCTGCACACTCAATGCAATTGGTCATTTAATGCAAGGCATCCTGGGTGGTGTCTGAAGCTTACATAGTATGCGTCGACATTGAGCTAGCTGAGTGTTGAATATTGGCGTCCAGAAAAAGACACAGTTCCACCAGAAGAAGGAATGCTGTGCTGGTGCTCTGGAAGGGTCGTTTCTGAAGTCCCTGGTCAGGCTCACAGGAGCCAAGACAGTGCTGGAAGTTGGCATGTTCACGGGCACCTCCAGTCTCAGCATGGCAGAAGCATTGCCTTCAGATGGAAAGGTAGCTGTTGGTCAGATTCATACATTTGTGTGTGGGTGTCTTGCAAAGCCAACATTTGTGTTGCTCGTGGCAAACGCTGTCGCAAGCTTTGTTGAGACACTCTGAGTGTAAGCACTCTGGGTGTATGCATGACTTTGTCAATGCCAGCTCAGTACAGTACTCAGCTCAGACTAGACTTCATTTTTAGGTGACCTGTTGGTTGCACTACTGCAGTTGACTGAGTCTGGTCTGTTCTGGCTTGCAGGTGTACTGTCTAGAGATTGAGCCTTACATGCTAGAGCTTGCACAGCCCAAGTTTGAGGCTGCTGGAGTGGCAGACAGAATTGAAGTGCTGGTTGGATCAGCCACAGACAGCATCGAGAAGCTGCTGAAGCTGGGTATGCAGTTTGACATTGCTTTCCTGGATGCTGACAAGACAGGATACTTGGGATACTACAAGCAGCTGATGGACAATCAGCTGATCAGTTCAGGAGGTATTGTTGTTGTGGACAACGCCCTCATGAAGGTGAGTTGGCTGATTTGACAGCCCCTTTGCATTCGTGACAATGCAGGTCCTTTCAGGCTAAAGTGGCAAATATGCATAGTCGGGCCTTGTTGCGTTCTTGCCTAGTATACACTAGCAGCGGTGTTCTTGCAGCACAACAATTCAATAGTTGCATTGTTTCCTCATGTGCAGTAGTGGCAGTGTACTGGCAGCGCAGCAATTCAAGAGCAACTCTGTCCTAGTTGGAAATGCTGTTGCGTGGATTGGTTTGCATGGTTTCAGGTTGGAACAGCTCACTTGATGTATAGGGGCGCGTGTATACACCTGATGGCAGCAGTGATAAGATGGCAATGGCCATCAAGGAGTTCAATGAGTATGTCATCAAGGACGAGAGAGTGGAAGTAATCGCGCTGCCTTTCAGGGATGGCGTCAACATTGTTCAAAGAAGGTGTGACTTCAACATTGCTGCTGGTCTTGCAGTAGCACTTGTACTGCAGCTATGTGCGCCCTCAAGGTTTTGTTTGCTGGTCATGTCTAGCTTGTATATTAACTTGCCATAACACGCTTTTGGCCAACAAGTTTGTGCAACTGTAAAAGCCTTGAATATCATCAATCGCTGCAGGCGGCCCAGTGGTGATGATGTTATGACAGGCCTGAACCACAATCTCATCACACAGCGCTTCAAGCTAAATAACAAGGTGGCTCTTATCACAGGTGCACATCCTTGGCTCTTTGCTGTGTCCCTGTGGCTGTGCACAGGTCACTACTGTTTTGCTGCCTTGCTGCCCTCCCTTCAAAGCTGTAGAGTCTCAATACAGATACGTAGTCTACCAGACACAACAGGTCTGCTTTGCAAAACCCAGTATGCAGATGCAATGCCTACCTTAGCATGTGACCCTTGCATATCAAACATGTTGACTGAGTTGTACATGATTGGTGTGTAGTCCATGTTGCACATCAGCTTGATGTGTTGCAGGTGCTGGGCAAGGTATTGGTAGAGCCTTTGCACATGCCCTGGGTGAGGCAGGTGCCTCAGTTGCCATTGTAGACATCAACTTCAAGAAGGCCCAGGCTGTGACTGAGGAACTTCGCAGCAAGGGCATCAGGAGCATTGCTGTTGGCACAGATGTCACCAAGAAAGCTGACTGCAAGAAGTACGTGCTTGTCATCTGCATACTGTTAGCTGTCTGGTCTGCAGCTCCTGCCACCTGCATAGTGATCTACTTGTCTGCCTGTTCTGAGTTTCAGTGGTATGTCTAATCTTCATGCTGCAATATGTGCTTTGCAAGGACTTCCCAATTGCAATCACAGCGCACACTTGTGTTGATGAATTAAATTTGAAAACCAGGGTGGATTGTCATCGTGGTTTCTGTCATCGTGGTTTCTGTATATGCAGGATGGTTGAGACTGTTGTCGCTGAGTTGGGAGGCCTACATATAGCTGTCAACAACGCTGGCATCAACAAAAACAGTGCAGCTGAGGACACAACGGAGCAGGATTGGGACCTTACATTTGACCTCAACACCAAGGGTGTTTTCCTCTGTTGTCAGGTACAGCCTTTGTTTTCGGCTGAAACGTGCAAGTAATTTCTGAGTAACCACATGGATGCATGTTGTCACGCTCAGGTTAATTGCATAATCTATCTATCTATCAGTCACTGTCTGACTTTATGCGTGCCTTTGCAGGAAGAAGGCAAGCACATGCTAGCACAAGGCTATGGCAAGATCATTAACACCGCCAGCATGGCTACCTTGTTAGTACCACATCCGCAGAAGCAGATAGCCTATAATGCTTCCAAGGCAGCAGTGGTCAAGATCACTCAGACGCTGGGCACTGAGTGGGCGGACAGAGGCTTGAATGTCAACTGCATATCTCCAGGAATTGTCAACACAGCTCTGATTCAGGTATGTCAGCTGTGTTATGTGCACCATGTGCTTGTTGGCATGACTCAGGGTCAGGATGCCGTGACAAGATTAGTTCTTGTGTTGCAGGAATCTAAGGACCTTCAGCCCCTTGTAGAGACATGGTTGGCACAGATACCAGCTGGTAGACTTGCAGAGGTGACTGACCTGCAGACGGCTATTGTATACATGGCGTCAGATGCAAGCAGTTACATGATTGGACACAATCTTGTTGTTGATGGTGGCCAGTCGATCTGGTAATTGTGCCCAGTGGGGAGTAGTGCAGTATAGTAGTGAAGTCAATAAGTGATGGCAGTGATATCAGGCCCTTATTCTTTTGCCAGCATAGCCTCAGTAGTTGAGTTCAAGGCACCTATTGTTTTTCATCAATTTGATTCACAGCTGACTTCAGCATGTTGTGGTTGTCATTGTATCAATTCATCATGACAGTGTCTGGTGAATACTTAGGCTGTAACCACCACACTGCATTTCACTTGAGTTCAATTTTTTGAACTCAGGCCAACACATCTTCAGCTTCTGAAGCTGTCTGTTTGGCTTGTTGGTATTCTTCACTCTCCTGAACCTTGCTGCTTTGCGACTGCACCAACAAGTGCAGAGCTGAAGAGGATTTGCAGCACACATGTAAATACACAGGTGTTGCAGCCAACATGTGCATACACATGAACAAGTGTCATGACAACGTAGTTTGCAGCTGGCATCAATACAGCTGCTCACATGCATGGTCAGATCCTATCTTACCAGGCATTGCTGCAGATCTGCCAGAGCAGTTTCCAAACGTTGTTGTGTGTCAGGGACCATCATAGCTGCCTCTGCCAAGACTTGTTCCTGCAGTATGCTGCCCAACCTCGAGACCAAATGCAATGCACGCATAGCCATGAGTGGAGTTGCATAGTCCTTACTGCGTGCTTGATGTCTGAGGGGTCACCCCCTGCAGCTTTCATCCGAGATACACGGTCTGTTTCCGTCTGCTCATCCTTTTTGTACATCACTACTTCTTTTGCCAGACGTCTGACGCTGCCAGTCTTGATCTTAAGTTGGCGTTTTGCTTCGGACATAGTACCGGGCTTCGCAAAGACCAAGCTGTGATCAGGTGGCAGAATCTGTTCCAAGCTCACGGCAAATCACTTTGCACCATAATGCATCTACGGCGGCAACCGTTGCTCAAGTCAGGGAAAGCTGACGGATGCCTGCTGTACGCCAGGAAGGGTGATCCCAACAGCACTTGCAAGATGGCGCCCTCTTGTCACGCTGTCGTGCTTCCTCTTCCTCTACACAATACATCTGAGCACCTTGCACTGAATCAGGATATGCATTATCTAATTGAGACTACCGCATGCAGCGAATATGTGTCTCGTGAACACCATGTCGTCAGCTTCTCTCCCGTCCTTAACAAGAAATGCTGACAGTACATGAACACTGGAGCTTGCTTTCCAGTGATAATTCATGTTATTAACTGATGCTGCTTGGCAGCTATCAACAACTCTGTTGCAGTCAATGCACAAGAATCATTTTCATCATTAACAAGTGAAGGTATTTGTTTCAGGAATCAGGGCTCAGGTCTTCAGAAACAATCCAGTGCCCTGACACACACTCCTCATGCTAACCCTCACACACCTGCTCATGACACACTGCGCTTGCAGTAGATGACCATGAACTTTGTTTCTGATGGCGCAAAAGGCGTCATGCATGGGCTCAATTTATCGTCACTGTGGGATATCCACTGGCTGTTGTCAGCCTTGCCTCTTGTGGTTGCAGTATAGTGACCCTCAGTTGGTGATTCACCTTCGTGGCTAACATAAGCCACGGCGTCATACAATGTTGATGACGCACTGAAGGTGCCAGTGCTGGTGTAGGCGGCCATGTCCAGCACAGCTGGGCAGGAAACTGCTGTGTGCCTCTGCAGTTCAGGGCAACAGTCAGTGTATCTGCAGTAGTAATGGACGCTCATACATGGGAAACTTGAAAGGCAGCCAGACCTGAGACAGAATGAGAATGCAGTACAGCATGCCCGTAATGGTGGGAGATGCTGTTTGTCTGAATGAGCAAAACAGCGCGTGAGCAATGCCTATGACCATGCTCTGCTCATGCGGGAATGAACGCTCAAAAACAGGCAGCATGTGGGCTGACCTTCTTCATTGACTCAGGCACATCCACCTGCTTCTTCAGCACTGGGTCATACTCCTGGAACGTCACCCACTCATACCGCTTCAGCTCCATCACCAGCGTGCTTGGCAGGTACGACATGCCAAGCAATTTCCTGGTGGGCTGGTTCTGCTTGCAGCATGCCCCCTCACACTCGCCATGCACCTCCAGATCCTCTGTCCTGAAATGGTGGTCCAGGCAGTCCTGTACCATGAAAGACAGGGCGTCACACCACATCCACAGGGCCCTTCTCATGCAGATGCACACAGTGATGACTGCACATTCAGAGAAGGGGATGTATACCAAGAAGCAGTGCTAAGATGCGGAAACAAAGTGAAACATCAGAAAAGTATTAGCTGGTGCGCAGTATGCTCAGACATAGCCCATTGTGATGTATCACAGGGCAAACTTACAAGCACACATTTCAAAGCAAATGAGGGCAATATGGAAAGAATGAGGCACTGCTGCATACCTTCAGGCTGCAGCTTTGGACCAGACTTGGCTTGGAGGGCAGGCACACTTCAAGGGTCATGGTGCACGCAAACTGCAGACGCTTGTGGCTGCACACACAGCACTGGGCTGTGCCCTGCTCCTGCCCAGTGAAGATGCCATCAAGCACGCTGTTCTCTAGGGCTGCTTGCATCTCCCAGTGCTGCCTTGCCTGCTGTGGAGGGTTCAGCTCTGCTGTTTTCTCGCTGCTGGAGCTCTGGATCTGCTTCTTAGCTTTGGCAGGTGTGCTTGCAGGCACTGAGTTCAACTGGACCTGCAGAAATGCATAATTAGTTAGTTGCCTGGGTCTCATTGTTGCCTGGGTCTCATTGTTGCCTGTTTGTTGATGTTTGGGGTATCAGATATGTAGCTCAGCATGCAAATTCACCTGTGATGGGGAAAGCAAGGCTCTTCCACCCACTGCAGCTGTACAGGGAGCATGTAGCGCAAGGAATCGTGCATACATGCATTCAAGTCCTGTGCGACTGCACTCAAGGTGTGCCGCAGAACAGCAATGCGTGTACAGTGTTGGGCAAAGGCACGTACCTGGAGATAGGCCAGCAGCTGTACAAGGAACTCGTGGGCATCCTGCTGAGTGCCACTTGTCCAGTGCTCTTCCTCCAGTCCACAGACAGGCAGCTTCAGCCTCTTAAGCTCATCGCCCTGCTGCTTCAAGACCCTCAGCGACGCACGCCACCTGTCCACATCAGTACGCTCTGTTGTCAGGCCGACGAACCACAGCAGAAGCTTGTTGACAGCTTTCACAACACTGGTGGCCATATGGAAAAGTGCACTGCATAATACACTCTCTATCAGACTGGTTTATCAGGCTGTGCTGAGCACCTACACCTGCTGAGCTTGAACTGCATGCATGCAGCTGAGCTTTGCACTGGTCAGGCAGAGGAAGGCTGCAAGCGAGGTGGCAAGCTCACCCTGAGGTGGACACAACAGTGCCAGGTGCAGCAGAGCGCATGCTCTTGAACAGCTGCCCCAGGCTGGCAACCACTGGGCTGTCTCCTTGCAGGGGGGTCAGGCCCTCACACCCCACACCTGTGCCCAAGAAGTAGTCCACCAGGCCTGGCACCATGAACAGGGCTTGCAGCACGCTGTTCTGGTAGCACGCGTTGTCCCCCCGGGTGAGCCCAACCTTACCCTGGCACACCAGGCAGACACAGGTCAGAGGCAGAGCATGCAGCTGTCTCATGACAGCTTGAAACAGCCAGTGAGGCCACTACAGTGTTGGTAAAAGCTTGTGCAGCAAAATGCGTGAGGACCACAGCATGCAACACGTCAAAAAGAGTCTCGCGGCAAGCTGTAGTTGCTTGGCAGCGAGCTGAAGAGTGTGGTCAGGCTACGTGATGGGCACACCTGGAAAGCTGCAGCAAAGGCAGGGGGTGGCAGCTGCTGCCTGATGGACTGCTTGCCCCTGCGCACTATGCTTGACCAACTGTGTGCATCTGCATGCAAACATATCTGGGTCAGCATTTGACTCAGGGTCTCTTGCTTGCACTGGGTGTCAATAGCAATGCAAAGAATGGGCATGACCATGGACAGGATGGTGTTCAGTGTCCCAGGATCTGGCACAACACATGGTGGCCGGGCGCATGTCTGGACACGCCACACACTACTAAGACAGGTACAGAATGCGCGCAGCAGATCAGCCGCATGTTCAGTCAAAGCAAATGTGAGTCTCAGTCATCATCTGCAGCTTCAGCATGAAGGTACACAAGCTAAGCAATACACAAAGATCAAGGACCATTCACACCTGGCATTTCACTGTGGGTAGGCTGGCTTGCAGGCTGCAGGCTTGCAGGCTGCAGGCTTGCAGGGAAGTCCAAGGCTGTGGAGCGCAGCTGTGCTGGCTGCTCCACAGCTGTGCTTTGGTGTGATGCTCGGCCGCTGCTACCAGAGCTGGAGTGAGCACTGCCAGATGTGGAGTCAGTACTAGCAGATTTGTCTGGCAGGCCAGCATACAGAGCATCAGCAATTGTCTTCTCAGAACTGATGTTGGTGGTGGTGGCCTGGGTGACTACAGCCACAGCTGGGGCCATGGCAGCGGCAGTGGTAGCAGCAGGCACAGGGACAATAGCACGCCTAGCATTGGCTTGGGTCTTCTTGCCCCTGTGTCACAGACATGATGTGTTCATTGCAACGGATATGCAGTAAGAGTTTTGCTATGTGAACAGTTGGCCATGCCAACTGCAGCAGCACAAACTTCAGGAAGGGTGGTTTGGGAGCAGGAGAACTGAGTTGCATGGGTATAAAGGTGAGTATTGAGGTGCTGTTGTGGGCCTCCTGGCCAAAGATGTCCTTAACAGCTGGCCTTATCTGCCTCTACTGAAGTGCACAGGCAGATAAGGCAAGACACAAAGCACATCTTTGGGCTAGAGACCCACAAATAAAACCTCCTGCTGTGTGTGCTCAGACAGTGCATGCGCTCAACCCAGCTCAGTATGACCGGCTGCAGATACCAACATCGCTACTGTGGAACCAAAGAGGCTTACTTGGACAAGAGATCAACGAAGAAGTGCGCGTCCTCTTCGGTACACCCTGGTCCACCTTGGAGGTGGGCTTGCATGCACCGGTGCTGGAGTTGCCTGGGGCTGAGGATGAGCAATTCTGTCAGGAGGTCATCCTGTTCATGAGTCTCCAGCCCAAAGATGACTTTGACACCTTTCCTTATTTGCCTCTGCAGTTCAGCAACACACACCATCATGGTTGATGCACATATACACTGTTACATAAGGTGAACATGGCGGACATGCAGCTGCAGGTTGTCTTGAACATGATGCCAGTTGATGGTGATGGGAATCACCATGATTGATGCACAAAACGTGGTGTGAAAAGCTGTTGAAAACCAGTCAACAAACTTTGCAGTTATGTTGCACATAAACACTGAATTCATGTCATGCGTCTTGGTTGATTCCCATGGCCTCACTCAGTTGTCATCAATCTGTGCATCTTTAGTGTCACCTTAAGCACTCCTTGCATGCATGTTACATTTACCCACAGCAAAGGCAAATGAATGGGGTACTCACCCGCAGGCTTTGGGCCATGTCCTTCAATGGCTGGTATTGACCGGTGTTGGAGTATGACTCTTGTGGTCGCACAGGGTTGATCTGCACAGGCTGTGGTGGGGCAGCAATTTTGGTCACAAGACTCCTGGAGCTGCAAATGTCAGCCGCAAGGCTGCTCGCAGCAGCTCCAGGGTGTGACTGTGGGACCTTGGTCATGTCAGTGCTCTCAATTTGGGGCTTTTCAAAGGCCACAGGGCTGTCGTAAGCCCTATGGCTGTCTTGCAGACTTTGCTGGTGGGTAAGGCAGTTCTTCTCAGCCCTTGTGACCATGTCTTGATCAGCCGAGATAAGGGCTGGACTGCTGTCAGCTTGCGTCTGAAGATTGGCGCAAGCTGAGGGCTGAGGGCTGTTGCCGTCAGCAGTATGGAGGCTGTTCACTGCGGCCTCATGGCTGTCCAGCAGATCCTGAACATGGCCAACTTCCTTTGGCTGCTGATGTGCAGGAGGCAACTGGCTGGTGTGCACAACGTGGCTGTCGTGAATCTGGGCAGTGGGGTCTTTCTGGTTTGATGGTGGCTGGGCTACTTGTTGCTTCACGTCCTTGATGGCACCGGCAAAGAGGGGTTGTTGCTTCTTGATGGCAGGGGCAGCAGAAACTGCAGCAACATTTACAGTCTGCACCAAAACCACACAGACTTGTTAGCAATAAGAGGGGGGGAAATGACGCATCAATCCATCATGTTACAGCAAACAGTGCATGAGCAATGATGACACAGGCTTCCTCCATGCATGCAGCAACTTTAGAGAAACACCTAATGTACAGCAATCATGCTGAGATGTACATCATACGAGCAATGAGTGGTGCAGTTGCAAGCTGCCGTCAAGCTGAACTCAACTGTAAACATGTGAAGATGCACTAGCTGCAAGCAAAAGCAGTGAAATGATCACCAATAATGACCTACCTTGATGTGTTTGGGAGACTGGCTGACATCTTTGTCAGCATGCTTCAGCCTGGCAGACGCCTGCACATTAGAAGCATATAAGCATCAGAGAAATCAGCATGCATCACAGTAGCAGCTGGACATTGTTAGCAGGACAGGGCAGCAACTTTTGCAGTTGTATATCCTATGTAAAGCTTGAGAATGGAAGCAACAGGTGTGGAGTTGGTGGCGCGCCATGGTGAAGTGCAGCACCTGCAGAGTATCAACAGCATGTAGCAGATTGCTTGCTGAATGTATATGAGTCTGGTGTACGGATGCGGATACTCTCAATCTGTGGCTGATTTGTTACACAGAGCTCACACAACCCTGGTGTCATGCTGCAGAGACTGGACTAGATAAACATGCAGCTTCATGCCAACCACATGCTTGCTTGCATTTTGCTGAGAGGACAACCGCAAGCTTGCTGTCAATTTGTCAATAGGCATTCTGCCAACAGGACGCTTGCTTGCATTTTGTGAATGCTGCAGGCACGAGGTGGTCAACTTAAGTCGGGTGACAAACACCTTGCTGCACAAGAGACACAAATGCACACATGCGTTCACCAATTGACTGAACAAGCCGTGCATAGCAAAACCCAGCCTATGCTTTCCAATCTTCTGCACAGGTTACACTCCACTGAGGTGCTCATAGGTCTGCAATACAAGCATAGTCTCACCTTGGCCTTGTTGATCTTCTTTCTTGAGACCATTTGCCGCCATCCAGCAAATGTTGTGGCAGACAGGCGCTTAAGGTGCTTGGCGACAATGTCAGCCGTGAGGCTGCTCAGCTGGGCTTGACGGGCAGCGTGTGCCTTCCAGGCACAAATGGCTGAACCCATCAGGTGGCCCTTATATTGTTGCTGCGCACAGACCTGTTGGCAGATGGTCCATTGGGTTTTGAAGTGTGGGCTTAAGTGGAATCATCAACCCTGTTCCTTTTTTGAAGTGAGTCTCACGTGATTGCATTGGCCCATAGTTCTACATGGATCCCTTTTTTATTGTGAATACAGACTCGGAATATGCTGCCAGAAAACATGTTGCTGCAATATGCAGCTCCCCCACTGCAGTTGATTTGAACAGAGATGATACACTTTGTCACTGTGTGCTGCGGTATGAATGTGTCTCTTGCCAGCCTCACAGTCCTATCAGCTGATGATGTCATGATGAAGGCAATGACAGTGGGCATGTGTAAATCAGGCTTGAGGTGAGAGCAGCGGCGGCATCGCCATGTAGCAGTCAGCATGTGTGTCAAGTCACCTGTAAACTAGCATCTCGCTGTTGTTGAAGGCGGTACAACTCCAGCTTCTGGCTCGTGCCCACTTGCAGCTCATGCTTCAGGTCTTGGTGCACCTGCACCACAGATCACATCAAGGCAGCATCATTCCATCAATCAATCAATTACATTTCTTGTTTTTAGGACTCATCAGGGGAGTCAATAGACAATAACTGGGAAAACAATATACACTAAGCACTAAGTGTTCATTGCAACATCATCGGGGTCATGTACACACAGCACATGCTATGACCAATGCTCACTGCATGACCTGTCAGCTACTGCTTCACAGACTTTCAGCATGAATTTGAGCACTGGACGCCACCAGCAACAAAATCAGACAGATTTGCATGCATTTGCTGATGCAATGGGAAGACAGTCACAATTTGAGAGCAAACAGGCAAGAACAAAGGGAAGGCTGAAGGCAAAGGGCAAAAAACCAAGCCAATCACAACAGCAGCACCAGGGGAAGTCATAGCGGTACCTGAAGTAGCTTGCCTTCCAGCTTGTCTACTTCTTTCTGCTGCTTGTCCACCTTGTGCTGCAGCTGCTGCAAGCTCTGCTTGTCAGCCTTGCTCTCTTGCTGCACCTCTCTCAGCTTCCTTTGCAGCTCCTCTTTGGCCTGCATACAAGTGTGAAAGCCAAAGATTCAGGACACTGTGAACTGTGACAACCCACGCATGTCTCAGTCATTCCCCTGCTCATGTTTTGCGATGGTTGGATGGCAGTAACTCACAACACATGGCAACAGCAGTGACAGAGCTTAAGTGGTATGCACACGTGCACATCATGACAGGCTCAGTGCTGTGCACCCATGCCAAAGATGTGGTGTGAAGCATGCATGGAGCTGAATCTGGAGCACAGGTGGCATGCAGCGCACAGGGGGAATGCACAGACAGAGCTTCACCCACCTGGGCAGTGGTCCCATGCAGCTCAGTAGCGTCACTCATCTCCTTCTGGAGACTAGTCACCTGCTTCTGTAGTTGACCACACTGGAAGACTGCATCTGCCTTCTCACGCTTCAGGCTGCACACCTGCTGGATGTTGCCCTCCAGCTCCTCCTTGCTCTGCATTGCCAAGCAACACAGCGTCATCAAGAGTGACATGAGCATGGCAGCGTAGCACACATGCACCTTTTTAAACACTGCCTACCCTCCTGGACAGTGCACTCGTATTCAAGTCTGAAGCCATGCCAACGCAGAGCAAAGATCGCTCGGCCAGGTAGAGTCAAATATTTTATGAAAGGACACACGACTGGGGACTCTCAAAACCTGCATAGGCTTGTCGTGCATAGCAAGCACAGTGAACAGGCAATTTGCGACATGCAACAAAGCTATCAAGAATGCACAGTAGTGGCAGAAGGCGCCGGTCTGACCTTTTGCAAATGGCCCTGAATGTCAGCAAAGCTTCTGCTGAGCTTCTCATGCTCGGCTTTGAGTAGAGTCATGTTGAGCTTCAGCTCTTCGTGAGCCTGCAGGAACACAGCCCTAACATATGTGCTCACTTGTTGGAGAGTTGCTGGGGTCAGGGGTCATATGTGTGTGCATGACGCTTACGACATGGGCTGTGCATGTAACGTCATGGCTGCTGTTACAATGGATTGCCAGCTCATCACCTGAGTGCTGAGTCACGCTCTGTAAAAGCGGGCGCTGCAGCACTCAGAGGCGCACCAAACTTACCACTCGTGTACTGTCTACACGACCTTCTTGGATAGGTACTCTGTACTCTGAATTGCGGTGCTGCAGGCTTGTAGACTGTTATAGTGCAGTTACACGGAGCAACAGCTGCAAGAGTGTGTTGATCCTCACTTTGGGTCAAGGGTGATCCAGATTAGGCTAAGTCGTATTCAGGTGCACAGTGACTGTTGGGTCGACCAAATGCATCTCCCTTGAATTGCACAACCCATCTGTCACTGATGCCAGGTCAATGTATGCAAGCATAAGCCTGAATTCATGCAGCAAGGGCAGGCACAAGAGACAGGAAGATGGCAAACATGAGCAACATTACCTGGATCTTGCTCTTGGCCTCATCTGAAGTTGCATCTGCAGCAGTGATGCGCTGACAGGCAAGATCCAGCTGTGCCTGTTTGTCACCGAGGGCCTTGTGTGCCAGGTCAGCACGCTCACCCTGCTGCCTCAGGGCCCTGCGTTCATCTTCAAGCTCGCCCTGCCACATCATACAAAGTCTGATTATTTGTTTGTTTTATTTGGAAATTGGGAGGGAGAAAACATACTGAAACACAAAAAAAGGTTTCATAGGGCCGTGCAGCAACAGGGCTATGGCTCAATGCAAGGCACAAAACTGCAATGCCACAAAGTGTGAATTGCAGTGCATACACTGGGACTTGCAATGAATCAGTTCCAGGCTTGCTTGAAGCTTCTGCAAGGCTCATGTCACATACAGAGGCGCTTGAAAAGCGCCTCTCACAGATGCAGTCAAGGCAATAACACAGTGCTGCGGCAGAGCATGACAAGATGTGATTCACATTGAATTTCAGGTATGGGCATGTGACTGCTGCTTTCTTATGCATGCAGATGCTACAGCAACTACACAGTGCTACAGCAGAGCAAAACAGGATGTGATTCACATTGACTTTCAGGTATGGGCATGTTACTGCTGCTTTCTTAGGTGCAGATGCTACAGCAGTAACACAGTGCAACGGCAGAGCAAAGCAGGATGTGATTCACAGTAAATTTCAGTTATGGGCGTGTGACTGCTGCTTTCTTATGAATGCAGGTGCTACAGCTGCCAAGTATCCTTGACTGTACATGTGAAGCTGCCCAGATGAGGTACTTGAAGGGCAGCCTTACCTGCAGTTGCGCGCTCAGCTCTGCAGCACACACATCATGGCTCTCCCTCAAGGCATCCATTTCCAGTGTGTGCCTGTCAAACCATATGCACACAATCAGCCAGCTTGTGTACAAAGGCAACCTACTTCCAAAAGATAGGACCAACTTGACACCAAAATAGGCAGTAACACCAAAGCCAGGTGCAATGCATTCAGCCAGAACTGCTCACTGCGCCCACCTCCCAGAGCAAACAATCAGCGCATCTTCTTGCACAGAGCCTGCATAGCAACAATGCAGCATGCGACAACACACAGGGCACACTTTGTGTGCTGCAGGTGTTTGGTTATGATAGGCTCTCGCACAGCTGGCTACAGCTCATCACCTGACTGCTGAGGACTGCGCTCCTCAAGAATTGCATAGGCTGTACACATAACATGTTCATGCCCACAAAAGGCACATGTGATGAATGAGGATGCAAACTAAAGGGATGCCTGCCATCAGACACAACACTGGCTTGTTGCTCCATTAGGCTCCTTCAACTCTGCATGGCTTGCAAGCCTGCACAGCTGACCTGTGACGCACAGGCTGTTGTCATGAGCAATGACTGGTGACTCACCTGCCATTCAGGTCATGCATCACTTTGTCCAGGCTGTCAAAGCTGGACTGGAAGCTGGCTCGGGCATCCTTGCATGCCTGGTCCTGTATACCAGCAGTACCAAGTTCAGGCATTCTGTCAGGTGTACACTGTCAATGGACAAGGTCCGTGCCTTGGTGCAGTGGGCTACTGCCTTGAGAATGAAACAGGTCCATCCCTGTGTGGCTCACTGAAGGAGCTCCTGCAATGGCAGTCACCATACAAAACACAGAATGGCTCAATGTGAGCCACCTGCTGCAAGTTTGGGAAGGATTCCAGACAGCAGCAGGCAAGAGCGGTCAGAAGTGTTGCTTCAGAATCCTGTCCGTTTCTGCTTGATACAAACTATCAGACTGCTTTTGGTCATCGATTGCCGCATTTCTTTTAGGGATAGGTGCAGCACCCTGTCTGTGGAGTCTCAGCTGCAGGGCAAAAGTCTCAGATGGCTAGGTCATGTTTTCAGAATGCCTACCGATAGATTGCTTGAGAAGCTTTTGTTTGATGAAGTCAAGGGGCCTGACCCACCTGGTCGCCCTAGGTCTAGTTTCAATGATGTTGCGTTGCATGATTGTCAAAACTGTCAAATTGGTAGACCTTCTAGAGATGCGCAAGACAGACAGCTTTAAAGAGACAAGATTTGTCTTGCACGCACCTAGCTCGCCATGAGCTGGAAAGCGAATTTATCAATATCATTATCATGAATATGATTATTGTTGTTAAATTTAGGCTTGATTGGCCTAGTGTACATAGCAGAACCCAATGATCGCCGGCAGAAACTGACATTCCTGCAAAGGCTAAGGCCCTACCCCAAGAGGGGCCATCAGCTTTTGCGAATTGATTGCTGCATGCATTTGGCCAGACAAGGGTCACTTCATTCTACATGCTCATTAGTTCTTCAGCTGCAACCAGTCTGCCTGTTATAGTGCTGTGAATCTGTGGTTAAGCTGGTTCTTTGCATATCGATTGTTTGATGAGAGTCAGCTGAGTCTTGAGAGTCAGCTGAGTCTTGAGAGTCAGCTGAGTCTTGAGAGCTGGCAGAGACGCAACCGTTGCTGAGGCCAAAGATCATCACCAACTCTGGAAACAGGCATGGCTGTTGCTGGGAGAAGTCAAAGCCAGGCAACATGTTTTTTTGCCCAAGCAATGCTTACCAGAAGGACAGCAAGCATATCTACATCACTGTTACTCTCACTCATTTATGGGGCTACTAGCGGGCACCAATGCAAAACGATGAAGCAAGCATGAGAAAAAGAAGAGGACAAAGAGCAAGGAAAGAAGGAGCAGGAAAGGAAAGGAAAGGAAAGGAAAGGAAAGGAAAGGAAAGGAAAGGAAAGGAAAGGAAAGGAGAAGTAAGTGCTGACCTTGGTTGCAAGCTGTGCCTTGAGAGCTGCTTGATTCTTCCCATGCTCCTGGATGACACTCGCAGCAGTGACCAGTTTACCCTCCAGCTCAGCATACTTCCTGCCCACCACCATGTTGTTGTCGCGCTCATACGCCAGCAGAGATGATGCCGTGATCTTGAAGTTGATGAAGGCCTTTTCTCCGATTGCCCTCTTTGCATCTTTGTCCTGCAAAATAGCACTTTGCATTAAGCCACGTACAGCCTTGACTGCTGGTGCTCCTGTTGGTCTCTTCCCATGAGCACTGTTGTAAGCAAGTCTATGTATGTTGACAGCCCTTGGGCCATGCGTTCTTGTGTTGGACAATGGACGGCCCAGAATCTTGCATCAGATACCTTGCAGCTGCCTAGAAGGCTATACTTGGGCTTCACACTAGTGTATGAACCATCAAACAGACAATGTGTGTAATGAATGCGTATATCAGTAGCTCACCCAGCAAATTTTGAACACCAGTATTGCGTTTAGGGGTGTGCAAGTTACCTTTCATCAATCATTACTGATAGATAACGTTACTGCAACTACTGCTCATTTACTATTGGAGTCGTGGATTTTGAGCATTTTACGGTTGCTTTCATTTCATAGAAAATATGCAGAAGAGGCCCAAATATGTCAAGATCAGGGAGAATTGATGGCAATAATAGGTTTTGTCGAGAGGATTTGGGAGGTCTTTGCAAAAATTGAAACCTGCAAAACCTGTTGAAACAAGTAAATCCCTGTTTTGAGGTAGGAATGTTGCTCGAGAATTTGTTCAACTTGCTCCCTGAGCAAGACCAATACTTTGCCGCTTGCAAAATAGGGAACGGCTATGTATGGCAATCAGACAGTAATGGTGTCACAGTGAGCGACTGCATTGCTCACCAAATGGTAGCGCTACTGGGTCATTACATACATTGGTCGTGTAAGTAATTTGCACCTCCCTAATTGCGTCGTGCTGATCAGGATGCAAGACTACTGATGGCCACTGCAAGTCAGCAAACTTTGCCCTGACTCTTGAGCAGGCCTCTTTTTGTGGTGTGAGGCAGTGTATAGCCTCTGAAACATTTGCAAGCTACATGTTCTGAATTGCCCATATGAAACTGCTTATGTGAGATTTGCTAGGGTGCGAGGATGAGATGATTGATGCAGTACACACATGTTAGGCTTGAACAAGGGTTGGGCCTCACAAGATAACAGAGACATAGAATACCTGTGCATCCTGCTTAGCAGCCCGCCAGCACTGCATCAGACCATCTACCTTGGCCAGCGCCTCTGTGACACTGTCGGTGGGCGTGCAAGCCTGATTTCTATCCGTATCAGCAGCAAGCTTCATTTCAAACTCGTCAATCTGCAGGACGAAAGCTGTGACCAAAGGCGCCACCAGAGGCCAGCAGAGGGCAGCAGCGGCTGGGCACTTGTTATCAGGTGATTACACGAAGTTGGACAGCTCACCTTGCTGAACAAAGTGTTTTGCTTTTCAGCCAGTCTCTCGCTGACCTCTTGCTTGGTGTCTCTCTGTAACCGCAAAGCTAGCAGTTCCTCAAGTAGACTGCCAATGCTGCACAGAATGCAGAACCCCGTCACGCAACCTTTACAAACCGTGTCTAGAGTGCATAGCTTGGCAGGAAGGGCTGCACGGTGCCAACACGTAAGAAGCAAGCGGATTTGCGGGCTCACCAGATGTCCTTTGTTGCACCTTCTTCACGGAGCATGTTTGGCGAAATGTCAGGTCTCACGGACCTTCCAAGCAGAGCGTCACGCCTGCCGAAGCAGGATAAGCGACCCATGTCGGAGCTCGTAACTCTGTCGCCAAGTCAACGCCAAGACACTGCTTTGTGCATCTCTATCGATTTAGCATCCCTTATCAGATTCTGCTCCCCACCTGTGCAATACAGTAAACTCACCTGACCGATTGCGGTGCATGCATTATTAGCGGGGTCGTCGTTCAACTGGGTCGACATTCAACTTCTTATCTATTTCTCGAGTGACCGTCCTATCATGCTGGTTCGTGAAACATTAGCTTCTTCGGCAACCACCGGACTAAAGATTTGTGTTACATGCAGCACAAAGAAGGGAATGATAAGCCAGATCTGATGCATCATGAACTTTGGCATGTACTACAGGGAAAAGTAATCTCAGTTAGCTTGCTCTCATCAAGCAGCCCTTTGCGCGTGTTTTTGCAGGCCTGTTGGCACTTGCAGACAAAGCACTAGCAGTCATGTGTGGTGTGCGGCAAGCTGGTCCAAGGGCTGAATTCACCTTTTCCATCCAGCCTACCAGGTGGGCCGACTACATCTCATGCACAAAATCTCGTTGCTGCCAGCAGGAAGCCTTCTGCTGCAGTGGAGGAGTTTGCAACCCATGTTTGTGCCCACAACCAGCCTGAACGTCAGTGTGTGAATGTGATCTCAGTTTCTGAAAGGATGCACTGTGATACAGTTTTGGCAGCAGGAGAGGCCTTCACGTACAAGCATGCTTGTCTAAAAGCAAAGGCATCTTGCAGTTGCAGCATATGAAAAACAGCTTGTGTGACACAGACTGGTACCATGCTGATGACTGTAGGATTGTGTGTCCCGCCCTGAGTGCCACATTGGGGGTCACACTACTTTGTGTCAATTTAGTGCATGCTAGAAACCCTGGCAGTGCATGCTGGAAACCCTGGCAGTGCAGATAGTGCAGCGCAAGCAGTCACTTAGGATGGAGCAGTGATCGTTTTCGGGTGTGGAGCACAATGAGCACCTGTTGCAACATACATAAAGGTACAGCTGTGTGTGTTGACATGGGTTTTGGTCATATGACCCTTTCACTGTTGGTCTCTCGGCTCATGCGTGCACCTCAGCATTGGTTTGTATGTCCAGCAGAGCTGCATGCAGGTGGCTGTAGAAACATAACTGGGCTGCAGCGCAATGCACAACAGACCCCACCAGCACTCTTCACTGTACACCTTTCCATGCCATTTGCATGGTGAACCCTGCTGCTAGATTCCTGTACAAGTTGCACTGCAGTCTGAGTATGTTTCTTCAGCCACATCAGCTGTCTGAAGTCAGATGCCACCTAAAGGCATAGAGGTGGTAGGCTTGTGGATTGTTCACACACGGGAATGGAGACAGGCTTTCTGCAATATCAAATGCTGTCAGCAGGGTGCAACAGAGTTGAACATACCATGTACTCACACCTGTACATCTGTGGAATGTCTGTGGGCACCAAGCAGTTCTCAAACAGCTCTCTGAGTTGCTCAATCAGCTGCTGACAGCGTACCACAAACGTGCTGACATAAGCCTGCTGACATAAGCCAAGCCTGCTGACATAAGCATGATACAGGTCTGCTGACATGCAGGTGTTCTATCTGGCTGAAGGCATGTACCTGGACCTGCAAAGTGGTCCCACCTATCAGCTGCAGGAGGCCATCTACTGGACAGGACATCACTTGGGTGCAGTGCTGGTAGAGTGTAATACAAACCAGCACATCAAATGTCATTGAGCTACTCCTCACATCTCAACCTAACATGTGTCACCGCCAGCATTCCACTGGCTTTGCCTGTTACAGTATCATGCGCATCTGATGTCCCCTCAGGAACACCTATAGCTAGACACCTCTACCAGCACTGCACCCAAGTGATGTCCTGTCATACTATCTTGTCAGCCTGCGCAACCTTTGTTTCAGTAACAAGCCATAGCCTTGATCTGCAGCCATTGTGTCTATGTGGTCGACAGCATGTCCAAAGCCTTGAGGCGTCATGTGCTACGTAGTATGTGCTACGTAGTATACTAGCGCTGCGGCAGGTCCTGTTGTGTCATGAGTCATGTGACTGTTCCTCACATGCGCATAGTAAGAGAGTCAAAGGCTGCAGGAACCTTTTGACTCTCTTACTACACCCCTGTGAGACACGGCCACACGACACGCAACACAAGGCGGCAAAGGCTGTTCCTGTTGAAGCCCTCAGCGCCTGTAGGTAGCTCAACTCAAGATAGTCAGCAACCTGTGGTACATAAATTTGGTCGTTGCTTGACACAGGCTGCTCCACAGACTGAGAGACTGTAATGCTGCAGGAATTTCTGGACACATGCTGAGCACGTAATAGCTCATGTGTTCAATGCGACCTCAATGTTTGCATTACGAGCATCACCTTTCAGCCCACAGAACCACCTCAAAGTTGCTTGTATCGATCTTATACATGTGTGACTGCCCCGTATGTTTGCGAGAAATTGCGTTTATGACAGTAGCTTGAACCTAAGCTTGAACCTAACATAGTATAGATAGCATGTGTGCACCTATAGGTGGTAACATGTGGCTAACTATGAAAGGTAGTAGGGTTTACGGTTACGATCAGGTCGTAACCGATGAAAAGCATTTGGGCGGGAACTAAAACTTCATAGTGTGACAGCCTGTTGCGGACCAGCAAGCGTGCTGCAGCAAACAGCACTTGCCTCTATGTGGTAAGCTGCAGGTGCAGGGATCCATGAAGGTCCGTCCTGTCAAGCCCTTGCAGTGGCTTCCTAAAACTTTGCCAAGGCCGAGCCTGCTAAGGCTGAATTGTGCAGGCTTTTCAAAAAAGCGCAAACCTAAGGCGCCGGTTAGTACACAGCACGTTCTGCTGCTTTTATCGCTTTGCGTCCCGGTGCAACATTGTCGAGCTGTTTGTAGGACGATGAAATCGTGAATGGGGTGCCAGATGAAGTTCTGGAGTCTCTCGCTGACCTGTAAGTGTCTGTGCCAAGTCATTGTGTTCGGCACACACATGCTGCGGGGACGTTTGAACGCCATGAGCTGCACTATCATCCACGCTGCTGACGTGCAGGTCGTGCACCAGCGGGCAATATGTGTCACAACAGCACTTCAGCTGGAACATACACTCCCAAACGCCAGCTTGGGTGGCAGAGATGGAGCGGAAGCATCGCTCCGAGCTTGACCTCCAACGCTGCAGGACCACAGCTGCCAATGAAACGTGCTTGTCGGTGATTAAAGAGCTACAATTCGCAAGGGTACTTGCCAAGTACATGGAGAAGGCAAAGGGAAAGCTGGAGGTTGAGCTGGCAAAAAAAGATCAACTTCTTAGGCTAGCTGAGCACAGACAGGATGGCCTGCAGCACACGCTGTTGTCCCAGGTTTCTCTCCTTTCCTGCCTGTCTTTTGGCGTTCCCTCTCTTCCTCATAGTAGCACACCTGCCTGTTTTGCATATTTGCTGATCTTCTTGCCTTGCTGCTTAGCCCTCTGCTGCCTCTTTCAGTGCACGTAGTGTTTGCAGACAATTTCAACAGCGGCATGCCTGCACGTTCAAGCAATGCTTGCATGTTTTTCAAGATGCCTGTAGCTGATGAACTTGAACTTCCAATGGTATGATGACCGTCCGACGGTATGCAGGCCAAGGAAAGCAACTTGATGATCTCCATCCTGGAGAGTACCAGCTCGGAGTTGCAGGAGAGAATGTGTAGCCTGCAGACTACCATCAGTCAACTGGAGTGTGACTCAGTCTTTGCTGACAAGAGGTGCTTCATGCTTCCAGATGCATATTGTCCTATGCTTGAAGTGCAGCACTCTGGATGGCTTCATTGCTCTGATCACATAAATCTGGCTGTGATGGAGCATTATGGCACACACATGCAGACACAGCCAGGTGGAGTTATCATTGGAGTGTCAGTACATTTGAACGTTCACAATCCTTGTGTGTTGGTGGACTTTGCTGAGGCAGTGATTGAGCCTAAACACAACGCGGCATGGGTGTGCCCACCGTATCACTGGCCATGGCACAAATGCATCCATTGCGTGTCATGAGTGTTTGCATGGTATCTTGGCTTGCTGCAACAGCTGTCCTCAGCCCGAACTGCAGCTGAAATACTGGTCTGTGCAGGTGAACAGTGCTGTAGTCGGCCGTAGGTATACTAACGCTTTGCTGCAGAGTTTTGTGGCCAGTTGCATTCAATGTTACAGTGTTACATATTGACTCTGTATGATCAAACAAGCAGGTACAAGGCGGATATGGCTGCTGTCAACGTTGCGCATGCTGAAGCAATGGAGGAGTGCAGGACAAGACACATCTGCCTCCAGGTATGCATTGGCCCGGTATTGAAAGCTGTTGTATGCAATGACATGATATGGTGGTGCCTGATAGGCTGTATTTGAGAATCCAACGTATCCCAAATCGTTGCAGTGGAGTACCAGAACCCTCAGTATGCATGCAAGATTTGGTGCCAGCTACATTGCATGCCACTTTGTACCTGCCTCCCCCTCTTGCCCCCACCCCCTTGAGTCCACCCTGCCTACTCTCAACAAGGCAACACCCCACCGCAACTGCTCAAACTTCTGCAGACCCACAATGCTTCTTATGGAGTGTAACACTGCTGCAGAGTCTGCAATGTGTCCATCTCGTCCAAGTGATCAACAACTCATCAAGTAGGCTGAGCGGTTACCTGGGGTCACTCTGCATGTCTGTGGCAGATCCTGATATGCTGACATCAACTTCTGATCTGCAGAATGAGAAGGAGCAGATGCAGAGGGCGTGGTCTACTGACAGGCGATCTGCCTGTGATGCTCTTTCCCACGCCCTGATGAAGGGTGTGATGTCATCTGTGCTGTCGGAGGCTCAGAATGCTGAGGACCATGCAGTCAAGCAGGTGTGATCACTCTTCTTCTGTCTTTGACAAAGCTTTGTGACACTGTCGTGCTGTGTGCCCCACAATTGCTTGGTCAGTGGCTGAAAGAGGCTCCTGGTGCACATTACTGTGGTAACCAGACAACACCGCTTTTGCGTAGGCCTTACAATATCCTATCCAATGCAGTCCTTCATGACATTACTCAGCGTTAGAACTCAGCATTGCAGCAGCAGGTAGTGCCTACAACTATCACATCAAACACCTTCTGTCTTTGTCCTTGAAGGCAGATAACATCAAGCGTCTCCAGTCAAACAGCATCAATAATCACACATGTTGGGAGCTGGCAAAAATGAAGCTTGCACTTGCTGGGTGCATTCTTGCGCCTTACCCAAGTTTCTGGCTCTGCTCTTCTGCCCCAAAACTGGGCGTCCATCAATATCTTCTGCATCATCAAGTGTCTACACAGCGCCATACTCTGATATGCATGCTTTTTATCAGTGCACTTGCCCTTTGCTTCAACAGCAATGTGCCTGCTTGTCAAAGCAATGCTGGTATTTTTCAACAGCTGATGACCTTGCAATGTTATGCAGAGCACTGAAGGCACATTGGTCATCTCCATCCAGGAGACAGCATCCAGCCTGCAGACTACCATGAGTCAGCTGGAGTCTGACTCAGCGTCCACTGACAACAGGTGCTTTACATTTTGATGGGTTCTTCATATCTTTTCACAAAGCGTGCAGCACTACGGACGGGTTCACAGCCTTGTCAACACAGATCTGAGTATTGTGAACAATGATGATGCACGCATGCAGTCACAAGGTTGACGTCAATGTCAAAAAAAATGCATCATAAAGATATGCTTGTTGCATTGGTGCACCGTGTTGAGGCAGCACCCAATCTCAATATGTTCAGACAAAACGGAGCTATGCCCTGTTTAGGCCCAGGCAAACGTGCTACCATTGCATGTTGTCACAGTATTGTATCTTGTACAGGATCTTCAGGCTTGTTGCAACACCTCAGCCTGAAGTGCAGCCAAAATACCCGTGCGACAGCTTGACAGGCAGCTATCAGCAGCTATGCGATCCCTTCAGTATTGCAGTGATACATACTCACTCTAGATGTTTGAACATGCAGGTACAAGGCAGACCCGGCTGCTGCCAACCTTGTTGAAGCTCAAACAACGCACGAGCTGAGAACAGTACACGCTTGCCTCCAGGTATGCATCACACAGATCTTGTGAGCTGTTGCATGTAGTGACATGATGTGATACCCAGGGTGTGTCTCAGAAGGTGTCCCAATTGTTGTGTGAAATGCCAATCAGTGCAGTATGTCAGCACACAGCATTGGCTGGCATCTATAGTAGTCATCTTTTACCTGCCCCTTGCTCCTCACCTGCCCTGCCCAATTGCCTTCTACCTATCTCTATTTCCAGCAACACAAATCTCACCAACTCATCTCACCAACAATTGCTCACACTGTTACAGACCCACAACACGTCTTATGACATACGAGTCTGCTGCAGAATCTGCATGGTGTCTGACTTGTGGTGGTGTAACTTGCAGCTGTCCATCATATGCTGATGTCAACCTCTGATGCAGGCCCAAACTGAGCAGTTGCAGAGGGCGTGGTCTGCTGACAGGCTAGCAGCCTGTGACGCTCTGTGCCACACCCTGATGCAGAAGGTGATGGGTAATGTGCTGTCCAAGGCTCACCAGGCAGAGGCAAAGCAGGTAAAATCACATTCTTCCTCTGTTTTTGACAAGTAAGTTGTGACACTGCACAGCTATGTGTCTCTCCATCGTTCTCAACCATGTTGCCTGCATCGCTGAGGTTATCCAGTAACAGCATTTTTGCCTTTGCATCGGGCAAAATCACATCATTTCCAAGCAATACTTTGGAACTTTCCCAAGTCATTGTTGCAGCAGCACTTGGGCGTTTAAACTTGTACATCAAAATGCCTTTGTCCTTGGCAGGAAGGCAGAACACAGCAAACCTCAACAGCCAGACAGCACCAACCATCATACCTGTCAAAACCTGCCAAAGATAAAGACTGTGCTTGTTTCTATGTGTCAAAACCTGCTGAAGTCAAACCTGTGCTTGCAGGCAGTATTTTTGGGCTGGAAGAAACAGCGTCAGCAGCGCCAGCATGCAGAGGTGGCTGCAGCGGCCCAAATTCACCGAATGCAGCGTCGCATCATGGCTGCAGTCGCATTGGCATGGAGCCAAACAACTCAGCACAGAGTGAGGGAAAGGGCCCATCTGGCCCATGCACAGCAGAAGACACAGCGCAAAATGCTGGTACACTGCTTTCATGCCTTGAAGCACTACGCTTGCTTCCACATAGCCCTCAAGGCCAAACTGCAAGACTTTCAGGGCAGACGCAACGCCAAAAAGCTCCAAACAGCCTTCCAAGCTTGGCTTGAAATGGCTCAGTACAAACGCTGGAGAGACACTACAGCCGCAGTGGGTCAGGCAAAGGCCATGAAGCTCGCAATGGCACACGCCTTCAATGCCTGGAGAAGCCATGCCTGCTGTATGCTCAATGCTCGCCAATCAGACTGCCAGAAACTGCAGCGTAAACTCAACCACCAAATCACTGCCAAGGCTGTGCATGCCTGGCGTGGAGCTGTGCAACAGAGGCATCAGCAGCGTGCCATGATGGCTACAGCCGTGAAGCACCAGCAGCTGCGCAACAAGGGAGCTGCCTTTGGAGGGTGGGCACACTACAAGCAGACTGTGCAGGTAAGCAGGGTGACCAAGATGTTGCATTACGCGATCGTCAAAATTGTTGCATGAGTCGGCCTTACAGAGATGCATAAGACAGGCTGCTGTGGAGGGACAAGACTTGTCCTGCACATTCCTAGCTCATCATGAGCTGGCAAGCGTTAAACTTTCTGTCTACATTATTGTTATTGTTGTCATTGTTGTTATCATCATGCTTCCTAAGTGACCATAACAAGTGACCATATCATATGACCATGTGCAAACACACCCTGGTCCTTGATGGGGAGTGTTATGAAAGACCAACGAGTCTGTCTTCACGCACTTTCACGCTGCCAACGCATTTAGACATCGCTGCTCAACATGTCTGACAGTGGTGTCCCTTTATTTGTGTATGCTGCAACTGTTTAGCAAGTACTGTCAGGCTAGCAAGAGACGCATGTGTAGTGCAGCACACAGTGACAAACTGCATCATCTCTGTCCAAATCAACTGCAGTGGGGCAGCTGCATATTGCAGGAAAACTGTGCTGGGAGCATATTCTGAGTCTATGTTCACAATTTGGAAGGGATCCATGTATGAATGCAAATGCAATCATGTCTAAGCTCTTCACACTCAAAAAGATGGAACCAGCTTCGCTATTTCCTTTAAGCCCATACTATAAAACCCAATGCACCGTCCGCTAAAAGGCCTGTGTGCACCTGTGCAGAAAGCACAGCAACACTGCAAGGGTCACCTGATGGGTGCAGCCATTTGTGCCTGGACAGCACATGCTGCCCGTCAAGCCCAGCTGAGCAGCCTCACGGCTGACATTGTTGCCAAGCAGCGCAAGCGCCTGTCTACCACAGCATTTACTGTATGGCGGCGACGGACGGTCTCCAGAAAAGAAGCCAACCAGGTCAAGGTATGACTTTGCATGCATTGCAGACCTACAACCATTTTAATGACTGTTATGTGTACCCACTGGGAAGTACAGGCCTGGACTTGCTATGCAGAGCTTGTTCAGTGAATTGGCAAGCATGGGTGAACTTGAGACTCAGATTCATGAGCTGGAAAGCCTTCAATTATTGCTACTGCTGTTATCATTGTCATCATTACGCTTGTGTGACCATGCGCAAACACACTGTGATCTGTGATAGGCTGTGTCGTGTAAGACCAATATGTCTGACAGCTGCCTGCATGGACGTTTATGCTGCTGAGACATCTAAACATTGCTACTCAACACGTCTGACATCGGTGCCACAATTTTCTTAGTCATGTATGCTGCCACTGTAATACATGGAATGTCCAGCTAGCAAGAGACGTGTGTGTCTGCTGCACTCAATGATAAACTGGATCATCTCTGTCCGAAACAACTGCCGTGGGGCAGCTGCTTACTGCAGGAACATGACGCTGGCGGCGTTTGCTAACAAGCTTGTGTGCGTATTTGCAGAAGGCACAGCAACACCGCAAGGGTCATCTGATGGGTTCAGCCATTTGTGCCTGGAAAGCACATGCTGCCCGTCAAGCCCAACTGAGCAGCCTCGCGGCTGACATTGTTGCCAAGCACCTTAAGCGCATGTCTGCCCTGGTGTTTGCTGGATGGCGGCAGAGAGTCTCTAGAAAGAGAGTCAACAAGGTCAAGGTGAGCCTCTGCTTCTGTTACAGACCTATCAGTACCTCGGTGACTATTGTGCATGCCCAGTGCAGAAGATTGCAAAGCTTAGGCCTGGACTTGCTATGCAGAGCTTGTTCAGTGACTTGGCAAGCATATATACACTGATGACTCAGACACTGGCGCAGTAGGGTGTTTGTCACCCAGCTTGAGTTGACCACCTTGTGGCTGCAGCTTCTACAAAATGCAAGCAAGCATCCTGTTGGCGAAATGCATACTGACAGATTGACAGCAAGCATGCTGTTGGCACGACGCCTCTCGGCACAATTCAAGCAAGCATGCTGTTGGCATGAAGCTGCATGTCACGCTAGTGCAGTCTCTGCAGCATGACACCACTGTTGTGTGAGCTTTATGTATTGGATCGGCCATAGATTGAGAGATTTTGTGTCTGTGCATCAAATTAATAACGTTTCTAGCAAGTGATCTGTTACACTTTGTTGATACTCTCCAGGTGCTGGACTTCACCCTGGCTCGCCACCAGCACACATGCCAAGAGGTGCTTTATCACTGGATAGCCCTTGTTCAGATGCGCCAACTTAGATACAGCTTCCTGGAGTGGCACCACCCGTGTCCCATCGGCGCTGTCACTGGGAATGCCAAGAAAAAGCGTCTGAGGAGGTGAACAGTCCTATCACAGCACATGCATGTGCCAAAGTTCCTGGCTGTTCTTGATATTGTACTCTGTGGCATGTTAAGCATGGATTAATGCGTTGTGGATGCATAGAGCTGATGTATGCTGATGGCAGTATTCCTGTATCACCAGAGCACTTCAAGTCTATATGCTGAGTGCAAATAAAGTGGTGTAGTGTGCTAAATGCCGTGTGCAACAACTTGGCATGTTTCCTGCTGTGCTCTATATATCTGCTCTGCATGTGCTCTCTATGGTTATTCCATGTCCAACATGAGTGCAGTTTGCTGCATCATGCAATGTGATTTGGGCACAATGAAAGTAGCCGTGTACTGTTTGTTGCTATATACAGTGTGATTGAGCATAGCAATGCTTGTGTTGCTCACAGGGAGTGGGGAGTGTGGAGGCGTAATGCAGTGGTAAGCTCCTTGAGCCCCCACACAACTCTGAAACATCGGCATGTGTCCCAGACTTGCAACCTTGCGTTGACA
>JAABUP010000342.1_pt1 | contig 105270 bp, 140 predicted proteins | sample 5559201 | NCBI WGS metagenome assembly JAABUP01 (sample SAMN10711887, study PRJNA513373) | rock metagenome | isolation source: Antarctica rocks | place: Antarctica
AGATGAGCGCAGGGCCTGCAAGCAGCAAGGTGAGCGTGCTGACCTGGCACACAAGGCCCTGGGTGACAAACAGGCACAGCTGGACCTTGCCTCTCAGCGCATCACCGCTGCAGATGTAGCTTCAGATGAGGCCAAGAGCAAGATCCAGGTAATGTTGCTCACGTTTGACATCTTTCCTGTGTCTTGTGCCGGCGCTTCCTGCGTGAGCTCTCCTTTATGCTTCTGTCTCCTGAACTACACACATGCAATTTCCAGACTTGTGTTCGATTATTTTTTTATTTTTTAGAATATACAATTTAATTTGCGTTTTATTTCTGGATCGAGCCTTTTCACTGGTCAGGCCTGATCATCAGGGCTGATGCCTCTGGCTGCCTGAGACTCTCACTCAAGCACACACCCCTTTTGCTGCTCTTTTCCTTGATGCCTTCATGCCCTGGTCTCACCCTGCATGCTGGCAGTAACGTGGCTTTCATAAATCCCCATGCTTGTCCCACGGTCCCCTACATTGCTTAGCTTTTCGTGGGTACCAGTCCCCGCCGCCATCTGTTAGTGTGTCTGTGTGATTGTGTGCTCATGTTGCATTGTGTGCTCATGTTGTGTTGTGTTTGAGTGCTCATGTTGCGTTGTGCCTGTGTGCTCATGTTGCGTTTGTGTGCTTATGTTATGTTGTGTTTGTGTGCTCATGTTGCGTTGTGATTGGTCAGCACCTGACATGTGACTTGCACAGGCACTGCAAGCAGACCTGACAAGCGCTGGCCAAGGAGCAGTCGACCTGAAGGCCCAAAAGGACACTGAGCTGGCAAGTCTTACGCGGCAGCTGGATGCTGCCTCAAAGAAGAACAGCAAAGTTCTTCAGCAGCTCAGTGAAGAGATGGCCACCAACAGCACAGTCCTGCAACAGCTACAGGCTGAGCAGAAGAAGAATGATGAGGCTGAGCAGCAGGAGCTCAGCAGTGCTCAGACCATCAGAGACCTGAGAGGGGAGGTGAGCAGACTGCAGGTGCAACTCAATGCTGCAGCCCACAAGGCAGAAGCTGAGTCAGCAGCCGCAGCACAGCATGCGAAGCATGCACAGGAGCAGGTCTCCTTGCACACAGCTCAGCTCAAAAGCGTGAGCCAAGACATGCAGGCAGAGGTCAAGGAGCTGCAACAGCAGCTGTCAGATGCCAAAAAGCTGCAGAAGCAGCTGTCACAGTCATCCATGAGTGTTGAGCCAGATGTCAAGAAGAAGCAGTTGACAGAGGTGTGAATCAAGCGTTCTCCTGAGATTGTTGAATGCGTGAAGGAAGCCTGTGTTAAGATTCTGTTGTTGCTCATGCACAATTTTGCTGCAACAAGATGGGTCGACATGCCATTTTCACAAGTTACTGCTCATGAGGTTCTGTGGTTTTGGTGCAGGCTGTAAATGCTGCTGGAGCTTCCGCTGTTCCCTCTGCCAAGAAGCATCACCCTCTGTTTGCGGGTGCCATTAAGGGCGTAAAGCAACAACTAGCCGAGCTACCATCAAACCAGAAAGGACCCATTGCCCAGACTCACGACAGCCACAGGGCGCACACCAGCCTGTTGCCTCCTGCACCTCATCAGCCAAAGGAGTTTGCCAGTGTCCACGTTCTGCTGGACAACCATGAGGCCGCTGTAAACAGCCTCCATACAGCTGACGACAACAGCCCTCAGCCCCCTTGCCCCAGTCTTGACAACAAAGCCAACAGCAGTCCAGCACTTACCTCCAGTGACCAAGACATGGTCACAAGGGCTGAGAAGAACTGCCTCACCCACCAGCCAAGTCTGCAAGACAGCCATAGGGCTTACGACAGCCCACCGGCCTTTGAACAGCCCCAAGCCAAGAGCACGAGCATGACCAAGATCCCACAGTCACCCCATGGAGCTGCTGCGAGCAGCCTCACGGCTGACATTTGCAGCTCCAGGAGTCTTGAGACCATGAAATCTGCCCAACCACAGCATGCACAGATCGACTCTCTGCGACCGCAAGAGTCATACTCCAACACCGGCCAATACCAGCCATTGAAGGACATGGCCCAAAGCCTGCGGGTGAGTACCCCATTCATTTGCCTTTGTTGTGGGTAAATGTCACATGCATGCAAGGAGTGCTTAGTAGGGACACCAAAGAAGCACAGCCTGATGACATCTGAGTGAGCCCATGGGAATCAACCAAAACGCATCACATCACATGAATTTAGTGTTTTTGTGCAGCATAACTGCAAAGCTTGCTGACTGGTTTTCAACAGCTTTTCACACCACGTGTTGTGCATCAATCATGGTGATTCCCATCACTATCAAGCGGCATCATGTTCAAGACAACCTGCAGCTGCATGCCGGCCATGTTCACCTTATGTAACAGTGTATATGTGCATCAACCATGATGGTCTGTGTTGCTGAACTGCAGAGGCAAATAAGGAAAGGTGTCAAAGTCATCTTTGGGCTGGAGACTCATGAACAGGATGACCTCCTGACAGAATTGCTCATCCTCAGCCCCAGGCAACTCCAGCACCGGTGCATGCAAGCCCACCTCCAAGGTGGACCAGGCTGTACCGAAGAGGACGCGCACTTCTTCGTCGACCTCTTCCTCAAGTAAGCCCCTTTGGTTTCACAGCAGCGATGTTGGTATCTGCAGCCGGTCATACTGAGCTGGGTTGAGCGCATGCACTGTCTGTGCACACCCAGCAGGAGGTTTTGTTTGTGGGTCTCTAGCCCAAAGATGTGCTCTGTGTCTTGCCTTATCTGCCTGTGCACTTCAGTAGAGGCAGGTAAGGCATGCTGTAAGGGACAGCTTTGAGCAGGAGGTCCACAAACAGCACCTCCTGCTCATCTTTGTACCCATGCAAATCAGTGCTCCTGCTCCCAAATCACCCCTCCTGAAGTTTGTGCTGCTGCAGTCGGCATGCTCAACTGTTCACATAGCCAATCTCTTGCTGCACATCCGTTGCAATGACCGCATCATATCTGTGATACAGGGGCAAGAAGACTCAAACGAATGCCAGGCGTGCTATTGTCCCTGTGCCTGCTGCTGCCACTGCCGCTGCCATGGCCCAAGCTGTGGCTGTAGTCACCCAGGCCACCACCAGCAGCCTCAATTCTGCCAGGACAACTGCTGACGCTGTGTATGCTGGCCTGTCAGACAACTCTGCTAGTACTGACTCCACATCTGGTAGCAGCGGTCATGCACCACACCAAAGCACAGCTGTGGAGCAGCCAGCAGAGCTGCACTCCACTGCCTTGGACTTCCCCGCAAGCCTGCAGCCTGCAAGCCAGCCTATCCACAGTGACAAGGTATGAATGGTCCTTGATCTTTGTGTATTGCTTAGCTTGTGTACCTTTAAGTGTATGCCAAAGCTACGGATGCTAACTGAGAGTCACTTTTGCCTTGACTGAACATGTAGCTGACCTGCGGCTGGCGTTCTGTCCTGTCTTAGCAGCTAGTGGCTTGGCCAAGCATGCGCCCTCCTACCATGTGTTGTGGCAGCTGCTGGGACACTGAACACCATCTTGTCCATGGTCATGCCCAATCTTGCATTGCTTTTTGGCGGACAAACTCAGTGCAGGCAAGTGGCCCTGAGTAAGGTAGTGACCGAAATCAGTTTGCTTGCAGACGCACGCAGTTGGTCAAGCATAGTGCGCAGGGGCAAGCAGTCCACCAGGCAGCAGCTGCAACCCCTTGTCCTTGGTGCAGCTTTCCAGGTGTGGACATCAGATGGCCTGACCACGCGCTTCAGCTCGCTGCCAAGCAACTACAGCTTGCCATGAGACTCTTTTTGGCTTGTTGCATGTCATGGATTTTGCTGCACAAGCACATTACATGGCCTGATTCAGTGCTTCAGCTTGCTGCCTAGCAACTACTGCTTGCCATGCAGCACGGGGTCGCTTGCTTGCTTGAGACTCTTTTCAGCATGTTGCGTGTTGTGGCCCTTGTGTGCAATTGCTGCGCAAGCTTTTGCTAACACTGTAGCGGCCACACTGGCTGATTCAAGCTGTCATGAAGCAGCTGCATGCTCTGCCTCTGACTTGTAACTGCAATGTGCGCCAGGGTAAGGTTGGGCTCACCTTTGGGGAGAACGCGTGCTACCAGAACAGCGTGCTGCAAGCCCTGTTCATGGTGCCAGGCCTGGTGGACTACTTCTTGGGCACAGGTGTGGGGTGTGAGGGCCTGACCCCCTTGCATGGAGACAGCCCAGTGGTTGCCAGCCTGGGGCAGCTGTTCAAGAGCATGCGCTCTGCTGCGCCTGGCACTGTTGTGTCCACCTCAGGGTCAGCTTGCCACCTCCCTTGCAGCCTTCATCTGCCTGACGAGTGCAGAGCTCAGCTGCATGCATGCAGTTCAAGCTCAGCAGGTGTAGGTGCTCAGCACAGTCTGATAGACCAGTTTGATAGAGGGTCTAGTTTATGCAAAGCACTTTTCCATATGGCCACCAGTGTTGTGAAAGCTGTCAACAAGCTTCTGCTGTGAATCTTCAGCCTGACAACAGAGCGTACTGATGTGGACAGGTGGCGTGCATCGCTGAGGGCCTTAAGGAAGCAGGGCGATGAGCACAGGAGGCAAAAGCTGCGTGTCTATGGACTGGAGGAGGAGCACTGGACAACTGGTACTCAGCAGGATGCCCACGAGTTCCTTGTAGACTTGCTGGCCTATCTCCAGGTACATGACTTTCTCAAATGTAGCCTGTTCCAAAGCTAGCTTTTCCAAATATAGCCTTTTCCAAAGAAAGCTGTTTATGAACATCATGTGCACACTGCTGTTCTGAAGTGTATCTTGAGTGCAACCGCACAGGCGATGTATGTATGCATGAATTCCTGCCAGTGTTACTCCACATGCGGCCTCCTTGCACTGTGTGCCCCTTGAACACAAATGCGGCCTACATATAGCTGTAGGGACGGAAAAGCCAAAGCTGCTTCTGTCTAAAGTTTAAATGTGCATTAATTCTGATATACCAAACATCAACATTCAGGCAACAATGAGACCCAAGCAACTAACTAATGATGCATTTCTGCAGGTCCAGCTGAACTCAGTGCCTGAAAGCACAGATGCCAAAGCTGAGAAGCAGATTGAGAGCACCAGCAGCGAGGAGACAGCAGAGCTGAGCCCTCCACAGCAGGCACAGCAGCACTGGGAGAGCCAAGCAGCCAAAGAGAACAGTGTGCTGGATGGAATCTTCACTTGGCAGGAGCAGGGCACGGCCCAGTGCCGTGTGTGCAGCCACAGGCGTCTGTGTTTTGCGCGCACCATGACCCTTGAAGTGTGCCTGCCTTCAAAGTCAGATTTGATGCGGAGCTGCAGCCTGAAGGTATGCAGCAGTACCTCGATTTATCAATGTTGCCTTCATTTGCTTCGAAAGGTGTGCTTGTAAGTTTGCCCTGAGATACATCACAATGGAATAAGTCTGAGCGCACTGCCCACCAGCCAATACTGTTGCAACATTGCGCCGGGTGCTGCGTCTGAACACTGCTTCTTGGTATGTGTCCCCTTCTTTTCATGTGCAGTAGTAGCAGCAGTATAAGTGCGCAGTCATCAGTGTATGCATCTGGTTTGAAAGGGGCCTGTGCATGTGATGTGACGCCCTGTCTTTCATGGCACAGGACTGCCTGGACCACCACTTCAGGACAGAGGATCTGGAGGTGTATGGAGAATGCAAGGAGGCATGCTGCAAGCAGAATCAGCCCACCAGGAAATCACTTGGCATGTCGTACCTGCCAAGCACGCTGGTGGTGGTGCTCAAGCGGTATGAGTGGGTGATGTTCCAGGAGTATGACCCAGTGCTGAACCAGTCAGTGAAGGTCAGCCCACATGCTGCCTGTTTTTGATTGTTCATTCCCGCATGAGCAGAGCGCGGTCATAGGCATTGCTCATGTGCTGTTTTGCTCATTCAGATGAACAGCATCTCCCACCATGGCGGGCATGCTTTACTGCATTCTCTGTTTGTCTCAGGTCTGGCTGCCTTTCAAGTTTCCCATGTATGAGCGTCCAGTACTACTGCAGATACACTGACTGTTGCCCTGAACTGCAGAGGCACACAGCAGTTTCCTGCCCAGCTGTGCTGGACATGGCCGCCTACACCAGCACTGGCACCTTTAGTGCGTCATCAACATTGTATGACGCCGTGGCTTATGTTAGCCACGAAGGTGAATCACCAACTGAGGGTCACTATACTGCAACCACAAGAGGCGAGGCTGACAACAGCCAGTGGATATCCCACAGTGACGATAAATTGAGCCCATGCATGACGCCTTTTGCGCCATCAGAAACAAAGTTCATGGTCATCTACTGCAAGCGCGATGTGTGATGAGCTGGTGTGTGAGAGTCAGCGTGAGGAGTGCGTGTCAGGACATTGGATTGTTTCTGAAGACCTGAGCCCTGATTCCTGACACAAAAACCTTCACTTGTTAATGATGAAAATGATTCTTGTGCATTGACTGCAACAGAGTTGTTGATAGCTGCCAAGCAGCATCAGTTATGTTGCTTTATTCTGATCCTGTTACAAAGCTTTGACATATGCTCAACCAATGGTAGTGACTGATCCTGATCTATATTGCAAGACGCAGAATGTTTTAGAACAGCAGAACGCAGCCTATGACCACTCTAGATTTACACCACTAACACCTTTAAGATTACGTAGCTGATCAACATCAGCAGTGCATTTGCATGTACAGCAGACACACAGCACTGCAGGTAATGTCGTTACTGTCGGCAACAGTAGGCTCAATAGACTAAGTTGCCTGCCTATTGTAAGCAATGCATGTACAGCAGGGGTGGGCCAATGATTGCAGCAGTCACGTGAGTGCACTACAAGGTTTTGAGCATTGGCTCAATGCAAGCAGCAGCTGCTTGCCGCTACTTGACAGCAATGAGCTAATCTCAGCTCAACAGGTTGTTCAGTCTGAGTGTCAGAAGTCTTTTACTCCACCACCATCCTCCTTCCTGGCTTGGCCAGGTTCCCATCAAGCCTGCCCATTGTGAGTCTTGCCAATTGGAAACTGTTTTCCTGCTTTGATACACAAGGAGCAACATGGCTCCGAGCATGACGTGCTGGACGTTCTCTCAGACGGACATGAGCTTACGTGTTTCATACAAAACCACTGGCTAAGCATGAGCAGGGCTGTGACGCAGCAGTCTACATGCCACTTCCAACTCGAATGTGCGACAGAGCAAATGAGATGCAACTGCTGAACGTTCAACTTGGTAGGTTCTATCAGGTCACGGAGAATGCTTAAGGACAACATTTAACATTTAGTCTATGTCTTTACTCAAGTTGCCACAGACAATGAAAAGAGTAAACTAGAAATAACACCAAGTTGACTAATCATCAGTGTCACTACAGTGGTGCATTGCCCATGACTAATGATACTAGTTAAACATTGGTGCCTGTCAGTGCTAGCTAAACAACTGCAAAGCAGCAGAGTGCTTGTAAAAACATGCAACAAAGACACCACCTTACTAAGGTCTAATAGACTCATATTGACACTATCACCACCACCTCTGTACCTATCAAAAGGTTTCTGTCACGTTGCACACGATGCTGCAGCGGTCACTGAGCTACGTTACAAGCCACTTAGGATCAGCTAGCACAGCCTCCAGATGTTGTACACCCCATTCCAAAGTTTGCTTGGGAGTCATTCTGTTCTTTCTCAGCTTGGACTGGAGTTTGCAGAGGTGGCGATTCATTCTTGACTTGACATGTGACATCTGTCCTTTCACAAGCTTTACCTCAGCAGCAGCCAGCCGTTCAAGCGTGTCCTGCTGCCTGACTGCACCCGCCCTTTCATCTGCCAACAGAGTCCGTAAGTTTTCCCGGCTCTTTTTGCCTTTGGCAATGCTCACTTGGCGCTTCCTTTTCATTACACTCAGCTCCGCTTTGAATTTGAGTGCTGCAGCAACCTGCTGCTGTTGATGCTCCTCCTGCTGCTGTTCCTGCAGCTGTGCAGCCTGTTGCTGCTGATCTACTGCCCCTTGCTCCAATGCAAAGATCTGCTCCTGCTGCTGTATGGCCAGGTCAAGATAGCTTTCTCTCTCTAGTCTCAAGGCCTGCAGTGCTGCTGTCTCCTGTGCCAGGCGATCTCCCTTGTCTACGGCGTCTTGCTGACTCTTCTTCAGCAGAGCATTCTGAGCATCCAGCTGGGCCTGGAACACCTGCTTCTGTTGTTTGAGCTGGTGTGTGTCATGGTCGCCCTCAGCTTCCGCCTGCTGCTCTGCCTGTTGACTGTGACCGCCTTGCCTGGCTGCTCTACCTGTTGACTGTGACTGCCTTGCTCTGGCTGGTCTGACTGCTGCTGTGGCTGCTGCTGTGGCTGCTGCTGTGGCTGCTGCTGTGGCTGCTGCCGTGGCTGCTGCTGTGGCTGCTGCCTCAGCTGCTGCTGAAGTTGCCTACTTTGGGTGCTTACACTGAGCAGTCTAGTAGCCCCTTTTTCAGCTGACACTCTTTCCTGTGGCTGACCTCCAACTGCATGACCTAGTTCCTGAGGTTTCTGAGGCAGGCTGTCTGCTAGCCGGAGCTCCATGGTGAGTGTGTTGATGTCCCTGTACTGCCTGGGCTTGGGGACACCTGCAAGCCCTGGGAGCTGGGAAGGGCTCTGTTCAGGGTCCTGCAAGGAATAGTCAGCATGGTTGACATAAGACCAAGAAGCTCTAGCAGATGTGTGCTGACTACAGTGTAACACTGTGCAGCAACAAGTTGGGCAAACACACACTTGAATTGCTAGCGTTAGCTCTGCTCATCAACAAGCCCGCAACACACCCTGAGGCATTCTGTCAACCATCATGACTGCTTTCTTTGCAAATCAGCCCAAGGCACAAAGGCCTGATAAAACAGACGTAGCGCAAATGCAGCAGGCTCAGACATTGCTTCATTGCAGCATGACTCAGGCACAAGTTTTTCAGACCATGAGGACCCCATGAACTGTTTGGAAATGACACACATGACATACCTTCGCAGACTGACATCGCTGCCGCTGACTGCCCTTCCGATGTACATCCACTGCAGACTGTTTGCGGCTCCTCTGCACACACACACACGCACACATCATTTTGCTGAGCACACATTGTACCTATACTTGATGCCAACTGTATGTGTTTTGTTTCTGCATATGGAACATGGAAAGACTGCTTTGCATTGCAGTTGCAATGCAACAGACGAAGGGCGTCTTGTAAATAATGCTGCCACAATTCTCCCACTAGAGGCTGCAGCGACAGTCCTTAACTCTACAGGGCAGAGCAGCAGCAGCATGCTGACTAGAGCAGAAAGCTCCCCAACAAAGTGATGGCTTGTGCATCAAGCAGATTGTCCATGCTGAACCCCTTAGGCACGATGAGTGCTATCAGTACAACCCAACAGCAGTAATCACCTTTCGCTTCTTGACTCCTCCAGTACTATCACCATTCGCCTGCTGATCCCCAGGCTGCGTTGGGTGATTAGATTCATCACTGGGGATTGGACGTGGCGCCTCACTGATGTGCTTGTCTGTCACAGACGCTGCTGGGTTCTTGCCATTGTCCCTATCATGGCTGGTCTCCTGATGCAGCAACCTGCTGTTACTCTTATCCGCTGACACAGATGACATGCCAGCTCTCTCATAGCGTTTGCAGCGGCTCTGTACGATGCTGGGCGTCTTTAGGAGGCTGATAGCAGGCTCTTCAGCTGGGGCATTGTCCAAGCTGCTGCTGCTGGTCAATGATGGTGAGTGCTTGACAGTAATTGGGTCACATGCTGCGGCTTCTGCTGCAACTGTTGACGGCCCAGTGCTAGCTTCTGCTGTATCATTACCGACTGCTGTATCATCAGCAACTGCAGGAGGACTGGGTTGTGAAGGTGCTGCTTCTTTGCTGTGCTCTGCAGGCCATGCTGAGCTCTGAGCTGCGAGACCGTGTGCCTGTTCCCATGCTTTCCTCCTAGTGGCAAGCTCTGGCAGAACAGATGGGCCAAGCATGTTGCTCTGGACATTGCTCTGCAGGAAGCATAAAGCGTGTTTCTATGGGCAAGATCAACATGGTCTTTCCCTTGTTGGAAACAATGACGAGCACAGCCAGACCAATTGGGGTGAAAAGCAGGTGATGGTGATGACATCTTGACCATTAGGAGATCAGAAGTACTACTCACCAGGGTCATGCCAGGTGTAATGACAGGCAAACGTGGATAGCACCACCTGCAGATCTTTAAGTTGCCAGATTTGTGCCACCCTGGCGCGCCTGCAGCATCAAGTGGTGGCTTAGACTGTGGATATGACCAGTATGTGAAGATGCTTCAGCTCCTCAAAGTCTGTGGATGTTTGCCCAAACTCTGCAGGGATTGCTTGGCAGAGATCTCTGCCCAACACTGAGATCAAGGAGTGTTTTGTCTTGGTTTGTTCACAGTAACATGTCAGTCAGCAGCAGCTGCTGGCAATGTTGCTGCCTTGAGCGCAGGAGATATACCTGTGATGGAGCAGGTATCGCATGGACCTTTGAACAGCATAGGCTGCTTACTGACTGTAATGCACTTGTTGCACAGCAAGCCCTCACCAAAGCAGCTGGTGGCTTCGCCAGCTCGCCATCTTGTTTGACGCTCTGTAAAAGCATCAAGCAAGGTTGGTTCTGCTGCTGGCTTAACATGCACATCAAATGTTTGCGTTGCATACATACGTACTGTAAGGCTGGCCAAAACGACTTACTTGTGGTTCCACAGCTTCGGCAAGCAGGCTGCTGAGGTGTGCCTGCGGCTAAACTTGCGTCCATACTGCCAACCAGCAGCCGTCTGCGTCTCAGGCACTCTGCATGCCAAGAAAAATCTGTCCTTTGCCCTCTGATCTGCTGCAAAAGCCAGGCATGACACACTCTCGCGCTACTGGTCGCTTACAGCATGTGCACAGACTTTTGCCCATTGATATCGAAGCTTCAGGCTGCAGGTGCGCTCACAAAACTGATCGCTTTCGTTCCTATAACGTGACGGGTTCTGCTCATACTCTGCGAGCTTAACCGCCTTGAACAGAACACAAATTTCAGCTTGAAGCTGAGCCGTGACGACACTTGCACTGACAATCTTCAAGGTGATTGCCAGAATGAGGATGTACCGGATTACCACTGCACAAATTTTAGGCAAAGTCGCGCCATTCTACTGGAGAACTGTGGTCTCGGAGCAATCACATCTGAAATCTGCAGCCATCACCACTGCTGCCGTCATTGCTCACAGGCCAAGCAAGGCCGACAGCCGCTAGGCTGCATAACGTGCAAAGAGCAAGTGACTTCACAAGCAGCCTCTCTGGCAGCGACGGCGACCGCAGCAAGATCTTTGCATAGATCCTGACATCCTACAGGCAGAGAACAGCTGCAGAGGCGCTTATTTTCGCCAACAAACCACCATCAAGGCTGCCAGCATGTGTCCAACGAACCGGCTGATGACAAATGTGCTTCGAGCCAGATTCAGGGTCAAACAGCTTGCAGTGTAAACCAGTAGAGGGTTTTTGGGAGAGCGGTTGCACCAAAATGACACAGTTCAGTGCACATGACTGTCCTAAAGCGAGGGACAGTCCCAAAGCAAGGCTAAGTCGCCAGCTCAGCTGATCTTTTGGGAGACTGAAGGTGTGCTAATGACGCATAAGTGAAAACTACAAGGTAAATGCGTTCATTGAAGCTGCGACAGTCGTGCACGTGTTGATGACTGCCTGAAGTGTTGCATGCATCAAGCCTAGAGGTCATGGCACAAATGAATGCTCAGTTGCACAGCAACAACTCACGTGTGCACAGCCATGCATGAGCCTGAGACTATTATTGCTTTGCACCAACCTTTAGGCACGCACGTCAAATGCCATTTCAGGCTGTCACGTCATGTGGGCAGGGTTTAAACTCTGACAAAAATATAGGCTTACAGGCTAATCAGGAATGCAGGGTGATATTCAAATGGCTGCACAGGAATTGTCAAGTGCCATTGGATCGTACAGATTACGGCCTATTTTACAAGTCTGTGCATTTGCATGGTCAGGAACATGGTCAAAGCAGTGTTGATCAGGATTGGCAGATCCAACTGAGGTGCACGCACCTGTGGATCTCTGCAAGTTTGAAAGAGGGCATTGTGTACCCTGGACAAGCATCTGGGGATTTGGACCTGCAGGCTAATTAGCTAGAGAACAGGCTGAAGTCATGAGTCTGGCAAGCCCTGCCGCAGATTCGAACCACCTCTCAGATGAATCTCACACTAAACAGGCAACAGCAGCTAGCTAGCTATAGCTTCCTCAGATCACAAGGCCGCAAGCATTGAAAGAAGCTGTTGATCATAGCTTGTAGTGTAGCAGCTTTACATTGCAATCACACGAACACTAAAAAAGCTCGGCCCCAAGCCAAGCAAACGAAATGCAAGGCAAAAGCAAAAGCCTCCCGAAACTGATCGTGAGCTTTGCATGCATGCCAACTTCCAACCTAGCTTCGCCCAGTCAAGGGCCGTCACGTAATGGACCTGAGCAGGAAGGTTCCCTCCTTGCACCTGCACGTGGCGCCAGCTGGCATATTGGCTCCTTGTGCTTTCCGAGGCTTGCTGAGAGCAAACTGCTGAGAGCATCTTTCTCTACGAACAAATCCTTATTGGCAATCACACACAGACCATATCTCTCGTCACCGCCAAGCTTGAGTGCTTGCCTGCTAACTGTTTCGCCGTTGAAAGCTTGGTCTGCCAATCACGATGGTGAGCCAACTCTACCTCGTAACGCAAGACGCACTTGACAACCCTAATTGAGCAAATGGCAATGTTCACGGTGCAGGCTGGCTCCAAGCGCGTCCTTAACGCCAAGAGTGACAAGTTCCAAGGCAACATACATAAGCGTGGGAAGGTGCAAGATGTCAGCCCGGTGAGCTATCCCTGCCACTTTGCACTGCTCATGTTTGCGTTTGATTGGTCGCAAGGCAAAGCCAGGACTAAACTTGATACGTCTGTTGTTGCAGAAAAGCAGCAGCAAAGTTGCTGTAGGACCAATCATGCTTGGCTTCTTCCTGTTTGTGGTTGTGGGTTCAGGTACAACAGTGTTGTACTAAATGCTGCTTGCCTGCCTCGTATACTTTTTGCTTGTATGCAGATTGCTGAAACTTGTCCACCATGCTGCTGCAGCTCTTTTGCAAATTATCAGGACAGCAACCAGTGGCGCCAGTTTGCTCTAAGGCAAGAGCTGAAGGTCATGATATGCTCCTATACACCTATACATTTTATTACTTTGCTTTTGTCTGGCCGAGTTTCCAATGGTGCAGTGTTGTGGTCTAATCTCAGCAGCTGTTATAGACCTCACCATCTGTGGAGTCAGCCACAGCAGAGTTGGTGCATGATAGTGTGAAGGAATGAAGCTTGTACCCAATGTTTTGAGGTGTTCAGTAGTCCTTTGTTGCCAAGTGGGTTTCTGAGGAGTAAGGCTCTGCTTGGTGAAAGTGTGTAGGTGCTGTGTATGTGTCATCAAGCTTTTGAGTCACTATGCATATCCCCCCTGTCTGGGTGTTGGCAATGTCCAACTCATCTTGAAGTGGCTGATACAACACGCCAATTTGCTCCAATTAGAGGCTTGTCATCAGACATCAACATATGACAGCTGTTAAATGCATTGTAAGACAAAAACGATCTAGACAGCATAATTATACAACTTTGATACTGGTGTCAAGGAGTGATAAGTCTACTCAAGTGTTGATCTCAACAGCATATTTGCAGCTGCAAGGTACTGATCTATTCTGCAGGCTGGAAACCTATCACTGACACAAATGTCTCACGTGCCTTCAAGTCCCTTACTGTGCAGGGTCTGCCATCTCACCCTTCATTGCAATCTCAATCACCTTATTCAGCTTGGCTATCTGCATGGCACAAATTTGCGTCTTTCTTATGACTCATGCTTTTCTGTACAAGGCTTATACACAACATACTCAGTGCAGGGTATGCGCTGTATATGCTGGACGTTGCCAAGTGCAACAAAATGACAGCTTGCTGATGGCAGATTGAGTTGCTGCTGAGGGCTGAAATGACTCCTCGTACAATGGATAATGCAAGGTGTCAACCATGTCTTTCACAGATGGAAAGCTGTGATCTTATAAAGGTGCAAAACATATGACAGCATTGACAAAAATGTCGACACGATTGCATTCCATTGCCATGTGGTGAATGAGGAATTGCATACAAACCAAGAGACAATGTTTACCTCCAGGTCTTCAACCTTCTGCTTGTCCTCCACTGGTTTGCTGACCTTGCGTAGGTTTGGTGACAGCTTAAGGCAAGTTACACAGCCCCTGCATCACCAACCAACACTGACACACCAACATTGACACAACCAACATTGACCTACAGTAGAGATATGTAATGCAAGTGTTATGCAAAGTCCATGACTACTTCTGAGCTTGTCTGCAGACATGCCTTCACAGTCTGCAGCTTTGCTTTTTCAGGCATAAGAGCAGCTGCAAGCCAAGTTGTGGACTGCCAAGTTCTTCAGGAATGATTTGCAAGCTTGACTGTACTCGTTGGTCTGCTTGCAGGTTGCACTTGAGCGTCATGTTGGCAGAGTTGAGCACCTGTCATCCCCCACAATCAGAATGGGATGCTTGGGATTGAAGGAGATCTTGGTCAGCTTGGCCTTCTTGACTACCTTCTGCTGACACAAGGCGTCATGCTTGTTCTCGGCCAGGTCATACACATGCACCTGCACAACATTGTGCATGGGCTGTCAGCGCCTTTCTCTGACTGCATTCACTGACCCATGCAGGGTGAGGAGCTCGATTTCAGTAGTGAGTAGGTTCTGCTTCGATAGTGCAGTGCATGGCAGATGTGTCTCAAGCAGCCACACGGGCTCAATCTAGTGTAGAGTTGGAGTCTTACAGGACATGCTGCTGCTTGATGCTGTTGCAGAGCTGCCTAGTCACAAGCAACATCTGCATGAAGAGTGCGCACATGCAGAAGAGTGCACTGATACAGAAGAGTAACAGCTCAGACCCTGGGCGCTCAGCGCAGAAAAGTGCATTGATTCGTCTCTATGACAGCTCAGACCCAAGGTGCTCAGCACAGCATACCTTGCCATCATCAGTGACAGCTGCAAAGACAGTGGCAGAGTGCGGCGACCAGGCAGCATCTCCCACAGGGTTGTTCAAGTCAAATGACATGACTGGCCGTGGGTTGTCCCCCTCCCACAGCTTCAGTGTCCAGTCAGCAGATGCAGACAGGAGGATGCGTGTGTGGATGTTGTTCCACTTGACCGCGTATACTGTCATGTCATGCCCTGCATGCTGCCCAAGCTCTGTCAATACGCTGTAAGCTCTATCAACTCACTGTAAGCTCTATCAATACACTGTAAGCTCTATCAATACACTGTAAGCTCTATCAGTACACTGTAAGCTCTATCAATATGCTGTAAGCTCTGTCAATACGCTGTAAGCTCTATCAATACGCTGTAAGCTGACCAAGGAAAACTTGTGACATGCACACAAAATGAGACTGTCCCTGTAGCTTGACAGGCAGGGCCTCAGATCACCAGGGCTGCAATGCAAAACGAAACAATGAAGTTTTTGCTCCTGTGACTGGACAGACAAGTGACTATTGAGCTTGATCTCAGCAATCCAGCCTTGTAAGGCCGGCTGTGGTAACAGGAGGTCACCTTGGTAGGTCTGCAGGTATTCAGAGTTGTAGGCTTGTGAGCACTTGTGTATGTGGCCCTCCTCGGTGCCCACCACAAATAAGTGATCCTGTGCCTGCAAGCGCATTGCAGTGCATGCTTGACTGCATGCAACCTATCAAACTTGTAACAGATGCAACGGTCATGGTTGCAAAAGTCAGCAAGAGCTTGTCCAGGCTGATGCAGACCCTGTTGACTGCTGAAGCAGACACTCGTAGTCATGTATACATGTTTGCATTTGCACGTGTTGGATAAATGAATGAACAAATGCATGGACAGATAGATGCATGCATGGACAAACGGATGGATAGAGGACCAGGGATTCAAGCAAGAAATGAACCAACAGACAGAACCTGCAACAGCTTGAGAGTTTGACAACTCGCTGTTCCACTGGCCTTGCATGAGCCAGACAGTGGCAAAGTTCACAAGCAGCAATGAGTTGCGAACGACTGATATAGGCTGCTGGCTTGCATGGGACCGGTGCAGTACAGTGCATGACAGATAGGCAGCAAGACAACAGCAATTGATCCATTGAGCGGTGCCCTGAGATTGGCACGGTCATCATCACTGTATGAGCAAGCACAGAACCTTGTTGAAGTCAAAACAGCAGCCTCCTGCTAGATTGCCCTTGGTGGGCTCATCCTCTGCATCTTTCTTGCCAGAGCTGCCAAGTCGCAGCTCCATCATTTCCTACAACCCAACAGTCAATCGCAATCAGACAGGCGATGCATAATTCATCTCAGAGTAAAATATGCAGCCTTAGAGTGTTTTGCTTGTCAATGTTGAGCGACTGGAGCTCTCAATTTCGTGGTGCATGGAAGAGCAAGAGTTAACACCCTCCAGGCAGCAATGCTTATACATGGCTTGTGACTGCAATGTATTGAAACCCCTCTGCTGTGCAGCATATAGGTGATGCGTTGTCATGCTGCTGACCAAATTCATATGATGTAGGCTGTTGCAGAGAAATGCTAGTATGATTATACCTGATGTAGGAGCTCGCTCTTGGCCAGTGTCCAAAGAGTGACCCTGCCATCACTTGCTACGCTGAAGAATTGTAGCTGCTTCAGCATTTCGTCCTCCTACACCAAAAGTTCACACGTCTTGTCACCCAAAAGCCGACAAGATTCAGTCTCATCTTTGGCTGATGTGATCTACTCACAACTGCAGACGTGCTTCCCTGAAAGACCTGTCAGCATTTCGATGCAAAAGGGATTTGATCTGCATGCTTTGTCCACACAGGTTAGCATCTCCTGTAGCAGCTCTTTCAGGGGTGCTAGTATCACACAAGTGCACAGCCAAACGAGTCTAGGACCATCTGAGGAGCAAGATGCACATCACAAGCATCTCCTACACCAGCAGCAGATGTTTGAGCATGTACCTGCCAGAAGATTTCCCAGACAGGGTCTGTGTGCTTGCCAGTGGCTGCTGTGGAGGAGTACAGAGGCTTTGTTGGGCGGCGTACATCATACACGCTGACAGATCCATCATAGCAGCCCAACGCTAGCAGGTTGGGATGCTGAGGGTGGAAGTCCAAGCACATCACTCCTGTTGCATGGCAGGCTCAATGTTGAAGCAGTATCACATGACAAGCTGATTGTTGAAGCAGTGCCGCATGGCAAGCTTGTCAGTGAAGGCAGTGTAGATCAACTGTTGTGCCTCACACACATACATAGGTCACGTGTACATGAAAACGCTTGGGTTGATGTCTGAAGACACACAGCACTGGCTGCAGGCCGGAACACTGCCAAACTTACAGAGATTTTGCACAAGTGGTCAACCCTGATAACAACAGCAGAGGTTGTGCTCACTCAAATTCGTTAAACATATGTTGTTGCTGGACATGGTGTGACTCTAGCCCTGGAGCTGGAACAGCAACAAATCAGTGTGGGTCAGAACTACTCACCTGAGTCTGTGCTGAAGACATACTCAGGATATGAGGGGTTCTTCAGGCTATAACAACAGACCAGACCACTGCTCTGATGCAGGAAGTCAAAGCTGCCATAGCCCACAGCAAAGAGGTCATAGTACTCTGGGTTCCAGCACAGAGACGTCACATGCTTGTGCTTGCAGTGGTCAGTGTAGAACTTCCACAGGGGCAACAGTGACCCCTCTGCTTGCCGATACTGGTCTGACATGTCGTCCCAGTACTGCAAGCAAGCGTTAGGATGTTTAGCTTGAGACAGGCTTGGAGTTGTAACAGAATGCTTGAGCAGCTGAGGTTGTCATAGCAGTGTTGATCAAGCTGTTTGTGGGTGACTCTTGGGCAGAAATGTGCATCCTTGCTTCACAACACAGTACCATTCATTGCTTGAACATTGCTGTCTGGTGTTGCAACCTCTTGACGCAAACCAATTGATGATTCTTGCAGAGCACAGATCATACACAGATGCTGGTGTCTTTGTCTGAGTGACTGTTGATGCAAACCATCGCTGTGTACACAACGAAGTGACGCATGAGTGAGCAAGAAAAACAACAATAGATACATGCATGCATACAGGTCTGCCTGCCTGGAGCTGACGACCTCATCATGCACAATGTTCAAAACTGCAGTCAATTTATCTGCATGGGACAGTGGACACTACACTCTGAAAGAGCATCTTGCTGTACAACACAGCAGGCATGACACTGACCTTAAAGTCCATGGCCAGCTCTTTGAAGGTATTCTGGTTCTCCATTCGCTCCAAGACCTTCACAGCTCGCTCCATATTCCCATGATGCAGCACGCTCCCATGATCATCCTGCAACTTTGCATGATACTTCCCATACCAACCAATGACAAGCACAGAGCATGAGTTTTGTCAATATAATATGATTAGACATAAAAGCATGGCCGCGATCAAGGACAAAGTCTTCAGCTGTAGAAGGCTGTTTTCACAACACTTTCAAGTGCTTCTCTGTGATCTCTTCATGTGCTTGCAGCTGCAGGCGTGCTGAAGGCAGGAAATCCTTCTGCCAAGCGACCCAGATTTCCTTTTGGGCGTGCTTGGACAGCAGGCTCTGAGCCTCTTTCTTGTTAGAGTCCCTTGAATGCTATGATATGCATGAGCGCAGCTGTATGTGCTAGCTAAGATAGCTTCTGAGATGTTGATGGTGGTGGAGGAGGTGAAAGCCTGATGTTGGTAGTGTCATTCTGGTGGTGGGTGCTGTCGGACCCAATTTGGCAAATTGCAGCCAAAATTGGGTCCACTTCTCAACAGCTGGCCAGCACAGTGTTGCAACACGGTTTTCATCAACAACTAGCTGTGACATTGCTGCCATTTGCAGTCAGTATGTGGCAATGCTGCAGGTCAAAATAGCATATTAAAATGCAGAACGATTGCATGCATTTGTGTATGCGATGTTTTGGCTAAAAGTAGCGCATCTTTGTGAGTTGCTCAGTATGCCAGGCATGTCCATGCCTACTTTCACTCAAAACTAAGCAAATGCATTGAGTATGCAGCAGCCATCTTGCATGCAACGTAAACAGGAGCATGCCTTGGCCGGATCTTGACTCGTCTCAGCAGTTTCTGTAGCAGTGGTAGCTTTCTTAGCAGCTGCCTTCTGCTTATTAACCTCTTCCTGTACCCTCTGCTTTTCCTGATCTGCTATGTATGCATCATATATCTCCCACTGCAACAAGCAAGCAGATGGTACAATCCATCAGCACTACTAGAAAGCCTCTGTTGACCCATGCTGTCAGCAGAGAAGCACATCTGATAATACTATGCACACACTTTCTATATATCAATGACAGAATGCGAGACGCCACAAATGCACTGGATCAGATCATTGCCGTTGCTGGCAACAGGTTTGACAGCCAGACGCGCATAACGCCACTTGCGCTGAACACAAACTTAGCTGGCTCCTGGCTCTTGCTTGTATGTGGCGCTTCCAGCAAGTTGAAATCAAAAAGGCTGCAAAGTGCTTATATTGGAATAGGTTCCTCGATGATGCATGTGCACAGGAGCTGACCTGTGAGCATGTGCCTGAGAAGGATGCTGTAGGGGGAGGCTCTGTGGTGGTCTCCCTGTCCCGCATGGGGTAGTTCAGCGTCTGTGCCGCTCGCTCACTGAAGTTGAACTGATTGCGCAGCTGCCGGCTGTCGTCTGGACCCTCCGCAGCATCTGTGCCCTCTTCCCGCTTCTCCTTCTTGGCCCTGTCAACCTGATTTGCAAAGATCATGATGTGAGACCTGGGCAGCCCAGTACAATACTTGGCTTCTCAATAAATTGACGTCAAAAGATGTAGTCTTTTCTTTTCTTTTCTGATGATGTGAGAGACAGGTTGCAAAGTTTGCTGGACATATTGCCGCAGCTTGGAAGACATGGTGTCTGCTGTCAGGTGCAGCCCAGCAAGAATGTGCAGCTGGCCATGTGATATGTGACTGACAAGTGCACAGTTTGCCACCAGCAGCTTACGAAGATCAGCCAGTGTTGACAGCTTTGACTATGTGGTGATGCATGTAATGTTATGAATTGCATCACCTCATTCTGAAATTTGGCTGCAGCCTCCTCCACTTGCTTCTCTACCTCTTGCTGCTTTCGTGCGTCCTCAGATGCTTTGTGCATCAGCCATCCATCCGTTGCATAGTGCACCAACAGCTGCTCAACCATGGGCTCAAGTTTGTAAACTCGCTCCTTCATGTTGAATCTGGCTGTGTTCTTTGGTGCTGCTGGATTGTTCGCTGTGAGCATCTTTGCAAGCTCTTCTTGCAAGTCCTTCTCAACAAGCTGTAACTGGTTGTCAGGCTTGTACACCTCCTTTGTTGGCTGCAACTAAGCAAATGCACGTCAGGCTTAATTTTGGACTAGGTTCAAGGTGTCTCTGCATCCTGTGTTGCAAACACCTTGGTTGCTTACCAAAGCAAATTCATCTGGACCTCCATTTTTGGTCTTGGGAGGCACAGGAGACGCTGGAACCTCAGCAACAGGCTTGCTAGGTGCAGCTTCTTTGCTGACTTTCAGGTCCTTCTTCCTAGCCGGTGCCTGCAGTTGAGCCATGGCTTTCGATACCATGGCCGTTATGCTGCCAAGCTAGACGATAATGCCTGGTCTTTCTGCCCAGGGAGGGAGAAAGATCAACGTGCCTTGGGTGGACTAGGCATGCTTCACTTTGCCACGACCAGTCACACTTTGAGGAACACCATGGGTGGATGCTCGTTGGGAGACCTTGGCAGCGCAAACCAGTTGATTGCGCCCGCCGGTCTCCGAGGTCAAACAGTGTCAAACTGAGTCTAAACAAGACAAAGACGCGAGCTGGCGTTGCAGAAGTAGCAGACTGCAATCCAGCAGCTGACCCGCCAATGTGCACGTCGCGAGCAACAAGATTGAACAGTGTCAGCTATGCAATTGAGTCACACTGCCAGGCACAGCATGAAGGTTTTGCCAAATTTCTGTAAAATTAGGTAGGGTAACAGCGAATTTGGCGAATTTGGTCAAGCATGCAGTTTGCAGCGCCATACTGACAGCGTCGAGCAGCTTCAGCCTGTGTAAATATCGTGTCCAATAACGATAGTCTTATTCGATCCTCAGACTGAGATCAGCGACATGACAAGCTCCGCCTACTAGGCAGTCACAGCTACGATCTTTCGAGTCAACGAGGGAGCTGATATGCTGAAGTTGTGGTAAAACAGAGCCGGAGATGCAGCGAGCTACAGCGTGGCTTTGCAATAACCGCAGTTTATCAGGCAGCAATGCGCAGCAAGCTGCCAGTTTATGTCACGTCAGGCATCAGAGCAGTGGTCCGACTCAGCAAACAAAACCCACAGGTGCAGCTGGACAATCTATGGGTTCTGAGGAAGACAGCACACCTCCATCAGCTGCTCGGGCTATTGCCACCATGGGAGCAGGAGGTAACGCCCACTGTGGAAAGATGCTTGCTGGTGTCACCTGCTGTCCTCGCTAGGCGTCACAGAAGCTTGAGTCGTACCTGACCTGCAGCCCTGGGAGCTGTAGCAGTTGCAGCTGTGGGGGTGTGGGGTGTCTTCAAAATGGCCATGGCAGTTGCAGAGGGCACAGGACGCACACTGAATTCAAACAACGGTGGCGCAGCAATGCCAGCTGCAACAGCAGGTGCCGGCACTGCTAGTCAAGGAGCTAATGGCCTGCTCCCCATGCAGCCTGATGTACCTGCTGGTCCCATCTACCCTCCCTCCCCACAGCATCGAAAGGTAGTTCAGTGATTGCCTAGCTTACAATCACATCTGCTGTGGATGAGGATCTGATGCTTGCTAAGCGTATGCAGGGTTTTTAGACCTTTCACAATTGGCTTGACCATGTCAATCTTCTGCAATCCACATATATAATGACTGGAGCACCTGAGATGCAGCAGTTGTGTCTATCCTCAACTTGATGTTTTGTGTAGTTGGCCCACATGCTGCATGGCAGAACACAGAATATGTAGCATGTCGCAGCCTGCATCAGATGTACTTTGCGTTGTCATGTATGACTTGTCCTCAGGTCATCCTGGTGGTTTATCTTTGCTTCTATGCTGACTGCAGGCAGACTTGCAAGCTGAGCTACAAGCCTTATATCAGATGCCCAGAAGTCCAGCTGTTGAAGAGCAAAAGGCTGCAATTCGCCAGGAGCTGCAATCACTTCGCTGACGTAACATGTTCTGATACATCACATTGCAGAATTTGTGAAAGGATCGCAACAATTGCCTTCATCAATGAGCACCCAGATGAGGTTGAGCTACAAACAGGCTTCATTCCAATCTGCACCATGCAGCACATGGTGTTCATATCTGTCTTTGCACTGCTTCTGGTACTTGCATCAGTCAATGTAACTGAGCTTCATTTTGACAATACGGCAAATGCATGATCAACATGCAAGAGACTATGATTGCACTTCTGCTTTGCTTGATCATCTGTGCTTAAGTGATCAGCTGCTTTTTGATTTATTTTTTCCAATTTCAGCCCAAGAAATGAAGGAAGAATTCTTGATGCAACGTCCATATGTGCTCTCCATTGACACTTGCCACTCATGTGGCCATGGCAAACCTTAGCAACAGCTTAAAGCCATGCAGCAGGTTAGCAAACTTGAGGGTTGCTTCATGTGGCTTTTGAGGGTATCAGAAACCATGATGAAGCACTTCAGGAACCATGATAAAGCACTTCAGTCAACTGGCCTGCATGCCACTACATTGTATGCCCTTTTTATTGGGCAGCTCTATGCATGCCAAGTCTTGATGTTACAAGCGACGGCACTGACGCAAATTCAGCTGTTGTGCTTGCATCCTGCTTTGGGTACCGTTATCATGCAACACCAAGCCGTCACTCTGAGAGCTTTTTTAAACTGCATTGGCGCACTGCATTTCCAGTGTTGCCTCACTTCCATACAGTTCCTGTTAAGATCTTCATGTCAACAAGCAACTGCCTGCTTGATTGGGTCACGTGAGTAGCATCAGCGCACACACAGTCACATGAGCACATGAAAGTCATCATCATAAGCTGGAGAAAGTATCCATGAGACTGTGTTAGTCAAGTAATTTAAAATCAAAACTCAGCCATACAGCCAACACAACAAAGCAGATGCTCCTTGTCAAGCTGCAGCAGAACTGTGACCAGGGCAAGCCATCAGCCCCTTGCCTGCGTTTGCATGGGGCTTCCAGCTTGTGGTCAACTATTTCTTCTTGCAGCTTGCGCTTGGTCCCTCTTCTTCTGACTTGTGGCAGCTCTGCCGAAGCTGCCATGTCTGACTCCAACCTGTCTGGTTCTGCCCTGTCTGATTCTGCCCTGTCTGATTCTGACCTGCCCCAGTGTTGCCTTGGTGTTGCTTCTGGTACTGCTCTGCAGAGTCCTGCTGTATGCGCCTCAGCAGACATCAAGCTAGTACCCTGCTGAGTGCTGAACTTGCACGCATCTACCTCGCTGCTGCCATCACCTTTGATGCTTGTCTGAAGGGCAGCTTCTGCTTGATGCAGATCAAGCTGCACTTGGGGCAAGACCTCCGCCTCAAATAGTGTCTCTGCCCCAGCGCCTCCACATAGGATGCAATCATCACCGACATACTTAACCCTTTCATTCTGACACTGTATCTGCTCTGTGCTGCCGTTGACGCGTGAGTCTGCAGCAATGTCTGGCTCTGTGACTTGGCATGCCGAAGCACGTGTACCAACAACATAGCAGAAGCCTTCTTGCATGTTATCATGTTCATCCCCTTGCTCAAGTTGATGACTTGGGTTATCCTGGCTGCTTTGCTCAAGACTGTCTGGTACGATCCAGTCAGGGTCTGCGCCACTTTGCTCATGCGTGCTCTGTTCTTCACAAAGGGGAGCAGCATGTCCAAACCGACCTGCTGCAGAAAACCAGCCGCAATCTGCTGCTGAAGCAGGTGGCTCATCTACCCCATCGTCCTGCGGCAGGCAGACCTGGGTGAGCAGTCACGATCATGTCAGAAATGGTAATGTCTTGTGAGACATAGTTTTAGACAGTTTCAGGCTGAGCAGCAAGGTCTATGCATTGTTTGCTGTGAGTATCTGCTTGCCAAGCGGTGGCTTTGTGTCTCGGGTTGAAAAGCATAGCAACCTGGTTGGCAGTGCAAAGACACGGGTTTCCATGGCCAGCATGACGGCTACAATGCAGCAGATGAAGTCAACAAGGCAGCCAAGCAGGAGCTCTGTATCTTGGTTGCAGTTAATCATGCAACGCTGTGTGCAGCATGTTGTGCAAACAGAAGGCAATGTGAACTCATGCAAGGAAAAGCATGATCTTCACCTGGCATTCAGCTTCTTCACCATCCAGCCTTGAGCACAGGTTTGACACTGGGGACAAGCGCAGAGATAGTGGAGCTCTGGAATGACAGCGACGCCCTGAAGGTGCAGTGGGCGACATTGCCATTAGATTGTCAGAACCCAACAATGTCTCCTGCGACTTGATGGACCTACTGGCTGGCACAACTGCTTCTGATGGCTGCTGCTTCACTGAGACCAAGCCTGGATCAGCTGATCTCTCTGCGACAGGTGGGCCGTCTGCAGAAAGTCTCCATGGCGGTGCTGCAAGAATTGCAGCTGAAGATGCAATTGGGGATGCTGCTGAGGAAGGTGCTAGGGATGGAGGTGATAGTGCAGCTAGGGACGCAGCTGAAGGTGCTACTGGAGACAGGGCCGGGGATGCTGGTGGGGATGCTGGTGGGGATGCTGGTGGGGATGCTGGTTGGGGTGCAGATTTGACTGGTGCCAGGGACACTACTGGGGATGCTGCTGGGGATGCTGCAGAAGACTCTTCTGGGGAGGTTGGTGGTATTGGGAGTGTTGGGAATGGGAAGACCTCTATGCCGCCTGGGGCTGCTGGGCACGGAAGAAGAGGGTCAGGAGCTGAGGAGGGCCATAACTCTATCATCCTGGTGCTTTGCTGTGCTGCTGCTGCTGCTGCTGCTGCCGTTGCATGCAATGCAGCTGTTGCATCTTTAGTTGGAGATCTAGTCACGACCAAGTCTGTTGGCAAGCTGGATTCTGACTGAAAGTCTCCTGGGTGTGCAGAGCCAACTCTGGTATCAGTTGAGTCCGGTCCAGAATTTTGTGAAACAGATCCAGCATCCCTTGAGTCAATTCTAGCCTCTGCTGAGCCAGCTTCAGCATCTTCTGAGCGTTCTTTAGCATCCTGTGGGTTGACGCCAGCACCTTCCATGTCAGCTACAGCGCCTTCTGACTCAGCTGCAGCATCTTCTGAGTCAGACAGCAGGTCGATGACATCAGGCTGTAGCTCTGGTGCCTGAACAGGCAGTGCTGATGATAGTGCCAGCGATGGGTATTCAGGCGCTAGGCGGTATCTGACTAGGCTTGTGGGACTTGGGGTGAGCTTCTCAACCAGGGGTCGGCCATCTTCCAGCCTGCCCCTGGCCCCACGGCACAGCTGCAGTCACCACATCATCAAATTTTGGTAAGTCATACTGACAGCTGCATGATATGTCAACTATCTTGGCTAGTTCTGTGTTCCTATGAAGGGCTGAAATGGCGCAGCAGCTGAGCACACTGTGGTGAAGCCAAAGGGGCAACCTTTGTAATATGCTCTTATGACTTGGAGTCTGCATTCACCAGTGTTGATAAGTCTGACTGACAGCTGCATGGTGTGCCAACTACCTTGTAAACTTTTGTGTTCCTATGGAGTGTGCATGATGTGTCAACTACCTTGGCTGGTTCTGTATTCCTATGCAGCATACAGCAGCTGAGCACATTTTGATGAAGTCAAGGGAGCAACCCGCACAACCTGATGTGAGACTTGGAACGAGCATTCTGGATGGCTGCCAAGCTTTCAAGGCAGATATGTCTTGGTGCACAAAGACATATGCAGAGTAGTGGCTATCGTTGCACAATGCATGCTGATGCCCGATGTAGTTTCATGACAAGAGTGGCAGTTATTATTTGCTCTCACCCTGGAGCGCTCTGTCCTTGTTGTCTTGTTGTACATTGCCACAACTTCAGGGGGCAGTGGTTGTTCATCAGAGTGTTGTGTGCGCAGCAGCAGAACCTGGGCATTCAGCTCAGCAGCAGTGAGGCCAATATGACCTGCAGACTCCAGTGCCTGCAGGAAATCATACTTCGTTTCTTATCTAGGACCAAAACAATGTCAAAATGATGGGGCCAAACACACAGGTGTGGCATGGCAACAGTATGCAAGGGCAATGGTTCTTGGTCATGCATGGCGTTGGCAAACCTTCATGTGCCAGGGTGCTGAGTATATGTATTGCAGCTGTGGCATCGGGCAGCCGAGAGCCAGTTTGTGTGACCTTCTAGTTCCTTCAGTCTATACCAGGCACAGTGTGTTGCAGCAACAGTTCAGAGCTGAGACAAGGAGCTGGCTACCTTAATGAGGCACCCTTTGATGGTGGTTCCAGCACATATAGGGCAGAACCAAAAGCGGCTGTTAGGCATGTCTTGGTTCAGGCAGTGTGCATGGAACCCTCGTACACAGCCATCGCATAGAAGAAAGTCCTCTTCAGGCTTGGCTTCATCACACTTTGAGCACCGCAAGGCATCTGCATGCGCAACAGATGGGTGCTCTTCTTGATTTGTTGATGCCATAGCTGTCCTGTCAATCCCAGTCAGTGCATCACACCAAATTGGCAGGCATGACCGCATCTGAAATGCTCAGCAAGCCTGCCACACATTAGACTGAGGTGATGATATACACTACGTTTGTGTGTTGCATTTCGAAACATGCAGACAAGGGGGTCGACAAGGCTGCTGGTGAGTTGCAGACCCATATCACGTAGCACAACATGGGTGGACAGAAAGTGACGCCTCACCAAAAACAGTCACCTCCATGACAGGGTTTTGCAGCAGGCTCCTGGTCTAAGATCTCGCAGTATGCTGCAGCCTGTCAACGAACTGTGTTTGCACCCAAGGGTTTGGGGTATAGCGGGTCAACTTCTCAGTCCACACGTGAGGCATCGCCAAATTGATGTATCACGCCGAAACTGTTGTGCAGCTACGCAAGAGCCGCAGGCCTTTCGGAGAATTTACCAGCCAGTTACCGCAGCATGAGACCGCAGCACGGATTGGCCATGCATGTGGGCTTTGTTTGATTAGTCACTTCACGACAGCTCAGGTTATGCTGCAGGTCCTGCTTTTTCTTAGTGGTATGAATCCGATGATCAGGTCCTGCTTTGGCGCTTTGACATGATATGATCAGCTGTTGCGGCCAGCCTTTTTTACATTGAAGCAAAGGCAATTGTCTTTTCATCGCTGCAGCAGCATAACAGTGCAGCATATGCATGCATGCATGTGATGAGGATGTTTGCTAAAGCCAATGTGCTGCATGCCGGCCAAGTGTTGCAGATGCACTGACAACTTTGCTGTACATGCTGAAGACTTCTACCATGTCCGCGCTGCAGCTCAAGAAATATATTTGTGCCTGACTGACTTAAGACTGACGCAGTGGATCAAGACTGATCTCAGCTTATGGGCATGCCCTTGATTCAGTTTGTATCAGATTTTGTGATTAGGCCAACTGCTGCAGATGACTGTCAGGCACCCTTGTTTGCTGCAGTCTGATGGCAGGTTCTGGAGCCACAAGGCAACGGCGCCTTGTTCATTGCACAGTGCGTGAGTCCTACGCAGTGTCAAAGCTTCAATTGTAGGGATTGCAGTAGGTGTGTAGTGAGACTGGAACAGCATTGGTACTTTGAGGTTGGATGTTGGGCTTGACTGTTGGTCTGTGTGCACATCATTTGATGCATGCTTTTGTCTCATAATGATCATGAGTTGAGTTGCTCAAAGATTCTTACTATTGATCACAAAGGCTAGTGCTGCTGAACATGTGCAAGTCTGCATGAGCAATAAGCAAGCAAGTTGCAATTACATACCTAATTAATGAATGATTGGCGGAGATTGGCTGCTGTACTGGATTGCGTGCCAAATCATACTGGCAAACAATCATAGCCATAACTGGCTTTCTTTTCACCGACTTTGGCAATGGTTTAGCAAAATCAGTTGGAAGTTAGCAAAGTACTGGCCAAGTTGGCACCCACAATTGTTGCACCTGAACTTAAGTGTAGCACCTCTTGAGGCAAGTTCAGACAAGGGACGCCGGCTACATTTTTAATAAAGTGCCAGCTTCAGGATAGCCACGTATCGTCGCTTGAAGGACAGAAGGCGTCTTCGATCAGGCAAAGGCAGACTGTCTGGCTTTGTACAAGCTCGTGTGCCATACAGCATGCGTTGCAGAGAATGAATCTGCTCAGCATTGTATCTGTGGCGACTGTGTGCTATGAATGTACTGTTTTCGAAGGTATGCATGACGAGGACTGACCTGTGATCCAACCCACAGATGACGCCAAGTCGTATGACGCCTAGTCCCGCTGTACCTACACCCAGTAGCTCGCAGATTCGAATCCACAGCACAAAGGCGCTAGGAATATAGATTTCAGTCACCGTTGGCACTTCTGGAAGACCCAAATCAGCGTCTGCAAACCCAGCAGCCGAGATCATACGAAGCGTAAGTTGCATTACTGTTTCAGTCGCGCTTGATAGCAAGTATGTCTGCAAAGATTCCTACATTCTCTGACATTGGCAAGTCCACCAAGGGTAAGAGCCTGTGCCTATGCACATGCTGGCATACGTCAGCATCGCCAAGATCTGTCAAGCAGCGGAAGCTGTAAACTACCGATGAATATACAAATTCGACATTACTGATGGTCGCAGCAGCATATATATGCTACATGTGCTGTCGCAGAACTTCTTTACGGAGGAGGCAACAATGGAGTTTTCCAGTTCAATAATGTGTTGAACCTGTCCAGCACCACCGCGGATGGCGTTGTAAGTAAAATGTTGCAGGCGTATGTGAAATTGTCGCATGTCTTGCTGCGTGGTGCCGGTAATATTGCGAAGCTCCGTGTCATAGCTTGTATGTTAGCTTTCGATGGTGGACACTGCAGGAGTTCACAGCCACCAGCACTCAGAAAGGTGACAGCCTCGAAACAGTTGTCAAGGCTGCATATGGCAGCAAGAACTACAAGTTCGCCAGCAGCATTTTGCCTGATGGCAAGGTAGGCTGACATACCTTTGCTGCAGACGCTTTGCGGCAACATGAGCGACAATGTACCTATGTCACAACTTTGTGCCCTCTGCAGGCCTTGCTGAGCGTTACTGCTAAAAACCTAGCACCAAACTTGACAGCAGTCCTGTCAGGTACCTTGCCGGATGAGCAGTCTGGCAAGGTAACTTTAAGCGCAAGGCTTGTACTAGCAGTCACCTCCCTTCAGTCATCTTGTGTGACTTGAGCCTCAATGCTCATTGGACTTTCTGTAGGTAGTTGTAGACTACTCCGTCCCTCACTTGACTCTGAAGACCACAGTAGGGCTAACACAGAACCCCAAGGTTGTCTTGGCAGCCACCACAGGCCAGAAGGGAGTGGTAGCTGGCGCTGAGGTGTCATACGACACAAACAAGAACAATGTGACCACATGGAATGCTGGCATTGGCTACAATGCAGCTGACTTCCAAGCTTCTGTCCACTTGACTGAGGCTGGTATGTCCCTGAATGCTTCTACATCGCTGTGCATTGCACACGTTGCAAACCAGGCATAAACCATGAGGGTGATTAGGCATTTGTGTTGCATCAATCTGCTTCACATGTGTTGTTACTTTTATTGCTCATGATCCACCCACCCGGCACTTGGGCTCCTACACTTGGGCTCCTACACTCTGCATCTGACAAAGTTGGGTTCTGATCAAGCTCAAGCCTCCAACAGGCTCTGTACAACATCTCATACATGAACCCTAGGGCATGACACGGCTTGTGCTTATGCAGGTGATGCTTTGAAGGCATCTTTTGCACACAACATTGATGCATACCAGTCGTACGGAGCAGAGGTGTACAAGAATGCACACAGCGAGGACGTCAGCTTCCTGTTGGGATACTCAAAGAGGTTGAGGGACGGCGCCCTGACCAAGGCCAAAGTCCAGAACAATGGAAACGTGACTCTGTTGTATGAGGCTGTAAGTACCATTCCTTGTGCATTTCGCTGCTGAGAGTCATTCATGCCTTCGTGCAGACATGCACTTGCTTGATGCCTGTGTGTTTTATCCACATGGTGTTTGCAGAATACGTGTCTGAGGTCTTGCACATGATCAGCGGTCATGATCTAGGCAATGATAAGTGCTACATGGGTTTTGCAGTCTGCATGTCACTGTCCTGAGTCAATGTTGTGATGCATGCCAGGCTGCAACTGCAGATACTATAGTGATGCATATAGGATGTCCACATTAGCCCTGGGTGCAATCCTAAGCCTTCTGCTCTCTCTCTCTCTGATGAACTGTCTTCACCTCTTTTTATTTACATATTTCATGGTTTGTACAGGAGTTGAAGCCAAAGACTAAGATTGGTATCTCTGGACAGTTTGATGCCACCAACCCCAACACCAAGCCCAAGGTTGGATTTGCCTTTGACCTGAAGAACTAAGCAGCCAACGTTTCCATAGGAACATCTGGTTCATTCAGATGTTGCACTGCATACTCATGCAGTGCACAGCCTGTCTCGTCCTAGATCCGCAGTTTGCTTGGTTGCTTCACTCTTTAGACACGTTAGCTGCTGGAGACTGCTTCTGTAACTCAGACGTAAACAGCACAAACAAGCTTTGACATGATACTTTACCATTGCTGGTTGACTCCCTCCAGTGATGACTAGATTCACTGCACCTGTAAAGTATGGCAAGGGATGCGCATGGTGTTTTGTATCCTGAGAAGCTTCTTTACAACGTGGCCCCACTGATCCTCGCATGATGCATATCATGCTGGAATAACACATTCTGTTCTGACCACTTTGTAATGCATATGCATAGAAAGCATTTCACCAACTGCTAAAGACTTGCATGATCCTAAGCCGCAAAAGCAGCATCTTGCGGTGAGATTTGCTGTCTGCACGGTAACCACAGAAGCTTAAAGCAGGCAGAAGTGTAAAGCAGGTATGCTGCACAGCGTCATCGCCGTTTACATGAGCATAGGCCCTGCTGATGTTGTAGCGCTGGGCTGCATCAAGCCTTATAAGGTACCAAGAGACCAGTACATCCTTGTTGCTATCGTGGGCAGCTTACAGCTTGTCAATGATAGCCTTGGTGAAGTCAGAGGTGGTCGAATTACCCCCTAGATCTCCCGTCCTACAAGCACCAGTGAGCAGTGAATGGCTGCAGCAGATTTCCAGAGCAGCATACAGACATGGATTGACGATCTGCAGCGCTGTCTCAACATTAGACTTGCGACGTGCCATGGCTTCACCCACAGGCTGCATCAGACTGCTGAGCTCCTTGATTACTGACACTGCACACATGCACATACAGAATCTGCAAAGATGGAGTGCACACCTGTACTTGCCCTCAGCAATTGTTCCCAGCACAGCATTCTGGATGGACTCAGCCTTGTCAACCAAGCCCATGTGGCGAAGCATCATGACTGAGCTGAGCAGCAGGGCAGTGGGGTTGGCCTTGTCCTGACCAGCAATGTCTGGGGCTGTTCCGTGCACAGCCTCCATCAGAGCTAGCCCATTGGCGCCTAAGATGAACAGACAAGCACCGAGGTTGCTGCCAATACGTTGTGGATATGCTTTCACCCTTGCTTCGTGTGCAGCTGATGCATCAAATTTCACAGGAGGTCTAGTCTGAGATGTGCTAAACAAGTTGCAGGCAAGCATCATGTCGATGTTGGATGTCTGGCGACTCGAGTGCAGACCGATGGAGAAAACAAGCAGGCAAAGCTGAACTGATAAGCTATACGGAGGCAACCAGACAACATTCAAGGTGCTATATCATCTTGACAAACAAAACATGCCAGCGTTGGGCTGCCAAAAATACATTCAACGCAACACACTGGCACTCCATGTCATATGAGCTGAACATCAGTAGGAATCAAGAAGCTCTGCAAGCTGCGTATCTACCTGCAAGACTACGCCATACCTTGCTATGATGACGCAGTCATAGATTTTTGTCTGGCATCAATGGCAAGGAAGGGAGACTCACCAATGTTGGCACTGGGGGTGAGACCCAGACCCCCCACCAGGCCAGCGCACAGGTCACTGATGATGTCACCATACAGGTTGGGCATGACCAGCACATCAAACTGGGCAGGGTTCTTCACCAGCTGCATGCATGCATTGTCCACAATCACCTCTTGGTACTCAATGTTGGGGTATTTCTCCTTGACTGCAGGCACAGCAAGAAGTATGGTGAACGGGCTGATGACTGAGTGAAGCTGGTGCCAGTGCGGCAGCCTGTATGAAATGGCTGGGGCTTTCTTGAGTCATATGCACAGCATGCTGCAGCAAACATGCCGCTGTGATGGTTGTATAGGCTATAACAGTTCATGCATCTCATTGATGCCAGTACAGCATGGAAATGGCAAAGGTCTGCTGCACAGTCGTATCTGTATGGTTGCTGAACAGCAAGATGAGCAACAGGTTGATGCTTGATGCAGGGAGGTTCAGCAATTACCTTCTCTGCAGCACTTGATGAAGAGACCATCAGCCATCTTCATGATGTTTGCCTTGTGCACTGCTGTCACTTTGTGTCGCCCATTCTCATGAGCGTACTTAAAGGCATACTCAGCGACACGAGTACTTGCAACCCTGGTGATGATCTGCAGCACAAGCGAATGTACCAAACAGATTCTGCAGATATCAAGATGCTGCGCAGTCATGAGCAAACATATTGAGCATGTTCTGCAGCAAGAACGAATATTATCAAGCATGTTCTGCAGCCAAGCAGCTACGTATGCACAGCTGGCCTTTTGGAAGGCAGCGCATCGAGCATTGTCAAAAGATTCCAAAGTGGGAAGGTCAGCAAACCTTCAATGACTCAACCACCCCAGGAACGACCTCATGCTCCAGACCACTGTATTCTCCTTCTGTGTTCTCTCTGATGGTGATCAGGTTGACGTTGTCATACCTGGTCTTGAATCCTGGAATGCTGAAGCACGGCCGTACATTGGCATATAGTTGCAGCTCTTTACGGAGTGTCAAGTTGAGAGATCTGTGACCCTTGCCAATGGGGGTAGCCATGGGCCCCTTGAGGCCAATCCTGTGTTTCTGTGCAGCAAACAATATCTTGAGTATCGATGTGAACATCAGCTAAGGGAATGGAAGCTGGATGTGGTAACAGGACATAACAGTGCACTCTTTTGCAAAGCACTCACCAGGACGGAGTCCAAGTTTTCTCTCGTCACCATACTGTTAGTGCGTGGATCAGCAGTTGTGCCCACGAGCTGCTCATCCCAATCGATGTCGATACCGGCAGCTGTGTAAATCTTCTTGACAGAGTCAGCAATCTCAGGACCGATGCCATCACCAGGAAACAAAGTTACTGTAGATGCCTCGCGACAGGAGAAAGATTGCGGGCCTTTTGCACTGGCTTTGACGGCAGAAGCCGCCCCTAACAAGCATCGCCTCATCGTGACACAAAGTCAAGGTGCTCAAGTTGTTGATGCAGCCCAAACTCAGTGATGCTCTCACACAGGCCCTTGCCAAGTCACTCTCCCGCACTTCTCGAGATGCTGATGGCGACGAGCTCTAGACAGAGCTTGCAAGATGAACACTGCTTCCGACGGACTGCGCCAGGCAGTTGAGGAGCCGAAAATTCTCGTATGCACCATCTGCAGGCACATGCTCGCAGCATGACTGATGAAGAGACCAAAACGGAGCTATTGCCGTTGATGCGAGGCATCGCGCCCGTGTAGGAACACATTAAACATCGCAGTACATCGGGGAACAATTTGTTGTCAACTACCTGCTTTTCCCCGCGCTGATCCTGTGCGCACCTCAGCATCAGCGCGTCGACGAGTCATCGCAAAGCATCGGGAAGCCGAGACAGGCATTTTGCGCTGATCCGAGCTGCAGACATCCCTGTTGAGAGCTTTCAGTGCACATTAGTGCAATGCTTCGAAAGGCAGCAGTTTCAGCCTTGAAGCGTTCTGCGCCAGATGGCTGCAACTTGGCACAGGTATACTGTTGGGCTGCCCAAAGCAAGTCTTGCCTGCATCATAAGCTTTATAGATCTGTACTGTCTGACAGCCAACGAATGGCTGGGTTTGTCAACCTCACTGTGTCACACTAGCCACACTGCACAGGCCAGAGGATTGATGACCTATGTCCCTAGTCCGGGGGACGCGCGCAGACAGACTGTGACCCTCATTCCTGGAGATGGAATAGGCCCAGAGGTGTGTGGGGCTGTGACAAAGGTTGTGGAGGCAATGGGTGCACCCATTCAGTGGGAAAGGTATGTACCGTGCATGCATGCATATTCTCAGGCGAATTGCTCTGATCATGATGTATTTCACCTCCAGCGCCTGTTCTGGTGCGCCTGTTGTATTCAGAATACTGCTCTCATCTTGCACTACAGCACAAACACAGTTGTCTGTCAATCGTGTGTAGCACCCTTTGACCTGTTTGCATTTGATGTAGGTTTGATGATGTGCATGGCACTGATGCAAGCGGTCACCCAGTCACAAGTGTTCCTTCGGCCGTTCTAGACTCCATCAGAAGGAATCAAGTGTGCTTGAAAGGCACGCTGTACACGCCGCTGAGCAAGACTACGGCCACCGAGAGTCTAAATGTACAAATGAGGAAACAGCTTGACTCACACATCAACCTGGTGCATGGCTTCACTCTCAAAGGCCTTCCTAAGGGCTTGATCAGGCATGAAAATATTGACATTGTTGTCATCAGGTAACCTCACTCGCCTTCGTCAATGAGATTGTTCCTGTACAAAGCTGTAAATTTGTCGTTATCGCTGCAAGATGATGCACAGTTAGCACCTTGACTGCCAAGATGCATGTTCCTTTTTGTTGATTTTGTCAGGCTGGACCTTGCACGTCCATTATATGAGCGCATGCTGTCTTTTGTGCAATGTGGCTGCGGCACAAATCCAGCAAACTAGCATGCATATCATCATTGGTTGCAGAGTCTGGTCTAAGCATGTATCCTGCAGAACATTCAGTGAACAATCCGCACAACATGATGTTTTGTTGCTGGCAGAGAGAACACAGAGGGAGAGTACAGTGGGCTGGAACACGAAGTGGTGCCTGATGTCATTGAGTCCATTAAGGTCATCACTGCAGAGAAGTCCAGAAGGACAGCAGAGTATGCTTTTGGCTACGCCTACCTGAACAACAGGAAACGAGTCACTGCAGTACACAAGGCCAACATCATGAAGATGAGTGATGGCTTGTTCCTCAAGGTGTGCACTTCTTTTTCTTTTTTCGCCCCTCCTTTCTCAGATCAATACAGTCTGTAAAGATCATAGCTGTAGGCATCAGACGTCCTATGTTAAAACATCATTTCTCTCCACTACATATGAGTTTCCAGCATATGTCATGCATTGTGCTCTGCAGCTTGACTGCTGCTATCACTGGCATTCAGCTGTTATGTATGCATATTCAGACAGAATCTACTCCTCATGCAACTCAGCCTGTCAACGCATGGCAGCACGTATGCTTGTTGCTACGCATGCACACAGGCTCAGTCAGCCATGACCTTGTTTGTCATGATCAGTCATGACCTTGTTTGTCATGACCAATGCAGGAGTTCAGGGAGGTGGCAAAGAAGTACCCAATGATCCAGTCCTCAGAGATCATTGTGGACAACACATGCATGCAGCTTGTGGGACGGCCGGAGCAGTTTGATGTGCTGGTCACGCCCAACCTGTATGGAAACCTGGTGTCCAATGTGGTAGCAGGGCTGTGTGGGGGTGCTGGTGTGGTACCAGGTGAGTCAACTTGTACTGCCTTGTGTCAGGATGCACTGCTTCATAGGCATCAATGATGTAGGTAAGACAACTGGTACTGCTTCTGGTTAGGATGCACTGCTTCAGAGACATGAAGGTTGCACTGTGATGTGTATATGCTGTGGTACCTGGGAAGCATAAAACTTTGTCAGCGTGAGATACAGCATATTGTTGAGGCACTGCAAGGCTTAGTCTGTGTCTCAACGGAAATGGCATATGCTGTCTTATTGTCTGATAGTATTCCTGTAGTGCAGACTGGCAAGTCTGTGCATTGCAAAAATGGTGTTGCCAACACATGAAGTTCACTTCAAAATGTGTGTGCTTACAGGGTGCAACATTGGAGACAATGTAGCGATCTTTGAGCAGGGGGCGCGGCATGTGGGCAAGGACATTGTAGGCAAGGGCATTGCTAACCCTCTGGCAACCCTTCTCAGTACCAGCATGATGTTCAGACATCTCAATCTGCCGGACTTCTCAGACAGGTAGCTCATGTGTGCTCCTGTCAGCATGGTGTATTACACCAGGTGTAACTGCTTGCCTTGCATACATGGTAATTGCAGCAATGCTGTCACCATGTGTCATTGTTTTGTGTGGCACAAAATGCAGGCTGACATGTGACATTGTCTCTTCACAGTTGACCCGGACCTTGGGTGATGTAGGCATGTCCACTCATCTTTTGTGTACATGCAGGCTGGAAAATGCTACGCTGGCTGTCTGCCAATCTGGAGACCTGTCAACTTTAACGCCTGACCTGGGGGGCAAGGGAACTACTGTCTCGTTCACAAATGCTGTCATCAAGCAGCTTGAGAAGAAGTTTAAGGGTAGATATGACTAAGTTGTAGGCCAAGTATTAATATGCTTTCGAACTCAGTGGTCCATGTGTACGCAGTCACTGAGTAATACTGAGTAATACAGGCATGCTGAGTACGCTCTCATCGCAGCAATGCATTGCGCATCAGCTAAGCTGAGTCGAGAGTCAGTAGGCCACACATGACATGTGACATACATTGTATTGCAGCATTCATTTGCCAAAAGGAGCAGCGTTGGGCGTCGAATCACGTTTGCCTATGCGTTGGCCGGGACGTTTTGCCGTTTATGATGTACTGCGAATGCTGAATAAGGCTAGCCTAGTTATATGAGGAGGCTGTAGCGGGAATCTAGAAAAACTGCAAAACAATATCAATTGGGAATTGTGTATTTATTTTGCAGGCTCTTTTTGCAAGTTGCATATAGATGATACAGTTGGTCACTGTGTGCTGCAGTACGAAGGTGTCTCTTGCTAGCCTGACAGTCCTTACAGAACAGTGGCTGCATGCGCATAGACAACCTATAGAGTTAGTGCAGAGAACTTCTGTTACTGAGAGCGTGCCGAACAGTGGCTACTGACAGCAACCGTCGCAATTGCCTCAAGCGTTTGTGCATGCATCATGCTTCCTTTCCGGTCGGCTCTGGCTGCGCTCACGGACACCTTTGTCCCCTCAAGAAGAACGTCTAAGCAGACCTGCTCGCCTGAGGCTTCCTCGAAGTTCTGCGACTTGCTGCTGACATCCAAGGAAGAGTTGAAGTTGTCACAGCTGTCCACATCGCAGCTGCGTCAGCTCTGCAAGCACGATGGGGTGATAGAGGCTTCTGGTGACCGGTCAGCTTTGCTGGCCTCCATCCGCACTGACAGCACTAAATACCATTGGAACGTGCAGAACTCACAGGTTGGGTTTCAGCGTCAAGTATACCAGCATTCTCCCCGCCCCCTCTGACAGGCTGTGCCTATGCAGGGTTATGCCCCTCAGCGTGCCTGGGCCACTCTTGTGTCTCATGACAAGGACCTCTACTTGTATGGGGGCCTTCCACATCACCGAGTGAATCAGCGCTCTGTCAACCTCGATGGGACAGTGTTTGTTGATGATGGAGAAAGCCGGATTATGAAGCTGGACCACAACACCAACACTTGGCAAGCTGTCAGTGATGAAGGGGCAGCACCTGAGACCTGGTACAACTGGCCCATGCAGAACACAGGTAGGTCTTGCACCGCATTTGCTCATCTAAGGCTTTGTGTGCCAAATGCTGAAACTGATTGCCTGTTTTTCTCCGTACAGGCATTGTGTACAAGGACACCTTGTATGTAGTAGGCATGCTGGAAGCTGAACGTCAAGATGCTAGAGAGGATGGCCCTGATTTTTGCTTCAACATGAGAACATTTGACTTTCAGACACAGAAATGGACTATTGTGGCTCTGGGGGCTGCTCCACGTGGATATTGCAATACACTGCTTGCAGCTCATGATGACCGTCTGCTGCTTTATGGAGGTACATATGTTGGAGTCTGTTGGAGTCTGCGCTTGCTGTGTTTGGTGCTCTTTGGGTATGCGCTTTGGTGATTTGCTCAAACCGGTGCAATCAGCAGTTTCAAGACCATAGTGACTGCAGCAGCAAATGCCTTTGCTCACACCTGATGGTCTTAATTTCACTAATGTAGGCAACAACATCAATGGAGTTTTCGTAGAAGCCAAAGAGGCTCTCTGGGCCTTTGACATACATGGCAGCTCTTGGACGCAGTGTTTGGCCACTGGTGATCTTCCTCCTGATACAGAGCTTGCCTGTGGGCTGACTGTCTATGATGGTCATGGCTACCTGCTAGTCAGCGAACCAGACTCTGACGAGTGTATGGATGTCTACCAGCTGGACCTGAATTTGCTACGCTGGCAGCGCTTGCCCCGCAAAGGGGACATGCCCCCTTTTGCAATATGCCGTGCTGGGGTAGTGCTTGTCCAGGTATGCAGCTGCCACCCACAACTGGTATCCTGGGTTCTGACTGGTGTGCCTGGTGGCTTCTGCAGCCCTCCCTTCTGTCAGAGATCTGTCCCATGACAGATCTCTGACAGAAGGGAGGGCATGCGTGTACAAAATCTTTCATGCCGAATGCCACGGCCTTTCAGCATCATGTATCAACCTGACTGCAAAGGCTGTTGGCATTTGCACTGGCTGCAACACATTGATGCACATGTACCTGTTCATGTACACAACATCATCGGGAGGATCTGCACTTACAAGAGACATTAATGGATTTAAATACTTTCCTGATGCCCTTGTAAGCATGACATGACTTGAGGCTGCTTCCTGACTGTGTCTCGCCGTGCAGGACCAATGGCTTGTTCATGCTGGAGTCAATGACAATGGTGGTAATGCCATCAAGACGCTCTTCATCTTTGACTTCAACACGCTGTCATGGGTCAACCCTGACCTGACTGGGAGCCCACTGGATTACAGATTCTGGCACTCGGCCACATGTCATGAAGGTGCCCTCGTGGTTATGGGAGGTATGTTTGCTATTGCTGCTTCCTGACCTGCTCCTCTTCTTTTCGTTGCAGTCTGGCCTGGTATTCTGCATACTGGCATCCACTCGCTTCTCACCCACATCTTGCCATGTTGACGTGACAGTCTTGAGTTTACCGTCTTCAGTGCGTCTGCTTGTGCAGGCATAGGCCCAGAGGATCCAGAGTTGACCAACGGCAAAGACTCGGTGTGTTGTAGCGTGAGCAGCGTTCAGCGCATTCAGCGCCACCTTTCGTCATACACCCATGACCACCAGGACACTGGCATCATGCGCCTGGGGTTACGGGAGGCCAGTCAAGCCTCCTTCAAGCGGCAACTTTTCACCGACGCCACCATCGAAGTGGATGGCCGAGTCTGGGCAGTGCACAGAGCCACCCTGGCTTGTGCCAGTCCTGTCTTTGAGTCCATGCTCAGCAGCAACATGCTGGAAGGTAATTGCCCTGAAGCAATCGAAGCAGTTTCAACAGTACGTACCATGTGTCCACCACAACAGGAACCTTTACAGAAAGATTGTGAGGACTGTTTATGCATCTGATCCACATGCATGAACATGCAGGAATGCCTTATGAGTGAACAAACGCATGAGCAAATGAATGCGTGAGTGCATGCGTGAATGTCTCAATGCTTCAAATCAGGTGAATTCATGATGTTGCAGGTCAGACTTCCGCACTGCGGATGCATGACATGACAGCAGACACCATGGGCCTGCTGCTGGACTTCCTGTATGGTGCTCCCAAGCCAAGCCTGACCTTTGAAGAGGCAGCAGACCTATTTGCAGTCAGCGACCAGTACGCCATCATCGAGCTTCACCTGCAGTGTACCAGGATCCTGAAGGCCATGATCAACATGGAGACTGTGTGCATGCTCACTCGCCTGGCCTGTGATCACCTCAACACAGACCTTGAGCAGGTAAACAGTGCAGGCCTTGCAGCTGCATCTGACTGCCTGTGTATTCTTATTGCTGTCACATGCCTGGTATGTGCACTTACAGTCATCTTTGCAACTTTGTTGGCCTATCAGCCTTCAACATTGTTTGGCATCAAGCACGTCTTGAATGCATGATCATTAAGCATTGCACTAGCAAATGACCGCCTATCTTTACCCTGACTATGCTCTGGCAACATTGCAGGCATGCGATGAGTACCTGGATTCCCTCCATGAGGAGGCTCTGGAGCAGATAAACGCATCTCTAGACAGCGACAGCGATGCATCCTCACCATCAGACAACGACAGTGCCAGCAACAGACCCTCTCAGGTGGCTGGCAACAATTTCTCACACACTGATGCCCCTGAGCTCCTTCGTGCTCATGGAGTTGCCAGCCGCCAAGCAGATGTTTTCACTGTTACAGATGCAGCAGAGCCAAGCAGCAGCATCACTGCAGAGCAGACTCCATCACCATCAGAAACAGCTGGTCATCAGGACACTGCCAGCAGCACAAGCGCCATCAGGCTGTCAATGCCAAACAGCACTCCTCAAGCTGACATAGTGTCAAGTGCTGCTGACGGTGATGGGCAGTCCAGCTGCAGCGACTTGTCACCCGCTGCTACCCTGTCCCCCAGGCTTCTAGGCCAGACCACAGCTGAGACACAGAGCCGTGACAGCAGCCCTGGTGAGGCAGAGGGCCATGGCAACAGCCCTGGTGAGGCAGAGGACCATGGCAACAGCCCAGGTGAGGCAGAGGGCCATGACAGCAGCCCTGGTGAGGTAGAGGGCGTTGGCAACAGCCCTGGTGAGGCAGAGGGCATTGGCAACAGCCCTGGTGAGGCAGAGGGCCATGACAACAAGCCTGGTGTGACAGAGGGCCATGACAATTAGCCTGGTGAGGCAGAGGGCCATGACAACAGCCCTCCTGGGCAGCCCGGTGTACTATTGGGCTTCTCATTAAATTGACGTTGACTGGCAATGCAATTTGACTGCTTTGCAAGTGCAAAAGATACTCCACAGCCAAATTTTGCCCATGTTGCCAGGTATGGGAGTGTTCTTATTGCATCGCAAAATGGCATACCTGAGACTGCTCTGCTGATTCCATCAAACTCTTCTAGTCCACCGCTCACTACCACCAACTCCCCACTTATGCCACTCTGCAGGCCAGATCAGGAGCCTCTGACAGTACCCACTCAACTGTTGACAAGACCTTTGCTGCAGGTGCTGTGAGTTCAGAAGCATCCACAGTGGAGCATGACAGAGGGGTCCAGCATTTGTACCTAGAGAACTCCCCACTGATCTTTGCTTGGCAATACCCAAAGCAGCAGCAGCAGTACATACCCCATGTGGTGGCGCACCTTGTCGCCTCTAACATGTGTTGAGTATGCATGTTTCATGCAAGCTGTTCCCCACATTGCTCTGTATTTGTAAAAGCAACAGCCCTCCCTGGCTCAGGCCATTGCTGCTGCTGTTGCTGCTTTTGTGCAAAACCTGCCACGTCTTGTGCTTTGGTTAACATTTGTAAAGAGCGTGATCACTAGGATAACAAAAAATTCTTATACAGTTCTCTAGACGTTCAGACTTGTTGCATTTGAACAATACTGTGAACATCTTATGAACATCTTGTGAACGGGTTGTGAAAAAAAAGCTAACCCGATCGAAACGCGCATCCCGTTCGTTTCGTATATGCTTCGCAAAGCTGCTCGGCAAATGGGACCGCGTTAGGAATTGGCGTTCTCAAGCAGTTCGCTTACGATTCAGAACCAACTACGAATTGGCAATCTGCGCGCACTTTGAGAAGAGAGAAAGAACGAAATGCGTATGCTGCAAGAACAGAATACGAATGACACATCACGTAATTACAATAATTCGTTATTCTATTATCATCAATTGCTAGCAATGCTGCATTGCAGCTGTCATCAAGCAAGCACAACAGCCAAGCAAATTCAATCATGTGCTGCACAACATGCTAGCAGCGCTGAACTAAGGTATCACCAATCATATCAAAGCTAGCTCGTTTCATCCAGATCTAGACCATGTACTGCTTTGTTGTTTCTAGATCTCAAGTTTCTTGAAGCAGCTGCTGGACAGGTTTTGGCACTTCTGCCTTTGTCTGCTGCTCCATGGTTGCCATCCCTCCAGCTGCCACCTGCTGTGCCTTTGCTGCTTGGCTGAGATGCCATGATTGACTGAGCTGCAGCTAGCTTGTGTGTCCCAGGCTTCTGGCCACTGGCAACATTGTGCTGAACAGCCTGCAGGATAACAACTACTCAGCTGACCAGCCTGTAACATGTCTTGCAACAATGAGCAACCATGCGTGCAGGACTGCTTTGCCTGGTTGAGCACATTGCCATTCTAAAGAGACTTACAGATATGCATTGTGATGCTACCAGTACGACCTGCAAAGTTGATCATCAATGTACCTGATCATCTTGCATGCTTGTTGTAGCTGCATGACACGCTGAAAGTGGCTCAGACTTTGAGGCAGGTGCAGGTGCTGCTGCATATTCTCCATCCTGGGCATCACACTGCATCAGATGGTTGAGCTTTAATTGACGCAGCAAAAACAGCTTCACAGTCAGAGGAATTGGAGGACCGTCGTCCCCTTTGATGCTCCTGCAAATTACAGTAAAATCTTTCAGCATGTCAATAGCATTTTTGGCTGTACTGGCCAGATGGAAGCGAGACATTCCAGGTTCAAAAAGATCAACAGCGGAACTTGCTCACGTGCCAAAAGCTGTTGCAGGCCATAGCTTGGACAACATGGAATGATGCAACCAACCAGCATACACCGCAAGAGTCCATGAGCGTGTCCTGTAATGTGACACAGCCTGAATTGGTGGCACAAGTCAAGATCATGCCACGCTCCAAAACAGCCAGATCTTTCTCACTGGGTTGGCTCAAGCTAGCAAATCGATGGGAGGCTAGTTGCACTTCTCCAGCAAAGCTACCGGAAAAAGTCGAAGGCCTTGGGACGAGGCTGAAGACCTGTACAGACGTCTAGCTGTCGGGAGTTTAAAGATCTATGGAGCTGTTAAGTTCGCTGGTTGGGTCACGTCCGGCACGCAATCAGAAAATAAACAAAGAGAACATGAGCTGTATAATGTCCGACGTGTAACAGTCCGATGCAGCTGAGCCAAGAAACCCCAAAGCGATCAGCAGTGGTCAGAATGGCGTGCATGCATATGAGGCGGCGCCTGCGCTGCCTTGCAGAGACCGCCTGCAGTCTACAAGATTAGAGAGAGTAGACAGGTTTGTGCTGAACCGCTTTGCCAGATTGGCCGTCAGGTCTTTAGACTGCTTGACTTTCAAAGTCAACAGTCTGTTTGGCCACGGCGTGCTTCCGTGAGTCATGACTAATCAGTCCGTGCAAGGACAGTGAAAGGGAATGACCAGTTACACCAATACTGTGCGCCATATGGTGATGCATCAAGACTAGGCCGGGCAGCCTGCAATGTAAGGGAAAGGTGCAAATGAAGCTGTATGTGACCAGCACTGCTGAACCTCCTACTCAAAGCCTTGATTTCATAATGCGCGACATTTCAGATTGATGACCATGTCAGATCTATGGCCCTACATGACACCAACAGGTGCCGCTAGGAGCCAACAAACTTTGTCCATATGGCATCACTGTTCATTAGGATTTAAAAAGAAAAGAGAATGTGACACCAACAAGCAATTCAACAAGGGTGATGCCACATTCTGCACAGCCAAGTTGCCTACTTCAACCCATATGGCTGACGCAAATCACTACAGGTCAGCTCAACATCATCATCAGATTGCTGATCCAGCTCTATGTCACTGGCCCCATGATGTCGGGCTTGCATGACTGGTCCTCATAGTCTGATTCAGAATCTGACACAACAACGTGCCCACAACATGGGGGTGCGCTCAAGCTCAGCTCTGCTGCAGCAGCAGGTGCACCTGACCTGATCTGCAGCACTGCAGTCCTCCAAAGCTGCATGCTGTTGACTGGTGGAACAGGTGGAACTGGTGCATGTCATACCACTTGCGCCATTGTTGCTCGTTGTGACCCATCAGCACAGCAGCTCCTGAGTTGACAGACCAGCTACAACAGTGTTGGATGCTCTCTCATGTCTCATGAATAAACACTTGCCTACACATGCCTAAATTCACTCTGAGAACTCCTTGCATAACCGACCATTTTTGCCAAGACAAGGTCAACACTGCACCAGTAAACTCCCTACCATGCATGTACATGTACACATAATGGACAGCTTTTGTTGGTCAAGCAGCAAGTGCTCAAGCAGAGCCCTGCAGGCTCTCCTAGGTGGGTGTACAGCAGCTCAGCCAGCTAAGCTAGCAAATCAAACACAATGGGAAGCTGATCCCACTTACATGCACTCATGCAATTCACATCACAGGCATCGTGCAACTGTCTGCTGGTCTGCACAGTGACCCTTCCTGCTGCAGGTCTGGCTCAGCATGTTTCCATGCTGTGTCAATGATGTGCACCAGCTCTGGAGCAGACATCCTTTTGCCAGCTCCAGGCAGACTGGCATGATCCTTGTGACACCAAGGAAGTTGATCTGGCCCCTGCAGCATCCACGAAGATACCATCAACACTGATTGCAATCTGATAGCTTCAGCAAGTTGTTGTTCTGCTGCAGGGCATATGTGACACACTTGCCGTCACTGCCTGCCACTATAAGATACTGATTGTTCATGAAAGGCTCTGACTGTGTCACAATCACAGATGAGACAACATTGAGGTATGGTCGTGCATTTGCCTACATGCTATGATTATTTCAGTACGCCTTTATCATAAGAAGTTTGTAATGTATGGCAGATGACTGTGGCTGCAGCCTTTGCTTTGATACAGACAATGAGATGTGCCACTACAACACACAATGACTGCTTTTGTACGCCATACGCAGATGTATGCTAGCCCTTCAATCACAACTGAGAAGCACAATTCAGCAGCAGCAGCACCTGTTCATTCAGTGTTTGCAGCTATTGAAGACCCTGACAATGCTAGCACTGAAACATGTCCCAAAATGCCTGGTGATCATTGACGTGTGTGGCCACAGTTGGCACAACTTTGGCGAGAAGGTCCGTCTGGATCAAAGCCATGTACCGGATCTAGGTGCGGCATGTATGCTTATGGCGTCCTGAACAACGTCGGCGCGCCTAGAAGGTCTTGGCATGGCGCAAACGTGTTCTACATGACAGCTTGTGATACGATCGGAATGCGAACACTACTTCAAACAGTTTCGCATTGCTTTGCGAACGATATAGGGTCTTACGAAGAATATGAGAAAGCGAATTTAGCATCCGGCCTGCCGTTACACTTGCGAATGCTGTTACGAAGCCTATGCGAATTCTCAAGTCGTTCTGCGAACTGCTAGCGCACCGGTAGAGAACCGAAAATCCGAAACGAACGCCATGAGAACTGTGCGTGCGCGTAGTGGATCTGACGAATAGTGCAAGCAGCCATGGCTGGCCAGCAGTACTGAAGTCAGCTTTCCTGGATACTGTGGAAGTGCTACAGCAGCTACTGCATGTGTGAAACTTGCTATAGATAAGCTTAGATCACTGGTGCATCTATGTTGCGAATGAGTCAGTTTGGAACGAACAAGATATGCAGAGAAAAGAATGCCCCTCATTTTATGTTGTCAAGCTGGTCTACCAGGAGCGCAAAATGGATGTACTGGGCTTTGGGGCTTGCGTGTATACATAATCGTATGTTCGTAGGGGTGCAAACAGCAGCTGTTCAGTGACATTCAGACTTGCAACACCAGTTGCAGGCATCAGCTTGCTGATCGGCAGCAGCACAAACAACCTTTGCTGTGGTTATTAGACTGAAGAGTGCAGACATCAGCAATTGTGATCTACGAGCATAAGCTGGTGTCTTACAGGAGAACAGCCTGAATGCATCAGACCAGCACAATGGGTGAATGCGTAGCTACAGCTCAAAGTGAACACCTACATATGCAATGATTAGGAAACCTACACATGAAAATGTTCACTCAATACAGACAGTTCTTACACATGCCATGTCAGCACAGCAGATAAATGTATTGCGAGCACCAAATAAAAAGCTTAAAGATGCATGAACACTGACCTATGTGCATGCAACTGGTTGAATGCAACAGAACACTGTGTGACATGGGTCGCCAAATAAGTTTTAAGTCGCCAATCAGTCACAGCATGTTGGGATTGCAATGAATAACGAAATGTAATTGAAAATGCAATTGGCTTTATACACACTCTCAAATGCAATGTGACTCGCTGCTCCAGAGGCTGGCACAGCAGTTGATAGTGAAATTGAATGTCAGGATGCTAGACACACACACACTGCCGCTGCAGGCACAGCAACAACGCAAGCCGCGGCTGTAGCTGCAGTCAGTGCTGCCACTCCTGCTTTGGTCGCTGCAGCTGTGATCAGCTTCTCCTGCAAGCTCATGCGCCTGCAAGCGACAGATGCAGTGAAGAGCAGGCTTGGTGAAATATCGTCATACACTGCCATGCATCAAAGGGTACCAGCTTAGCTGGAGACCCTGATTTACTATTACATGGTAAAGTCGTGTATGGCAGATACATAGACAAGTCACAGCCCTCCACGCAGCAAGAGATGCTGGCACCAGGACGGCAGGTCTGGCAGCATTCTTGCAGTAGTGCTGCCTGCACAGCCTCGAGCAACCCTTCCAGCCCACTCTCGGTCTCAACAACCTGCCTGTGATTTGTGATAATGAACAGCAGGTAATACTTGCATAAGCATTGAGAATACAACTCATATGAAATGATGAGCACAACTCTCGACCAAGTCCTGGCAAGGCCCCAAGCATGCAACACTGCACCATTGCATCCAGCAGGCAAAGCCTTTACTAAGCAAAGTCTGTAACTTGTCCACACAGGTTGCAAGCTGCAGACAAAGGCTGACAGCAGAGACCCACCTCTTGTGACACCAAGGCACAATTCCCATGAACCCATGCGCTGCCATGCTGCATCTTTGAAACACAGCTTCAGCTCTGTGACCAACCAGATGAGGCAATGTGCATAGCATACACCTGCGTCCAAAGAAGTAGACTGAGCATCGGCGTCATGTGCTGTATCTGCACCATGTGCTGTATCTGCTAAGAAACACACACACACGCTTCAACCCGTGGAAGTGATGTAAGGCCTGCAACATCCTGTACTGGTGCACATTTGTCAAGAGACATGCCGCACATTTGCTAAGTGGATTGCGGCAATACAAGACAACAAGTGCAAGCAGTTATATGCATTGCATCACACCATCAACAACTGAGATGACACTGTTTGACCTGATGGAAGGTCCCTACCGTGATGCGCCAGTGTCCAGCAAAGTTGTGAAGCATTGCACCCCTGCTTGCCTTGCTGCATCAGGAGCATGACTCAGCATCAGGAGCATGGCACAGCATCAGGAGCATGACTCAACATCAAGAGCATGACTCAGCATCAGGAACATGACGCAGCATCAGGAGCATGACTCAGCATCAGGAGCATGACACAGCATCAAGAGCAGGACTCAGCATCAGGAGCGTGACGCAGCATCAGGAGCATGACTCAGCATCAGGAGCATGACACAGCATCAACAGCATGACTCAGCATCAGGAGTATGACACAGCATCAAGAGCATGACTCAGCATCAGGAGCATGATGCAACATCAGGAGCGGGACTCAGCATCACGAGCATGACACAGCATCAACAGCATGACTCAGCATCAGGAGCACGAGTCAGCATCAGGAGCATGACTCAGCATCAGGAGCATGGCGAAAGGGCCAAATCTGTCCAGCTTGATCCAGCTGAGTCAGCATCAGGAGCATGACTCAGCTGGATCAAGCTGGACAGATTTGGCCCTTTCGCCTGCGCCTCTGCACTAGGAAAGACACAGCTGGGGTAATAGTACCAGGGACGCAATTTGCTGCAATCAATACTGGCCATTTACTCTCTGGCTGCTGTAGATGTAAGGTTTAGTGATCAATAAAGTGGCATTGACAGTCTGTATGCATTTGCAGATCTGCATCTAAATTACAAAAAGACAGGTTGCTGTCAAGGAAGAGATGGAGCACCATCTGTCAGGTGGGGCAGATGGTACTCCATCTCTTCCTTGACAGCAACCAGTCTTTTTTCATTCTGCAAACGCATACACAAATCAATGGGACTGCTGCACAGAAAATGATAGTAGGTACTGACCTGTACAGTCACCGGAGGTTGACGGGCCCCCACCATGAGGGCCAAAGCTTGAGTCAAGAAGGTCATTTTTGCCGTGTATAGCTACTTGTAGAAATTTCAGTTTAAACATATGATAATGCTTTGTGAAGAACGCTCTCATGTGGCTCAGCATAAGATATTTCTGCTCATGCACCGCCAGCCAATTCTGCAGGCAACCAAACCAAAATGTGGACCAATTGGCCACACATTTGTTATACACTGTGCAGGTCACTTTCTAACTACAACTTGCGTGGGCGACATGCTGGCCACCATTTCATGCACAAGGAACAAGCAGAGATATGTTCTTGGCATAAGAATCAGTATCCTAAACAGTGCAGTTGTACAGACAGCACATGTGGGGTTGCTGAAAGCGCTTCACCTGAAAGGTGTGAAGCTTGGGCGCAAGATCCCCAGAGCCCTAGCTAGACCTATAGGGGCAACCAAGACCTCTGAAGCATGCCATGCAGCCACAGGTATGAGCAGCTGCTGACATTCTCCTGAGGCAGGCTGCTGCCGGTGACACAGGTTTGCGTATACGTAGCATATGTACACAGAATGCATACCCTATGCAGCTCTGTGTCACAGGCAGCAAGCTTCCCAAGGGGATTCCTGGGCCCGCCAAACTATCCATGACCTGGGGCCTCAGACCTGCAGGACATCAAGCCACTTGTGACTGGGCGGACCAGATCTACAGACAAGCGCTATGATGCGCCTGCATTTGCGTCTCAGCTACCAGGTACCAAACAACTCACAGTACGCTCAAGCATTCTGGCAAGCCCAATTGCAAGCATGTATCTGCATCATGCTTCATGGATTGCAAGAAGACAAGAGGCTCAAGCACCATGACCAGCTGAGCGGCCTTTAAAGTGTCAGCAAATTTGCACTGACAGAAATGGTACGCTTATCAGCAGGGCAAGAGCTGGCTGGCAGAAGTACGCCAGAGAACAGACTGCCAGCCAGCTCATGCATATGCATAACACACACAGTCAAGTCAGTGACCTGCCAGCACCAGGCATTGCAGTGTGTCCACTGGAGGCAGCGGCCGGGTATGTTCCCCACATTGCTCCATCAGAAAGGTCAGTCTAAGAATAATGAAGCCTGCTCAGGCCTGACTACACGGGACACTATGGACACTATTACACCCCGGGGGATCCCCTACGTAGTGTCCCCTAGGGGTGATGATCATGACTGCGGCGCTCCAAGCAAACCAGCAGCAACAAGGCTAGGAAGTTCATCACGTGTGGCCATGGTCACACAGTCGTGGTCACCTTGATCAAATTTTGCGACAGGATTCGCTTTTGCCTTCATAATTACTGCAAACTGGGATCAAGGACGCGCATGCAGGATGTGCATGCAGCATGTGCATGTGCGTCCTTCATCCCATTTTGCAGTAAGTATTAAGGTGAATGCAAATCACGTTTGCAGTAATTAGAGCCTTGTACTGTAGATTTACCACCAGGTTCTGGCCTGTGTGCTGACTGTTGTGCACTAGCGGCGTTTGTTGACGCTGCTCAGGGCCAGCTGATTGGCCAGTCGCCCTGTATTATGGCATCATGCATATGCGAACAGCATGCTTTGCACAGCAATTGAACATAATGTGACCTGGATTGGTGACTGCTGTGCAAACCCAATGACCAACACAGACTCAGACAACTGTAAGCAAGCGCAAGCACGTGCCCGCGCATGCGCATACACACATGGGAAGCAAGAGATACTCACAGAGAGAATATGTGTCATGGCTAAATATCCTGCGTTGGTCTTGTGCTTCTGCTGGGGATGTTGAGCATGTCACATAGCCTTCTGCATCAGTCAGCAGGTGCTTGCTTGTCCAGCCATGTTGAATGTTGTGTGCAGTTAGTCGGGTCAGTGTTGGCAGAAGATGCACGACCCCTGCCAGCAGAGTTGAGCGCCTTCTTGGATCAGGGTCTGCCGGATCACCATGGTCAGGGCGCAGTCTTTGCATCCCCAGGCACACTGGCCTTGCTGACAGAAGATGAAGTGCGCAGCATAGCGCAGGGTTTGGTGGCTTTGGACAAACATGTCTTGTGGAAGCAGGACCCTCAAAAGTTGCCAGGTACGTGTCAAGCGTCCTGAAGTGCAGTGTCTGCAGGTCTGTGCAACAATGCAACCTGACATAAGCAGGCATGCCACTGATGCGTTCATGCGTTTGGCCTCTTGGGAACTTACATTCAACAAACCTTGGTGTTGCTTTGCGCATATAACTTAATGAAGGCAAGGCTGTATGCCTTCCAGCAGGAAGAATGTGCAAATGTGTGGGCCGAGACAATGCAAAAATGAGATGCACATGCAGGGAACACAACACTAGATTCCTTGAAACTGACTCCATAAGTCAAGCTCATCAAGTGGGCGCCTCAGAATGATGTTTTGGGCCATCCAGCTGTCAAGGCATTCTTGACTCAAGCGGGTATCAATAGCATACATGAGGCAGCCTACCACGCTGTCCCTGTGGTGTCAGTGCCCCTTATTGCTGACCAAGTCAACAACGCGGTTCTGGTAAAGAGCAACACAGTTTCTGCTCATCATCCCAAAGCCAGCCTTGAGACCACTCAAGGCCTCAAAAGCGATTTGCTGGCACAAGTCACCATTTTCGCGCCATGATCCTTCTGCATGTTGCATCGATCAAGGCCATGATCTTTCAAAGCATTCCGTTTGGTGGAAAGCACCGTTGCATGTTGCATCCAAGCACATTGTGGTTTGTACTTGGCCCCTCTGTTGCTGCTCCAGGTACCTCAGATTTGAAACCAAATGTGTGAATGCTTGCTTTTTGATGTTGCTGTGACTTTGAAGTGAGCTTCCAATGCGTGTTATGTGTGTTGCAGCCTGAATATCACGGTTTTGGGGTGACTGTGACTCCAAACAGGCTGTCACCTGTGAATGGCAAAGCTATACAGGAGGCCATCACTCAAGTCATGACAGACTCTGCCTTTCAGGTCTGAACTGCTGAAGCTTGATACTGCTCAGTCTGAGTGTTGTGCTGCTGACCACCTGTCAGATGTATTCAAAGTGCGACAGGGCTGCATTGAATCCATTCACAAATGCATATCTGTTGTGTGCATTTTGTCTGCAAGACCTGCAGCTGCAGCAAGCTTAACAGAGCAGCCTTTGAAGACTTCTAACTGTATCAAAGTGTAGAAATAATTCATGGTGACCACCAGTCCTGAGCAGCCAGTCTTTGGGTCTCTGCTCTCCTTAAAGGAGCAGAGATGATTCACCACAAGTGATGATTGACAACACATGCTTGCATGTGGCACATGCCTGCAGATGGCTTGTACAACCCATGGGAACGTATGTGTCACATAAAAGGGCACGTGTATGACTGCAGGCAAGTGCAGACAACGTGTCCAGACGTTTGCGAAACAAGCCACGACACCCTGCAGAGCTTGCCGCCGATGTGGTAGAGAGGGTTCTGGCCACAGATGGAGATATGTACCTTGAGACAATGCAGCATGCCTTGTCATGGTGGCAGTTGTCTTTGTTGCATGTCAAAGCTTTCCTTTTGTCAGCTGCTCTGCTTGTGGTTGGGTTGCTCGGCGGCGTGTTGTATGGAGTATATGTTTTGCTACGGAGAGTTGTCAGGCTGTTGTGGAGCAAATGTAGCTATAGGCTCTATGGCAAACAGAAATCATTTTGATCAGGGACCAGCCGACATATGTTGACACGTTTTTGTATGCTACATGAGATCATCTGTAACATGCAACAGGACTATCGTGTCAGGATGTCAACGCAGGATCTTGGAGTATCAGCCACAGCTGCAGCTGCAGCCTTTAAGTCAAGGCTTGCAACCAATGTATGATACGATAATTGTGTAGCATGCATGATGACTGCAGCCGTTGCGTCAAAGGTCAACTTACCTCCAACGCCAGCTGCAAGCAGGCCAGACAGAAACAATGTCAGGAATAAAATGTCAAGCTTTGAAATCTGCAAATTTTCAGGTGTGCCATAGTACTGGATTAGACATGTCAGCCTGACATGCCATGGCATGAGTCATGCAAGACAAATGCAAGAACTTCTTATAAAACGTGCTGGAATGACTCAAGATAGGTATTCGCTATCAAGCCGTGGTGACAAATGCCATGAATGGCATGTACAGTAGAAAGCGCTAAATCCCCGCTAACCCTTAAAAAGGCAACATGCAGTCAGTTTGTTGGCGGAAACTGACTGCGGTCAGTCAATGTCACGTGTGTGATCAGTGCAATTTTTTCTTCTTCTGTAACTGTATACTGCACAGACGTTGACATGCTGGATAGTCTCCAGCATAAAATAAAAACAAATCTCATAACAAAAGCAAGCCTTCATGTCATCATGGGACGCACGTCAGGCTGCAAACTATGCTGGAAAAGTCTGATGTATCGCAGATCAGCATTGCTGGACTTTTCCAGGACCTGGGTAGTCAAGCCTCGGGCATGATGACAGCTGTACAGTACGCATGTGTTGAAAAGTCAACAGTAGTAAGGGTTTGTATGCATCAGTGTAACCACTTCAGCTGTCATATAACATTAGTGAGGAACTGCCAAGAGCAGCAACATTCCCTGCTCTGTGCCAGCTACAATCTCGTGTGTGTGTGGATGCACTGTCACTGATGTTACAGCAGAGGTAACAGGTATGGTGACAGCAGATGGCAATGTTGATGAACCCCACTCTGACATGGGATCTTTCACCACCATAGGGATGATCTCATCATGGTTGCAACCTACATAGAAGACACTGTGTGTTCAAACCATGTGCAGTGACAAAGAATTGGCAGACATTCGCAGAGTCAACCAACAATTTATCTCACCTAATAAGCACGCCGTGTAACATGTTATGGCACACATACACAAGCCCTTGCACAGTCTGCTGTACCACAAGGAGTGAAACATACTCCAGAAGCTAAGCCCACTGATGTGGCACATCAGGAAGAATCCAAGCCACTAAATCAGCCCAACTCACTATTTGACAACTGGGTGCCAGCAGGAGCATGACACCTTGGGCATGCAATAGCTGATCTTGTTGCAGCATTACTAATATGGCATGGGGGAAAATCACAAGCAAGCAAACCCACCATATGCAAGGCTGGTACATGGCAAGCTGGGCATGACAGACTCACCAACATGGCATGGAGAATGGACGCTGGCATGGAAGTCTACTATATGCAGGCCGGTGCCAGCAGCTTCCCCAACACAGAAGCTGGAGCCGGTGGGGGTCCAGCAGGGCTGCTGCCTCTCTGTGGCTGACCTGCCATACTGCCCATTTGCCAGATTGGCCATTGCGTCAACAGGTGGTGGGCAGTGCACATGCGTGACTGCCTGGCGGGCTAGATCCAGCACACCTGCAGGACCATTATGTTACTTTGTGATATGACATATGCATGATGTCGCAGAGTGATTTGAGGAGACATCACCATTGTGTTGTTGATGCTACTGCTCGGTGGGTGTGACACACAAACGCTGGCTCTGCTGCCAGGGCTGAAGTTTGCGCCCTGGCTATTGTGCAACTCATACTGGATTGCCAGCCAAGCAAAGTGGAAGACCAGGCGTTTTGTGCACAACACCTCAAAAGTATGAAAAGTGGAGCTGTCTATGCAACAACCATCACGATGGCAGGGCGATCTGGCCTGCTATGCACAGCGGGAAATGCTGCTGATACACATGCTGTGATGTTCAGCTGCTCAGCCCCCAGTTTCCTCTTTCTGAGAGCGGCTGCCAGCGTGCAGTGAGTGTGAGGCTCACCTGACCAGCCGGATTGCAGGTGGAAGGCCAGCCTGTTGGGGTCCACAGGGTCCAGGTTGATGGACTGCACAGCGCTGCGCACAATGCTGGTCTGCTGCTCCAGCTCAGGTACTTGCATCAGGGCCTGCCGCACAGCCACCTCCACCACCGCTGGGTGCTGCCCCTGACTGCCCAGAGCCCTCGCTGCTGTTGTGCCGCCCCTCAAGTCATACCCCACAATCTATCCAGACACAAGCAGAAGTAATAATAATAATAGTAATAGTAATAATAATAATAATTATGATAATAATAATAATAATAATAATAACAACAACAATGACAAACCCGCTCATGATCAACTAGGTATGTGCAGGACAAGTCCTGTCTCTCCAATCAGGAGTGAGAGTGAAGAACTGGACCCAGTCAAGGTCCATGGTCTGCGTTTCATGACACTCATAGATCAGGGGTCTTGCATTTTGCATCTTGAGGTAGTGCACAGTCATCAAGTTGCATCTTGAGGTAGTGCACAGTCATCAAGTTGAGCAGCTTCCAGTTGATGCAGTGGGCAACACTGCAGGTTGTAGTGTTATAGCATAGCAGGAGTGAGGGAGCTCACGTCACCAGTCTGTGTGCCTACAAGCAGCAGGTTGGCATCATCAGAGAGCTGCAAGGTGTTCATGCTGAAGCCTGAGCCCATGCCCAGCTTGGTGCGGGGTGCAGACCCCCCTCTCTGATCCCACAGATACACCTGCAATGGCCAATAGAAAACACCATTGGCATTCAGAATGTTGAAGCCAAAAACAAACCTATGATAGAAGAAACATGCTCGTGCTAGAAAGGCTGGAGAATTTTGCGCAAAGCAGCTGACCGTCTTTGCATAATAAAATACTCATTTGCGCAATATGTGATCCGCTGCTGTCCCGCTCCATGCTCCAACAGAGAGACAGCAACTTGCGACTGGACATGGATCCTTCTACATACTCTACATCTCTCTACACTCTGCTCTGCATGCGTGTCAATACAGTCTTTCCACATTTGCATAGTTGTGCAGCTCACATGGCCATTTTGGGCGGTGGCCATGGCATTGTAGGGACCCTTGGCAGGCAGGGCCATATCAGTCAGCCCCACACCGTTCCATGTGGCGCCAGGTACACTCAGGGTCTGGTAGGGCGACCCCTGCAAGCTGCAGTACACTTCTCACTGTTTTGCAATTTGCTGTTGTGATTCACACAAGTAAAGCATCAACAGCACATTCAAGGGATGGTACAAGCTTCACGTGCTGCAGAGCTGTCTCTCTGAATTTGCAATACCAAAGTATTGCAAGTGTTGCTCGGTATGACAAAACAGCCCAGGTACAAATTAAATGCGTCATGTAGTCAGCACGCAAGATGATTGCCCATCTGATCAAACATGTCAGAAAGCTGATGGACACCTGAGTGGTTTTCCTTCCATGTGATACAACCATGTGACACACATATAGTAGGAACATGAGGTAGATGCCTGCCTGGGTGTACTGAGCATCATACAGATACATAGACCGGTCTGAGGCGGCCACAGTGGCAAAGATGTTGTCGTTGGTGGGGTGCCAGCGCGCCCTCTCCAGCCTGCGTCCAGATTCCACCAGCACCAGAGGGTCTAGCCCCTTGTACTGTGTCTCCTCGTCTAACCTGAACATGCAGACCAGGGCAAGAGATGTAATGAGCTGTCGATCGGTAAAACACACCTCCAGCGTGGTGCAATATGCAGTCACACCGACGCTCACAAAGATGCAACAGACAATAGGGAAGCATGTTTGTGTGCTACAGTGCGTAATTAGGGTCTTGTCTGAACCACAGCCCTGCTGTAGATGTCAATCTCATCCATAGCAGACCAAGGCACCTTCACTAGCAGGGGTGCATGCTTAACAGCATGCTGTTTATATCCAGAGCCTGCTGCGTGAAGATCTGCATCTTCACGTGCAACACTTAACACAGGTATTGCTTTCAAGCTTGTGATAGGCTCAGGAAGCTTACACTATATTGTTGCTGCACTCCCTGAACATGGTAAAGTCATGAAGGGCAATCTTGCCAGAGGCTGTGGCTGACAGGATGAGGTCCCCGTGACCATCCAGCTGCACGCTGACCACACAGTGTTGCCTCAAGCCAAGCAGCTGTGAAAATCTCTGCTGGAAGTTGAGCAGCATGGGCAGTGGAGGGATTGAAGCCCCTCCTGCTTGAAGGGCAGGGTGCTCTGGCAAGGAGTGAGGGTGGCTTGCCACCTGTGTATATAAGGCACAAGCCGTGCATACCTCTGCTGAAGGTATGCAGCATACACACAGGTCAATTTCATCCTGCAATTTTGTTATGTTGGCATTGTGCAGCATCGAGAGACCATGCATAATGACATGTGGCCAGGTGCACATGATTGGCAGTACATGCAACAAACAGTTGCACTAGTGGCAAGCTATACTGCTCTATAACATATGAGCACAGCGCAGAGTGTGAGGATGCATGTTGCATATTTCTTCCCCTGTACAATTCAAACACACGCTAAATCTGCTGACTAAGAATCACAGTCCTTCAACAGGCTCTGTGTCTGAAGGGTACCTGGTTGTAAGAGCTCCAATGCAGGGTTGCCAGACTGATCCGCTGTTTGGTACTGATGCATCCTTTAGTTGCGCCCTCCAAAAGTTGCCTGCGTATTTTAGGCGTTCAACCAATGTCTGACGCAGAAGTGATCTGATCTGGTATGCCATGAGCACGGTGTATTTGTGCTGCCTTGCCTGACAAGCGAACTGCTGCCCCCATGTTCAGTGTCCTGCTGTGGTGGCTTTGCTGCCCTCTCAGTTTTGATTGCTTGAGCTTGAGAGCTGGCCAACAGCAGCTGACGTATGTCTGGCATGACGGGGCAACGTTGCCGCTTTCCAACAGTATCACGGCAATGCCAGCTGAGACGATGACATCCCTGTCACCAGCACGACAGCGTATGTGTTGTCGTGCATACAGGGAAGATCACAAACTTCGCCATTTACACGGTGAAGGCATCATCAGAACTCAGGTGCATGCAGCTCCGATGTTTCGCTCAGTTTCTACATAGTGCTGTCTTCTTTGTGAAGAGCCGGGTTCGTTGCGTGCAAACTGTCAGCGCGAGAAACTTGTCTTGAATTACTCCGAAACCACAAAGCAGTTTCAGGGCAAAGCCATGCTCTTTGTTCATGACACGACAAGATCTCGTTTTGCGGCATTCCTGGATGGTGGCCACCATGCAACATATCTGTAACACATAATCTTGATGCAGTAAAATCAATGATGTTGTGAATTGGATGGTTGACTGTCTGTACAACCACCGCACACATGCATGCTTGCCAAGTCATATATAAGCCAAAATCATCAGCACAGCGATGGTTCTGCAACTGTCATGCCACGTGTGGGTTTTCACTCGACAAAGTTGTATGCACGTCCCAGTCATCCAAGGAGACAGACATAAAGCAGGCATTTGGACCAACATCTTTAGGGGAACAATCTTATGCAATACCAATCTCAGAAGTCGTGACTAAAGCTGAAGCAGGCGGTGGCATGACACCTGGTGAGACTGCAGGGCTTTGGCTGTTTGAGGAGGCCCTTGGCAGGTTGAACCTGCGAACCCCCTGTGCGATGACAGGGTATTGGTACTGAAGGCTGAAGATCCTGGCAGCTGTGCTGGAGTCGAGCGTTTGAACCAATACGAGGCTGTTGACCTGGAAGCGGATTGTGCCCGCAGGCTATACAGCTCCCTCAGGTTCATTCTTGTACTAGATAAAGTTCACTGCAGCTTGGTTCAGGAAGCCGTTTATATGCCCACCGCAAACAGGCTAATTGAAGTCAAGTCCTGTTGAACACAGAAAGTATCCACGGATACAAAATATGAGGGGCACGTAACACTGGTTTCGGAGCAGCACGCAACTAGTCTGTCGATTCGTCAGACAACTTGAGCGTCAGCAAAGAAGTATATGAGCAGAGCGCATGGCAGGCCGTGCCTCTCGCCGCGGCGTGAATGCTACGCAGAGGATTCCAGTGAACGCAAGGCTGGCACTAGGTTTGGAGAATTTTTGAAGAGGTACAAAATGCAAGTCATGTCCAGTCCTGAGTCGCATTTGCGCTTAAGCAAGTTTGATGAAGTGTGCATGTCTCACATGCAAACAGACTGACGAAAAGTTGGTCCGTTTTGACGCAGAAACAAGAAGCACAGATAAACCTCAGGTGACAGCATGGCTAGCAACATCACTTCCAAGCAAGCATTCGTACATAGGTTCCCAAATGTCAAGCTGGACAGGTCTGTGACAGATCCGACGGCCTCTTCTGTTCTGAAGAACGCGGGTCTTCTGGACCATAACGTACTGGTCGATTGGCTGTCTGGAGACTTGGGAAGCCAACTCAAGCTTACAAAGTCTATCATAGAGTTTGGGCACAATAAGTACCGATACTTTCTCGTATACGAAGTGCTGAAAAGGTTTGCAAAATACTCTCAAGGCAGCTTACTGTTACAGCTACGAGAGCATGAGGAAGAGGATCTTGGTCTGTTGAAGCAAGGGCAGACCACCAACTTTGAGCATCAAATTCCTGGTGCACACAAAATGGCTGCGACCACTGAATTCGTGGTGGTGAACACGGAAAACCCAGATGATGTTCTGCTGATCGTGAAGGTGAAAGAACACATCAAACGCGAGGCATACCTATGGCAGACACTGACAGAACTGATAATTGCTTGCACACACAAGGGCAGTGGAGCATTTGCTAGCCTGACAGACGCTTATACCTGGAGATTCTTCGAGGCCAAACAGGACGGTGAGGGATGGGTTGTGTACGCCAGTCGATCCTTGATAATGTTTGATCCAGACTTGAATGCATTTTCAGCTGCAAATCACGCTTTCTCTTTGTTGTTGTCCTGTCTGTTTCCCAGACGGCCCTTCCCAAGCCAAAGCCAACTCCGTGACGCCAATGAGGCAGCAGAAAAGGCCATGAAAAGGAAAGCTTCTGCACTTGCTGCTGGGTTGGTGGATGTGTCTTCTGCAGAAAGTTCAAGGTTATCTGCTGAAAACGAACGGGTGACTGCTGAGCACAGAAAGGTGACTGCTGAGCACAGAAAGTTGACTGCTGAGAAGAAAGATCTGGAAAGGCAGTTGCATGAGCTCAAGAAGCAGAAGTCATGAAAGTATCGGCCACCAAGTATGTACAATTTTCAGTGTCGGGCTTCGTTTACAGGAGGGTATCCATCATAATTTGGGTCACACCCAAACACTGATATTTGGAAGAATTCGATTGAACTCAATCCAATGGGTGAATCACCAGATGTAACCATCAGATGTAATGACTTGAGGTTTCAAGGTGTGTTACATCGTCAGCTATCAGTTGACATGCAACTCTGCTGAAGCAAAATCATGCTTGGGGGCCAGGCCCTTCAACTGGTACATCACTGTGTGTCATGAAGTGGCTCAGAAGTTCAGGCATGACAGCCTGTTTTGACTGCAATACACCAACATCAGCTAGCGGCCACGCACCTGAGTTTGAGTGCACTGTACGCACAGCTCGCAGCATAACTATATACTACTTTTTCCGCGTCTAACGACGCAATCAAGTCTATAATCTGCTCTCGCGCTCGTGTAGTTGCTGCTTGTGTTTGTACTTTAGACACTTTGCTTACTCCGCATTGCTCTCATTGAGTAAGACTGCCTGTACTCGATACACCACTGTGCAATACATTTAGGCAAATATACATCTGGCTAATTGACTACAGGGTTTTCTCTATATACACGCTCCTTGCAACGAACACACAGGTCTGCAGCAGCTTGGTCACATGCAATCAATGAAACAGCAACAAACCACTACCCATGGGATGTAGTCAGTGGTTGCACATACTGCCATTTGACCTCAAAACAATACTGCTGCATCAGACATGCATCAGTTGCATCACCCATCTGATCACTAATGCACTCTTCCAGTTCTGGCATCATTGCTCATTTTTGTCTGAAATTTGCCACGTGGAACAGTAATGGGGAACAATATTAGCAAGATCCAGTGGCAAGTACCACAATCATGGCAATTGCAACTGTTGCTGCCAGGCTTGCGTCTGAGACCTCAGGTTGTAGTTCGGGGTCAAAGAGGTATGTTCAAGCTGCGCACCACTCTTGGGGCTGGCTCTGTTACCTCTGTCAAGCCATTCTTGGATGGCTGCCCGTTCATAGGTCTGCCCATCAGCAGCAACCACAGGGTCCTTCATAAAGCCCTGGATCGCACACATACTGAGATGTCGTACAAGCACGTATCCCCACTGCGTCACAAGTCTTTGCTGTCCCCCCATTGCACTTTTCACTAACACCAAACATGTTAACACTCACGGCTGACAAGCTCCGCCATAAGAGCTCAGCCAGCACATGGACGGCTCTGCTTTGTTGATCTTGCTGACGGTGCTGAATTGCTACATATGCAAGTCACCTTGATGTGGCAACACAAATGGTCAAAGCTGAGGTGGAGCATGCATCCTCCTATTTGTGATACGCATCATGCAAGACTGCAGGCCCGGTACAGAAGCCACAATTCCTTGATGCTTGAGTGAGATGCAAGTGACTAGCAGAAAATGTTGACAACAGTACATCAGTCAAGTGGGGGGGGGGGGGGTGAGGCAGGCAGCTCACCGAGGTAAATGGGCATTCATAACAAGAAGGCGGCTTATATATCTGCTGAGGCCAGGCTTGCTGTGCTGCTGCACCAAAGGCATTGTCGCCTTGCTGAGATGCTGCACCAAAGGCATTGCCGCCTTGCTGTGCTGCTGTACCAAAGCCATTGCCTGTTGCTGCTGGGCCGGCAGCGCCAAAAGGTGATGACTGCTGTGCAAATCCGGTGAACCCTCCACCACCTGTTGATGCATGCAGCCTTGATCATCTTGCCTGGCATCAATTATATAACTGACAGTGACTCAGACAGGACGGTCGCCTCTGTTCAGACAGCAACGGTGGCAAGAGCAACGATGTCAGATTCAGCAAGGCTCTCAGACTCAGCAAAACTCTCAGACTTAGCAAGGCAGGTGTAGAAAGTCCCTACAGGGCAGTCGAGATTTGTGTTAGTGCAGCATTACTAGTCAGACCATAGTATGACACGACGATTTCGTGACTCGTTGTGAAACTGTTGTCCTGGGGCGGAACATGAAGCTGATGTTGACCGGAGTGATTTCTATACATGCTGCAGTCTTGAGTAATCTGCATCTGCTGGGTTTTGAATGCATTGCACACTGCTGCCAAGTACGACAGCTTTTGCATTGACGCAGCAGCAGCACATGGAAACTTGTTTACTTAGGGTTAGGGTCCATATAGGGTTTAAATTAGCTTATAATTTAGACTAGGGAGACCAATCCAACACATTTTAGATACTCGTGATGTAGACTGACTTACCAGATGCTGCACCACCGAAGGCAGATGACGCAGGTGTGGCAGCAGCTCCGAAACCAGGAGATTCCATCTGGGCATTGCTGCCAAACCCTCCGGGGGATGCAACAGCCCCAAATGCTGCTCCAGATGTGCTAGGGGTCCCAAAGGCAGCGCCTGAGAATGCCGGAGCCCCAAAGCCGCCACCTGGGGATCCAAATGCATTGCTAGGGCTTGCGCCATTCCCAAATGCTGGTGTAGGGGTTGAGGGTTTTGCAAAGCCTGCACAGAATGCCGCTAGTGAACATGCAGATCATTTGGCACTCACATCTTCGACAACTTATGACCGCCAATGCAAAGCCACAGTGTGGAACCAAATGGTGGCAACGATCAGCGATAAGGGCAAGGCGCCTGTCAGAGGATAATTGACATCAGCTGAAAAATGTGTTTTGAGGGCAAAGACAGGTACCACAGCAGTGCAGCCATGGTGGTTATAACCAGCACTTTTAAGCAATTCAGCTTTCAGGATGCATGGCCCAAAACACAGGACTCTGTGATGACACAAGTTGTTGTAGGCATCATATGAGCAGCTTGTCACCTGAGGGCTGGTTGTCAAAAGGGAAGGTGGGGGTGGAGGTTTGCCCAAAGGCTTCCCCAGGGGTAAAGCTGAAAGGATTATAAGCAACTGCAGACCAAAACCCAAGCCAGAGAATGCTGTGCTGAGAATGCTGTGCTGAGAATGTAAAGCACAAGCAAGCATGCATTCTTGATGACTCATCACCATACCTGTTATGGTACATCATGTCTGTACGCTGCTGTTAGCTTGGAAATGTGGACATTGTGATAAACCTCAGGATGTTGCAGCACGCCTGGCGTGGTCATTACCAAGAAGCATGCAAGTACAATGCATGTTTGTGCCTGCCATGGCAGTCTTGATCTGCAAATCTGTGTCAATGTGTAACAGGGTACCACCATGCAATGAGACAGGTATGATTCAAACCAACGTCATGTGCACAGGGGTTCTGCAGTAATTGCAGGTACCACTGTAGGCAGACAGAAATGAGCATGCAACATATGCTTCTGCTCTGATATAATTGGGAAAATTAAATGCAATATATGCCGCTACACATGTGCAGAAACTGCGGGACAGCTCAATAACAAGAGATACATGTCCTATGCATTGCAATAAAAGCCAAAAGGGTGGGCAGGGGGGGGCAAAGAAAGTGACACTTTGCTCTCACGCTTTTGCAGCCACAGCTTGTCCATGCCCCCACTGCAATGCAAGCACAAGAACAGAGCAAGCAGGCAGAGACCTGCTATAGTGATGCCAGCTTCTGCCACATTAGTTGCCACACAGAGCAGCCGCTTGCCCTTGTTCTGAGGGAACTTGGAGAAGTCCGCCACCTGTTCCCTCTCATTGCTGTTCATGGCGCCATACAACCCCATCACGACGCAGGCCTTGTCATGCTTCAGCATGCCTGTCAAGTCCTGGACCAGCTGGCGCACAGCATGCACAGTGCTGACAAACACAAGCAAGTTGCCAGCCTTGGAGTGCAAGTAGACTCTGACACTCTCCAGGGCCAAGTCTGCCATGGCAGTGTTGCTGTTGGGGTCCCAGGGCTGACCCTCCCACCAGATAGTCTTCACTGGGAAGGTCACCCCCTTGACAACAATGGCCTCGCACTGACCAGGCACTCCGTTCTTCTCGGTCATGTCAGTGTACACTGATGGGTCGATGGTGGCTGACATGACAACTATCTTGAAGGTTGGGCGGGCCTTGCAGGCAGCTGCAAGGTGCACAAGCAGCTTGTCTGCTTCCAGCTTGCGCTCGTGTGCTTCATCAAGCACCACTGCACTCCACCTGCGCACCCTGAAATCTTAGCCAGACAGCTCATGAATGTAGACCATGTGTCGTACAAAACATTCTTGTAAAAAAGCAGCTTGTTGGTTGTGTTTGGTCCCGAACTGTTTCAGAGAGAGAGACTGACTGGTTGATTGCGCAGACACTCAGAATCAGTCACATCCACTTGCTCACAGATTGAGTACAGATCGCCTGTCTGTGCTCAGGCGCTCAGGCAGGTTGAGCTTCACTCAACTATGACCCAGACAAGTTGCTCACTTCACTTGGACAAACTTCAAACTTGTGTGTCACTGACACTCCCGTTCATCTACTTGCTTCATCACACACAATCAAGCACTTGCCCATGTACATACGGTGTATCACATAACCCGACGTAGTGCGCATACACACCTGGAGAAGTGGTCGTCATTGGTAGTGATGCCCACAAAGAAACCATATGTCATGAAGACAATGCGCGAGTCTTTGGTGAAGGCAGCAGTGCCGCTCATGCCCAATCCAACTTCCTCACCCAGTAGGCAGCCACGAGCCTCGCTCACAAACTTAGCCAAGCCCTCTGCAATTGCCCTCCTAGGCACCAGCACAGCCACTGGCAGCTTGGATGCGCCAGCATTCGACTGGTGATCGTACACCCATTGTGGCACAGTGACAGACTTGCCTGCAGAGGGAGGTACTCAGTTGTGGTACAGGGGCAGAAAAGGTTGATGACCAATGAAATGTGCTCTGTCTCTGCCACCAAGCATGCTGTGCTAATAGCAGTGTCCAGCTTAGGAGATAGAGTTCACCAAGCAAGCATTGTTTGCAGAGCTGCTGTGGCATATTTGGGGCTCACCAATCAGACAATCAGGGGCTGGCATAGATTGAGAAGTTTTAGCAAGCAGGGGTTGCGATCATAGCAGTCAGCATCAACAGGGCTGCTGCATGCTTGCAGAATGCACTGACTTCACTCTGTAGGTATTATGACATGTTCACGGGTTGCGGTGACACATGCAAAGTGATGGACACATGTGTAACAGTGTCGGTGATGATGCCATGGACAATCAACAAACAACGGAGGTAGGTAGCATCCAGACCATGTCACCAGTAGCATGAGGGTTGTGTGTAAGATGGGTGTCATGCAGTGACTTACCTATGCCAGTGCCACCTCTGAGAACCACACATTGTGCAGAATGAAGCAAGTCCAGAAACTCTTGCTTCTGAGCATACATGGGCAGGCCCTGCTTGAACTGCTGATGCTCAATGCTGAACTGGCGGGCCACATGCTCAAGAGCATACTTGTCATTGAGTTTGGGCAATGCGTTGTCCCCAGCTTTGCAGAAGTAGTTGATCATCTTCATGCGTGCCTCCTTGCCCTGCACAAGAAGAGATGCCGTCAGAAAGCCTTGCCATGCCTTACATCCTGAGTACATCAGCATAGACTTCTGCAAGTGAGTAATTGTGCCTGTGTTAACAATTTTTCAGGAATGAGAAGCTGATTGTAAGCAGTTTGATGGAGGTCTCAAGAGACTTGATCTACAGAAGACATCAAAAATTCAATGATGACTGAAGCCTCAGCAAAGGGAGTGTCAGCGGTGCGGTGAGGTGTGGGCAGACCTCAAGCTGTGCCTCACGAACTTGTTCTTGGCGCTCATGCTCCTTGTCAAGCTTCTCCTTGGCAACAGCTAGCTGCTCGGCCATGGAGGAGTCTGGTCCCTGGTTCATGTGTGACACACACAGCATCGGGGTGGAAGAGCACAATTTGGCGGCTGCCAGGCTCATGAACAGAGTGGAAGCCTGCCTTGAACAGACTGCCAGCAGTCTCCGCTGAACTCAGCTGCTGAGACTTGCTGTTGCCTTGCAAAGCACAACACACACAGATGGCTCCTGTGCCTTTGGCGTATCTGCTGGCAAGGTTGATGTCATCCGATGTGTAGAAGCCTCGGCCCAGGCTGGCGCCATGTGCACCGCCGATGCGTGTGAAGTCTGGGCCCTTGCGAGCAATGGCGCTTGCATGCGCTACAGGGTCGGTGCCATGAAACACCTGCATGACAAGCAAAGGATATATGCAGCTGCAGGTTCTTGAACACAGCAACAACCATCACTTGTGTCATGCAACACAGGTTTGCTCAGACAGTGATCTATGTGCAGCATAGCATGCATTACAGCAAACAGTATACAGCTGATAGACAAGGGAAGCCATGGTCTCGCAAGCTAGTTGCAGTCTGTTGCTCGTTATGTATGCTGTGAGTGCAGGGACAGAGTGAAGCATGTGGCCTTCAACCTAATCAACAGACAGGACAGGCCGCCATACAACCGGCCGTATTGCCAGCGTATAGCCTTTGACTCACCTGAGAGATGGCTTGGTATTGTGCAGGCAGCTGCAGCCTATAAGCATCAAATCTGGACTCCCGATCAGGCACATTGACACGCTTGATCTCATGTAATGGGCCAGCAGCCAGGGCCTGGATCTTCTGGTACTCAGGAGAGCCTGGCTGGACTGTGACAAGGTCTGTCAGAGAAGTGGGCGCCTGAGGTTTTGGGTTAGGCTTTTTCAGCTCGGCAATGGCTGCGTGCAAGGCAGGCTTTTCTAGCATGGCTTTTTGTTGCGCAGCCTTGATGTCTGCCTTGATCTGAGCTGGCATGTGCTGAGTGACAGTGTCCACTGCCCACTCCTTCAAGGGCTGGCAGCCGGTCACCATCTTGCTCAAGAAGGGACCCATGGACTGGACAGGGGCGGCCAGTGCATGGCGGGAATCTAAAGGCACCCACTCCAGACTTTGCATCTCGCGCTGCCCTAACGGTGCTGACCAGGCTCGCCTCTTCTGGAAGTTTGCAAAGCTGTTGCATACGTCCAGCAGCATGTCTGACAAACTTGGCTGCAGGTGCTGCATGTCTGACAGCTTGTTCATACCCTGAGCAATGTCAACAATGTACAAGGCATACTTGGAGTTCCCTTTGCCGCCGGGGCCACCCCCCAGCCAGATGACCTGGCTATCGGCAAGCAGGCGATCAACGAGGCTCAATCCCTGTTGCGGTGTCAGGTGCAGTGCAGCCTGAAGCTGGTATGCTGACTCCTCCTGAAACTCGCGTGCTGCTGTGATGCGAGAGGTTTCGCCTCTTTCACGCTTGCCACCTAGCAAAGTGAGCTGGCCGCCAAGAATGATCTCATGCCCCAGCAGCACTTCTGGCTTGCCCTTCTGAGGCGTACGCAACAGCAGCAAGCCTGCTGCACTGAAGTGCGCCTCATCTACAGCCTTCAGCTTCTGTGCAAGGTATGGCTGCTGGCTGATCTGCTGATAAGCGTCTCTGCAGCTCTTCAGCACTGCACGCTGTCTCAAGGGTGACTTGCTAATGTCACTGAGCTGCCTGCTGTTGAACACGTCAACGGCTGCTGCTGCTTGAGCTGCATTGGCAAAGTTGACATATGCCATGCCCAGGTGAGCAGAAGCATTTACAGCACCGGCTTGAGCAAAGGAACCTGCTGGGGTCCACGCTGCCACCACACTATCCAGATCTGTACCAGTATCTGATGTCTCAATGACCACAGTGCAGTCAGCAGTGAAGATCTGAGGAGGTGGAGCAGGCTTTGCAGAAGCAGAAGATGGCCGGCGTGGCTGGGGGGCCCCCGGCTGAGGCCCTGCTCGGGGAGAAGGTGCATGAGGTGCTGATGAGGGACGCAAACGCTGTGGCCTGCTGGCATCTGAGGTCATGTGCGCATCATAAGCATTGCTATCATGCTGCGCGTATCCTTGGAATGCATTGGAGATCTGCGACTGCGCATTCTGCCAAGGTTGCTGGGGCATGATATAGGGCTCGTCTGGAGACTGTGCCTGCCATGGCTGAGCTGTGTATGAGTAGAAGCCTTGGTGATCCTGGCCAGGGTGCTGCTGTGCTGCAGGAGACTGCCAGGAAGACTGTGGGACACCAGCATGCTGTGCAGCAGGAGCCTGCTGCCAGGAAGGCTGTGAGACCCCAGCCTGTTGTGCTGCAGAAGCCTGGGACCAGGAAGGCTGTGAGACCCCAGCCTGTTGTGCTGCAGGAGCCTGCTGCCAAGAAGGCTGTGAGACCCCAGCCTGTTGTGCCGCAGGAGCCTGCTGCCAGGAAGGCTGTGAGACCCCAGCCTGTTGTGCTGGAGGAGCCTGCTGCCAGGAAGGCTGTGAGACCCAGCCTGTTGTGCTGCAGGAGCCTGGGGCCAGGAAGGCTGTGAGACCCCAGCCTGTTGTGCTGCAATAGCCTGGGGCCAGGAAGGCTGTGAGATCCCAACTTGCTGTGCTGCAGGAGGCTGGCGCCAGGCAGACTGTGAGCCATCAGCCTGTTGTGCTGTAGGAGCCTGGGGCCAGGAAGGCTGCGAGATCCCAACCTGCTGTGCTGCAGGAGCCTGGTGCCAGCCAGACTGTGAGTCATCAGCCAAGTGGTGACTGAGTGGAGCGGGCTGGGATGTGGCTGGCATAAAGGCTCTGGCAGCAGGCGACGAATGGAGCTGTGCTTGTAAAGACCAGCTGTCTGCAACATGGCTAACTGCCTGATACACTGCAACTGTTGCCAAGTGCTGGGGTGGAGGTATTGGATTTGCACCGTGTGCCGGCAACTGACCTGGGGATCCCCTGATGAAAGCTCGCAAGCAACAGGCAGGGTCCACAGGGGATGGGTAGTTATGGAGGCTCTGAGCTGCAGCCTGTGCCTCTGCAGGAGAGCTAAATTGAGGAAGCGATAGCTGTCTTTCTCTCCTATCGGCGTCTCGATCTTGATGTGCAAGTTTTCAAGCAGATGTTGCAGCTGAGAGACAGGCAGGCCCTGAACCACCTGCAATGCCCGTGAAAGGTACAGCTACAGAGTGTTATCGACAAACAGCACGTTCTAGTCGCAACAAGTATAGGGTTTACCACGGTGCATTCTTTCCTAAAACGTCTAAACTGCCCATCCATGCTGTCGGTTGCCCCAGTCAGTCCGAGCGCTTTCTGTTGACGGGGTGCATGCCTGCGACCGCAGCAGCGCAGTGTCTGCTACAGTTAGCAGAATCTCATACCACAAGACATGCGGGCGCAGCCTGTTCGGATTAGAAGGTCTATGCAGCTGCTCTTGCAGCTGCCAAATGCCACCTAAGCTACGAAGTATACTTGCGGCAACAGGGTACAGTAGTCGATGTTGCGAGTACATCCTCGGGTTCGTGGCGTTGTGATCGACCTGATGCGACTCGCCGTCATGTGGTCCAACAAGGTGCTGTAGACGCAGCCAGCAGCTGCATATATAGATGGCTCACTGTTGGCTTCCTCCCAAGTGGCCCTCTCCTCAATGCCTCACTTTACTTAGTCTTCTAGTGTGTCTGCGTGTACGTTACCATAAGCTGATATCTCAGGTGGTGAGGCTTCACACTCTGTTTTGAGCATGCAAAGCTGATTCTGCACGTCAAAAACGAAGTTGATTTCTGCTTTGCGGTCCAACATCACCAAGCATTTCATCAGGGATTCCGACACATACAGCCATCATGGCTGATACCATCGTGTTCAATATTGTACCTGCCAGCTTGAGGCTAGGAGCTGTGTTGGCGAGAGGGTCACCTGGAGTCACCCTTTTTCTGGCAGACCTGCAGCTAGGAAAGCATGCAATAAAAGTATGCTTACACTTGAGCCTTTGATTGTTGTCATGTTTGAACAGCCTCAGCTTTAGTATGTCATGCAGGTGGCAGTGAAGAGGCTACACACAAGCTCCGCCCCACCTGAAGCAGAGGCCACCTTTCTTGAGGAGGTACAAACGCTGCATGTAGCGTCAGCCACTTGCCAGCGGGCATGTCGCATGCTGGGCTGCTGCAAGCTGGAGGGAGATGTATGCATTGTCATGAGCCTATACCCTAAGTCAGCTGACAAACGACTGGCAGAGTCTCAAGGTAATCAGTTTGGCTGAGTGCTAGACATGTGAATTGCAAGCAGCCTTGTCATGAAGTGCCTTGCTTTGCACACAGCCACAGTGCTAACTAGGTTGCTATCTTGACACAGGACCTTTGGGGCTGGAAGAGGTGATTGCGATTGCAAAGGATATTCTGGAGGGCCTGGCTCAGCTGCATGCACACAACATCCTACATTTGGACCTGAAGCCCGGCAATATCCTACTGGACGACTATGGTCATGCCTACCTCTCAGACTTTGGCATTTCCCAAGCGCTCAGGACCTTTGAAGCATGTCCAGCTGTGACCAGCAGCTTAGGCACCCCTCACTACATGTATGTACACTCCCTGCTATCTTTGAAATCCCTTCTTTGATAGTTTGAAACTAGTATGCTAGCTGTTGTGCCAGGTTGCTTATAAAAGGGTGTTGCCCTCATTGTTGCATGCATCTGTGTTTGCTGAATTCACGGACAGTCCTGACAATTTGTGCTGTCTGTATTGCCTATACATGCTGATGCTCTGACCAGATTGAGCAATTTGTATCTTTGTTGTGTGCATCCAGGGCTCCAGAGCAGATGGACAAGGAGTTTGGCCTGAGGGGCAGTCACACAGACGTGTGGGGCTTTGCCACCACCGTCCTGCACCTTGCCACTGGCCACTTGCCCTACCAGGGCCTTACTCACTTGCAGATCATGTTTGCCATGTCCAACAGGCGCTTGCCTGAGGTGCCCTCCAGTCTGCCCGAGTGGTTGCGGGAGGCCCTCAGCGCCTGCCTCACCTTTGACATCGCTGCCCGACCTTCTGTGTCACAGCTGCATCAGGTGAGATGTGCACAGGTCAAACTACTGCCTAATTTGTTTCCTTCCACCGTTCAAATTTTATGCACACACCTGGCAGATTTGTCAATCTGGGATCTTCTGTTGATTCTGCTGATCATGTGCATTTGATGCAGAAATATTCTGGGCAAAGACAGGGTGCCAGATATGTGATGGTGGGCTGGACTGCACCTTTTCCATCATCAATTGCTTGCTGACAAGTGTCCTATTATGCTCAGGTGTTTCAGACTCAAGGCGGCAAAAGTCAAAGTCATCTCAGCCCAGAAGCAGCCAGCACACTGAGCAGGCCAGCATCAGCACCCGCGCCTGTCAACATTGCTGCTGGGACACAACAGGCCAGTCAGGTATAACATGCAAGAGCGTCCAGACAAGTTTCTGCTTCTAGGTGTGCATATGTAACGCTGTGCTGCATACAGGCGTGCCATCAGTAAATGCTCCCCATGCAAGCAACATCATGTATTGCACTCCAGCGCACTCCCACATATGAACGCAGACAGAACTGATTGCAACTGCACGATCATTCTGTCCCAAGTCAACAAGTTGCCTTGTAGCATGCCAAAGTGGGTGGTGCGAGAGATTGCAGCGCAAAGTATGTACGGGCAGCTTTGCTTGAACCAACATGCCTGGTGGCTCAGGCATGCCACCTGAGAAGTTGATAGCACACATTTGTGCTTTGCCCAGGCGACATTGTGCTGCACGTGTCAGTGATATCTGCCTTTGTACATATTGCAAGAAAGCAGCAAAAATGTTGTTGTTTGCAGGAGACGGTTGTCAAATACTCATCTGAGACTATTGGCCTGTCTCCTTTTGAGGTAGATCAGGATATCAGCACTCTCAGTGTCAATGAGTGCACCAACAAACTGGAACGTCAAAGGGACTGGCTGATTGTATTCAATGATAAGCTAAATCTTTGTCAACAGCTCCTCAACGACAAGAGAGCATCCGTTGTAACGCCAAAGGCTCGCGTCATATTCAATGAAAAACAGAGGACGCTGAATCTTGTGAAAGAGAGACTTGATGAGAATATGGATTTCCTCCAACAAGCTTTGAGATCACTGCATGTGGAAGGTATGCCTCAGCCAAATTCAATTGGGACTTGTGCTGCGGTCTCGCTGTCGACTTATCATTGCCTTTGTCCTGAATATCTGCTGCTGCTCTTGTACTTGCAGCTCTCAATTGCGTGCTTGAATACAACAGTGCCGTGCATCCTGTTTGTTGCACAGCTCTGGCGTACTCACATGCAGGGGCAGATGCCAGTTCTGCTGATGAGTTGTCCTGGCAGTACCTTGTGATGCCGCTCTGGCAGACTTTGTGCTGGTTATGTTCTTTGCTGACATAAGCATGAGGTGGATGTGCTTACAGGTGCCCATGCTTGCACAACTGAGATCTTCAGAGCTCAGCTTACAAGTCCAGGGAGCAGCTGCTATAAGGGAGCTGGCCGATAATTAACAGGGCCGGGATGGCCCTGTCGTCTCTGCAGATGCCGTTCAGTGACTAGAAAGGCCCTTTGTATGAATACAGGTACATCAGCGCCTGATCACCTGTTTCATTACCGCTGCATTTGCAATGAAGGGGTTCCTCCTGTACGCTGCACCGATTTGGTTGCAGCACATGAGGGCTGTTGTGCATCGGCATGGTGTCAGATGCATCTAACTTGGTGCTACGGTACTACAAAACTGAGCTGTATACTAGCAGCACATCTGCCAGTGGCTTGCAGAGACCTGCAATAAACAAAAGGTGTGATGCTTTGCAGAGGTCATGCTGCTCAAGGGTTCAGCTTGCAGTCGGCGCTTGCACTCAACCAAAGTTTCAAAGACATGCTGATGTTGACATGACCTCAGTGCAGAGGGCTATGTGGTGCTCACAGGCATCACCATGCAAGTGCAAAAGTAGCAATGTAATGCAGGGAGTGCAAGCAGGTAGAGTTGTAGTGGAGCTATTTTTGACAATCGCAAAGGTCTGCCTGTCCCAACTATGGCCATGAGAGTGTTGTTGTATCAAGACTGAGATCCCAGACTACTTGTCTGGAGTCAGCAGACTGTTCAAGAGTTGTACTCAATACACAATACAAGTCTTGGACTTCCTGTATGTGATGAACTTATGCAGCATCACATAGTATGCTGCATAAGAAGCTTCCAAACTTCACTCGCATGCCTGATTCACAAAGACAGGTTTGGTGTAGCTGCTCTTGCAGCTGCTCTTGCAGCTGCTCTTGCAGCTGCCAATTGCCTACTAAGCATTTGCCGTAGGAGAGGAAAATCGTGCAGCAGCAAGACAGGTGCGAGTACAATTTCGGGTTCGTGGCGTTGATATTATCAACTTGTTAGTCCCCTTACTGCGGATCGATATCCTACCAAAACCGCTGCCGATGTACCAATTTTGGAACTGCGTGGGTCATAGATCGCCCACTTTCAGCTCTCTCTCGTAAGTGCAGGTGCCGACTGTGCTTCAGCTTTCGGTCCAGCATCTGCGAGCACATGACCATAAGCATGAGATAATTTGGTGCCTGGGGTGACTTCTACTAGGACAACTATCTTGAGCACGCAAAGCTGAATCTGCGCGTGAAGCTTGCCAGAACTGCTAAGTAACCAGGCTGCTTTCTGCTTACCGGTCCACCATCACCAAACGCTCGAGTAGCGACTCAATGCATACAGAAATCATGGCTGATGCCTCCGTTTTCAGTATTTTACCTTCCAACTTGAGGCTAGGAGCTGTGTTGGAGAGACGGTCACCTGGCATCACCCTTTATCTGGCAGATCGGCAGCTGGGAAGGCAGGCAACAAAGGTGCGCTTGACTTGGCTTCTGATTGCACAACTCTACGGACAGCCTCAGCTTTTGAAAGTCATGCAGGTGGCAGTGAAGAGGTTGAGCACAAGCTCCGTTCCACCTATGGCGGTGGCCACCTTTCTCAAGGAGGTACAAATGCTGCAGTTAGCCTCAGCTACTTGCCAGCGGGCATGCCGCATGCTGGGCTGCTGCAAGCTGGATGGAGATGCATGCATTGTCATGAGCCTGTACCCCAAGTCAGCCACTAAGCGCTTGGAAGAGTCTCAAGGTAGTCCAACTGGCTTAGCGCCAGGTTTTGAACCTAGGCACAGGTGTCATGGCGTGACTTGTGTCACATGTTTTATGCATGTATACGCCAATGTTCACATCCAGCATGCTGTTGTCATGTCATGATGCAGGGGCTTTGGGGCTGGAAGAGGTGATTGCAATTGCAAAGGATGTTTTGGAGGGCCTGGCTCAGCTGCACGCCCTCCACATCCTACATCTGGACCTCAAGCCCGGCAACATTCTACTGGATGACAACAATCATGCCTACCTCTCAGACATTGGCATTTCCCAAGCGCTAAGGACCCTTGAAGCATGTCCAGCTGTGACCAGCAGCTCAGGCACCCCTCTATACATGTATACAAACCCTTTGCTATCTTTGAGATACCTCTTTCTAAAGATTGTAGTTAGCATGATAGATCTCCCAGATTGCGCCTAAAAGGATGTTGCCTCGCGTTGTTGCCTGCCTGCATGTTCACTGCGTCCACATACAATCCTGACAACTTGTGCTGTCTGCATGGCCTGTATCTGTTGGTGAGTTAACCAGGATGAGCAGCCTGTACCTTGGTTGTGTGCATCCAGGGCTCCAGAGCAGGTGCATTGTAAATTTGGCCTGAGGGGCAGTCACACAGACGTGTGGGGCTTTGCCATGACTGTCCTGCACCTCGCTACTGGCCAACTGCCCTACCAGGGCCTCTATCAGATGGTGTCTGCCATGTCCCAAAAGCACTCGCCCAAGGTGCCCTCCAGGCTGCCAGAGTGGTTGAAGGAGGCCCTCAGCGCCTGTTTCAGCTTTGACACCACTGCCCGACCTTCTGTGTCACAGCTGTATGAGGTGAGACATGCACAGGTCTAGTGCTTATTCATCCTCCTGATTTTGATGCTCCACTACACACTTAGCAGACTCAGCACCCTGGCATTTTGTGACTGAGCATATGCTGTAGTGCAAGACTGCTTGGAGCATACACGGGGTCAGCTTTCTAAATGATGTGACTGCATTGTTGATCCAGGGGCTGGTCACTGACAAGCATCGGCTTATGCTCAGGTGTTTCGGACTCAAGCCAGCATAAGTCAAACTGATGTCAGCCCAGAAGCAGCCAGCACACTGAGCAGGTCACTTTCAGCAGCCACTGCAGTCAACACTGCTGCAGAGAGGCAGCATCTCTATCAGGTAGAATGTCAGAGAGCGTCAAGAGCAGCTTGTGCTTCTCGCTGTGCATGTGGCTTGCTGTGCTGCACACGGTTGCTCACCAGTGAATCCTTTTGCAGCAAGCAGCATTGTGCTGCATCACACTCTCACATGTGAGCTCAGACTTTCAAGTCAGCGCACAGGGCTGCATTGGCTGCAATAATACGATCTCTTTATCTCATGTCGAAGCTTGCCTTGCAACTTGATCAAGCCGTTGTTGCTTGACACACGCAGTACAATGTAAGCGTTGGTAGGTCTACTAGGTGGCTCGTCCTATGTGACAATGCTTGGTTGTCAAGGCAGAAGACGATCAGCAGACAGTGACAGCTTGCCATGGGATCGTGCTTACAGATGGAACTGGTTAAGTAAATATGGCAGGGAATAAGCAGAAGTGCTGCTGTGTGCAGGAGACAGTTGTTGCAGCAAGGTGTCAAGGCGCGCCTGAGCCAGGTCAGTTGCAGACACAAGCTTGTGCATGGGTCTTGCTACTGGTCCATCAATGCCTGTCGCCTCAACTTCTGCTCTGGCTCTCACTCCTGCAGCTATCAATTCCATGATTGCTTGCATAACTGGGGCGTCTGCCTGCCTGCCTGCCTGCCTGTCTGTCTGTCTGTCTGTCTGTCTGTCTGTCTGTCTGTCTGTCTGTCTGTCTGTCTGTCTGCAAGTGAACGCACCTGTTGATAAGCCATCCTGACTTTACATTGTGATACTGTCAAGCAGATCTTATGCTGGGTGGAAACTTCTGCAGACATCATTATAGGCTCCTTGTGCTCGACAGGTTTTGTCCACTCCATACTGGCGCAACTGAGGTCATCAGAGCACAGCTCACAAATTGAAGGAGCAACTGTCATAAGCTGTTGGCTAGAGCGTGGTCATCAGGGTCTGTTTGTGGATGACCCCGACAACCGACAGGAGATAACTGCTGTTGTCTCGGCAGGTGCTCAGCCTTTTGTGCAGCAGGCAAAAGCAACTTGACTGATAGTTTTGATGATTGCATGTTGTCAGAAGCATCAAAACATATGATTGCAAGTCGTGTGTTGACGGCCATGCCATGAGCATGCACTTGAAAGCTGTCTCAAAACGTTTTCAAGCTGAAGTTGATGAATACAGTTGATGGTTGCAGGTGCACTGCCCCTCCTGGCTGCAATGCTGCAGTCATCAGAGCAGAGTGTACAAACAGCAGCGCTGGATGCACTCTGGCCATTGATGTTTGCTGGCGACAATCAGACGCTGTGATGTCAGCAGGTAGGATCATGCAGTCACTGGAAAAGCTGCCCTTGTGTAATGAGCCCCTGAAGGGAACAGCTCTGTGATGTGCACTGGTGTGTGAGTGGTCTTCACGCTTGATGCATGGCAACAGAGATGTCTTGTGCGCACTCATCTGCATTGCAGATGAGCCACACGCTGGCTGGAACTCATTTTCAAATCTCTAGATGGCATGCTGGCAAAGCACGCAGCAGTTCACTGATCAGACATGTATAAGGAATGTGTGTGACAAGCTGTTGCTTGTTTATTGGCAGGTGTCTTGATGCCCCTTGTGGCCTTGCTGAAACCACCCAAGGACGCTGTGACAGATCGGGTTATAAGTGTCATCAGCCATCTGGCTGAGGACGAACGACACATAGAGGCAATTGTTTCAGCAGGTACTTTGTTGCAGCTGATCAGCCACTGCTGATAACAATTGACAAGTAAAGGCAATCGTTTCAGCAGGTACTTTGTTGCAGTAGTATGGCATCCGGTCGTGTCTACAGACGTCTGCTCACAAACATGAGCATGCGAGCGCAGCTCTGGCTTTGTCCTGGAAGACTTTGTCGGCATCAGTTATGAGTTGACACCTGGGCAGCTCAGTATATTTCTTGGCTTGTCACTAAGTTGACGCCGAAAGGCGTGGCCTTTCTTTTCTTTTGAGTTGACTGCAACAAATAGAGGGATGGAAGATGAGGTGCGCAGGTACATTGCAAGCTCTGGTGCCATGGCTACGGGGATCAGATCGCGACATGCAACAAAGGGCCACAGATGTAATGCTGCAAGTGGCCAAGGATGAAAGCAGATTTGATGCTATCATAGCAGCAGGTATCTGTAATGAGTAGCCAAGGATGAAAGCAGCTTTGATGCTACCATAACAGCGGGTATACGTAGTGAATGTGTCATGGCATGCTGACCACTTTGGTAAGCTGTTGTCCACCACAAGCTGCCCAGTCAACTCTACACCAGCATGTCACTGCTGCCAAGAGTCGTGATGACAAGTGTCAGTTTCTGCAGCACTTCAGCAGCTATGTATTGGTAGTTCCTGCCAGATTTGGACAGCAAACTGATGCTGTAGGTGCCGTGCCTTGCCTCCATCAGTTGTCAGCAAAGCCAACAGAGGATCTATTGCCTTTTGGGGAACATACGGATGTACGGATCACAGCAAGAACGCTACTCTGTGTCCTTGCCACCGGCCAACAGCAAGCCAGCGATGTTGCTGAGTTATCAGGTAGCATACTGCACACGCTACTTGGGCTCCTTATCATTTTCACCAACTTTGACATGCAAGGTCTTGATGGTGTATCCCTGGTGTGTGTTGTACAACAACACAGTGGCAATTCACATGAAGATTGACCCCAGTAGTGTTGGGCCACTTTCCCTATATGGTTTGTGTCAAATGCATAGCATGGTAGAAGTGTTCCTCCTTGACCTGATTGTGGCCCATTTAGTGACTGCGTAGTATACCCAGTTACTTTGTTTCTGCAAACTATAGAGCAGAGACTACCAGCTTTGCTCTCAAGCCCATGTCCCTAATGCAGAAGCAATTAAGCGTAGATTATGCTGTATCATGTAACTTGTTTATATATAAATGTTTAAATGGTCAAACCCAAAATTTTGAAACAAAAGTATTATAAACAAAAGTAGATTATGCTGTATCATGTTGCGCATTTGGCTGCTCTTGCATAGCAATCCGCAAACTGGATGGATCACAGCAAAGGAAGCAGCCCACATTGACAGGAGCTGTCTGTCTACTGCTCATTGGGATGCTTGGTGCAGGTGTCTGGCCTTCGCTACTGGCCTCACTTGAGTCTGCATCCCCCAGACTGCAGCTTGACGCTGCCAGGGTTGTCTACCACTTGGCATGTCAGTCTCAGCAATGCAATGATGCCATCCTTGTGTCAGGTGGGCTGTTGCCATTGCATCACTTGCCCAGAATGGATCAGAAGCACTTCTCACCCAATCTCACATACTGTACTGTACTGAGTAGCAGCAACTGCATGATGACAACGCTGTCTAAGGAATCTGGTCTGTTAAGGAAGCTCAAGATTTTCATTGCCAATGCGCGTGCAGCCGTTGTGTGTGGTTGTGTGTGGTTGATTTTATTTGAACAGCATTCACCGCTTCCTGCATAGCAGGCACAGCGCCCGCATGCCACATGCTGCTTCCTGCAGGTGCCTTGCCCTCAATGGTGGCATTGCTGAAGTCTGCAGACCCTGATCTGCAACAAGAAGCTGCAAGAGTGTTAGAGCAGCTGGCCGGTCACAGTCAGCAGAGCGCCAATGCTGTCATCTCAGCAGGTATGCTTTTGTGCATGGCACATGAATGCCTCTGTGTTGTTGACAAGCATGCACATGCAAATTTCAAGGGTGTTGTGCACAACATATGCCGCCTAGTCTGACATATTGTGTTGTCCCAAGCAGCTTGCAAGATGCTAGAAGAGGCCCATGCACTGTCTCAGCCTTGTCAAAACTGCCTCCGATTTTGCGCAAAATCAGAGACTGGCCTGCATGTGATAAAACCAGGGCCTGTTTGCCCAAATGCCTAACGTTGCAGCAGTCAGTGATGCCTTGACTATGGAGACTCCTCTGCAGGGCAGTTGACACATGGTGATGTGCACATTGCTTGGTGCACTCACCAGCAGTGGTGTTGTTCTTTCAGGTGCGGTGCCTCCTCTTGTGGAGCTGCTGAAGACACCAAAGCTGTGGGTGCTGTATGCAGCTGTAGAGGCAATCATGATGTTGGCCACAGACAAGAGCAGCATAAACGCACTTGTATCAGCAGGTGTGATGGTGCTTCTTTCAGCCATGCACTGTGATCATAGTCTCCAAAATGGTCCATGTGTCTTGCAACCCAGGTCACTGTAGCACAGTGTAGGCAACGTGTTAGGTGTCCTTCAAGTTGCAACAAGCCTTCACCGACAGATGCATTATATGGTTGTGGCAGGTGCCATTGAGCCGCTGACAGCTTTGCTGGACAGCAGACGTCCAGTTTCTGCAATCAGAACTGTTGTGCTGCTGCACGACATAGCAGCCAGCAGACAACAGCACAAGGAGGCTATCATTGCAGCAGGTAATTGGTCTCCATTTTGCCAGCCTGATGTGATGTCAGATTTTGCTTACTGGCCGAAACAGATCCATCTGACATGTGGTGGAGGTGAGTATTGCCCAGCAATACTTAGGGTACTGGCATGTTGGTATGTCTGTCCAGGTGCAAAGCAAACTTTGTTCCTGCAGTATATTTGAATAGCACGCATCAAGGCCTCGCTATGTATTTTCTGGCGGCAGATGCCCTGCCCTTGATACTGCCACCATCTGAAGCCCACTGCAGACTTCACACAAAGCCAAAAACATTCAGCTTGTACTCTACAGAGTTGCAGCATGTCACAAATTCTCACTCATTGCTCAGATTCATTAGGCTCTGCTGTCTGATGCAGAATTGGGGGATGTCTGTTGAGTTCTTGCACACATTAATTGAGTGCCCCCAAAAGGGACAGGGTGCTGCCTTCTGCATGTACCATACCAGTCAGACACATAATACCAACAACCAGAGTGTGTGTGACAGGCGCCTTGCCTCTCCTGAAGCAGATGCTGGGGTTGACATCCAATCCTGACCTATCAGAGGCTGCTGCAGCTGCAATCCAGATGCTGGAGAAGCCCTGTGTGTAAGCATGGGGTGCATCAGCACCCACTGAATGTCTATGTAATCAAATGTTATGCCTATGTAGCCCTGATTTTCTCCTATGTGTGCAATGACTGCGCAGACTTCTTTGCAGCACCTCATGCCGTTGGCTGTTGTGCGCTGACTGGGTGTCAAACCTTTCAAGGCTATAACACTGCAAACTCAAGCTCTGTAACACTTGCCACTGGCTTGCAGAGGCCCATGATAAAAAGAGTGGTGCGATACTTGCAGAAGTTGTGCTGATGGCACTCACAAGCTTGCAGTCAACTGTATACATTTATGGTCACTGCCATCAGTGCATGATTGCTCAGAGCAGAGCAGGAGACTTGCTAGCCCTGCCTGTTACTGCAGAACATAGGCAGTGAAACAGTGCTGCTCAGCTGTGCACATGTAACAGCATGCTGGAACGGTACACAAAGGGATAGCAAGCATCTGCAGATCAACACCTGTTTGAAGTTGCAATGACGTAGTGTGAAGGAGATGTGGCTGCTATTGTGGAAAGCCTGGAGGCAAATTGGGAAGCATGTCCATGCCAGAGCATCAGGCATTGCTGATACAGATACGTGTGTATACATTGCACACGTAGTAGCACAACACTGTTGCAGCACAACATGATGAAGATTTAAAGCCAACTTGTTTCAGCTGGACCATGCCATGTTGTGACTGCCATGCACAATTACAATTATTGAAGGCTCGGATGAAATCAGAAGGCAGCACATATCCATCAGCCATGCAGACTCAGTCCTTCTTGAGTTCCAAAACATCTCGTCTTGTTCCATTCTTGTTGATGACCAAAATCTCAACAGCATCACCCTGCAATGCAAGTAAACTCAGCACAATAGTGAGCCTCTTCCTCAGCACCATGCTGTCCTACCCAGCATGCATGGTGCAAACATGACTGCTTACTGTGTAGATGTCCCTTTCTCCAGCAGCCACAAAGGCATCCTTGATCAAGTCTACAGCCTCATCCTCTGGCAGAGATGTCATCCAATTCTGCAAAGCAAATTTGGACTGAGCTGATACCATAAATGCCAGCATTAGGCACGCTTGTTTCAACAACGACAATTGCTTGCATCCTGAGTGCATAGGTCAGCTTGAACACCTGTTGTAGTCAACTCACATCTTGTGATACAACTCAGCTTGAAAGTGCGGCAAGGGATTGCTGGAAGTCACCAAATGAGATGCAAAGCAACAATCTATGTTTGCAATACCTTTGCTGGTACTAGAAGAGGACTGGCTGCTTTGAGCTGGTTATCCAGGACAGGCTGAATCAAATCTTTGCCAGAGCCCTGCACATCACAACAAGAGTATTATGTACTTCCACGGCACAATTGTGCACAAAGCAGTAGTGTGAGCCTGGCAGGGACAATGTTCTTAGTTACACTATGTTTCAGTGGCGTTGCACAAGCCTGCAGTAAACAGGCAGATGTGCTGCAGAGATACGGAAACACCACAAACACCTAGATGCGTCAATTTCACGAGGAATATGAAACTTGCCTGGCAAGAGTATCCCACCCTCTCAAAGTTGCCAACAGGATCATATGTGTACACTGCTCCTTGCCCTGCATGCACGCAAGCATATTGCTTACATGTCAGGATAGCAGAAAGAGTGCTGACTACCATGAATATGGCAGCTTACCCTTGTCGTCCAAGCCACATGTCAAGTTCCATGTGTAGTAAGGGAAGAAGCGTTTGTAGTATAATGTGTTGCCTAATAGCTGTGCCAGCGCATTGACCCCCATGGGTCTGCGATGGTTGTGCTGGTACATCACATTTCTTGTCTGCATGAGTTTCTGCAAGGCTTTGATGTCTCCCTGGAATCCTGCTGAAACTAACACCACCTTTTCTGACCTACATATGTGAGCACATGGTCAGATTGAGCTTTGACCACATAATTTGCGTGTTCTTACAGAGCTGTACAGCAAACTTACAGCTGTATCACTTTGCTGCTGTCCCTCGTGAGTATGGAGTAGCCCGACGAGAGCCTTGTGCTGGCAGCAATCACACAGTAGTCTGACCCAGCAACGGCAACTGCAGTCCTGCACATCAGCCCGTCACCGTGTTATTGCCAAAGCTTGCATAAGAACTTGCAGCAGCCACGACTTGCATGTAAGAAAACATACCCTCCGTTGTCATCGTACCTGTGATCACAACAAGCATGGCGTTAGTTGCAGTCGTTAGCATTCAACAGTAAACCGAATTGCAACAAGGTGTGCACTTACGGGCTCCATGAAGGATGTTGATGAGGCGCGGACTGCGTCTGTGCAGCAGTAGAGGGCGTCCCGAGGGTGTAAGCCATCTGCTAGCCCTCGCAAAGGCGTGTTTTCAGGGACAGCTCTGGCAACAAGCTTTCTGCGTTCACGTTTCGAATGCGATGATGAGGGGGCGTCAAATCAGTGCCCTGCAATCACAAGCTCAGCGAAGATGGTGTAGAAACCTCTCAGTTGCACGAAGCCACGAAGACGCAACGCGTGCATTTTCGGTGCGGTCTTGATCAAGTGTGACGCCGTACTCAAACTCTCACTGAAGAAGATTACAAGCTGTGACATTCGCTGCTATCATTATGAATCCAATTTCAAACACTAGACATGTCTTTGGAGCAGCTGTGACATGCTGTGGACCCTAGTTACAAAAAGCACTATTACTTTGTCGAGCGATTATGCACATGTCTGTTGTACAACCCTTGCAACACCAAGCTGCAAAGGCTTTCTTCCTGTATCATGCATTGCACAGCAGGGGTGTCTATCTGCCAGGAGGCCCCCAGCCAGATTGTCTATGGTTGGCTGCAGTTCTTTCAAACGCTGCCTGTGCTTCATGCCAGCTATACTCCCTCATGACGCTCCTACTACTGCCTGTCCACTTGCCTTCAAGATCTACTCTGAGGGGCCCTGAAAGTCCTCCAGGCCCTGTTGGCGTTTGTATCCAGTACACGTCACAGTCTGCAGTGCAACTAATGTTTTGAGTCAGCAGCTGCTATAGCTGATAACTTGATGGCCCACATCAGCAATGGAAGACCATGCTGGCACAGTGCAGACCATGCAACAGTAGCAGCATGTCAGGCAAAGTGTTGCTGGAACAGAAGCTTGCCTATCATGTTGAGGATGACAATATTGAGGATAGCTTCCACGTTGTATTGGCTTGTCCAGGAGCCCGCTGTTCCACTCAAGGTGAGAGCTTCAATGCAGATGGAACCGCCAGCTGTCACATGCCCTGCAACACACAGTTGCGCCTTCTGCATGTTGCCTAGCAGCAGTCTTAGACTCAGCATGCACAACGCAATGCACACTTCACAGCAATGTGGGGAACATCAGTTCATCAGCCAAAAGTAAGCCTCAACAGGACAGACCGTTTTGGGCTAAACCCAATACAACATTTTAACAATTTGACACAGAGCACACAGCAAACAGCATGTTATGATCCTGCAGACCGTGTCTGGTGTTCAAACGAGAACACCCATGATCAGCTGAGCGCTAATGCAGCAGTGTACCTGTGTACCAGCACATGCGGGGAGAGACAATGCGCAGGAAGAATGGCTTGTTGGGGTAATCTGCCGGGAAGGAGCACTCCATCAAAATGTGGTCCTGATTATGAAGGGCAGCCAGAATCTGCAACACACCCACATTGCACAACTAAGGCAAAGACACTAACGTTGGTAGGACATCTGTTGGCATTCATGCAGCCAACACAGACAAGACAAGTTGAGACTGACTAGCTGCAATGCATGGCACAACCATGTCAACAGGTACCACATAGAGTGTAACATGGTGAGCTCAGGAAGCAACATCCAGTTGCTTGCTATGTTGTATTATGCTTGTAGTTGGCCAGACAAAAGCCACAGGGTGTGCAGTGCAGCCTGAAGACAACATTGTAGGCTGATGGTAATTGGACATGCCAAAGACGTCAACAGGTGTTGGAGCTTGCAGTTTGCTGCAGGGCTTGTCAGCTCCTTGTGCATGTCACAAACTGCTTGACGACCTGAAGCAGCTTTCTTACGTTCAGGTTTTCATTCAAATTCTTTCCGCCCTCCATGTCATTGTCAAAGTTGCATAGCTTGAATCTCCATCTGGACATGTCATCGCCGACAATGGTCAGGTCTTTCACTTGAGGCCATTCGCCTTTCTTGATTTTATTGTTCAGGTACTGCAGTCATGCCCATTTTATCAAGTCATAAAGAGGATGCAACTGCAGGTACAGTTATGTTTGCCAAACAGGTTTTGAACTGATGCAAATTGCTTGGCCATCAAGCAAAATGTCGACAACTTGCATCGGTTGCGGATACGTACCTTAAACTCAGATGTGACACGCTTTACTCCTCTCATGCCATGCCAGGGAGCTTGGTCGCTGGAAGCCATGACAGAGGAACGCTGGAGGCCTGCAACAATGAACAGAGTTGTCAGGAAGGCCAAGCATTGTAGTGTTCAGCAAGCCATGCCCAAAACAACAAATACCTAAAGTACCAGAAACTACTTGCAGGCTCTGCTACTGCTCTCTATCACGCATAGGTCACAGAGACAAGGTCTTTACAAGCTTGAAACTACCGACGCAAAACGAAACGACACAGACGACTGGCATCCCAAGTCATGCGCAGGACGCCCTGCAGATTTGCTCTTGGGACTTCTCACATAGTACCGCAGGATCTGATCAGGCAATATCAGGCTTATTCAAGCTGCAACGGTATGTTGTACCTGACAAGACCTCTTCAACAAACTTTAAAAGCGCACCGGAAGCAAGGGTGAATCGAACGGGACACCCGCCTTCACGATTCCCGACTTCCGCTCGTGGCGTTATACCGGATTCGGTAGTCCTCTGACGCGCTCAAAGTCGCGCCAGCCGAGCCTTCGGGAGGTCCGTGAGCGACTTGGAAAGGAGTGGAATAGCGTAGAGGGGCAGTGGAGGTAGTCATCATATGCTGACTCGCATCAGGACCCGCATGCTTGGATTCAGCTTGACCACTTCAGAAAGCGCACGATGATCTCGTGGGCAAATCCATTTGGAGATTGTTAACTTCACAGGTGTCATGTCGTCAGACGCTTGTCGTCAGGAAGGCAACGCTGCATTTGCAAGGAGTGACTACGCCTCCGCGATCACTCAGTACACTTTGGCTCTTGCTGAAGTCGATAAAGACAGCGATCGACAAAAGCTTTTCAGCAACAGGTGTGCCTGCAAATCTCTCGTAGACCTTCTGTCGCCGGCACTTTGCCGTTGTAGCTTGGGTCATAACGCCAGCATGCATGCCTGCAGCTCAGGTCCGCCGCTCATCTGCAGCTTTCTGCGTATACTGATGCTCTGGAAGATGCAGAGGCAGCTCTGCAGATTGATCCCAGGTGAGTTGTGCCATCTGCTCTGATCCATTTTGAAAGGGATACCCTGTCTCTCGTGAGACCTGTTTTTTCACACAGATTCACAAAAGCACTGTTCAGAAAAGCGCTTGCTCTGGAGGCTTTATTACAGACGCAGCAAGCGCTACAGGTGATGCTGCTGGCACAGCACCAAGAGCCCCAAGACAAACAGGTCAGCATCATTTCTCAGCTCTTGGGGACGAGTTTGCATGCGTAAGCCTCCTTGTGGCCTGCAAATGCCCTGATCTCAATGCAGCAACCTCAAAAGTTGGATCTGTATAAAAAATGCATAGAATGTGAGCGTGTGCGACATGCTGTGTGCTCTGCAATCCAGATTCAAAAAGCCATTTATCGCCTAAGAAAGGTCAATGCTGCCAAGATATCAGGTGCAGCAACCAGCCTGCAGCAGCCTGCACCATTGATGACAACAGAAGCCCCAGAGGGTGTGCATCGTAGAAAGCGCATCAAGCTGCAGCCAGGCTGGCTGTACCATGCATCACCAGATGGTGTTGATGAAAACCTGCTCATCTTGTTACATGGCTACGGTGACACACCAGGTGCTTGATGATGGAGTGCATGCACGCCACAAGCACATCAGGGCATGAGTGAATGTAGTACAGGAGATGATTCATGTGTTCTATGCTGGCCGTGTCTCTGTCTTCACTGCAAAACCAAATGCTTTCTCAGTATGTGCAAATATCAAGTGCAATACCTGACGGGCTCTGCCATTTACTGCGTGCAACTCTACACCATATTGGTATGATACACTCATTCTCAGACAGGTCCTCTCTGCCAGCTGGAGGATACTTAAATGCCCCTGACTAGCAAACTCTCAGAGTTGATCAGCAGTTGTCCCCTTGTTTATGCATGGCAAACGGCATGAAGAGGTGTCAGCAGAATTGGTCTCAATCAGCAATATGCTCTGAATATGATCTGCCAAAAAATGCAGAGCCATATGCCAAGCTGGCCCGCCAGATGGCACTTCCCCAGACAGCATGCCTAGCCCTGCCCGGCCCAATTGGGCCTGTGCCAGGCACCCCAAATGGCAGAGCATGGTATACTGAAGAAGATGAAGATGAGTCTGCTACAGTAAGCATGACCACTTTCCCTCCCCATCCTTTTGGGTCTTCATGGGTCATACAGTTGCTGTTAGATGGAGCGCCTTAAACCTCATATGGATGCAATAATATGCGTGAAACCTACATTGTGAAGCTTTGGACATCTGTCCTGCAACCGTATTGCATGTTTGGGATGTTGCGTTGAGCACAGCGTTAAAAGCAGAAGCTGCCCTGACTTTGTTGAGGCATTGCGTGACTTTGCAGCTGCTGATTGCATGCAGGGCAGAAACAGCAGCAGCAACAGTGTGACCAGCACCTTCCAATGGCTGCAGCAGGTGTTGGCAGGTCTACAAGGCAGCAATGGCTGGCGAGCATCAAACACTCATCTGTTTGGCTTCAGTCAAGGCGGCTCAGCAGCACTACATCTGGCCTTACATTGCAGGTCAGCTACTGCACATGCAGTGCACTATTTGGCCAATCCCTGCATCTGGCAACCCTTGTGTGTTGCATCCTTGTGCCATTCATACATGCGCTGCTGCAACACGTATATGTGTATGGACTGTTCAAACATGTGTTTGAAGGGTTTGATTGCCATGTGCTGCCCTTGTACATGATGTACTCAAGGTTTGCACATCAGACCTAATCGAGGTTCAATTTGAATGCTCATCAGCACTGCATCTGTTGACATATCGTGACAGCACAGCAGCTACCTGCTAACAGCGCAGAGGTTTTGGGAAACCGGCAACTGACATGTGTTCTCCTGTTGTGTCTGTAGGGGCGAGGCCAAGTTGGGCAGCTGTGTTGCTGTGGCTGCAGCCTTGTTACCACAGCAGTTGAGGGGTCTGACAGAGCAGCATGCTGCTGGCAGTGTAACACCAGTCCTTATCACACATGGAAGCAAAGACACAGAAGTGCCACTACCCAGAGGCCAGGCAACTGCTGCCGCTGCTGCACGTGCAGGTATGCTTGCCTGTCTTCATATTACAAATGTGTTGTTTGTGCATGCAGGTGGGGAACGTGCAAGTCCTGTTGCAGGTGCTGTTTCTGTGTGTAACTGAACAGATTTCTGCAGCTTTGTGTGCAACTCTTGACTTGATCTTTCAGCACTTGTGGCTGATCAGACACAAAGAACAATCATGGAGGCGCGCATCCACAAAGGCATGCCAAGCAGCACAGTTTATGGTTCCATTGACACAATTACGCACTGCAGCTCTTCAGCACCAAAAGCAAGCTGCAATGAACGATGCAACTTGCGTTATTGTGCAGGCAGCATTACACAGTTTCACTCCATCCCTGGCAAGGGACGTGGCATGATCAATGGCCCAGCTGAAATGAGATTACTGATGGCATTCTGGGGGCAGTCCTTGAAACATAGACCAACCCAGGTCAGCACGGGGGACCCTTCCCATACATCTTTTGTGGAAGTGCAAGGAGGTGCTGACACTCTGTCCTCCCTTCAGCAGCAAGCTTGACTCCTGTGCTGACAGCAGGCTGCAGGGTGTCAAACTGCTAGTCAACGAGCAACAGCGCAGGAAACAGAACAGGGTGTGTCTGGTCCTGTGCACGTGCTGCAGTGTGTTCTGTCATGCGCTGCAACATTTATAACTTTTGAGCCATGGTGCCACTGCAAGCTGGCTGGCCTACTGCAGCAGGCATTGCACAGTGCAGCAGAGCAGACAGGGTGTGCAGGAACAGAGGCGGTGCTGTGCTGCACCTGCTGGTAATGCTGCTGCATTTCCAAACACGGTAGGCATGACACACCACTTATGCCAGGTCAGAAAAGCACACTGCAGGGTGTTAAGGCCCTTTCCACACCAGAATGGAGGCAGCTCCTACTAACGGATTAGTGCATCCATTAAAACGGAAGTCATGAACGTAAATCACAGGAATCTGGCTTGTGGATTCAACAGCGTTTGACTTCGCGTGCGTTGAGCAGCGTTGACTTCGCGACTTTGCTTTGCTCTGGCATCCTTTGCGCTAGTACGCAACAGCCAGCCTTGATATCAAAGACTTACACCGAGGATCCGCAGCATGGCAGATCCTGCGCCTGGCACCCTCAGTCAGGTAAGGTTCCTCTGTGGTATCTATAGCGTCACAAGCTGACTTCAGGACTGTACAAGCTAGTCGCTGGTGCCACATCTGAACCTGCATGAAGCGCTGTTACGCGTGAGAACACTCATCCCAATGTTGTGAGTTGTAAGAGTGTTCAGTGTGACCTTGCTGACGTCAACATCACAGTCAGTTCTGCAAGACAGCTCAGGGTTACATATCTTGCTAAAGTACAACTCCGAATGCAGGGGCAGATCGCTCTCCGATGGAATCAGCAAATTCATCTACAATCAAGCCCCCGCAAGCTGTTGATGACCGCGGTGTGGGTCATCCTCGTGCTTGCTCTGTTGTTCTATGCCACCCGTGCAACACGCGCAAGCCAGATACAGGTGCGCCGACCTGTTCTATACGTGCACCGTTCGACATCTGCCGAACTTGAGTTGTGCTGTTGCTGGACAAATTGAAGGCCGCTTGGGCCATACGCGCTTGAAGAACTCACTGTGATGTCTGTGCCTTGCTCTTTCTGCCAAACCAGATCCTGAATCCTGAATTCCCTGCAAGTCACATCCACATTGACAGCTTCTCTTGTTGCTGTTCAGGCTTCCAACCCAGCAGCTGCTGCGATTTCACCCTGCCCAACTTCCTTCAGTCCAAGCGTGCCATTCCCTATAATCACTCCACCCGCAAACACACCTCCATTCATGACTCCCACCATCACAGACTCAACAGCGTTTTCAATAGTTGCTTCTGTGCCAGCTGCAGCCACGGAGTTGCCCCTGAGCCTAGCTGCTATCCATTGTGTGACACAGTTATGCATTTGCAGCCTGTGCCAAACAGCACTTCCAGTGATGTTGCCTGGCAATCTGTATCCATGCTGCACCCAACCAGCCAGCTATCACACAGCATCGCTGCTGATCATGCCAGCAAGGCATCAAGTGAGTTGCCAACAGCAGCTGACTTCCAGAGCATTTCTGGGCAGAACTCATCGACAGGACAGCTTGGGAGGCAAGTCAGTCCACCAGTCAACTTTGCCAACTGGTGGTGGTCTGTTCCTATCATCACTGTCCTGTGTACTGTTCTTCTGGTGGAGACATCATGGGGATTGGCAAGATTGCTGGCATCAATCGCCATTGCCAAGGTGACTGCCGCTATTCTTTTCAAATTGCCTTCTGCATTTGACGTTGTCACTGTCACAGCTTTCGCAACAGAAGCTGCTGAATGCTCAGCTGAGCAGTATGTGCACTTCCATATGCCATTCCTATCTGTTGCTTTCAGCCAACAACACCGTGAAGGGGCTTGTGTTTCAGACAGTGTGATATGTATGGTACCTGTATTTCTTCTGTACAGATGGACCTAGCAGGCATCATACCCTGTGCATGGTAGAGGCAGGCATTGCACATAGAGTGCCAGGTCTGCATTAAGTCCACCAAACATGTATCGCTGCGCAGATGAAAGAAGGCGATGGTGACTTCTACAACTATGTGAGGATGCACTGCCTGTGCCTGGTCATCCTCCTTCACAAGTTCCTCTGCCATATCCAGGTCCGCACCTCCCCTTGCGACAGATGTTCCTTGTGCTGAAACGCAAAGCTGATTGCCTGATGACAGCATGTGGCACATGTGCGTCTTTGTTACCCTTACAGACAAACAGAAACAAGATCATGGAAACAGCACATACAACCAATGCGACCAGATTTACAAGAGCAGGGAATGCTGACATGCAATACCAAGGAGAAACGTCTCACTTTCAGTAGTGAATTTATAAAGGTCAGCTTTAAGGTCAAGACACCCCAAAACATTGCAAACGACCCTCTGATCCAAAGCTTTACTTGTAAGCTCAATTCAATGGAGATACATATGGGTGAGTAGGCCAATAGTACTCTTATTGAAGTCTCAAGAAGGTCGCCTGCATTACAGCTTTGCATAAATCACTGCACTTAACACGCTGCCAGTTGACACAGTCAAGCTGATCACAGGCCGCAAGAACTGCTTTGAGATGTGTTCCAATGCATCAAGGCTGCTGTTTCAGCTGATATGCAGAGCTGGACAGGTCAAGTGGGTCAGAGCGCTCCTTGCGCTCAAATTTGAGATGCAATCACCACAATTTTGTACACTAATGTGTTGTAAGGTTTGAACTGAACTGGGGTTGCGTTATCCATTATATGTATGGTAGAATGACCCTTGAACTGGTATGTAATGTACATCTACATCGCCTTCTTTATGATCCACTTAGAGACACATCTACAAAGGAGGCGATGAATACTATATACCTAGTGATCAACTTACCTTGGTGGTGCATGTTAGCATTCTTCTTTGCTGCTCCTGGTTCTTCTGATGGGGGCAGGGGTCCCTTTGCTTCTGATGGGGGCAGGGGTCCCTTGGGCCACAACTGCAAGATCCCACCCAACTTTGCTGACAACTTTGAGTCAAGATGGTGCAGCATCTCATCTTCCCTGCCATGATATCCAAGTCTTGATGCAAGCTGAACAGCACCTTTTATTGATGCACATACCAAATTACAACTGATGTTTCAGGAATAAGATATAATTGTGTGGATGCTGATGAGGGGTTCATCTGGTGCAGAATGTGTGGATGCCAACCATGGACCACAGCAGCTTTGTCCGGCTGAAGATCGCCGGCCTGTCAACTTTGGGTGTGATGCTCATCAGTGCAATGCCAGATGAGCCTGTGTTTGTCTACCTGGGATTCCGATGCGCTGTCACCCTGGTGAGGCCCTCCTGTATTTGTCTTCAAACTGTGAAGCCTCTCCTGTGCATCATGCGCCCCAGCCCCCCAGACGCACCAGCCCCCATAGTCCCACCTGCTCCCTGCCCTGCCCCACCCCACTGATTACAGTTTATAGTACCAGACGGTAGCACCACACAGGTAGCAGACGTGAGTCCGCTGCTTCATGCAATAATGCTACTGGGGGATTTTGTATATAGCTGGCTGTTAGTTCAGTTGCAAGATTGGCGACCTGGCATAAGTGCCCCTTTCATTGTTGCGTATAACACCTGATGGTCTGTGGCAGAAACGCTGCTCAGTCTTGTGCAGCAGCAGAACAAAATTGCTGCCCTGCTGAAATCTGTGTGCTCACTGAAGTATATGTCACCCCACATGTATGCTGCGCCGTTAGATCATTTTGTTTGCGCTGTGTGTGCACCTTTGACCGATATCAAGCTATGTTTATAAACTGCCTCATCTTTTCAAAAGCAAGTTGTCTCCGAAATGGCAGGTGTACACCTTTACTTATGCACCACAGATGACACTGATCACTCCTATAACAAAGTCTTTGGTAATCTTGATTGAGATTACCTGTGACATACAAGGTTTGAACTTGCAAAAGCATGTAATTTGCTGCTTTTGGGGGTATTGTTTACAAACTGGAACTGTTCCTGACTCTCAAATGCCATGGCACTGGCGGAAAATTCATAATGATGAAAAACAACAATCACAAAGATGATGATGTTGGTGACATAATAAATAATCATGCGGCTGAGCCAACAAGCTCCTTCCAGACAGGCTTCTTCTGACTGTCACAAATGTGTTGCTGGTTCAGGTTGTGAGTTTCACACAATCAAACATGTTTTTGGAAGTCTCAGCGGTATCACAAAATTTCTGGCCTTCGACCAGTCCATACGGCAGCATTCTGGGCAATTTGCTGGCCAGGACCTGGCAGATAAAACATACCACCCTGAGCCTCTTGCTTCTGAGCTGCGAATCAACAGAAAAGACTCACACTGCAACGAATCGTCTTGCTTTTGGATCCTTGAAAACACTCCTGCAAACACTCCTAACCAATATCAAATTGCCTGTTAGGTAAAGCCTCAGCTCCACCACCACCGTCATGGCAATGTTTTAGAAGAACTGAGACTTAGTGGGCACAATACCAACTTGATTTCTGTGCTGTTGCAGGCCACCTTTCTGGCATCCCTTGCTCAGGAGCTGCCCAGCAGCATGCTCCCCACTGCCCCCGCCCTCACCCCTGCTGGCCACCCCTCTGCAGCCTTGCCCTTGAAGGCATCTGCACCTCCCACAAACACCCACTTAGGTGCCCTCAACACCAGTGGCCAGCCTTCTATGGCAGTCCCTTCCAAGGCAGCTGTCACTGTCCTGCCAGCTGCTGACCTTGGTTTCACTAAGCTGCCTTCTGTGGATCAGCCTCACAAGGGAATCAAGTCTCCTGTGAACGCCCCTGACCCCACCACAAGCTCCCTGTCAAGGCTGCCCAGAAGAGTAAGAGAGGCTGCCAGGGTGGAGCCAACCAGCACCCAAGAGGCTGAGGCCACAGCTGGAAAGGCAGAGCCCTTTGCTGCCAAAAGGAGACAGCCCAGTTCTCCAAAGGCACAGCCCAGCAGCAACCACCCCTCAGTATCTGCAGCCACTGCTGGCACCTTGGTAGCTGACAGCCCTACTGATCTGAGCAAGAGCACATCTCCCATCAAGGGTGTGGTCTAGACTGGTACCTCAGAGCCAATAGGGCGTAGCATCTCCGAGCAGCCCCTTGCCGAAGTACCCTCACTGGGCTTCATGACCCCCTCAGATGAGGCCTCTGCCACGGGCACCACTGCTGTTTCCTCTGAAGGCTTTACCTTCTTTAACCAGACAGCCATCGTCGCCCCACACGCCCCCCAATACAGAATGGACGCTACGAAGGATGCGGTCTTCAAAGGCTTCCCAGCCTTCTCCCAGCCCCTGCCCTCTGGTTCCCTGCCGCCCCCTTCCTCCTCCTTGCTGTCTGAGACTGAGGTAGCAAGTGAGGCGCACAGCGTCCAGCCTAATGCTGTGCCCGCTGCGACAAGCATGCCCAGTCTGCCGCCCTTTGGTGAGGCCACAGCTGAGATAGCCGCCACACCAAGCTCCAAAAATTCTGGCAAGCCCCCAAGGCACCCCAGGATCAACGCTCTGATGGGGGGGCGAGGCAAGGGCCAGCCCCTCCTACCACCTGCCACCCCTATTAAGAGCCCAGCTCCCGTTCCTACTGGCTCTTCTGTGGATGCTGTCATGAGCGAGCCTACCACCCCAGGGCCTGTCCCAGCCAGCCCTGCTGCCCATGCAGAGGTTGACCCAACAGAGCAGCCCACCCCTGGCACACCCATGGGCAGCCCCATGATGTGGTCCCCCACCCCCCTTGTGGCTGATGCAGCCCCCTTGGGCACCTCCACTCAGGCCGAGGCAGCGCCCTTTGGCACCCCCTCAAACGCTTCCCAGACCCCTTCCCCCATTGTTTCTGAGCCCAGCCCCGTGAAGAGCCCTTTGAAGAGCTTCACCAAGGCCTTCGCCCTCCCAAAGAAGGCCCCTGGGAAGGCCTCCACCAAGGGCAAGGGCCTGGCTGGGTCACCCCCTGCCAAGGCAGCATCCAAGCTGTTGTCACCCATGAAGTTCATCTTTGGGTCCTCAACAGCAGCAGGCAAGGTAGATGCAGCTTCTGACCAGCTGCCATTGGCCTCCAGCCTTGCACTGGAGGCATCTGTGCCAATCGCTGTGCCTACTCACTCAGTGAACTCAGCAGCTGCTGCAGCAGCAGCATCAAGCAGTGCCCTGGCACCAACAGATGCACCTAGCCTTTTGGGGACCAGCCGCATCCCCATCAGAAAGCCAGATCTCACATCAGATGAGGACAGGAAGGCAGTGCTGACCAAGCTGGCTGGCTCTGGCTCCATGCGCTCTTCTTCCTCAGCACTGCCACGCTCACAGCATGGGGCAGGTGTGACTCAGCCAATGATTGCAGCTCCTGAGAAGGGCCCCAGCCGCAACCCCTTCGCAAAGTTTGGTCTGCAAAGCAGCCAGACAGCGCCTGAAGGCACTGCAGCCAAGACTTCCTCTCTGCTACACAGCAGGTCTATCCTGAAGCGCCTGGCTAGCAGGGGCAAGGAGAACACAGCTGCAGACAACAGCAGCCATTTGGAAGTGGCATCTGCATCTGCCCACCACCAGCCCTTGGCAACCAGCAACAGCCTGGGAGGTGCCGCAGACCCTCTACTGACCAGCAGGCCAGTCAGTGAGCAGTTGACAGACTCAGGCCATCAGGATGTGGTTGCACCTGGCCTCCAGGCTCAGCCTGTATCTGTCATGAGCAGCAACAGAAGCAGTCCAGTGCAGCCTCAGCTGTTTGCTAGCGACAGTGCTGTGCCAGTGGCTACAGTGAACAGCATCAGCCATGGCGATGCTGCATTCAAGGTGCGTCAGAACATATCTCATGGCAACAGTGGTATGGGATCCGCCCCCAATTCATCTCCCAAGATGGGCTCCGCCTTTAACCCAGTCTTGAGTCATGCTAGCCCACTAGCTGCTATTGACAGCATGCCTCACCAGGGGGTTGATGTCAGCTTCAGCTCAGCACCTAGGCTCAGCCCTCTGAATCCAGCCCCACCCAAGGCCGCTTCCCTGAACCCCCTGGGATTTGCCGCCACCCCCGCAACCGTCTTTGCAAGCACACAGCCAGCAGGTCCTGATGAAGCCATGCCATATGCTCCCCAGAAGCCACAGGCCATCAGCACTCCTGTGTTTGAGGGCACCAGGCTCTTCAAGCTGGGCAAGCTGGACAGAGGCAAGCCTAGGTTGGTCAAGAAGGCAGGGCAGGACCGCACAAAAGTGCCCCCAGCCCCTGTCCATCAATCCGTGCGTCAGATGTTTCCTCAGAGCCCCCATGTAGAAGGTGGCTTCAACAGCCTGCTCATGGGTGGAAGGCACCTTGCAGGAGCCTTCGAGGAGCCTGCAGCTGCTGCACCCGGTACGCTATTACAACTTGTCACTTGATTTTAGTCTGTTGTAGTTGCAGACAGCTAGGTCGTCCTTTGCAGCTTACAACACCATGCAGTCACTCTACAAAACCTGCTTTGTTTATTGCCCTTGACATTTGCACCTGCTTGTGTGCAACCTGAAGAGAGGAGAACAATTCTTTTTGTCGCAGACTATTGATTGCTTGCATGGCACATTTGCACAGAATGTACCGCATGAGTGCCTGCATGCAGTGAGGAGCTTCACACTGGTCCAGCTGCAGCACTATGCATTGAATTTGCATTGAGTTTGCTGAGCACCTGTCATCTCTAAGTGACTTGACATTGCTCAGCTGATGTTGCAGGTGACTTGTACTGAGCTGGGCTTGGCTAATACCCTTGGACGCACTGTAAGACTGTCAACAGCTTGAAGGGTCTTCTGCTGGTGTTCTCAAGCAACCAGCATGCGCAACTGGATATGGTCAGTGCGCTCCATTCAGCCGACAATTCAGTATTCAGTTTGACTTGATAGCTAATAGATGCAGTTTGCACTGAATACGCCATCAGTGTTGTAGCTGTCACGCATTGACCTTTCTCAGCATGATTCTTCTGGTGCATCCGTGAGTCAAGATCGTCAACAGGGCAAGCCTGCTTTGTGTGCGTTTTGTACTGTGCGAAAACATTACATTAATGTATTGTGAGTGATCATTAGTCTGTGCATGTAAGGGCTGGAGTATTTTCAAAGTTGCCAAACTCGGTATCAGAAATGGCGATGCTCGCTATTGAACGCGTTCAACACAGAGTTTAAATGCACCCTGTACCACACATGCAATGCCTACACCGTGGTCATGCTCCAGCTAGCAAGCCAAAGAGCAATTGCAATAGCTGCATCTTGCAGGCATGCAGAATTTGAAACCTCTTTTTTTACAATACTTCACTTATGCACATCATGTCACGCTGTTCCTCAGCGTCATTTCACTGCTGCATCTGTTAAAGGTGGAGCATGGCAGCTTTAGACTGCAGATGAAGTTTCTACCATTCTATCACCTGCATTAGTCATACGACCCCGACACCTGCCTAGAATGTCACAATCTTCCGACATAGTGCGCGACCGATCCTGCTGTGCCGGGTCAGCCTGCGCCTGAGTGCTGCAGTTCTCCTCTTCAGATGAGCGTCAACTTGCACAACTCTTAGCACCTCACCGCAGATAGCGAGTAGATCACTCGAACAGCTTACGGCTCTTCTCGTTCAGCCCGGTGCTTCTGTGTGACCGCTTGTTACTGAAATGTACTTTGATTCGCCATCTGCTGGCAACAAAGTATTCGTTGGTGGTCTGGCTGGTGTGACACATAGAGGTATGAGACATTGGCACCCGCGGCCCTTGTGAGGCAAGGTAGCGATTCTTGGTACCAGTCAGCAACAATGACGCTTGCTTTGCAGATCTATATGATGGGTTTTCTTGGTTTGGGCCAATAGCAAACGTGAAGATAGTCACTGATCATTACGCCGGTGGACCTAGAGGCTTTGGGTGAGTTTTCTAGGGCTGTTTTTCGTAAGCCAGCAAGCAATTTTGCTTGCTGCGATGAGCCCTTTCATATTGACCAACTGCTGACTTGCTGACACTTGCTGTGCATTGACTTGTGTTGCAGCTTTGTGACCTTCATGGATGCACTCTCAGCTCAACACGCCATACAAGCGGGGTGTGGATACAGTGCTTCAGGCATACGCCTGACAGTCCGCCCTGCGCATCCAAAGGCTCACAGACCAGCAGATGGCAACGTCGTGCAGCATTACTGGCCGCATTACAGACCTAAGACAACGATCAAGCAGCCTGCACAGCATGCACAGCCTGCACATCCACAGCAACGTGTGCAAAGCGCAAAACACACTCCCAGATGCCCAAGGTATGCGTTTCATGCTGTGCAGCCTGCCTACCTTGCTGCCATTTGCTTGTGCCAGGGCTTACACAACACAATAGTGCTGAACACGATGCATTGTCTGTCTGGTGATTGTAGCCCTCTTTGTGATGCTTTTCTGCAGTTCACTGTCATTGTAGCGTGTTATGTCCTGACAGTCATGCAATGTTGCAGTGTGACAAAGCCTCCAGTCAGCTTCACATCCAGTGCCAAAGCTACAGCTTCAGCCTTCTTAGACATCATACATCAGGCACCCAGACTGCTGGAAATGCTCCCTCAAGATTCCCTCAAAACCCTCTCAGCTACCAGCAGAAACCTCAGAGCAGCTGTACACGACATGACAACCATCCTCACCATCGAGCACGAAGCTGACATCGCCTGCTTGCTCAAAGGTGACTGGCCACATCTCGGCCTAGTCATCATGCGCAACCAAGAGTATGGCTACAGCAGCTACTCACAGCTGCTGACAGCCAAATGGCAACTTCTGGCGCGCATCGACCTGTCCACACGCTGCTTTGGCTCTGTGGATGTAGTCTTCCTCCTTCAGCCTCTACAGCACCCACAGCTTCTGGGACACGACAAGAATCGTTTCTACGCACAACCGCTCAGACACCTGCTCGGCAAGGACTGGTCAGGGCTGAGGCGGTTGGACCTCACGCAGGTCAAGTCAAGCAGCATGGGGTTGGCAGTCGTGGCACAGCTCAGCCAAGGGGACTGGCCTTTGTTGACCAGCTTAGACCTCAGTGACAACAAGCTAGGCGCAGACAGCATGTTAGAAGTCATCAAGGGGAAGTTCCCAGCACTGGAGTCTCTTGATGTCTCCAGCAACAAGCTAGATGTGGAAGCCATGCGGCAGCTGGTCAAAGGAGACTGGCCGACGCTCAAGTACCTGTGGCTGAGCATCAATCCCCTGCTCAACGCTGAGGGCATCAAGCAGCTGTCCCATGCCAAGTGGGGTCAGCTGCATGACATGTCTTTGTCATACACCTCTGTCTCTGCTGACATGATGGAAGAGCTCGTCAAGCTTCCCCTTCCCAGGCTGAAGACGCTGTCACTGAGTGGCTGTGGACTGGACGTTGCAGCTGTGTCAGTGCTTGCAAGAGCACACTGGCCGGCCCTGCGTTCCCTCAGGCTGACAGAAAACAGGCTGCCAGCTGAGGCTGTGTCACAACTGATTCGGGGGCGCTTCCCAGCCCTGAGATTACTAGATCTGTCCAACTGCAAGATGAATGCGGCGTCCATGCAATGCCTGATACAGGGAGACTGGCCTCTGCTTGAAGACATAGATCTGTCATACAACCAGCTGGACACAGAAGCTATCAAGCACCTGCTGAAGCCACGATGGACATCTATGACCAACTTGAGTCTGAACCACAACATGTTTGATGTCCATGCGGTAGAGGATCTGACACATGGAGATTGGCCTTTGCTTCGTTTCCTGTGCCTTGATTTCCAAGTCCTGAATGCAGTAAATGCAGGCATGCTTGGCATTTGCATGGACGAGCTCAAGGAGTTTGAAAATGAGAAGGCACGGACTAAGAGTTGCGTGGTTCAAATTTCGAGAGATCGCACCAGTCTGTGGCGTAAGTTGAAGCATGTTTTGGTCATCTGACATCTGCTGTTGGCTGTGTTTTGTGCTCATCAGTCAATGCTCTCAGTCTGTACAGCGATTTTAAAGTATGCCTATATCCATTTGATGATGCCATCTCAGGTGAAGTGTTGGAATGCCAAATGTAAGCAGCACAGCTGTTGCTGGCAAGACTGCAAAACATAGCATTGTAGATGGTTAAACAATTGCTTGCTCATGCTTTCACAGATGTCTCGTTGTTGGTATCATAGAACACAGGTGTGTTCGAGCAGCTCGGCAGGACATGACAGTGTGTAGAATACCTCACTTATACTGGAACACTCGATATGCTGTGTCACAGTGATTTGCCCTGGGTGATATAAGCCTGCATCGTTGTGCGCATTTGTGTTGTATCTCGAATGTTCAGATTAACACTACAAATTCAGGGGGGTAACTTCGCCAGTACTTTGCCGGCAATCCCAGTGCAGAAAAAGATTGCCAGGCAGTTGCCAACGACTTTGCCATCTACTTCAGTGTTGTGGCAACTGTGGCAAACCCCAGTTTGCCGGCAAAGTGTATAGTGCAAATTGGCAAAGAATACGCAATGCCAGAGGTTGCCGAACATTGCCGGCAACTGGGTTGCCGTACTTTGCCGACGGTCATTGCCGGCAAAAGCACTGGCAAAAGGGTTGCCGAATGATTGCCGGACTAATTGCCAGCTTTTGCCAAATTGAGCAGGGATGATTTGCATGATTTACAATCTGCAGTTGGGACACTGCTAGGCAGTACACTAGAGCCCTGCATCTTCATCAGATATTGACCTTCCAGGCAACCATACAAATGCATCAAACAGTGACAATCATAATGGCTGTAGTGTCACAACTGGCGCAAGATTCAGCCAAAGACAACGATACTGGCTCAGTCATTGCACAGCAGGCTAGCTAGTTGGTGTTGTGATTGTTGTCAACACTGCTGCTGGCGTCACTATCAGTTGCAGGCTGCTCACTGTTCTCTTCAGCTGTCACAGTGGCTGCAGCTTCTTTTGTCCCTGCCGTCTGCTATCTCAAGCCTCTCTCCTCTTTTGCCCAAATCAATGCCTGCAATGTGGGGCTGTTAGCTTCAGCAAGTCATCACTATGGCTTGACAACATAATTTGAAGCACAGATAAAGCTGCAGCGTTAAGAAGCTTACGAAGCATCAACAGGCTTACCCATCTTGTGTTTGTTTGCAAACCTCTTCCAAAGCGCAAGCAAGAGAGCAGCATCTATGATTCCAGCAGGGTTTTGCAAGGTGTGGCACCCCCTTGATCAGCTTCTTGCAACTCTGCACATGATGTGATCAAGTCAGCAGCAAGTACAAAGAGGTGTGATCTCAGCAGCAAGTACAAAGAGGTGTGATTTCAGCACATTCCCTTACACACATACACGTCTATACAAGTGCCCATAGAAAGGGTCATTACCTTCACAAATCTTTGTAGCCTCTTTTCTGCTCAAAGTTCAGGCGCATGGACCCACTGTGCTTGCTTGCCCCTATTCATTTGGGACTCAGTGAGCCATAGTCTGCAACAGAAGCGATATTTGTTTTGACTCAAGGCATTACAACTTAGGTGAAGCAGTGGAACACCAAATCTGCCAAGGTATTTGAAAGGCCCACCAGGCTGCGCCATAGCCTTGAGAGCCTGCTTGAGGAAGACGTAGTCAGCATGGGACAGGCTTGGTACAATTCTGGAATCTTTTCTGTAACATCTTTCATTGGTTTTTGGCTGTGCCAGTCAAGGTGTTGACTGTGTACCTGTAGCAGTCTCATGCTGTCAATTTACATGGCTGGGATGCTACAAAGTGAGATAGCAGCAAGACATAAGCAGCACATATTAGACACAGCTGGAATTGACGAGGTAGAAGCCAAACTGAAACTAATCCAAGCTGCTGTACAATATTGTGGAGTGCAGCTGTCGAGATTGTCAAGCCACCACCAGACTCAGGGAGTTCTGAAACGGTGGGTTACGGCTTTGGCTCCTTGATGCCGGCTGTCTTGGCTGTCAAGACAGCTTGGCTTTACAAAGCTTTCCTTAAGGATGCTGGTGTTGACATCGTGCTGAAGAATAGCTTGTCCGCAGCCTCACTATCTACTGTACATCCGGCAGAGGCAAGCTCAAGCTGACGGTCGCTACGACGACTAGCTGCAACAACTCCTTTGGCATTGCGGGATTGCACACTCTTTGGTAGCAGCTCGAACGTCTTTGACAAGTGGTTTACCAGCTCTCACGAGACCAAATCGCTGTACATGAACCGTCGATGTACGCTATGTGCTGATCAACAAAGCTTTGGTATGCGCCAGAGGTTGCGTCTCGCTTCTGAAGAAGCCAGGCTGCCACAACAACAGATGCTTCAAACACATCTGACAGATACTCACTGACGGTTGGTAACAATCTTTAGTACGGCCCTGTTTACTAAGGCCTCTGCACTTGAATGCAGTACGGCTTTGCACATGTTGATGCGGTTGCTGCATCATGTTGCGCATTTGGACTGCGCAGTCTGCGCTGGGTGATGTTCGAGTCCTCCACAGACTTTTCATCCTCAACGATAACGACGGCTTGATGTTGTGTAGAAGCGATGCATGTGTTGTGAAAGTCCGTGCAGCAGGTCATTGAACACCTGGCGCTCCAGGTGGCAGCTTCAGCAATGTAGGGTAAGGAGACACAAACTGTGCAGGTGAATAACAGTGATTGTGAACAAGTCTTATGCCAGCAAGTGCTAGCCAGTACTGCCTTGGCAGGCTGGCAGCTCAGACACTTGACTGCTGGTGCTGTAGAAACGCATGCAAGCTGCCACTGGCAGCCTTCATGCTCAACACAGGTAGCACTCTAGTCATTCTGTTGAATGTCTATGTTGTGAAGCGCTTCTGCAGAGACCAGCACAGGGATATGTTGAACCGCACAGCAGAGTTCCGATTGCTATATTGCAAGTTTCCAGGGCTGTGCAGCGCTTGCGACTGCTCAAGCACAACCCTGTGCACCCGCCTGAGTTATGGTGGGACGAGTCTTTGCAAGACACAGGCAGGTGTATACCCAACAAGCTCAGAGTCCATGGACAGCTGCTCTTGATGCTTGGAGACTAGGGGCAGCATGCAGGTCTCAGTTTGCAGGAGCTATGCCTGGATCCTGAACGGTCTGTGCGTGTGTTTGATCAAGAATTGCACTGGCTTGTACCAGGGTTGAAAGGTCCAAGTTTGCTCGTGACAGTGTAGTGCTCACCAAAAGCAATGGGAAGGTGGTTGGGAGGACTGCCATCCTTCTGAGGAGGCAAATGTTGCTGAGGTGGACTGGTATGCAGATGCAGTCCCAACTGCAGGCATCAGCAATGGCCTGTCAGGCTGCTTGGGCTGCCCAGCGTTCAAGAGAGACTTTAAGGATGACCGTACTGGCAATCTATGGCCAGTGGAGAGGCTGACCCCATGCAAGCTAGCTGCTGTCCCCCACTGCTCTCACCCAGACAATCTAGTTGTCCTGAGCCATTTTGCTCTTTTATGCATCAAGTTCCTGAAGTCATTTGAGCAACCACATTTGCATTTTGTGATTGGCTGTGCACGATAGTTGTTGAGTATGAAGTACTGTGACTGCTGTATGCTGCTTTAGGTTGTTATTGTGCATGACATGAGTGGTTGAAAGCTTCAAGCAAAGTATCAAAAGCCAGGCCTGTCCAACATTGATACGTTCAACTTATATTACAAATCAGTTGGTTGTGTAGTGACATGCTGTTGCAGTTTACTGATCAGGCAAGCACTTATGACTGGACGCTTGGCAAAGTCTGGCTACTGTACTCAGTTGCCGGCAAAATTATACTGGCAAACAGCGTTAGCCATGCTTAGACGTCACTTTGCCAGTTTTGGCTAAGTTCTGGCAAAGTCTTCTGGACACCGGCAAAGTACTGGCGAAGTTACCCCCCTGAATTTGTAGTGTAAGCTGCATGTGACTAACATGTCTGTCAAGTGTCGACGTTTGCCATGCCTGGTTTTCTCTACAGATCTATGCTAACACATTTCGCTCTAGCTAGCACTCTCAAAGTGCAGTTCATGCAGGTCGGACATCTCTGGCACAACCAACCTATTTGACCTATCCGCATCATGTGATTCAATCACATCAGCTGCTAAATACTACTTCGGTGAGTTGCAACGTGTATGCCAAAGTGTCTCACGGAATTTGCATGGTTCCAAACTCAAGAAGCTTGTTCTGTGGAGGATGTGGTGCATGCTTCATGTAATGGGACACCTCATGGGTTGCAGCACCCATTACCTGCAACAAAGTACACATTTGTACCAATGCACCACCAACTAAAGTTTCAACAACTAAATCAGCCATGTTTATCATGCAGCCGGGTGAAAGCCTTGACTTTGTCTGACCAATTTCAAGCTGATCCTGCTGTCCAAGCGCATAATACACAACATGCAAGGCACATAATCTGCAACATGACAGTCAAGCAGGCAGCCCTGAAAGTCACTTCTACAAACACCCTTACATGCACCTATGCGAACAGTTATCAGCTGGCAATCACCTGTGTGCCAGAAAGGTGAAAGGTGTGGCCTTCATACTGAGCACACCACACCTTAGCTTTGCATCATCGCTGCCTCTGATTTAACCTTTTTCTGCTTGGGGCGGCGTGGCTGCTGCTTGTGTTTGCTCTGTGGCTTCACAGGTGCAGGTTCTGGAAGAGTGGCTGCCAAATGATTCCTGATGGCTGCAAGAGGATTGGCCTGAAAGTCTGGATGTGCCAGGACTTGCTGCATTCGTGTTGTCTCCACCTGACTGCACCACACAAGGCAAGCACACTTGAACGAGCCCATCACAGCAAGCTGGTCAATAATTGCACAAATCAGTTGTGTGAAGGCTCCTGCATCTGCCAGTAGCAAAAGAGCAAGCACATGAAGAATCCCTAAAAAAGCCTTGTACATGCAGAGGCAGTAATGGCCTTAGTGATGCCACATGCATAGCTCATACATACAGCACTTCCGCATAGCAAATGACTGAAGAAGCCAGAGAAGGACATCAAGTGATTGGATATTATCCTTATGTGGTGCTTGCTGCAGCGAAGCAGCTTGACCGATGCATTTGGAAAGCATCACAAAGGAGGAGATGACTCACGTGACAGCACGCCTGGCCTTTGAGCCATTGATCTGTTCTGTTCGGCCCTTCTGCTTGTTCGGCTGTCCATCAGCTCCCTGATCTGCCTCAGGTGCCTGCTGCTGTTGCTTCTGGTCAACCTCAGCTAGAAGATCAGCAAGGCTGCTCAAGTCTGGCAGCGGCTTTGGCTGCTTATGCTTTGACTTGTGAGCCTTCTTGCGAATGCCGGCAGTGGCAGATAGAGCTTGACGCTTGCTGTCTGCAACTCTTTCCAAAAAGTGCAACTTTTTAGTCAGCCTCTTCTTGACATGACTAGGTGGCGCTGGACCATCTCCATCTTGGTCTGTAGCTGCAGCTGTGGTGTCCTGTGTCAGCATGGTACTTGATGAGACAAGCTGTAATGCACATATTACTCAGCTTTAGCTGTACAAGAAGAAATAAGGAGCTCACCACAGCAGGCTTGACAGGCTTGCGGTTCTTTGAGCCTCCAAGTTTCTTTTTCACCTGCAAGATACGACCTTCACATCAAGCATGCACATGTGGTAACTGACTGAGGCAGCTTGAGGTGTGCAGCTGTTAAGGCTCACCATAAAGCAAAAAGTTGCCAACAAGCCCTGTCGCGCTTATGGACGATCTGCGACTTGTAACGACAGGAATATCTTGTATCAAACAAAGCCTCGTGGACCGCACAGCAGAGAGACCGTCTCTGAGAGAGAGAGGCACCAGAAATCGCAGACCTGTCCAAAGGGTTTCGGTAGGTTTTCGCAAACTTAGGAAAGTTTGAAGTTCCGTTGAGGGGGTATCAGCTCTGCGTTTGAAGCTCGATCAGCGCACAATACTTCGCATCACATGGAAAACATGTTTCGTTTGTCCAACGGGCAGGCTACTGCTAAGCGACTGAAGACGGACTCGGAGGACTACAAAGCTTGCGCAAACGAGTGCATAACGTTGCATCTGTTTGATCCGTCGACCTCCTCCTCCTGGCCGCCAAGCGGTGTGACTGGCAGCTTCAAACCCGAGTTCACTCACCAAATCTTTGGAGATGACGAAGAGATTGTCGGCTATAAAGGCTTGGCTGTCGATATTTACTTTAGTCAGGCAGACTTTCAGGCCTGCGTAGAGATCGCATTCGAGGACAAGGCTTATGGAGCCACAGACATACTCAGCACTCTTCAAGAGCATTTCCCTGGCGGTCTGACAACGGACAAGCAGCAGTTTTTGACTGTTCCCACACAGCAAGCAGGGGTTCCACTTCAAAAGTTGGGGAGCCCTCTGTCCACCCCAGGAGTCAGAAAGGGCCTGTCAATCACTCAGGCTAACTTGGCTGAGGGCAGTCAAGAATTGAAGGTCACTTCCCCAATTGACGCATGCATACTGAAGTTGCAAGGGATTTGGTCAGCTTTCAGTTGATAAAGCTACAAATTCTTGCAGGCCCTGCATGAGCGGCTGCAACCAATTCTACTGTTCTTCATTGATGGAGCAAGCTTTATTGATGCTGCTGACTCAAAGTGGGAGCTGCTCCTGGCCACCGAGCATCAAGCAGGCCAAGATGTTGTGGTGAGCTCTTGATACTAATCATCTGCCTCTGTGCAGGTATTTGCATGCACGAATATGTCCTGACAGGCTCAAGAACTAGTCCTGAAACAGTACAATCGTGCTTGACTGCTTACATTCAGTAACATGGTTGCTTAGGCTGCTGCTTCAGCTGTGCAGCTTGCATGGCCTGTGCAGAAACTCGAAGCTATCATTGGGGACATACAATTCACAACTGTCTTTCTTTGTAGGTTGGCTTCTGTACTTTATATACCTTCTATGCCTATCCAGACACAAGACGCTTCCGTTTGAGTCAGATACTAGTCTTGCCGCCTTTTCAGCATAAGGGCATTGGCGCATGCCTGTTGCGAGCTGCCTATGTCATGGCAGACAAGTGCAACGCTGTAGATGTAACAGTAAGTTTGACAATCTTTTCCCTGTTCTAGCATATCCTGACTGCGCATGGACACCTCATGTACTGGCAGCATTGTCAGCATTAGCACTCTGTGATGAGACCAACTATGCACATTTTCCAATACAACTGCGTAACAGAATAGTTCACCAGTACTTTGCGTCCTGACCATGACGTTCACAACAGGCCAACCCCTCTTGCCAATCACCCCTCTTGCAGTTCAGCAGTATTAGAAACGTTTTGATGACCAAGTTTTGTGTGCTTGCAGTTTGAGGATCCCACTGACACACTGCAGAGCTTACGTGACTTGATAGACTTGCAGCGAGCCATGGATTGTGCCTGGCTGCAATCTGCAGCTGAGCAGGTTTGCTGTCACCTGCAACATTGCCTTACTTGTATTCTTGTCACCGTGTGATGTCGCTTGCATTGTATTACCTTCACACCTTCCCATTGATCACATTTAGGCATCCCTTCTGCTGTTCTTGCGGCTGCTGTTGTAGGTGCAGCATTAGTCTTTCATA
>JAABUP010000343.1_pt1 | contig 105231 bp, 130 predicted proteins | sample 5559201 | NCBI WGS metagenome assembly JAABUP01 (sample SAMN10711887, study PRJNA513373) | rock metagenome | isolation source: Antarctica rocks | place: Antarctica
CTAAACCCTAAACCCTAAACCCTAAACCCTAAACCCTAAACCCTAAACCCTAAACCCTAAACCCTAAACCCTAAACCCTAAACCCTAAACCCTGCTGCTATACATGAGGCACCGTATGCAACAACAATGCTATTGCCATGTCACACAGCTGTGCAGGCTTGCTCACGTATTCAATCACACAATGTTGGCAGTAGCTCCACAGCCTGTCTGTGGTCATACCGCTTGCGTTGCGAACTCTATGCGTTTCACTACGTCTTCTACCAAATCCTACAAGTCATAGGCTCTAACACATTGTGTCACAACTCATGCCACATTGCAGCGCAGATGAACTTTGTCTGTATGGCTCACAATCTGCAAGCTGAAGTAGTTCGGCAGTTTTATCCTACAGGTGGGTACCCAAACAAATGTACTGAGCGTATGCGTGTACTGTATCAAGAGAATGGCTGTACTGCAGTAAAGGTTCACACCCATTAGGCATTTCAAGAAGTTTCAGCCAAGGGCTGAGTATTTGTAATGTTTGGAGAACAAGGACGTATAACTCCTGTCAGGTTTGCAAACAATGAAGTCCTCAAGGTCTGAGTAACTCCCACCATCCCCTTCCAAATCTTGGCAGTTGTTTGTGCAACTTTGACGAGCTTCTGCCATGGCTGCTTGTATGAAGGGGTTTGCTGACTTCTTGGCAATTTTTTGCCTTGCCAACCCTGTGTGCAATGTCAATGTCAAAATAGTAAAAGCTGATGTTTGCACGCAACTGCAGAAGGAAGGCGTGTGCCTGCTGCTGCTGATACTGTCTTGCTGCAAATCTTTCTTCAGTCAAAGCCAAACGACTGCATTATTCACTTGTTTATGGACATAAGCTTGCATATGACTGGTTGAGTGATAAATCCCAAAACTTATTTTTGAAAATCTCATGCAAGCCATGCATCCAAAAAACGCTCACCTGCTGCCTTAGGGGTTGACTCACAGCGTGAAGCCTTCAATGACTCAAAGGTAACAGGTACCTCTGACTCTGACTCAGACCATGAGTCATCTGTACATGCATCTGATCCTGCCTCAGAGGCTGAGTCCTGCCGGTCTGAGCTGTCTTGACCCACAATGCAGCAGTGCTGCTGAATAGCTGACCCCAAGGCATCATGCAAAGCAGCCTGTACAAACAAACAGCCTGTGACAGCTAGCAAGCAACAGCTGAGCAAGGAAAAGAAACAAGGGAAAGTCAAGCTTTTCAGCAATCGTAACAAGAGCTTTTTAAGGCAGCAGCCCAGAGAAGCAGCTGGGCACACTGTGTCAAGATTCAAAACAGCTCATCCCTATGCCTGACACAGCAGCGCATACCAGATTCAACCCAGAGGCCTCATGTAGGCATGTATGTCTGGGATAGTTGGCTGAGCAGAACAGGTTCTGTGATGTGCAGCTCAGACCATGAGACTGAATGCCCTACAAGATCCTTTGCAATCATTGGTTCATCCTGACAAGTGTTGTGCCGCCAAGCTGCGGTTGCAGCAAGCTACCACACATGTGGTGTCAAGCTCAGGGCATATTGCATTGGGACCTTCTGGTGCAGGCACAAGGTAAGACATCTGACAAGAAAGCTTGCCTGTTGGATAGGCATGTCTAGCATGTCATCTTTAGGCATCAGCTGAGTTAGGAGAGCCGCATTCTGGTCCTTGAAAGACGCTGTCGCGCTTCTCAAGGCTTCAACACTGGCAATGTTGCTGTCTGTAAGTACACAGCAGCTCTAAACCATGCGCTAAATCGCTGTCGTCGAGCATCTCCTGTTGATAGGTTCGTGTTTTGCATCGATCAGCAGCCCTGCTCAGGGATGCTAGTTCACATATCTAACAGCAACAGGCAACGGCAGCAATCCAACTGCGTGAGTTTCTGCACATCTTTGCCACTAGCTGCATGAGGTTTGCTTGCTGTGGTGTGCTGTTGTCCTAAATTATCAACACAGACACCAGTGCGCCTCCACACACACACACACACACACATACATGCACACACACACACACACACACTGATCCATGTGCATACCTGGCCATTCTTCAAAGTGTTGCAGCATACAGGAGGTGACAGCTACCAGGTCCATGCCATATGCGTCCAGCATGCACAGCCCTGCCAGTGTTGCTTCATCAGGCAATCTGCTGCTTGTGCCTGCTTCTGACACTTCAGGCGGCTGCTCAACACAACAATCAGCTACAGCTAGGTCTGCTGCTTCAACGACCTGAGCTGTATCTGTTGCCCCAAGTGGAGTTGCACTGTTCTGATGTTGCATACACGCAAACTCAGCAGCATCATGATCGCTGTCATTGTCATCATCAGCTGTCAGGTCAATGACTTCACACCCTGAGTCATCCTCAGAAGCTGGCATGGAAGCTACTGGCTGAGGGTGCGCTGACTCTGCTGTGCTGAGCCATTGCACGAGTGAGGACTGAGCAGCTGAGCATATTCTGAGGACGTGAGTAGCCAGTTGAACAAGTCCAGATAGGACATCATTGCCCCCCAAGGGATTTGCATCTGCATTCAGAATGACTTCTTGCCAGTGTGAGCAAACCACAAGTCATGTGACTCATGATGTTGTGGTGTTGGTCCAATACTGCTGCTACACATGCTGGCAAGAAGAAGACAAGCAAGTAACACAGACTCAAAGTCAAAGATGCAAACTTCCACTCTTGAGTTGTTCTGTCTGCAGCATACCCAATGCAGACATCAGAACAACTTCAAAGAACAACCTCGAGGCCTACATGAGTTTGTTTGGCAGGCACAATTTTGTTTAGACAGCGAGATATTGTGCACAAGACAGGCTGCTCTGGAGAGACAAGATTTGTCCTGCACGCACCTAGCTCATCATGAGCTGGAAAGCGTTTTTTACTATGTAACTATTGTCATGATTATTAATAATAATTTGTTATTACTATTGTCATATTTATTGTTATTATTATATTGTGCACGTTGCCTGTGAGGTAGATGATGCAACACACCTGTATCCTCTGATCCTCGCAGGACAGCAAGCATCAGCTCAAGAGTTGCTGCAGCCAATGCCTGCCCCACTTCAGCCTCCACCAAGGGCCCTTGAACAGCACACTGCCCTTCAGCCCTGCTGCCCTGTTCCTCGCCTTCTTCTTCAGCATCTGAGATATGACATAGCTGTGCCAATGATTGCTCTGTCACCATACCCCTGACCAGCTGTTGGCTTGGGGAAAAACTAGGCAGCTTCTGATGTTGCGTCTGTGCATCTGATGCACTGGCCTCAGGGCTGTTGCTGGTTGCCTCAGCAGCTGCCGGTGGGGATGAAGAAGAAGGCAGGGGGTGCTGAGCTGGAGGCTGATCTGGCAGCATGGCTTGCAGCCGAGCATTGCAATGGCTGATCAGGTGCACTACTGCTGTCCTCCTTTGCCTGCCAGCCACAAAAGGTTACTCACGGAGGCACTAGAGGCGTTTTTTGTTCATCGACACATCTCTGTACTGGAACTGCCAGGCTTGAAAGGACCCAACATGGCTTAGAAGCAAGTTGCTCACAATAGCATACTGGGGCGTTTGTGTCGAAAGGCCACAGCTTTATCATAGATGTGTCAAGCTTGAGAGGACACCGTTCAGGGTTGGGGTTGAAGTTTAGGGTGAAAGCCATACCTAGTGGAGATCTTGTACATCCAGGCATGAGCCCAAGCCTCACTGACACACTGTGCCCAGTCAGGCCATGTCACCCCTCCAGGACCCACCCCACAACCCTGCACCACTGCCTAGTCAGCACTGTACAAACCTGAGCCTAGAGAAAGACACATATGTACTGAATAAGTGAATAGACGAATGAATGAATGAGCGGGCGAGTAAGCGAGCGAGCAACCGAGTTCACCACTGGCACAAACCTGACATACAAAACTGAAAGGGCAACACTGCGTATGAGCTGAACAGTACAAAGTGCCCTAACTGGTAGCAATCTTGAAGCAGCAGGCAGGTGTGTGAATACCTACCTGGACAGCAGCCCATAGAGTGGCAGCGCCCATCGCTGCTGAGTCTGAGTCAGGTAGAGGGTCCAGCACCATCTGCAAAGCCATGCCAAGATGTGACACCTCCTAAATAGAGACTAAATAAAGAAATCCTATTTTACTTCTATATTTTCATTTGTGGTAATGGATGCTCAAGGTGCACTGATCCATATGCATATGCTTGCAAGACAAATCTGGTCCTATGGAAATACAGAAATGTCAATACATGTGGTGAACCCCTTTTTCACAGCATAAATCTCAGACTGTGCCTGATGCTCTGCTCCAGGCATGGCCACTTGATGGAGGTTTGTATGCAGTCATGGTATATATTCCATGCAAACATTACTGCAACATAGGCCATCGTCACCTAGGACAGATCAGAGATAATATGTAACAGCCATGCTGCAATGTCTGTGCTTTCACTTGTACAATACACTGTAAATACATCAGGCTAAGCAAAATGGCCATAGCAAAAGTAGGATTTATTGCATGATTCATTAGGTGAAGCACACCGACAGCATTGTTGGAAATACCACAATCAAAAACCATGTAACCTAACTGAACACATGAAGATGCTACATGCAGTGTGTGGCAGGCTGGGGGCATCACCTTGAGCAGACTCTTGACAGTTGGCAGCTTCAGAGGTGGCAGAGGTATCTTGGCCACAAAGGCCTGTAGGGCATCTGACAACACCTTGTGTGGTGGCGTGCATGCCTTCCCTGCATTGGCCACTTGTCAGCCTCAAAAAAAGATAATTCTGTGGGTTTGAAAACAGTAATAGGAATTTCCTGATATGGCAACCAAAGAACATCTGCTGCAGAAGTAAGTCGTGATACAGGTGAGCACCTCTGTAGTCATGTTCTTGCGGAGATCCTCTATCAGAAGCAAGTTGCACAAGAGTGAAAAAGCTCTGATAAAGCCAGCCGTGAAAACACAAGACTCCCTTGTGGGTTTTGGAGACATTGACAGAAGCTACCTGATGTGGCAATCAAAATACAGCTGCTGCAGATGTAGGTTGTGGTACAGGTGAGCAGCAAATACGTATGGAGGACATGTACTTATGCATTTGGAGCTGCACGAACCGGAAGAAGAGTAAATCCAAAGTACAAACATGAGGAGTTTCTGATGACCTGTGCATGAACCACAGGTGGTCTGTAGGATACACAGTTTGACAAGTGTATGATGTCATGCATTACCAAACATGAGCAGTATAAGTTATATGGAGAATGTCCTCGATCATGGACAGCCAGCACACGTCGTCTCTGATCAGTCAACTGGAACAACAAGACAGCATATCAGTACTCGAACGACACTCATCCAGTATCTTGTGCAGAGCTTGCCCCAATGCAAGGGTTGTTCTCATGTTGCCTCAGTACAGCTTACTTGCACAGAGCAAATGTTACAAAATATAACAATAAACAAATATACAAAACTGGTAAAAACAATATAAAGTAAATTGAATTAAAATAAAACATAATAAAGTAAATTGAACAAGAGTATAACAGAGTAGAACAAAATAAATGAAATAACATAAAATAGAGTGTCTCACCTGGTATGAGGGTGCAGTGCTCATGGTGACCTGCTGCAGTCACCAATCCCAACAGCCTCAAATATAACACTAATAAACTTTAGAATAATCAAAATAGTTTAAAATCGATGAAAATATAATGAATAAAATTGAGTCACCTGGTGTGAGGGTGCAGTGCTCATGGTGCCCTGCTGCAGTCACCAAGCCCAGCAGGCTCAGGTAGGCTTCAACCAGCAGAGGTGATGGAGCAAAATCCTGAGCAAAGCAGCCCACCAAGTGACCCAGCAGCACCATGCAAGCTGACCCCATCACATATGTGCTGGCACCTACAGCAGCACACACATCTCTCACCCGAGTCATCAGCATCATTGAGAAGAGATGTCCCCATGTCTGGTTTCACAATTGTTATGTACATGCATAGACGTCAATGTGTAGTTGCAAGTGTGCAGTTGGCAAGGGACCTGAGTCATGTAGTGACCAGATATCACTATCAAGATTCACCTGAGAGGAGGCAGAGAGGGACATATCATCGCTTGCCCTTAAAACGCACACAGCACAGAGCACAGAGCTGTATTAAGGGTTGACTATGATGTTTACTACGTTTTCTTTTAATTTAGAACATAACGTTTAGATTAGAGCATAACGCACAGAGCTGCATGCCTGCTAGACAGCATGTGCAGTGATGCACAAAGCTGCTGCTGTTCTGCTGAGCCAGTGTCTACCTGCATTTGCAGCAGTAGTGCCAGCATACCCCATACTCGGGTCGATGAGCTGGCATGCCGTCATGACATGTGCCTTCAGCTGCTGCTGATCACACAGACCCTGCAAGATGATCAACACTGCATGCGTGTGATCTGAAGCAATCTGACAGCTGCCTCCTTCCTGCCTGACCATTACGTCATGCCTTGTCAGCTTAGCTGTGGCAGGCTGCTGCTGCTCAGGCTGTGTCTGAAGAGGAGGTGGTGTGTCTGAAACTTGCAGATGCTTGAGGCAAGCTGTGAGCAGCGTGACAGCTTCCAGCAATGCTGTCTGGTGCTGCCGCTTATGAGCAATCTCATCTGCAGTCAGGATGCGCCGTCTGCCTGAGGCAGAAGAGGATGAACGGAGAGCAGGCGGCGCGTTGACTCTGGATGGTACAGAGGGTGTGCTGGTAAGAGGGCCAGCTGGCGAATGTGTAAGGGCCTCGGCAGGGCTTGCATCATCAACATACTGATCTGGATCATCCTAAACAGAACCGGCTGTATTGTGAGTTCCTCAAAGCAGACAAAGACTAATGTGTTTGTGAAGTGCGCTCTCACCAGGTTTTGAGACATATGACATGGCCCTTTACAAACTGTAAAGACTGGCATAGACAGGCCTCTCAATGTATGGGTCTAACATCATTTTAAGCAAATCAACAAACCCCTGCCCTGCTTGCTTGTTGAAATCATGCACAGTGTGGAGTGGCAGCACATGCAGCAATGGCGGCAGCATGCAGCATAGTGCAGGGCACTGTGCAGAAGAGCAGAGTGATATGCATGCATGACTATGAGTCAAGATGCATGCACACACTCTCACACAATGTCATGAGGTGTCACCTGAAGGACTTCAGCCAGCATTTCCTCTTTGGCTGCAATGAAATCATGCCACCATGCATCGCCAGCAGACCCAAACTCTACAAGCAATTTGCTGGGCTCCACCCCCTCGGACCCCTCCTGTGACCCCCCTTCCAGCCCCTCATCCACCCCACTGTCTGACCCCACCCCAGGACTGGCACTGTCTAGTGTCTGCCTGTGCAAGCTTCTCCCAGCAAGTCTAGGCTGCTGCATGTCATCCTCTTCTTCCTGCTGACTCAGCCTTGAGCTGCTGCTGCTGCCCCTTCTAACATGACTAATCTGGGTCTGCTTTGACATAACCCTGTGAGTGGCAGCCTGACTTGCTCCAAGAGTGCTGAGACTTGTTGCTGCAGTCTGAGTTGCACACCGTATTTGCATAGGCACAATTCTTCGTGATAAAGGTGGGGCTGTTGCAACAGGCTGTTCATGATCTGCCAGCAGCTGACTCTCAGAAGGGTGAGTCAAGTGCACTGACTCAGGCTCAATGCCTGAGTCGGGCTTTGGACCAGTCCCAAGTCTGCTGGGCCCAGACCTTTTCCTCTTCGCTGACGGGGCAGAGCCTTGGCCTGGAGACTTGAAGGCAGGCCGTTTGGCACGCAATGCCCTAGGGCTGCCAGCTGCATCTGACGCTCCAGTCTTTAGAGCAGGGGAAGATGAAGAGGAGTGCAAGGTCAGCAATGCAGACTTGAGCGCTTGTGCTGACGCACACTGGAATGTTAAACTGCTGCTGAGCACACCCTCCTGCACACACGCACAATCGTTGCAAATCACATCTTACAACAAGGGGCAATGCTACATTTTAATAGCCAGCCTTGCTGATGCAGGCCCATGCACATTGATGAAGCCTGAGACCATGTAGAACACATGACACTTGTGAACCATCACACACAGTTTAACTTTGCTGTCGAACCCTGTGTGATGAGTGACAAGTGTCGAATGTCCTACATGGTCTCAGACTGCATCAACGCTGCTTGTGACGCAGCTTAACATGTGGCATAGCAGGTAACGTGGACACTGTTGATCACTGACCTGTCTGATGAGCTTATACACTGTGACAGCCTGGCTGGCAAGTCCAAGCTGCTCTTCTTCTTCAAGACTGCCCCGTTCAATAACATGACCCACCAGGGTCAACAGGTAGGCTGCCAGATGTGCGTCCAGAGCTGGGGTGGAGTCTGAAGCCCGGCTGGTGACATGCCTTGAGCGCCTGCCAGCAAAGCATTCAGTGATACTCAAATGAACAGGCTGGGCTACAGCCTCCAAAAGCCAGCATACAGCCCACTCACAGCCAGTGTACAGCCCATATTGTTATTATTATTAATGCTAATAATATTGATATTGGTATTAGTATCGGCATTGGCATCGGCATCGGCATTGGTATTGGTGTTGCTATTGGTATTGGTATTGGTATTTAGTATCAGTATCAGTATCAGTACTAGTATTAGTGTCAGTATTGATAACAATATTATCATCATTCGTGTACCTGCGCTGGGGCTTGCCGCCAGCTTTCTCCGTCAGCAGCTGCACTGCAAATGTGAGCAGGCCATGTGCACCACTCAAGCTTAAGAACACAGGATCTCTAAATGTCTTGGTCTTCCCTGCAAGAAGATGGCCCTGTGAGTGTATAAGATTGGACAATTATGAGACACATGACCACCTTGTGTAGGTACAAGCTGTGAGTTGCAAATGCAAGGTGCCTGCTGTACAACAGGGAGATTACAGTATAGCAGCAGCAGCAGCAGCAGCAGCAGCAGCAGCAGCAGCAGGAGCAGCAGCAGCAAAGCATTGGAAAAAACACTTGCTGGGTCAAGACACGACAAGCCATGACTCTAGCTTGCATGCTGGTCAAGGACAATATGCACACCATCCCTCAGCACAAACACTGGGCTGCTCACTGATCCCCAGCAACGCGCACATGCTTACCTGCTTTGTCAACTGCCTGCAGTGCAGAGTGCAGCGCCAGCAGGTGCAGCACTGCAGCCATTGTCTGGAGAGAGAGCCTGCTCTCAAGAGGGCTGGATGTACTCTCTTTGCCTGCTGCTGTGCAGCCCTCAGACGTCAGGCAGTTGCCTAGTATTGGGGCCAAGGTCTGCACCAACACACAGATCAGTGTTGTCAGTGAAACTGTAGATGATCTGGGGATGCAGTCACTGCCCAAGTATAGCCAAGCAGTAGGCATTTGGTGAGGTAACGTGAAAGTTTACACGCCAGCAGTATTGCTGCAACCCTCATGCACATGCTTGCAACCACATCATACTGCAGGCTCTACAACACAGCGATAGATGTATTTGCACATGATTTGCACAGCCAAAGTTTGGTCACAATTGAGATCACACAATCGACAGAGAAAGGTGCTAGGCAAGTGGAAGATGCATACCTCTGGGTGAGTCATCAGGCTGTTCAGAAAGACCTCTAGCAGGTTCATGACAACCCCTCCTAGTCTAGCCACCCGCTGCCTTACATCTTCTTCTTGATCCTCAGGACCCCCTGTACCTGCTTGACCCCCCTGCAACCTGCTCCCGCCCCCCGTTAACCCCAGCACAGTCAGCAAGCTAGGCCTGGGGTTCTCTTGATGCTGCTGCTGCTGCTGCTGCTGCTGATGCTGCTGCCGCCACAGGGCACTGCTGCTAGCTTGTGCCACATTAGCTGGCTCAGACGAAAAACGTTGAGGCTGTTGTGCTGTCTGAGCTGGACGCACCTCAGCAGCTGCCTCTAAAGCAGGTTGACCAGCAGCTAGCCCAGAAGCTGCTTCATCAGCGGCTGTCTCGGAAGCTGCGTGACCAGCAGGTATCCCAGAAGCTGCTTGACCGACAGGTGCAGGTGCGCTGGAAGCTGCCCTGTCACATGCTTTGTTTGATGTGCTTAGTATCTGTGCAGACTGAGGCTGTTGTGTTGGCGCCTGCACAGTTTGTGTTCCAGCAGGCCCGCTTTGCTGCTGATGATGTTGGAGGCCAAGCATTGTGAGCAGTGCTGCCGGATGCATCAGATGCTGTAGCAACAGCCCTGCCTTTGCAACGATGGTGTCACAAGCAGTGGTATCAACCTGCCTGTGAGCCTCCTGGTTACTTGCCCCAAGCACTGCATCTGCAAGAGGCCCCTGCTCTGTTGCAGCTAAGTTACCATTTCTTGCATTAAGCTTGTTTGAAAGTGCTGCTGTGCTGAGCTGAGTGTCAGAGACAGAGTGGGCAGAAGCTGCTGCGTCTGTGTTGGACAGCACAGAGCCTGGAGAGCTGGCAGTTGTGCTGGTTGTGACAGCACAGGATGCAGACTGGCTGCATGGACAGGCTGATGCAGCAACACCTGCAGCCACAAAACAAGAAGTGAGTGGCTATCTTTCACCCAAAGCAATACAAAATTGGTTGAATACGTTTCAGTTGTCGTATATTTTGTAACTGGTCTATCTTTGGCATACAACGCAGTCTGATGGCCAGTGTCAAAGCATCAGCAGCTTGTGTGCCGTGTTGATCCCTTGTGGAACTACAGAGCACGTGCTTGAGATTGCACATCAATGACAGATTACAGCCTTCTCAAACGTCACAAACTGGCTGTAAGGCCAGCTTTATATATGTGTTATGTCCAGGCTGCTGCCTGATTGTCAATTGTACACACAGCAAGCCAGCCCCTACAAATACACAATGGCCCTGTGTGTGATGTGATGGCAGAGGAGCATCACATAGTGTCACAGCATATGTGTGAAAGGCATGACATAACTTCAATGACACAACTGCTTTGCAGGTCTTACCCTTGAGGGACCTGACAGTGCTTGTCCAGTGGGGCAGTGCCAAACAGAGAGCCAGCAGGGCCGGCAGCTGCAGTCCTACCCTCACCCTTGCCTCATGGTGAGAATCTGGTCCTGGGTTTGGACCCAGATCTGGTAACACTTGGCAGCCATTGTGAGAATCTGGTCTTGGGCGGGGATCTAGATTTGGTGACACAAGCTCACCAGGATGCAACGGCAGGACAGGGTTAGACAAGACAAATTGTTCCAGCTGCCGATGGCAGTGCTGAGTCAAGGATGTGACTACCTGGGTCTCTCTTGCACCTGCAGCATAACATGCTTTCCTCAATCTTTTGACATGAAAACCATTCAAGTGTCAGTTTCAAAAACAAGCATTTTGGTTTAGTAACGCATAAGTGGGCTTTGCAGCTCAATACTCTTGATGGGCAGCAGGTTGTACTCCAGTTTTTATTCCATGACACAGTTGACGTGACAGTGCACGCAGTGACAGCAGGTTGCATCCTTTTTGGCACAGCAAAGCTGCTGTGCTTGTCAACCACATGGCCAGGGTTTGTGCATGTGGATGTGCACTGATGTCAGTAGTGCCTCAAAGGAGTCATGGAAATGTGGGCCTGCCTGTCTCAAGGGGCTCAGCAATGCACTGGAGGAAGGCCTTGTAAACAGCTGCCTGCTGCTCAGTCCTCAGCAGAGGCACTATGCGCAGGAGCACGTCCAGGGAGAGTGCATCTTGCAGCAGAAGGTTGCAGTGCTGACAAAACATAGCAGTGACAAGGGAGTCACTGCGCTGCAGCTGATCTTGCAGCAAGCCTGCCACGTCCTGTAGGCACATCACATGCATGTGTCAACTGAGCCTGACTACCAGTCACGCACTGCCTGTCATCCTCAACAAGGCAGATCTTGTCACCATCTGCAGCTGCTGAGCTCTGAACAACAGCCCTGCCCTCCACCTGGGGCACAACTACATCTGCTGATGACGGCATGCTGCTGTAGGGCTGAACAACACCAGGGCTGACCCCAGTCTGCAGTCCTCATCCCCAGAGGGGTCAACATTGTGTAAATGCATGACCATCCTTGCTGTGTTGACCATGCATGCATGAAACACATTGGTGTACGCATCACTGCATATGCTGAATATGCCTAGTGTATGCAGTCTGAACTGCTATATATGCCTAATGAGCACCACAAAGATGTGTGTGCACCTGCAGGACTCCCTGACCAGCTGTTGCCAGCTGGCACGCTCTCTTCGTCATGCATAGGCAGCACTGCAAGTACAGACCAGTCGACTCCATTTGCTGCTGCTGCTGCTGACTGGCATCTGCTGGTACTCTGCACGCAATCACTATGCATAATACATGACTTTTGTGTGCGTCATAATGTGGGCAACAGTATCAATCAGGTTGCTGCGACAATGCCACTGAGTTGCTGCATGATCACTAAAATGCTCAAGAGATATATGAAAGCTTGTGTGGTGACACATGGAGAGGTGGCACACCTATGTGGGTCCTGCTGAGCATCTGCTGCTGTGCTAGCAGTGTTGGGCACTGTGCTGAATGTTTGCAACATGGACAACAGACCATGAAGGCACTTTGCCAGCGCGACCGGGATATCCTGCGCCTGCAAAAAGACTATATGTCAGTGGTCTGCACCAGGAAGAGTCCTGCTCAAACATGTGGTGTGCCACATCAGTGCGCCTTGAGAAACTCAGAAACGGTGATGTTCTTCTAGGGTCAGGACCAGGCGATGCAGCTGTAAACCACGGGTGGCACATTGGCCTTTACCTGCATGTCTGCCACATGTTGCTGGACCTGCAGCAGCTGGGACCCCGCATGTTGGGCGTACGCAGCTGGAACTGACATCAGCTTGTTGCAATTTCACGACATGATAGATTAGGCTACGTTGCGGTGACCGCAACAGAACGAGCGGCTCCATGCTGCGATCATAACGGGTGCTCCTCAAGGTACAAAAGAGTGTGTGCGTCAGGAGTACAGATCTGAATTCTCGCACTGCAGCAAGATGCCAGCTTGCCTCCGTTTCAGCCTCCCATCCATTCACAACATTTTGTCACAAGGCTTGGTGGGTGCAGATCAGAAGAAGAAGGGCAGTGTGAAGGGCATGCTGTGCATGCTGTACGGTGATCAATCACCTATGCCTATCTCGATAGGTGACAGGCACTGACACATGGTGGCACAGTTTAAAATAAACTCTGAAGCGCGATCGCGAGGGATCGTGTGTGAGCAGGGGCTCGGGGACCACGCCTGCGTATGCAATGCATTGTGAGTCAGTTTCAGTGCAAATTTTTTACAAGTCGCGTCTGGCTGAGCTGTAGTTGAAAGCTGGAAAAATTCGGTGGCACAGTTGGCATTTGCTTGAGAGTAGCAGCATTTTACACATCGCTCGGAACCTCTACGTTAGTTCTACTTCTGGATGAAGTACAAGTTGCTAAAGGCATTTCCATCGCAGCCACACCAACTTTGGCCACAGTAAATGGCAGATTTGCTTGGGCCTGTAAAAAGAATAATCGTTGCTGTCATCAAGAAGGGCAGCCATCTCAACAAAGGCCTCTGTATGCAGTTCATTGTCACTCATGTCAACATACATCAATAATGGCCACTTCCCACAGGTCAATGATACCAAGGCTGAAGCATCAATGTGGTTGCTGGACAATGTTAAATGTGTTAATTCTGGCCATACAGCCTCAGTCAGCAGCAGCATGATTGAGTCAACAGCCTTCACAAAGGAGTTCTGCAATCTGAGCCTCTGCAAGTGCACCCAATCGCCTTTTACCAACCACTTGACAGCCTTCCTACTAATCCGATTCCCGCTTAGATCCAAACTTGTCAATGCTGACAGAGACATACAGGCTACGTTCTTGATGGCATCAAAAGGAAGGTCATTGTCCATGAGCGATAGCGTCTGAAGCACAGGCCATGTGGCTTCTGTTATCAGTGACCACTTCTGGTGTGCACCCTGTATGCTATCAATGGCCATGGCATATTGATGACACGCCTAACGCCCTTGATGCTGAGAGAGTTGTAGTTCAAGCTCAGACATTTCAGCTGGCCCCACTCAAAATATAATAATAAATATAGGTATCCAGCCCTTCAAGGTCACATAGGCCGTTGTCGCTGAGAATGAGGGTATGCAGGTTGGGCCAGTCTCCATTGAAGACAGGTGCAACAGTGCTGTCATCTAGGTAGCAAGAAGAAAGGTTCAAAACCTCAAGTAAGGGCCATTCATGATCAGCCAGGACGGCAGTTTCCCTTGGCAGAGCCATGAACAAGCTCATGTCCAGTTTGGTCAGCGCTAGCCAAGGCCAACTGTCTCTTGTCATGTTTGCCAAAGCTTCATGCTTGCCAAAAGTAAGGCTCAGCCACTGCACGGTGTACAATACGCCTGTCAGGTACAGCGCTGTGCTGTCCTCCACCCTTAGAGATGCGTAAGACACTCTCTGCAAGCTTGGCCAGCCTCCACTAACCAGAAGGGGCAGGTCGTTGTGACTGAAAATCTTGATGCTGGTGATGAAAGGCTTGACAAGCTTACGCAAGGCAGTGCTGGTGCCGAGCAAGCACTTGATTGAGTCTGGCTGCAGCATTTCTAGCAGCCTTGGCGTTTGGGAGATCACTTCATCGAGATGCAAACCAGGCAGATGCCATGTGCCAAGCCGAATTTTTATTGCCTTCAGGCCTCTGCCCATGATCACCTGCAGCAGCAGTTGGCAGCAACACGAGCTCTTCGATGCTCACAACAAGCTGGCAATGTGTCACAGCAACTCTGCTCTATGCTTCAAATTGTGAGGTGTACCCGTCAGCGAAACACTGCGGTCCTGTTGCTTTGATGGCGGGGTGCTTCATTCTAGAAGTACGGGGCGTTTGCAGGCGCTCGCCCTATAGACAGCATGCATGAACTGCAGTGACCTGGCGAATGTCACTGATGCACTCCGCACTAACCGCGACATCATGGCGTTCTTACATCCCATTGACTGTGTCGCAGTTTGAGACTCAACCCTTGTCACGCAACTTGCGTTCACTGTCGGTTCCTTCTCGATTCAACTCGTGCTCTGATCACAGCTAGCTTTCACAAACTGACCTGGCGATATGTCTCATGCATGGCATTTGTCACCCGCGCACCCGGCGGGGTTTTCGCAAACTTCGCCGCCTGACTCTAGGCGCTGCATGCACGGCCCAAGTGCTTACAGGCCGTCTGTTCAGTCAAAACTTGTCAACGTATTGCCGCAGCAAGGCCAGGTATGTGCGATTTAGTGCTCGTAACCATGGGTCTCGTCTCGCGATCTGTGTCACATGGCAACCAGAGACTTTTGGCTCAGCTAATTTCAGATTGCTGACTGTACCTGTTGTAGGCAAATCAGCTCAGCAGGTGTACAAGCACAAGGAAGACATGCAGTGTGGTTAGATGCGCCGCTGCTGCAGATCAGGTGTGCTTGACAAATGTACTTGTGGCTATCAGGTGTTGTCAAACGTGTGTTCAAACCATGGCATAAGCGCTTGTAAACTGATTGTATGCTGCAGATTCAGCACAGCGTGCAAAGTACAGACAGCTCATTTGAAGCAATGGCAGCAGGCACAAAACGCAAGTACATCATGATCAGTGGCAAAGGAGGTGTCGGCAAAACCAGTCTGGCTGCGTCCCTGGCTGTCAAGTTTGCAGCAGCAGGGCACACAACATTGGTCGTTTCCACAGACCCTGCCCATTCATTGTCAGATTCCTTGGATCAGGTGAGATTCCACTCATGACACTGATGGTTCTGTTGACTGTCCTCTCATGCAACAACTGTGCTTGTGCATCACACTCTGAACCCCAATCTAGATTTGCCAGGCTGGTACAGAGGCATGGTGCAATACGAGGGAGAGACGCTTGTGTATACATCACAACTGTATCCAGTGATGTGCTGTGACTTGCTGAAGTGGTCATCAGCCATGTAGGTGTGGTATACAGGACATCAGTGGAGGGCAGCCGGTGCAGCTGGAGGGCACTGACCTGCCAGTGTGGGGCATGGAGATAGATCCAGACAAGGCAAAGCAGCAGTTCAGGAACTACTCTGCAACTGACAAAGGGAACAAGGTCAGCATCTACCATGTTGTGCTTGACCTGACCATCCTTCAGACGATGTTTGCATTTGGCAGTTAGCTGTGCACGTTCAGACCCAGATTCACACAGGCGTGTGTGTAAACTAAGCAACTGAATTTGCCTTCACCTGTGAAAGACCCTGCAGCTTCTGCACAGCATCACTGCAGCTCATTCTGCGTTCGCTCCAGGTTCACATCTATCTTATGTGTTGGTTCAGGGTGTCCAGGATGTGCTTGGTGGCCTGGGACTAGGTGCCATTGCAGGCCAGCTAGCAGATCTCCAACTTGGGGAGCTGCTGGACACCCCACCACCTGGCTTAGATGAGGCTGTTGCCATTGCCAAGGTACACACAACACCCTGCGCTTGTGGCCTTATATTATTTGTGTTACGTATCTCTGTACTTTTGCTTTTCGGCACCTTTTCTGCACCTTTTCTGGACAAAAATACTACTTTAGAAGGGAGGTTTTTTTAATAAAAATAGTATTGCTTGACATTGTCAAACTGAGCGTCAAACCTAGCAAGTAAGATAGTGTTACAGTGTGCATGTTGCATTTACACTGCTTTTGATTGGCTCTCACATACTCTTTCATGATACAGCATTGGTCTAAATACCCACACCTCAGATGCTGTAACTCTGACGGCAGGCATCGTGTGACATGAGTCTGCAGCATCATAAGCCTAAACCAGTTCTCATTGTCTGCATGCAAGTCCAGGTTGTGGAGTTTGTCAGGAGCGAGGATTACGCTCGCTTCACCCGGATCATCTTTGACACAGCCCCAACAGGTCACACGCTGCGCCTGCTGAGCGTGCCAGACTTTGTGAAGGCCAGCCTGGGTAAGATCATCAGGCTGAGGAAGAAGTTGGCGGGGGCTGGAGACGCTGTCAGGAGCCTATTCAGGCAATCTGCCCAGCAGGATGAGGCTGTGGCCAAGCTTGAGGCTCTCAGGGTATGCTCCTATATATTTAGGGTTTAGGGCATCAAGAAAGATATTCACTGCCGCAATGGTGACAGGGTTCTTGCATGTCAAATGCACAGAAACGTGAGACAGTATCTCATAGCACGTTATGTTAATAGGCGGTCTCAAGTCAGTATCTCATAGCGTGTTATGTTAGTTGGCGGTGCTGACATGCACTCATGTAATGCATTGAAGCAACTGATGCAACTGAGCGCCTGTGAGCGTGCCTCATATCAGGGTATGTGCTTTCGCCTGCTGTCTGACTTTAGCTGCTCCTTTGCAAAGTCCCTGTTGACGTTGCTGAAAGGCTCAATCAAGCATATGCAATCACGGAGTGTGCCACATTGCATAAGCTGCCCCAGGTAGTAGCAGGTATGATAATCCTGTGCGCACAATCTTTCATGGATCCTTGAAAGTGTGTCAGCTGTTGGCCTGCTTTGATTGTGAGGCCACAATGTACAGTCCTGATCATAGTTGCAAAGGCTGGTGTGAACTTGTTCTGTCTGAACACAGCAACACACACGGCATTGTTGGTATGCTGACTACCACAGCAGGGCTTCATGCAGCGTGCAAGTCAGGACTGTGCACAACTGACTCTCAAACCATGTGTTTGATGATGTGAATGAATGAATGAATGAATGAATGAATGAATGAATGAATGAATGAATGAATGAAATGTGACCCTATGTGATATGGCAGGACAGTGTGGTGATGGTCAAGGAGCTGTTCAGGGACAAGGAGCTCACTGAATTCATCATTGCTACTATCCCCACAGTGCTGGGGATCAATGAGTCTCGGCGCTTGCTGCAAGCTTTACGCAAGGAGCAGATACCTTGCAGACGTATCATCATTAACCAGGTAAGCCCACAGAAGTGGGGTTTAACATGCAAACCATCTGTCATGTAACCTGTGCCACAATTGCAGTGTCTTGCTTGTGATGTATGAAAGCATCAGCTCATGCCCATCACAGCTCTAACCCTTCATACCTTATTTCTCCCTGTTTGCTTCACACGAAGTTGCCTAGCCTTCTATCAGTTCGACTGCAACAACCATCATTGTGCTCGGCGTGTGGTTTGCGTCAAGAAGCACTTGTCTCTACAGCTGTGCTGTTGCTACACTCACAACGCACATGTCACTTCTAATCGTCATGCCTCACAGCATGGGCCTCTCAGGTGATTGGACCTGACCAAGGCGATGCCTACCTGAAGATGAAGCTGAAGGACCAGAACAAGGCCATGCAGATTTTGCAGGAAAGCCCCTCGCTGCAGGGCCTTACCCAGATACAGGCCCCCTATGTAGACTTGGAGGTGCGAGGGCTGCCGGCACTGCAGTACTTTGGCAACCTGGTGTGGCAAGACGCCTTCAAAGAGCAGAAAGGTATCATCTTGTCACATCAAAGCGCACTATACAAGTGAAAAAGTGTCACGGAAAGGTATTTGACATAATCTGACGGCAAAAGTATTCCCATGTGCCTTGTCTTTCCATTTCTCCAGGCTGCTCTCATTGTATTGAACAAACTGAGGTAGAGTGTCATTCAGACAGCAAAGACAGTGTGCTTGGCGTACAAATGCTCCGACAACTCAGCAGAGTCAGTGTTTGCATATCTGTGTTTGACCTGTGTCCATGCAGCCATTGTGCTTGCCCTGCAGCACATTGTCCTGTAACATATGAGCGGGGTGTGCAAATGTCAGCCACCTGAAGGCGTTGTGCATGTTCAGGACATGCATACAGATGTCTCAGCAACGCAAGGCCACCTACGCTTTGCCTCAGTCTCCCCAAGTTTGACCAGCTTGGCTCCATTTTCTCACTTGGCATAATATCACTCTGTAATTTTGATCTGACTGCTAACACACTGCAATTTGCAGCCCATAAGGGGCGGCAGTACTACATGCTGGGGGGTAAAGGAGGGGTAGGCAAGACCAGCAGTGCTGCTAGCCTGGGGGTACGCCTTGCAGCTGAAGGCGGACCCACCCTGGTTGTCTCCACAGACCCTGCTCACTCCTTGTCAGATTCTCTTGATCAGGTAGGACTTTCCACCTCAGCCTTTCTAGCATGCCAAACAGCACACTGCCTTGCACAGCATTACCCAGCAGGAACTGCTCTGCATGCATCATTTACTGGACCAACTCACTTATGCTTTTAGCCGCTGGATTCTGATCTAGATCTCAATGCCTGTTCATACAACTGCGTTGTAATGTGCTGGTGTTACCTGTGGTAGGATGGCAATACAGCATGTATCATCGTAACAACACAGAAGAAGACCATGGGACAGCTTATGCTGCCAAGTTTGCAAAGCCACGCAATTTGTCCTTATGCCCAAGTCTCCAGCTAGCATGCTTGAGCGCTGTACAAGTTCCTGTTTATGCAATTGTCTTAACATGTGTTGATACCAGCTGTAGCAAGCAGGCAACCCTGTATGCAGCATTGCTACAACGCCAGCAGAAGAAGTCTATGGGAGAATTTATATCTGCCTCGTTTTGCAAGGCAAGCGGTTTGCAGGTGTCCAGCTGATCATACAGCCTGCTGCTACATGGTAGTCTCTGGGCAGCCATGACAGTTACCAGCGGCTGTGCTTATAGAGACAAGTTAGGCAATGTTGTCTTGATAAGATGTAATAAGCTTGAGACTTGTGCTGCACATATTTGACTCATCATGAGCTGGAAATCGTTGACCTTACCTGTTACTGTTTGTCCTGCTTTCACTGCAGGATGTTAGCAGTGGCAAGCCTGTGCAAGTAGGGGACACAGACTTGTATGGCATGGAGATAGACGTGGCTGCAGCAGCAGAGGAGATCAGAAGCATAGGCAAAGCGGATAAGGGCAAGAGCGTGGATGATGTTTTGGGCAGTTTTGGGCTCGGTGCCTTTGCTGAGCAGCTCAAAGACCTCAGACTCAGTATGCTTCTGTAATTACGTGTGTGGCAACTTGATGGTTTCTGATGAAGTGGTGAACAAGTCACGTTGCATGCGTGAGTTGAGGCAACACTGTGTGATGTATGAGTTTGTGGGTTTGTGGTGTCAACCAGCACAGGCTTCATGTAAGGTTTGTGCCATAATATGGATGATCGAACCTTTTCTATGTGTAGATCAACCTGTATGTCTGACATCTTATGGCTGTGTGTGTGACATCATATGAGTGTGTGTTTGACAGCACATGGACGTGTCTGACCACATATCTGACCACATGTCTGATCACCTGGATGAGTTTCACACCACATGCCTGCGTGGTAGCCATCACATGCCTTTGTGTTTGACGTCACATGGCTGTGAGTCACTCAACATGCAACTGTGTGTTTGACATCACGGATTGATGCTGCAGGCGAGCTGTTGGACACCTTGCCACCTGGAATAGATGAGGCAGTTGCAATTAGTAAGGTGGTGCAGTTCCTGAAGAGCCCAGAGTATTCACACTTCCAGCATATTGTCTTTGACACAGCGCCCACCGGCCACACGCTGCGTCTGCTCACCCTTCCTGACTTCCTAGACAAGACCATAGGTAGGGTCCAGCTACAGGATGCTTGTTGTAGTCATGTTCTTCCTCCTCCTCTCCCTTTTGCAATGTGTCTAGATTTTGTACAGTATCGTGGCCACTGCGTCTGCCGCCACACTGCTTGAGGTGCTTCATGAAGGGGAGAGATTCGTGATTTGAACTTGCCAACCATGGTAGAACATGTCTGTCCTTTTTTTGTAAGTCTAAACGTCTCATGTTGCACATTCTGCGGTGCTTTTTGCAGTGTGGAACCAGCAACTTCTTTCATCAGTGAGCCTGACTCGCCAGCTTGATTGTACCTGCAGCAATCACAGCAGCAGCACTGTACATCTTCACTGCATGAAGCAGACAGGGATAACATAACACAATCCAATGGAGTCTGGTATACTACAAATAGCCTGCAGTCGCATCACAGCAGAGCTTTTGTGCACTTGACACAGCAGCATTGCAAGCGCAGGCAAGGTCAGCTCCAAGCTGCCGCCTCAGGAGGCTCCCATTATGATCCTGAGCAAGCGTAAACTTTTCTCTTTTTCCTGCAGGCAAGGTAGTGAGATTGAGGCAGAAGCTGTCAGACATCACAGGCGCTGTCACAGGCCTCTTCGGGCGCAAGGCCGAGAAGGACCCAGCTGTCGCTAAACTAGATGCTCTGAAGGTGGGCTCACCTCCTCTCCTGCTGTCTGCACTGCTATGATTGTTATTTTATCATATTAATATACTATTGTTATTATTATTTTTATTAATATATTATTATTATTTAGTTGTGATAGGCCTACTGTACAAGGCATAATCTTATGGTTGCCAGCATAGGCTTACAAATCCTGCTGAGACTAAGGCCCTGCCCGTGAGGGGCATCGGCTCTTGTGACCTACCTACGCTATCTGTCCTTGAAGTTCAGCGCTGCAGAGTGCATCTGCACAGCTTTGTGTTTTTTGGAGCTGTCTCTATGGATGTTGCACATGTCCCTGCTCGCCTGCAACAGCTTGCAGAGGAGTATACATTGCTTCTATTCCAGCTGCATCTGTCGTGCGTGCCGAACCCATCCTATCGCTCTTAGTCGTGTTTCCAGCATATATAGATGCAGATGATTGAGTACTGCCATGTGCTTGATGCTGCATGTGGTTGCTTGCATCACTCAATGCTGTCCCTCTGCACACAACAAGCAAAACTCCAAGCCCACCAGAAAGTGCAGCTGCGTTCATCTCAGCAAACTGCAGTCCAGCAGATGCCTTCAACGCAAAGATGGGTCTTGCATGGTGCAACGGCCAGTGCACAACCTGGTTCTGATGCAATGCTGCCACGTCAACTCACATCATTGCTGGCATACTGACTGCCAGAACCTCGTACAGGGCGCATCTCAGGATCATATGTATCCAACCCCAGAAGAATAAGTAAGTAAGAAAATGAGTGCATGCACGCACAAATGAGTGTTTCTCCATTTGTGCAGGCACGCATGGAGGAAGCCAAGAGCTTATTCCGGAATGCAGAGACAACCCAGTTCATTATTGTCACCATCCCCACCGTCATGGCTGCTGCCGAAAGTGCCCGCCTGGCTGATGCCTTGCGCAAGGAAGGAGTGCCTGTTCAGCTCATGGTCATCAACCAGGTATGTCAAACCTCCTCTTTCTATGCATGATTTGTTCCTGGCAAGAAATTATGACAGTTGCATGTTTGCTGTGTAGTCACACAATCTTGATGACAATAGTAATATTAATCATCATCATAACAATAATATCAAAAATGAAATCGCTTTCTAGCTCATGATGAATGAGCTTATGATGTGTTCACATGCTCCTAATATAGGGGGAGATTGATAGATCCAGGGCATTGTATCCGATGAAGAGCACTGGGTGTTGTGTGCCCTAGTCAGCGTTGTACTGTCTGCCTTGCTTGCTGGGGTGTCTCTGGGCAACATCTTGTCAGCGCTATGTGGCCGGTTCATTTGGGTGATAAGGAGGTTGCAGGAGTGCTGTGTAGTTATGTGCACTCAGTCAAAGGGTGTTGACAGAGGCAGGACATTATACACACTTAGCAGCACTTAGTGGGGTTGCAACTGACTTGCACAATCAATATCAAATGCTGCTAAATTTGTACCTGGATCTGACACGGCAATGTCAGACTGTCTGCCTTCAGAGCTTGCTTGTATGTAATCAGCAGTACTGTTAGCCATAACAGTCAAGATGCACACTGTGTGATGACACACATCAACAGGGCTGTTACCATGCAAGTCAATATGATGCAGGTGATTCAAGCGGCGGCCACCTCAAAGTTTCTGGAAGCGCGACGGCGGGATCAGCAGAAAGCCATGACAATACTACGCAGTGATGAAACCCTAGGGTATGTGTGTCTGTCTGAGTATCCATTCTCTGCACAAGTGCTGGCAGCGTCTTAATGCACACAAGCACAACGCAGCACAGAGTGCTGTCATGCATCGAGACACACAATCAACAGGGAAAGCCATGACAGTACTACGCAATGATGAGACCCTAGGGTATGTCTGCCTGCATGACTCTGCATTCCCTGCACATATGCTGGCTGTGTCTTGGATGCACACAAGCACAAAGCAGCACAAACTGCTCTTGTGAATAGACGAACACAATCATCAGGGAATTGCTTGCTCATGTGCAAATGGTGATAAAAGTGGCAGAGCAGTTTCTGACTGTGATAGAGCATACTGTGCAGGCAACTTGAGGTGGTGGAAGGGCCGTTGGTTGACTTGGAGGTGCGTGGTGTGCCAGCGCTGCAGTACTTTGGTAACCGTGTGTGGCGGTAGTGGTGTGAGCGCGTATGAAAGTACAGCAACTCCCAGTGATCTCGTCATTTGGCCATCCTGCTGGAAACTTTAAGATTTGAGGAACCATGCTGTTTGACACTGCAGCAACAGCACATCCTGTTGTGGCCACATCCCCTGGCAGGCTTAATGCCTCTGCAGGATGCTGCTGTCTGATTCCCAAAAGTTCCAGGTGTCACACATGATCTGTTGTTCCAGCATACACAGGCGTGCTGTCACAGGGTGGATAATGGCACCTTGAAACGCTGAATTGCTGCAAGCATAAAAGCAGCCGCTCTCAATGTTGGATGTTCTGGTAAATGCAATCCAGTGTGATGCTAGGGTGCACCGCTTTTCAAAAATGCCTGGACCACAGAGCGTGTTCAAAGTCTGGTGTTCAACTTGTACACACAACTTGCATGCACAATCCATTACTCTGACTCCGCTTTGCGGGTCATTGAGATACAAGTCGCAGGCTACAATCAGACACTAACCTGGCATCAAGCGCTGTCAAACCGCTGGGGCAGCTTCCTCTAGGTCACGCGTGACTAACGAGGCTCATTGTGACATGACTAAACTGCCCAAGACATGTGTTGTCTTTGCCGGGATACTCACCGATGCGCACATTTGCTGTCAGCAGCATCTGCTGTCAGCATCATTTGCTAGAATGATTGTTTCGTTCAATCTGTGGCTGGGCTTCCTCGTCGCAGTGCACGCCGCAACAGCGCCTTGTTCGCACCTAGGATCCGAGAGTGCGTTTCTGACACAGGTCCTAGCAGAACTGCCACAGCCAGCACTTCTTTCATTGTGCGACACCAACACCGGCGGCCATACTACTGTGCACCCTGACGAAACTGGTGTTTCTCACTTCGTGTTGCCTGGCTTGATACCTAAACAGCTGCTTGGGGAGGAAAACAACGAGTGGAAGCTAGTGCGCGAGGGCGAGCAACTCTTGGGCTCCCTTGATTCAGAGCCTGCCGTGCTGCATTTGTGGCTGCGCGCTGCGTGCACAGGGCAAGTGCTTGGGATGTCTGTTGCTTGGTGCTGTTTGAGCAACTGCTCTTATGTTTTGCTGCAGTCTCCTGCTCACTGTACACACTCCGTTTCTGATATCTTTGCGCGGCTGTTCAGGGAAGAAACCACTGTGCGTGGCTTTGGGATGCTACAAGGCAGTGCACCGTCCAAAGAAAGTATCCATGGCGAGTTTGAGCTAGACTTGCAGCTGATCAACCTTCCAGGCATGCCCAAACAGCGGCACAACTTCAAATTGTACTGGCGAGATGCAAACGAGTACACAAGATTTCACTCGCCGTTCACAGTTGAGACTACTTTCCCCTTTGAAGACACCGCAACACACTACAAAATCCGCGTTGGAGGCTTTTCAGATCAAGCGCATCTTACTTTCACGCCACACATTTCCAGCTGTCAACCTCAAGTGCAGCGCCACAATCCAGTTCTGCTCACAGTCATCCCACACTCCTATGTAGCATCTGACACTCCAGCAAATCTGGAGCTCATGGCAAAAATCCTCATAGCACACGTCAACCATCATCTGAAGCTTGGCTTGGCGGGAACTGTGCACTATGAGATTGAGCCTTACCTATCTTACCTTGCCAATCACATGGGCATCCAAGCCCTAATCCAGCAGGGAACCCTACAGCTCATCCGCTGGGATCTGGAAATCCAGCTTGAGGACGCTTTCGGCATCCTGCTTACCCACAACATATGGCACAAAGACAGATCAAAGGTGCTTCAGTACAATCATGCCATGCTAGCGCACTGGGGCATGGATGTGTACATCAACCCCTTGGACAATGATGAGCTCCTAGCCACAAGCAAGCCCACAAACGTGTCACAGATGCTAGCCAATGGATGCATCATGCCTGAAGGGCACACCAATGCTATGCGATACGACATACGCTGTGGCACCTGCAACGGCACCGAGGGCAATCTGTGGCTCTCAGAACAGACCACAAGCCCACTGGCAAATTACAATGAGACAGACTGGAGAGTGCGCCTGCGTGGCAAGCCAGTGCTGCATGCTGACAATACCTTCAGTATGGCAATACATGAAGCCGGGGTTTTTCAGAACATAACTCTGACTGCTTTTTTCATGTTCACATGGTCAATATGTTCAGCAATCGTAGAGACAAGTCTGACATAGAGGGGTTCACTAGTGATGTCAGTTGGAACTGGGTAATGTGACCTCAGCCATGGTTATGCTATTGCTGTGAAACATCAACGTTATTTGACACACATGTGTCACTGTGGTACAAATAATAATATTATGAAGTACTAGTACTTGTGATCACTGGTGACTCTGTGTATGATGCTTTTGCCCTTCCCTGTTTAGTGTAGAGTAGCCAATTCTGGCTTGCACTTGCCATTGTTGATGTGATTCTCAGTTACTGTCATTCGGTTTTGCCAGATTGTTAGCACTGCAGCAGGAGGTGATAGTGTCAGGAATGAACTGATGTCGTACACTTTCACCCAGATATGTATGTATACCCTCTCCATGTTTCATGACAGTATGAACAACTCTGACAGTCTTGCTACGTCCTCGAATACTTGATCATCTAATGGCAAAAGGCACTGGCTTAATTTCATCGGTTTGTAAGCAAAGAATTGTTCCTTGGATACTCAAGCTATGTCTCAAATATGTTTTGGAGTGCTGGAGCTGCTGTTGCAACTTGTTGCAGTAGCAGGATAGCAAGCTAGTGGACACTTAACAATAAGAGAAGGGCCATCTAATCTACAGTGTGGGTTGTAACCCTACCACAACTATTTAACAACAAGCATGTGTTGCTGCTCCAAATGCAGACACTTGTGTCGGCATGGACCTATTGTGATGAGCGTGAGTCTCCAAGCTGCACTGGCCTACTGACGCTGTACACTGTACTGGCAGCATCTAACAGCAAGCATAGGGTTGCAGCAAAACACTGCCACAGGGCCCAGGTTTACTTCACAGCCCAAGCGTGGTTGTTGATAACATCCCAAGAAACCAGCTTCACAGCATCCCTTGATCAGATACAACAAACCAACTGGTCATAGTTGATCAGTCTTGGCTAGTGATGTGCTGCAGGTAGGAAACTGCTTTTTGGCGTGTATTGCTGTCCACATGTCTATAGGCAACCTGCACAGCCCAAACACTGGTCTTGTTTGTTTGAGTGTTTCCGCATCTTTGCAAAAATGCCAATTGGGCATCTTGCTCAGGCTACACAGCTCTGCAGTGTCATGAGCAGAGTATAAGCAAAGGACTCACCACTTCATCTGCAGTGTCATGAGCACACTACATGCAAAGGGCTCACCACTTCATCTGGTAGTGCCAGGAAGGCTGCAAGCAAGCGTTGCATGACTGCTGTGCGCTGCTGCAAAGCCTTCAAGGGCCGGATGTATGTCTTGAAGCTGAACATGACTCTGCCACACTGTGGAAGCCGTGTCGCCACCTGCAACCCAAATCAATCAATCAGTCAATTTACTTTCATGTCTTTAGGTCTCATCATGCATTCAGCAAGCATATACATGGCAGAAAGATTACATTGCTTTAGTCTGATCGAATCAGCTGAACGATTGTATGGTGTTGAAGCAGAGCCAAACCCATGAAACAAGAGAGAACCTGAAGGTAGCATCAAATTGGACAAGCATGTTGAGTGGCCATGTGTGTGTTGAACACTATCAGACAGGCTGGGTAAGGTTGAATTTGGCTAAGTCAGGCTGGGCTAGGCTGAGTCTGGCTGGAGTAGGCTGAGTAAGGCTGAGTACGGCTGAAGTAGGCTGGGTCAGGCTGAGTTGGGGTGGGTCAGGCTGAGTTAGGGTGGGTCAGTTTGATATATGCTGGATCAGGCTGAGTAAGCCTAACGAGTACATTGAGTCAGGCTGCCTTAGAGTGAGTCTCATGTTTAGCATGCACACCATGTAATGGCAGCACCATCACCTTGTGGGCCACAGCTGCACAAAGAGCCATCATGGGCTGTTGAGCAGAACAAGAAAGGAGGATCTGGTTCAGTGGCAGAGTTAGCCAGAGCTGCAGCGCATTTGCAGGATGACAAGTAGCTTGGGGGAGAGCAAGGGACCAGGAGGGCCTGGCAACAGGCAAGCTGGAACGGCAGAGCAGGGGATCAGGAGGGTCCAGCAAAAGGCAAGCTAGAAAGGCAGAGCAGGGGATCAGGAGGGTCTGGCAAAAGGCAAGCTGGAAAGGCAGAGCAAGGGATCAGAAAGGTCTGACGAAAAGCAAGCTGGAAAGGCAGAGCAAGGGACCAGGAAGGTCTAACACAAGGCAAGCTGGAAAGGCAGAGCAAGGGACCAACAATGTCCAGCAGAAGGCAAGCTGAAAAGGCAGAGCAAGGGGACCAAGAGGGCCTAGCAAAAGGCAAGCTGGAAAGGCAAAGCAAGAGACAACAGGGCAACAGCAAGAGAGTAGGAGCCTCCAGGGGAAGGCAGTGTGTCAGCATTCATGCAAAGAGGGCTAGAAGGTGCACGGCATGCACAGAATGGCAAGACAACGGGGGCAAACACCAGAAGAAGAGCAGAGGAAACATGCAAGAGTGAAAACAAAGAAGGAGAAGATGCAAGGCACAGAAAGTGGGAGGAAGACTGACCTGGCGCTCACATCGTAAAAAGAGGCGATTCCCTGCGTTTTCAAGTGTGACGGGGCCTTGATCTGGGGACTCTGGGATGTGCTCGGGATGCGCAAACTGCAGTGACCACACAGACAGTGTTTGCTCAACAGGCATAATAATAATAATGATAATACCAATAACAATAATAATATAATCATGATGATAATAACAACAATCACAATACCAACCAAAACAACAACAATAACAATGATCATAATAGTATTATTATTAATAATGATAATAATGAACCAACGCTTTCCAGCTCATAGCACAGCATTTACTGTTTTTTGCATAATGCTGTATAGAAACACTGCTGTATGGGTAGACTGCTGTGGGAGCAAGCACCCCACATGCAGGTTGCATCACAGCTTGCAGAGACACAAAGCTGTATCACAGCTTGCTTTACAGCTTGCATCACAGCTGCATCACAGCTGCATCACAGCTTGCATCACAGCTGCATCACAGCTTGCACCACAGCTGCACCACAGCTTGCGAAGACACAAAGCATTCCCTTGCAAAGTGCAAAAGGAAAATGACATTGCCAACCCGATTTGATCTCTTGGATAGCAGGATGCACACCAAGGCAAGCACATAGGCCATGGCTGCATAACTGTTCACAACTTACAGGTGAGTGATAAATATTCTCAGCTTCAGCTTACCAAAGAGTGCTCTGCAGTGTCCATGATGAACCAATTGGCTCTGCTTAGTGGGACATTTGCATTCAGCCCTTTCTCAAAAATGTTTGTTACAAACTTCAGCGCTGGACCCTCATTGAAGTGGGGAACAGGGCTGTGAATCCCCTTCAAGTCCATACCCAGCTTTTGGGATCCACTCCATCCCAGGGGGCTGACTACAGCCCCACAGATCTGCTGCATGACTGCTATGTCTTCCTGCATGCCATGTAAGTTTCAGGACTTCTTGCATGCATTGTAAAGGCACTTCTCCCTGCATGCCATGTATAGGTACATCTCCCTGCATGCATTGTACGTGTCAGACTCACAATGTAAAGGCAAGTTCTTCCTACAGACACACAGTTTATATGCACTGTTCCCTGCATGTCAAATCACTCCTGTGAGTCTTTCTGCATGCAAATAATCCAAGTAACGCACTGTGCTTGCAGCAAATTTTAGACTTGAGTGATCGTTTCTGCGTTTTGCTGTATGGCTACTGAATGGGTGCTTGACTGGTGATGCTCATATTCAAAGGATCATAAGAAACTGTCTGATTACCAAGCAGGCTGCAACTATTGCTTTTGTTACGCTGCATTGCAAGATGCAGACCAACTGTACACGACATTTGCAAGAAAAACTTCCACAAGTTGTGCTCTGCTGTATTTTGCGTTCAGATGTATAGTACGGGTGTTGACAACACACTTTGTGTTGTTGTAAGGTTGTTATAACATAGCCATGCTGTAATGAGGCTGTCACCGTCATGGGCATTGCACATGTTGTTCCTTGTATCCTAGATGTCATGTCCTGATCAGGTCAAAGCTTCAGCTCATCGAATTGTAGGCTCATCAAAAAGCTTGAGATACATCACGCCTGATTGCACTGGAAGGTCACATAGTAAACACAGGCAAGGGGTATGGTTCAGGGCTCAGGGCTTGGGGCTGGAGGCCTCGACCCTAAGAAATTCAGTTTGGATAGACAGGCTCAATATTGTCTCACCTGTACAAGCCTTGCAACAACATCCATAGGGTTTCTGTCCTGATCTGCCAGGTCAAAATCCTCCCCTGTTGCAATGTTCCGAAGGGTTGTCTCTTTCAGCTGAAATCTGTCTGGGAAGTTTTTGATAAGAGTCTGGCTGACAAGGCTCAGGACTTCCTGCTTTGCAGCCTCACACTGCAGCAAATGCTTGGTTAGCAAGTTGCAAAACCACAATGCATACAGACTCAGGTTGATAAAGTGGGGAAAACATTTGGAGGGAGTGCAGTGCACCACAATCAGGTTACACAAGTAACATACAAGAGTTTTTGGGGACATATATTTCAATGTCATATGCTGCAGGAACATAAAGTGAACAGCGCAAGAACAGACAGCCTCGCCGTTGTGAAGCAAGATGCAGCAAAGCCAGTTGCATGATGCTGACACTAAGCATATGTTGGCAAAAGCTGTACAACAAGTGCCTAACAGATTGAAGCCACATGTGATGCCTGGATGGTGGCAAATAATAATAGCCAAGAGTTCATGATTATTGTTATTATTATGGTGGCAAGCCATACCCCTGGGACACCTGGCAGAAGAAGCTCTGCCGGTCTGGTTGCGAGAATGTGACTCTTCCTCTTCATGTCTGCTTCATACTCCTCATCAAGCTCAAACATGTCATCAGGAGTGATGCGCTCAAATCTGAGGTCAATCTTGTAAGCTTCATCCTTGAAGGGCAGATATTCCCTTGGCGGGAAAGACACTGACAGTTTCAGTGGATTCCCGCCATCTGGCGCTGATGGATGTGCCGTCTCCTGATTTGGCAAGCTTGTGCTGCCGATCCCGCCAAAAGGACACCTTGATTCTGAACTGCTGATCTGTGACAGCGCATCATGTCTAGCATCTGCAGCTGCATAGACAAACACATCATATAGGCTCGTACAATGTCCATATTGCTGCAGATCAGGTGCTGTATAGCCTGTGTTACGTTGATGCAATACATGCAAATGTTATTACTGTTGCAAGCAGTATATACATGTACAGTGGACGGACGGGGAACACTGGTTGCATAGGGACGAGGGCATGTCAGCATCACGTCAGATGCTTGTTCAATATTTGACTGTTTACTGAATAGATGCAGTTGCAGCATAAAGTCTGAGATATTAGGTATAAGTCTTACTCAATGGCTCTGCTAAGGGAGCTGCAGGCGCTTGTGAATTGCATACACGCACACACATCTGATGCTCGTGATTGGAGCGGCATCTGGATTGGTACAAAGGTGGACAACAACAATGGGAGTGTTGCACATGGGGAAAAGGCTGGTGGCATGAGCTGTGAAGCCCTTGAAGGGACTGCAAACACCATCACGGCCCTCATATCCAGCATCATCCCATAGCAAACAGCAGGATTGCAATCATTTTGAATACACAGCTGATGCTCCAAGGTAAATGAGCATGTGCATGTGCATGTGGCACACCTGCATGTATGGAGCGAACACTTGAAGCTTATGACTGTGCCTGTCGGCTCTCGGCGCACAGCGAGATTCAGCTCGGTTAGGACAGCTAAAGCCAAACCTGTCCTAAATCTTTCTCATCAGACAACCGCTAGGCAGCCTAAGCGGCACTATGCGACCGTTTAGTGGTTTGTGCCTAAGAACGGCATCGTGCTTGATCAGTAGTCACATCTGTCAGTCACTTCGCTTTGTTTTACGGATGCAACTTCCGAGCAAACAAACAAGTAAATCTAGCAATCCGTGCTATGCAATTTTTCACGCATTGTTGTGTTTGTATGCAGAGGTCGAAATTCGGGACCGCGACGACTTTACGAGGTTACCTCATCTCTGAATGAGTCATGCAAATTATTCATGTAATGGCCACATGAAATGAGCATCTGCCAGGCCAGGTGTTGCTGCACAGCACTGCTGAGACTGTATGCACTAATGTTCTTGCTGAACTGCATGCAAATGCAGCTCTGTTGTGTCAGCTGGAAACTTCTGGGGGGGAGACTTTGTGCAGGCTTGTATCGTGTTCCCAGGCATTGAGCCCGGGAATAGCCTTATAAATTTTGCCAGCATTGCCGCCATGTCAGGCAGCTCACAACAAAGCACACCTGTGGTATGGCTTGTGCTGCAGACAGACTTTGCAAGGACATATATGCATGTCGTATAGTTCCTGATGACCTGAATGATGTCTGCAGCTACAGCGACAGAGCACGGTAAGACGTGGAGTATCACTGCTGTCATGGAGGGGCAGTATGGCTCAACTGATGTAAAGCTGGTAGGCAGCAAAGTCCTAGCTGATGTCTTGCAGCTCACTGGCATGCGGCAGACTTTGCAGCTGGGATTTGTGACTAAGCACTGTGTTTCAAATCCTCCATGCCATTGTTCATGCTGTGTATGTTGATAGAGTATGCTGGTTGTGTACACTATACCCTTTCTCACTTGTATGGCAGGTACTCTGGACACATTTCTTACTTCGACGCAGTCTTGATGGTCTTGCTGACTGTTGAAACGTGCAATTGTTCCAGGCTCTTGCTGGCAAGTGTGCATGTGAGCACCTGACTATAAGTCTCACTCATCCCTAAAGTTCAGGGGGTGCTGGAATACCGGGATCTATACTTCTGAAGATCCAAGAGTTGTTTTGAAACACGTGTAAGTTGTCCCATGGGTATTGCTGCAGATGCACTTGCGTGTGGATTGCTGTGGACCTACAGCTGTGGAAATGCAAAGCTCCACTTTAGTGTAGATCCACACCACAATAGATTTGCGGGTATTCACGTCACAAGGATACTTGGAGATCTGCGGTAGTACAGGCATGCATGAATCCTGTGCGCATCTGCAGCACTGCAGGCCAACGTATTTTTTCTGATGATATGCCTTTGCAGGTATCTGTGTTGCATAGATGCACATGCTTTTACATGCTGCTGTAACCGCAAAGGATCACGGTTTTGGGCATAGCACAGCGTGTCAAGGGTAGTTTACAGACTTGCACAGCAGTGGATACAGAGGAGTCAGCGTAATGTGCCTGATGCCAGTTTTACAGTCTGATTCAGTGGTCACTCAGGTGTGCTGCTAGTAGTGCAAGCTGTACACTGTCACAACCTAAGCGTAGCTAGGCTAAGCTAGAAATACTGTCTAATACTCTTCAAGGTCACGCCACTTGTCAAGGTTGCCAAGTGAGTAGCCTAGGCGGGCACCGGTTCTAAGGTGATCTATGTGGTTGTGTGCGTCCCAAGGCAGGATTTCCTTTGCCGACTCTTGGTGCTGGGTCAATGGCCAGGAAGCACAGATGATCTTGCTGTAGCCCTCACAAGCAAAATAGTCAGCCTCCTCTGGTGGCCCTTCCTGCAAGCCTGTAACAGTCACCTGGGCAGCATCTCAGGAACAAGGAGGTGTACTGATCATGGCAACGACAAAGCAAGCAATGACCATGCTTTCAGTATCAACAAGCGCAAGAGCAATCTGGGTTGCACATCACCCAGCTTTGTAAGTTGCCTTGCAGGTAGCCCCCTGAACAACACAGATGCCTTGTCTTCACAAACACGAGATGCGATCACGGTCACCGCCTGACAAACCTCACTCTTCAAGTGTTCGTCTGGTTCGCGTTGCGAGTTTGCGGTTTGCTAGTACCTCACCGACTGCCTACAGCCGAGACGTCGTGAGAGCTTACACCAAATAGTTCTAAGCTTACGATCAGGAAGATCTTGGTTGCATGGCTGACGCAGCAACTAGTGTTGCCGGTGGATGTCATGGACGCAACAGATGTATAGATTATGATGTCTTCCAAAGGCTCAATGCCACATAGCTTTTGTGACAGTTGTGACAGTGGATACCTTGCCTTGTGTCTTTTACACCGTTTCGGATTTAAAATGAGCACCCCTTGCTCATTTTAAATCCGAAACGGTGTAAATCTTGACCTTGTACGCGGGCCGTTGTACGGACGAAGGTGCGTGGCAAGACGCCTATGCGTGCGAGCGTGCGTTCAACTCAGTTGCCAGTCTGCCCTCGCGCCAATCGCAGGTCACGACCGAAAGCGAGGCTGATGAGCGCAGTGCCGCCTGGTGAATAATTCGCCTGTGACCCCTGATCACAGAGTTTTCAGACTTGTCAAGGTTTGAGACTCTCTGAGAACACTGCACAAATTTGAAGCAAGAAAACCCTATACTACATCATCTGCCTCATGCAAATCAAAATATCTATCACACCAACACCTTTGCCAGCAAAATCATGCATTGGCCGTACCAGGAAGTCCGACTGATCTTGTGCAGACACAAAAAGTTTGTGCAGCTGGCCGCACCTGTTTGAGTAGCGGCAGACCGTATGTGAGATGGCTATGTGGGCTCAGCTGATCCAACTGCTATCAGTGCAGAGCTGCCAAACCAGCTTTCACATCTTGCTTTCAATCCAGCGAGTCTTGGGCTCTTACCTGGCAGGACCAACGCATCTCTACCTTCACTGGTTGCTAACTTTTTATGCACTGTGGACAACAAGGTGTGTCATGTTAGATACCAGGCATGTGCACAACAGCATCTCACCGTGGCCAACCATCAACCAAATTGCACACTCAAAACATGATGCCTCCTGCACTTGTCACAGTGTGCCACATCGACAGTGCACCATATCTAAGTTCATACTGTCACCTGTTGACCAAGACTGCCAGGTTGCATGGTGCTAACAGGGGTGACAGCCCAGGCGAGGTATGGTATGCTGAGCTTCTGCTGGTACCTTCATCCAAAATTAGAGGCCTTATTGAGCCAGGGGTTGCTTAGGGATGTAGAGGAATGCATTATATAGTAAACAGCTTGGCAACCGCAACGGCGTTGCGGCAACAGGCCTCACTGACGCTGGGGTCTAGGCTGTATTGCATAGGTTCACCATAGGACATCACTGAGTTATGTGACATGGTATTATCGTGCAGATTTTCTAACACTGCATGATGATCGTCAGTGATGCGCTACCTGATCAGGCCTGTTCAAGCAAGCTGAAAGTTTTGGTACATCCACACTGGTGCAGTCCTGGGTGGAATTCATACTTATGAAACTGATCAGACCTGCAGATTTGAAAATCCACATGTTCCAGCAGGCCACAGACTTGCGGGGTCCCACAATTGCAAAATTCTTTGGGGATCTCTACACATGAAGCTATGCACATTGGTGGATCTACAGGGTTACTTACAAGCTGAAGCTTCATAGACCTATACACATATGGAATTTTGAAAATCTACATTTAACTTATTTCTTGTGTATATATGCTTTCAAATCACTTTGTAGATCCACACATGTGCATCCTACACAATATTTTCCTACATGTTTCCACGTGGATCTGATCTCCCATGGGACTCTGCAGATTCAGACATGCAGATTAGTGCAGATCTTTGAAAGTGCATATCTCGGTATTCCAGCACCCCCTGAACTTTAGGGATGACTCATGCCGTCATGCAGTCAGTCAAACTTTGCACTGTATAGCCTATGCACTGAAAGTTTGTTCTTCAAGTTCGGCACTACAGCAAGCTCAGCACCAGCAAGTCCTGCAGTCATGCAGTACAGGTGAGGAACATTACTGGATTAAGGTGCACGTACAAGAGCAATGCACTAGGTAAAGGCATGGATTACTGCAAATTTGTTACACGCTGAGAGAGCAGAGTGCAACGAGAAAAAAGATAAAGCATTCCACAACATGGTCAAACAAGGGTATCACAAGGGACAAAAAACAGTTAACAAGGCACATCCCGGGCCAGGATCATAATCATGTATTACGTAATGCAAAACAGAACTCAAAGCTATTGCTTCAGTAGGTTGTTGCGCTTCAGAAAGCAGAACCGCCTAGGGTGGGTTGGGTTCTGCTTTGTGGTGTTGTAGCCTAAGCAGCTACATGTGTTGCAATGTTCAATGTAAGAGTATTCCCACCGGTTGGCAGAATTCTAGTCTACTGGCTTGCACAGCACAGTAAACTGGAACTTGTCTACAAAAGGAGTGTATAGCTTTGCATCAGCACGCATCCTGCTTGGGGGCCTGCGCCTGTGTTGATTGAACTGCAGGGTCCCCAGCTGCACCACCCGACCGCATGGCAAAGAACTGACAGGCTGCCGGGCTCTGGCAACATGTAAGCACTTGCCTTACAAGTCGCCAGAGCCCGGCAGCCTGTCAGTTCTTTGTTCTGCGGCCGGATGGTGCAGCTGGGGACCCTGCAGTTCAATCAACACAGGCGCAAGCCCCCAAGCAGGATGCTTGCTGATGCAGAGCTGTAGACTCCTTTTGTAGACAAGTTCCAACTTACTGTGCTGTGCAGCCTTGCAGCCTCTCAGTTCTTTGCCTTGCAGCGGGGTGGTGCAGCTGGGCACCCTGCAGCATCAGTTTCCACGGCTGTCAGCTTGCCTGTCATCATAAGCATAATGCTTGACACCTGCATGCAGCTCAAGGCCATATACATGAAGGCAACTCCCATAACTGACACTGCTCTGCAGCCTGCACTGACACTCCCGTCTGACTGCAGTCTGGGCAGTTATGCTGTGCACTGCCAGTGGGTGTTCTGGCAGAACTTGGTGGACGGTGTTGTGCAGAACGGTGATGCTGTCCTGTCAAGCTTCATCATCAACTGTTTCATGCTGGACAGGGCAGCATCATCGGTCTGCACAACGCTGTCCCTCAAATTCTGCCATACCACACACTGGCAGTGCACAGCACAGCTGCCCACAGACTGCAGTCAGACGGGAGTGTCAATGCAGGCTGCAATGCAGTGTCAGTTGTGAGAGCGGTGAGCAGTGTCAGTTGTGAGAGCAGTGAAAGTGTCAGTGTAGGCTGCAAGTCAGTGTCAGTGCAGGCTGCAAAGCAGTGTCATTTATGGGAGTTGCATTCATGTAATTGGCCGTGAGCTGCATGCAGGTGTCAAACATTATGCAAATGACGACAAGCAAGTACTGACATGTTGCCAGAGCCTTGCAGCCTCTCAGTTCTTTGCCTTGCGGCGGGGAGGTGCAGCTGGGGGCCCTGCAGCAGCAGTTTCCATGGCTGTCGGCTCTCCAATCTGCAATGCAAAACAACGAAAAGAAAAGAAAAGACTACGCCTTTCAGCGTCAATTTATTGAGAAGCCCAGTTTTGTACCGGGCCGCCCACTCACTCTGCAATAAATGGACATGTTGGGAACGGACCAGGCTTCATGTGCAGAATCAGCTGGGATCACATGCATGAAGAGAGTGTTGAATTGCAGCATGGACATTGAGATAAACTGCAATTGATGCTAGCAAGCCAGGCAAAAGCAAAAGCGCACCTCCTCCCGTTTCCTGGTGGCTACCATGCATGCTGTCCCCTGCCCCCTGTTGACCACTTTGAGGCGTGCAAGGTCCTCATGGGTGTGTGCAAGCTTGTGCATCCACTCTCCCAAGTCTGACACCAGCAGCTCCCCCAAGATTTTTGTGGCCCTCACCCTATGTTACTTCTTCTACGTCAATCTCCTTGACATGGAACTCTAGCAGCTCCTTCGCTTCCCCTGAAGTTGCACAAAAACATGTGATGCTCTTGACACGTGCATGGTGCACAATCAGAAATAGCGAATTAGTTAGCAGTCTGTAAGGCAAAAGACCAGGAACAGTGATGTGCCTCGCTGCAAGGTGACCCCACTCGTTCGCAGATCGAAAAGTTGCCTAAGATGATACGCATTATCTGCAGTTCATACGATGTGTTTGCTCCAGCACTCATAAGCGCTTGAACAGCACGCATGGCAGGTGTCTTGAAGTTGTGTGGAGGTTTGCCGCCCAGTATTGGTGCCGCATCGTGGTCAAGGCTGTCGTAGTAAATGCTGTCATGAGATGTGAAACGAGACCAGTGTCGGACGACGCATATCCGACCAGCAACTCAGGGCTTACATGGAAAGCAGAGCAGCCCACTGCCGCAGGCTTATTGCAGCCTGAAAATAGGGTTTGACAAAAGGTGCAAACGTGTGGCCACTTGATCACCCTGGTTTTCTTGAGTCAACTTACCGTTCAGTCAGTGAAGTATAGCTTGCAATATATTGCCATCATATTGTTTGCATGCAGATGCTACAGACTATCACACAGGAGCAGGAAGCTGTTGCATAGTGTCGCAGTCATTACAAAGAAAATCGCACTGCTGGAAAACAGTCCAGCCTGCTGTACAATTTAGCAGCTTAAATCTACACAGCTTGCCTGGACCTTTCAAGACCATCATCGAGTTGAATCTGCCAGGCAGCTCAGCACACTTTACTACAAAGTTAGTACAAGTGCGTGTAAACGGCATTACTAAACATCACATAACAGTGGTGGCAGGTACAAAGTCACTGTGAGCGCATGGTTAGTAATGCTGTGCGCTTTCACACGCTATTAGAGAGCTCAATACCAAAAAACACATCTCAAGACGGGAGTAACCCATACTGCTGCTGGACAAAAACAAATTGAACTTGAAAGCTAAGTCTGCAACACTTTTTGTTTGCAGATGGAGCACTGCTGACCTGTAACAAAGCGCCTAATAGCAAGAAAGTAAGGCAAAGTATTCGTCATGACCTGAGAGTGTTGTGCAGGCACTACCATGTGCCTCCATCCTGAGTGCGCCAGCAACATACTGACAAATGTATGCTACACGAGTGGCTCGGTTCAGAGCCAAATTTACAGAATCATGTCTGGATGTTGTGGCCAAAGCCCTGAGACATCCCATACCCTGGAAGATATTGCCAAAAAGCTCAGAGATTATAAGCGTTGCCAATCTTCTTCTCCCGGTGTGCGGTGTCATCACCCACAGCTTGCTGGGGAATCTGGACCGGCTTCTCATCGTTCTGCACGTCTAGAGGGGGGTGCAGCTTGGAGGGCAGGGGGCCACCCTTACCGGCTAGGTGCTTGAACATATTAATGAGGGCGTCGCGTGACTCCCAGATGGGAAGAAGAGTGGCGACGACCGTAGCAATCAATCCCCAGATCAGGGACAGCACAACCCAGAATGTGAAGTAGCCTGCAATAACAAAACAGCTGCATTTAGTATCTGCTGCATCTGGTATGCTTTCAGCGCCATGACAAGAAGAAGACAACAGTTTCTGGCAGCCGTACCTTGCGTTGTTTTATGTATGGCGTGCATATGGTATAAAGTGAGATGTGGCCTTCCAGGAACCATCATAAGTGGCTGATGTGTATTCTTAGGCATGTGTCGTACATGGGTTTCTTATAAATGTTTTGTTGCGTATGTACTCTCATGTATGCAATGCAATGCCTTGGTTGACTGTGGATATGCAAACCATGCACACACCACACACATTGGCACTGCTGTGCAACATGACTCATCATGCACATGCATCAGGTTGTGAAAGTGAACTGGTCATGACAGAGTTGTGATGCTGCACCATCTGCTCAAAGGTCGTGACCACGGAAGTGATAGAATATCCGCCATTGGCACAATCCAGATGCCTGAGTCTGTGTATGCTAGGGCTTAAGCAAAATGCCAGGGTTTACATGCGACCCATACCTTGACTCCAAGTGCCAGCAGCCAGGGCAAGCAAAGGCCAGATGGGAATCAGGATGACGGCCAGGAACCCTCCCCAAATTAGCACAAACCTAAGTGCGGCCCTCATGGCTTCCATGCTGTCCTCCCCTTGCTGCAACCAAACAAAATTTGCGAATTAGCCCTAGGGTCAGCCCTACCCTTGTTAACCCTAAGCTGCACCTTTGCAGAGGCTGGCCACCAAAACAAGGCAACTGCAATGGTAGTGACAGCGTACAATATAGGTATAATGAGACGATTTATGAACAATAAAGACAAAACCTGCTGCTATGCAAGGTATGACTCACCTTGGCAAATCGCAAGTCTCAATTTTCAGCCACATAATGACAACAACCACTGCTATGCAAAGTATGACTCACCTTTGCGAATCCCAAGTCGCCATCTTCAGGCACATCCATGATCATTGTCATCATTGCATCAAAATAACAATAATGACGACAGGCTATGTAAAGTTTTGACTCACCTTTGCGAATCCCAAGTCGCCGTCTTCTGCCACAAATAAGATACATTATCAACAATACCAATGACAACTGCAAGGTATGACTCACCTTTGCAAATCCCAAGTCACCATCTTCTGCCACATCCATCACCTTGATCTGCCTCATGCTCAGGAAGTCATAGTCTTCAGGGAAGATAAATGACACCACAGCGCAGATGATTCCTCCCAAGAAGAGTGACACGACATTGCCGGTCAACATGGTGTAGTTCTCAAATGTGGTGTCGTATGTAATGGCTCCATACTTGACCTGCAGACATAGGAGTTTTCAGACTGTGCAATCATCAACGCCTGGAATATACAAAAAATGTGTGCAAGCTGTCAACCTCAACTGTTTGGTGTTGGCCTTCACAAAAGAAGGTCTGCATTATACTAAGCAACTAATCAAGAAAGCCAGTCAACACAGGTGTAGCTGAGCATGAAATCTCATGTACTTGAGCAAGGACCTGCTTTCTCTTCTTCACTGTCTTGAATACCAAAAGGACGGCAACAGGAGTTTCTTAGAAAGGAACAGTTTAGGCCTAGTACCTTGTGACGGGCATTTGTCAAGTCATTGTTCATGTGCAGCCCTGTCTGATCTCATGAGCCTTTCCAGCAATTACAATGAGAACAAGGGCAGCCTGGGGCAATTGTCTTGTTTAGTCTTTTGGTCAACAGTCTACTGCAAACTTATGACTTATAATTTTTGGAACAGATGCCAATTATGCACACACAGAAGCTGTCACTGCAGCTTCCAGCCAGTGACATATATTGAGAACCTTGACTTGAACTGACAACCAGGTCACACCAAACAACTGATCTTATGGTGTGGTGTGACTGGTTGCCAGCTCAACTCAAGAGTGCTGGCCTATCCACCACTTTGCTGCAAATCCTAGCGGGTCAAGAGCGAAACTGACTGCCAGATTTTGTGCTCAACAGGCTAAAACACATATAGACATTGTCAACAGGGTCTTTCCATGCAGTGCTTGATTTGCACAACGCAGTTTGATTAATTGATTGATGATTGTGTGGGTGGACAAAAAGGACAGTCCCTTTGCCTAGGGTTCAGGTCTACCCCAAAGAACAAAGAAAAGTTTTCAGTTTTCAGCGATCATAACGAGAGCCGCCCAAGGCAGCAGCCCGGAGCTTAGGTTTATCTTGAATCCATACCTTGGCAAAGATCAACCAGGCGACCAGACCTAGCCATTGGCCAAAGACAGCTCCTGCCATGGCTCCCCACTTGTTGGTCTTCTTCCACATGAGGCAAAGGGCAATGGGCACCACTGCTGACCCAATCAGTACCCCCATCACCTCCTGCACCCCCCCCAAACAAAATGACATGAATAAATGTTATAAATATAAACACGATAAATATAATTTATACAAATATACAAATATATATATGACGGCAAACAATTACGGTCCAGTTCTTTGGATGAACTAATTACCTCATATGCAAGTGATGAAGTCATAAGTGCTAGCTTGCATGTCGCCGCAGGACCCATGTGAGTAAACAAATGGGAACAAGAGATTTTTTTGTTTGAAAAGTTCATCAGTTGCTGTTGACATGAATATGCTGACTACATGCTGATTGTTTCAGTGCATGGGGGTGTTTTGCAAAGCAGCTTGTGCGACAAAGCTTCAGCGCAAATGCTGTTATGCTGGTGCAAGCGTCCAGAAGCTCACCTGCATTTGCACTGAAGCTTCTGGATGTTTGCACTAGCACAAGAGCACGTGACATCTCTACTTAACAGAAAGATGATGAGAGAAAAGGGCAGGAAGAGAAACTCACATATACGTATCCCAGGGAGCAGTTGAGCTGCTGCAAAATGACAGCAAACACACCTGCATACACAAGAAATATGAGTTTCCAAAACAGCAGCCTTGTACTCATTTAAAGCTTTTGTCCGCGTTCTGTTTTGCTTTAGACCTCAGCTTGGCCTCATGTTTGGCTCTCGCCAGCTTGCAATCAGCAACAATGGACAGCAGCTGATGGCAAACAGCAAATGGTGCCTCAGATGCACAGACAATCAGACTGGGCCCATCTGAGCTGCCAAATGCTGATCAAATGCTGAAGGTATAGCCTGGTATAAGTGAGATGCATGCGGATTCAGCTAAGCGTACAGATGTGTGTGCCCTGCCCTTTGCCTTAACACCAATCAAAAGACAATTGGCAGTACGCATGGGTATCATTCACCTAAGAACAACAACCAGCAATAAGCGCTTGCTCAAGAGTGTCAGCAATAGGCGCTGGCTCAAGAGTGCCAGCTAAATGAAGAAGTAGTTGGGTACTTACCCATGAGCACAGTGTAACACAGGATCATGATCTTGGAGACAATCAGCAGCTGCTTGCCGGTTGCACGGGGGTTTACGTAGTGCCTGTAGCCGTCGTAGGTGAAGAGGGATGACACAGCAATCAGCTCAGCAGACCCTGATGATGTCACAGCCCTGCAGTGAACACCACACACACGCACAGCTCAGTGACATCACAGCTCTGCAGTGGACACGCACACACATGCACAGCTCAGCAGACCTTGACAATGTCACAGCTCTGCACTGGACACGCACACATGCACAGTTCAGCACACCCTGATGATGTCACAGCCCTGCAGTCGACACGCACACACGCACAGCCCAGCATGTGTTTGCTACTATCACAGCCCTGCAGTGCACTTGCACACACGCACAATTCAGCACAGCCTGATGATGTCACAGCCCTGCAGTGGACACGCACACACTCACAGCTCAGTGATGTCACAGCTCTGCAGTGGACATGCACACACGCACAGCTCAGTGGACCTTGACAATGAGGCAGCCCTGTAGTGGACACGCACACACGCACAGCTCAGCACACCCTGATAACGTCACAGCCCTGCAATGGAAATGCACACGTGCACAGCTCAGCAAACCCTGGTGATGTTATAAGCCTGCAGTGGACACGCACACACACACACACACACAGCTCAGCAAGAAGACTGCAGCCCAAGCAAGAAGGATGCAGTGCCAGGTGATAACTCAGGGAAGAATATAAATTCCATAAGATGAGAAGAAGACTCACATGAGCAGCATGACAGTCATCAGGATTCCTCCACCTTTGCCGAGCAAGAAGAATGCGGTGGCAGGTGGTACCAGCCCCTCATTGGCCTCTGTCACAGTTATGGGAAGGTCTAGGGCTAGCGCTGACAACCCTAGGCAAGTTGCCAATGTGAAGGGAATGCAAAACCTGCACAGTCAACAGTCAACCATGAACACTCGCATTTTCAATACATTTTAGTCAAAATATGTCTGAGACCACAGCAGGTTGCCAATGTGAAGAGAACGCAAAACCTGATGTGAAGAGAAAGCAAAACCTGCATAAGTGGGGACTGGCTGCAGTTAGTCACCTAGCCGAAACAGCCTAGCCAAACACAATAAGGTCTCGATGAGAAGGGGGGGCAAATGATGCACAGATGAGATGAGTCATGCTTAGCCGCAGCATGCACAAGCTTTGCATGCCTGACTATGGTAGCAGGCCAGGGGTGGTTTTGGGAAAGTGAGGATGCACCAACCACACATGAAGTTGTCACGTCAATACCCAGGTCAAAATGCAGGCATGCATATAGAGCATGACCCTTAGGGCATACAAAGCATGCATGGACATTATCAACAACCACAGCTGAAGTCATGAGCTGGATGTGAAACCAGGAAATCGGCAAATAAAATAGAACGGACATGAGTTTTGAATGCAACGACCACCACTGCATTCCCACACCTCAACAGATGTCAACTTTGTAACACTTTGTGACCAAGTGAGGACAAAGTGAGGACTAAGTGAGGACTGAGTGATGACTGAGTGATGACTGAAAGATGACTCACCAGAGGAGTCCACCCAGGAGGTACCCCTTGTAGGTGGCTGAAGGCCTGGCTGCAATGGCTGATTGCTGCACACACATCATAACACGTCAACATTCTTCTGCACAAAGTTCAAAGCATTGCTGCACCAGCTGTATCGCATTGTACACATGACAACACGTCAATGTTGTTCTTCATATATCAATGCATTGGTGCACCAGCTGTATTGCAGCTTACACATGCAAGCAAACGATGATACTTCCAAGCTACAATGCCCACTGACTGTGCAACTGCAAGGAAGGCTTACATGATGGATGTGAAGAGTGGCAGACAGAGCATTGCCACAGAAAATGCAAACTGAGAGCTTGCAGACAGCCACAATTGTACTGGAGCATGTACCAAATATGTGCAAATGGGACATCAGTATACCGCATTGTAAGATAAATGGGATGCTTACCCAGTACGCCTGGTCACAGAAGACAGTTCCAAAGTTTCCTGCAACAAAAAGAAAAGCAGAATTTATCGCATGCATGCTGAAAAGGTATACATGCTTAGTCATGCAGCCCTACAGGCAGAGCAGTTCGCAGAAGACAGTTATGCGCAACTGCAGCCTTAATTGACAACTGCAGTGTTTGGCTGCATGCCCCTGAAAAGCATCACATGCTGATAAACTTTGCAGTAGTTTGAAGACTGTACATATATATACTGTACAGTCTTCAAACTACTGCAAAATTTATCATATATATATGCTATACTGCGTATATATACTATCTCTCAGTTGATACAGTCAGCCCCATGATGTAGTCGCATCATCAAAGCCAGCCGCATCTTTTACCCAAACAAAGCAGTGCGGCATACCGATGATACTGATGATGCCGAAAAAAAACAATGCAACTTATTAATGATGTTGCTGGTGTCAAAAACAACAGTGCGGCTTACCAATGATGTTGATGATGCCAAAAACGAGTCCATTGGAACTGAAGAAGGTCAGGTAGGATCCATCTCTGTTGCCATCAACAGGCTTTGAGGCAGCCTTGACCACCAAGTGTTGGTAGACCTACATGCAACATCAGCAGGTCATGGCCCATGCAAACTTTGGGTGCGCTACCAGACTTTGAGTTCATTAGTACAATGCCTGCTGTCACTTGTATTGACAAAGTTGTGCTGATGCCTTGGACCATGATCAGAGCAAGGGCAAGGGCACAAAGCGATAAGGGCGCAGAGGGGCAAGAGGCCATGAAGGCGGGTGGAATGGGGCAAGGCGCCATGAGGGCAGATGCAATAGGGTAATAGGGCAAAGTCAAGGGGCCAAGGACGAGGGTCCAAGGGCAATGGTGCGAAGGGGCCAAGAGACCGAAGGGCCAGAGCAAGGGTGCCAAGGGGCCAGAGCAAGGGCAAGGGCAAGGGGCAAAGGGGCCAAGGAGCAAAGGGGCAACAGCAAGAGCAAGGGTGAGGCTGCACAGACAGCTGAGAGTATACTCAGCACTGTGAGACACGTGAAACAGTTAACATCAATGACACACCCCAGTGAGCATTTAGGGTAATCAGAATGCTTGGGAAGTTGGTGCTCACCTTGCTAGGGCTGCCCAAGTCACTGCCAGTGGCATACACAGTGAAGGCGAAGATGCAAAGGGCCACATAGATGATGACGGTATGGATGTATGATGATAGGAAGGTGGCTTTCAGCCCTCCGGTGGTTGTGTACACGCACACTGAGATGGGGATCAAGAACGCAGCCTGCACGCACACACGGACGCCTGACTGGTTGTGTGCAAGTCCCATTCTTCTAGTGCAATGTGTGTGCACATGGCAGAGTCATGTGTTGGGGAGATATATACTCTCAGACAGACTCTGGGGGCTGAGGTGCAAAGTCACAAGGGAAGAAGCCGGGCACAAGGCCTTGCAGGCATATGGAGTAATTAGCATGTGCAAGACAGTATTGGGGCATTGCAAGATTGGGAACATGATAACATGTGCAAGACATCATTGTGATCTTGATTCATACATACTAATGGCATCCTCAACTAGTAAAGTATGCTGCACTAGTAAGCACAACAGGTACAGTGGCCATGAGCCTGCGTTGAGAAACAGGGAGGTAAAACTGCATTGACTGATCAATTGGTTGACTGAATCGAACTCGTGCCAACTTTCGCTGTTGCATCAGCCAAGTGAAATCGCATGTGGTTTCGGAGCTTACCGCAATAGTGTTCATGCCAGTGAGGGCTGTCATCACAGCAGCTCCTCCCAGAATCAGCATGGCACTCACAATAATGTTGGTCAGGAAGCAGAAGAAGAAGAAGACCAGATGGGCTGTGTTTCCCCAGCGGGCGTGCACAATCTCCAGGACTGTATGTGCTGAGGGCGCTTTCATCTTGATTTGAACAGCCAGGATTCCAAAGAGGATGATCTGGATTGTGGCTCCACCGGCGTACCAGAAAGGTCCCGCTACACCGTATTGGTAAGCCTGGTTGGAGCTTTGCAGCAGAGTTGCAGCCCATGTCCAGTGACTCACAATATCTGCATTTACACAGGGCATTTTACTCAATTGGTAAACATTGTGGATTTGGGGGTACTGGTGGATGCACTGAGGTTCAGAGGCAGTCCATGCAGTAGCCAAGTCTGTTCAGCAGTGTTGCTGTGCATTGGCAGATGTGCAAGAACAGCAGCAGGTGACAAGTAGGTTGACGCTGGCAATACACAAGTGAGTGTGCGTACCCACAGCAATCAGTCCAGTCTTGATGGCACGTCCACAGGTCTGGAAGTCCTCAGAGTTCTTGTGACCAGACCCAAACTTTTGATCAGCCATGATCATAGCTGCAAACCAGTGGCACAACCATGAGCACCCTACAGACCTGAGTTCCGGCGGTCGACAAGGTCGATCAGCGTGGCAAGTTGACATACCTTGAGTGATGAGCGTAAACACCAATCCGAAACAGCAGACGAGGACGTATCCGACCCATTGGTCCTGGTGTAAAGCAGAAGCATTGTTAGGGACGGTAAAAAGAGGCATAACCGGTTGATGCAGACGGCAGGTACATGGCCCGCGGTAAACAGTTTTGGAGATATAGCCTAACGCAGCAATGCAAACACCAGCACGCTGCATGCCGAGACTGATGGCTGTCAGCCGTCAGCACGGAGCAAACGGCGTCACTGCAGTACAAGTCCTGAAAAACAACTGTCGGTGTACACATGTGCATAGGAGCTGGCAGACACACGCGCCCGCAGTCGGTGATGGGACACTCACAAGAGGGGCCACGCCGCCAAAGAAAGATGTGGCATAGTTGTAGATGGCCAGTTTGGGGTCGGTCGCGCTAAAGAGGTTCATCATTCCGACCGGCATCTCAGCCAACTTTGCTGATCAACGCCCTTGGCAGTCTCAGTCAATCGGGACGACGCGGCCCGAATCCTCTTGCCTAAAGACAATTCAGATTGCTCTGGCGGCCAATTGCCGACGAGAGCTAGGCCAGCACCAGATAACAACGAGATATTTAGTTTTGTGACCTTCAAGGCTTCGTTGAACAATAAACGCCTGCAGCGCTTCTTCTTCAACACGTAAACCCTACGACCTTTCGTTTAGAAGGTTCTTTGACCCCTTACTGATGGCCACATGATCCCCCGTGGCCCTGTTGTGGTCCTCACGTTGGCCGAACAGCGTCCTCAGGCAGTCGTTGAGAGCAAACCACGGAGGAGCACAGGAAGCTGGCAACAGTGATAATGCATATGATAATGACAATTTTACCGCTTTCCAGCTCATGATGAGCTAGGTACGACGTAGCAAGCGCAGTCTGGCATGCGCAGCAGCACTACCGCACTGGCACGAAGTCGTCCCGCACCCTGGAAAAATTTAGGGCAATCCTGCAGCTTCTCCGCACGACCCTACCTACATATACGTTCCACTGTCGTACCGCAGATCTCTTGAGCTATGCAACACATGTACATATTTGAGGCAGGCAGTTAACCTGGCTATTGCAGCGAAAGCTCATGATCATGCAATTGCGCAACCTCGTCATGACCAATGAACTGAGGTGATCACCTGCAAAACTTGCAATGGCTCATTTGTTGCAAAGGCAGCCTGTCCATGGTCAATTTGACAACTTTGGAGACTGTTCAAGGCTCTTGGGAATGTATTTATTATTCCGCAGGGGCTCTTTCGCGCCGGGACTCAGCCAACTAGTCGGCATCCCGCAGGAATCGATTTTGGAGTCTTGCATGTGGACTGTAACAACATGTAACATGTGTCACTTGTGCGATGACGCAATTTATGCAATCCATTCAGTAGGGTATTGAAGTTTTCGAGTCGCTGAATATCATTTTCCCCAAGCACTGCTAAGCATCAGCTCGCGGCGGCAGTCTCCTATGCGAGCCAGCAAGCTAGGTCTTGCTGCTGTATGAGCTGACCAGCCACCTGCAACGAGCATTTTTCTCTTCAACTGAGCGGTCAACAGCGCATGAGCACATGTTTCCAGCTGCCGCCCCGTGCTACCCGACCATTGTTGACCAGTCACTATGGTGTCCGTGCGTTCGGCAATCATCACAGCAATTTGATCTATACGCTTCTCTTATCTGCAACGCAGTCACACCCGACGTGTGGTGCCAGCCCTCTATGTCTGCACAAGTCTTGTCAACCTTCTGCGTACCCTCGCATCCGATGTGGCAGCGCAACATGCAACAATGGGGAAAATGTCAGACGTGCTTGTGTGGCTGACGAAGCTTGGATTGACACGTTGGTTGTGGTAGAAGGCTTGAGTGATCAGCGAGCAGTTCGCAAGGCTGTCAGTGCACAGGTAGAATGAACCCAGTAACATGATGCATGTAATCTACGATCTATACTTTCCTCATTTTCCCTTGTCTCAAATACAGCGCTGAATGCACAAACACGATGCACAAAAAAAGGCAGTGTTTTCAGCTTGCGCACTACTACACTCTGACCAAAACAGCATGCCAGGTGTTTGTCTTACATGGCGCCAGCAAATCCAGTGTAGCAGCCACAGCTCAGCTGCTGCAACAGAGAGCAAGCCAAGGCGTGCGAGTAGTTGCGCTTTTAGATCCAGATGTTGCTGGACGCCAGTCTCGCACTGTTGTGGATGCTTGTCTCTCTGGGCAGTGCCTTCACGCCTTCATCCCTGTCCAGCACGCCACAGCTGCAAGCGACATCAGGTACACACACTGAAGGCAAAAACAGGAAAGTTGTGTGCTTTTAAGCAATCATAATGGGAGCCTTTCAAGGGGGCAGCCCGGAGCTTATACACACTGAATGTAAAACAGCAACCGGTAGTGGGTGCATACCTGCTGCGACAGTGTCTAAAGTGCTGTTCTTTGTAAGTTGAGTGTCTGATTGTCTGTCAACAATCTCAGGTGTTCTGACACCCCACCTTTAGCAACATTGTGCGCTATGCTTGTGACCTCTGCTCCACACTATACCAAGAATGCTGCTATGGTGGCCCACTCTCAACAGCAGGTACTGTCTTGTGACACGTTGACGATCATTGCTGGCTGCAGGCGTAAAAGCGCAGGTGATGTTGGGGTGGAGCATGCAAGCCCAATGCAAATCAGGTATGCACTTCATGCCTTACCATTGTGAAGTCATGTTCAAAAAGCTGTGATCACTCATGCCTGCTCACATGTGCTGCAAGCGGCCTTGCTCAACAGCTACTGTGCTGTGAATTGCAAACGTGTGTGCTGTGGCAAACATGTGATGCTGCAGCTCTGACTGAGCCATTGCCTTTGCTGACTCAGCTTTGTCTTTGAGTTCATGCATCACTTGCCTGGCCCAGTGGATCTACACTGCCGGCACAGATCATTCCATTGCTTCCACAATGACATGCAAGAAACCAGGGGGAAACATGCGTTTTGACAACAAAATTTTGTTGGGTAAACATTGTTTCAAATACAGGCAGGCCCTTTCAAATGCTCGCCCTAGCTGCCCTGGCCGAAAGGAGTTCAGCAGGGCAGATCTGGTGAGTTGGGGACTGGTGGTGGAAATGGGGACCGTTTCTTCCAAACAGGTGAACGGCCTTAGCATGAAAATGCTATGTTTACATCATTCTGTGCGTCACGGTTTTTGCATTTTTACAATGTCAGTGTTGCTAACATGAGATGTTTACCGCCCATCTGAGGTGTAAGCTGACATGTGATGAACACTGCGGCAATCCATTGAGACCAACACACACTTGTTCTCATGTATGGCTGTTTATAGTCATGTTTGAGCTCATGTCATTGGTTAGGCAAAGCTCAAAGTATGGTGAGAGAGAACCCTTTCGGGTTTCAAACAATACCTGGAATGACAAAAAAGCGGTGTATGTGCCAATTTGGCAAGCATCAGCAGCCTTGGCCTTAGTGTTTAGGGTGTTACCTGAAACCTACTGTATAAAGTAATCCCCAAAGTATGTGCCTTTGTGAGCTGACAGGCGAATGCAACAATTTGTGGCGGCAGACTTGATAGTGTCTTGACTGAGCTGAATGGTAATCGCAATGTCTCTTACATGTGCACAGACGCTGTCATGTGCATGGTTCAATACCAGGCTCATGAAGCACTGCTGCATGAAGCATGTTCAGCGTTTCTTTGTGAAGCATACTCAGCATTTCTCATGATCATTCATGTCTGCAGGTAGGATGTGTGAAGCGTAGGGCAGCAGTGAGCGCAGCTTTGGGACTCGGCAACTGTGACGGCAAGCAGCTGCTGAGGCAGTTGAACACATATGGCTTTTCTCGGGATGATGTTGCCAAAGCATTGCAGGCCATTCCCGACATGGAGCCTGCCAGCTCAGCATGCAAGAGTTTATCAGCTGATGATGAGCTAGTAACCAGTTTGTAAATGTGCAAACAAGCCAACATCGTGTGGCCAATTCTGGTGCTTGTTTTGTATCCCATGGGGATATGCCATGTATAAGCGTTGGGGGTACAGGTCTCTGCGTCAGCCAGTCATGAATGTGATGGTGGCCAACCTCATTTTGGCTTCAGAATCTGCGTAATGTGCCTCACTCAAGGTGTACAACTGTTGCTTGCATGTGCTGTCCATTTGCAAGTGACACAGTGCAAAAGCTCGGTGTGCGCGCAAGAGAGCAGAGGCTGCGTGCAGACCTGCAAAGACACGCGTTGCAATGTATGACCTTTGTGGAATGCGTCTTGCCAATGAACTAAAAGCATCGCTGCAGAAAATTACTGTAGGATGCTTGAGGACAGTTCAGTTTTGTCTGGCAGTGGTGGGTCAGTCAAACAGCAGATGGTCTTTCTGCATACAGCACTAGTGTGTACTGCGCTGTAAGCCACATCTGCGATGCATCCATCTCTGCGTATAAAAGTCACCTTGCGCTCTCTTAGAACATACTCAACACCACGTACCATGATGTGTGCCAAATCGAGATTCACACACGAGGGAAGACATGTGTGCAACAAGCAAACGAATAAACATCACAATTGCACCAATCGATCAATCAATCAGACTACATTCACTATTGTTGGGACAGCCAGCAGACCATAAATGGGAGGTGTAATGGGACAATTGTCATTGTGCTGTTATAGACCACATGATGCGCAGATGGTCTGTTGCACAATGACTACTTGGAATACAGTCCCAGGCACTATGGGTTACAGGGGTCCAGAATAAGGGTCCAAAACGGTACAAAGAATACAGTTGCAAAATCCATCATTGTGAGCTTATTGGGACCGCCAGTGCCTTGGCCAAGCGCTGCTGCTGCTCCTTGGAGAACCCAATGCTCTGCAGGTAGGCTGAAGCACCCCCATAGGCATCCTCCAGATGAGAAAGGGTGGCTGCCATTACCTCTGCTGGTGCCTGCAACATCATGTATAGCAATTCTTCCATTTCTGTATGCACTGGTCAGATGATTGCATTCTGTTCTTTGAAAAGTTCAACTTATGAGCTGCATGAAGCAAGCTGCTTGAGCCAGTGTGCCTTTGATCCTTATGACGACAGCTTGTGAGTGGCTTGTGAACAGTGGCTTCTCTATAGCTACCAGTCGAAGAGACTATGGTCACTGTGATGGCTGCAAGGAGCAATCTCACTCAGCCCCAACAACTTGATAGCGTATTGTAGATAATTCCTATACTCAAAGCCCAAATCTCCAATCCTGAAATGTAGCTACTTGACAGCTGACTCTTTGTTAGTTATGCTTACCTTGCTGAACACTGCTTGATCTATTTGGTTGAGTTCCTTGTCCTCCTTCTCTAGACCCCCCAGAGCAATCTCCTGAATCACACTGTCAGACCTACAAAAGCACACTTGGCAAGAGTTAGACCTCCAAATGCACAGTCAGCAAGAGTTAGACCTCCACATGCACAATATAGACAGTAAGCAAGACATCCAACCTACAAAAGCACATTTAGCGGGCATGTGACCAATGAATGCACACCTGGCAAGAGTAAGACAACAGCATGAGGGCCACTTCATAAAGATCGGCGTATCACCAACAAACAACGCTTCTGTTGTAGTGGTATGCACAGAAAGACAGCAAGCTGATCTGTCTGAACCCAAGCTGTTGCCATTTGGCCATTTGGCTGCAGTAGACTGGCTGTTCAGGTAGGCAGACAGACAGACAGACAGACGGACAGACATACAGCCAGACAATCATACAGACAGACAGACATACAGCCATACAGACAGATAGACACACAGACAGACAGACAACCAAACAGACAGATGAGATGGACAGGCAAGCAGGCAATCAGGCAGGTAGATAATCAAGACAGGAGACCAGGCTCTGCAGATGCATGACTTTATTTGATGCCCGGCTCCGGGCTGCCACCTTAGGAGGCTCCCATTATGATCTCTGAAAAGCGCAACCTTTCCTTTTCTTTCTATTTGGTGCTCTTTCAGAGCTGAGGCCAATCAGACAATTGGAGTAGTGTCCCCACAGGGAAGAAGATGACCACCTGGTCTTGCACACACCTACCTCATCATGAGCCAGAAGCATGAAGGTATTATTGATGTTAGGGTAGAGGAAGAAGAGCACCTGTGGTAGTCGGCTATGTTGTTTTCAGGTTTGGCGCCGCAGCATGAGGTTGTGGTTGATGTTAGAGAAGAGGAAGAAGATTACCTGTGGTAGTCAGCTATGATCTCTTGGGGCGTGGCGCCGCAGCATGAGAGCAGCAACGCTGAGGCCAATCAGACAATTTGAGTGAGGTCATGACAGGGAAGAAGAAGAGCACCTGTGGTAGTCAGCTATGGTTTCTTCAGGCTTAACGCCGCAGCGTAAAGTTGTGTATGGTAGGGAAGAGGAAGAAGAGTACCTGTGGTAGTCGGCTATGATTTCTTCGGGTTTGGCACCACAGCATGAGAGAAGCAACGCCGCAAGGACACCGGTCCTGTCTTTGCCGATTTTGCAGAAGAAGAGCAATGGCTCACCGGCTTCAGCAGCCTCTGTGATCACCTTGCATGCCAAAAATTGCCTTCAAAATATGAAATCAGAACCTACACTCAGAATTGGCATTGACAACATGCATTCACAACTTGAACTCAACACTGGCTTTGCGCGACGCAACATCAGCCTATGCGTTTGTGACACTGTGTGTCATTGCCTCCTCTGCACGTGATAGGCTGAAGGCTGTTGCAATGCACATGCAACATTTAGGGCCAAAACAAGGCAAGTATGCTGACGCAAACCTACCTAGGTCACAAGCACGACAAGTAGGCTGTTGCCAACCACATGCAAGATCTGGGCTAACAAGCACGACAGGTAGGCTGTTGCAAAGCACATGCGACATCTGGGCCAAAACGAAGACAAGTATGCTGAGACAAGCCAGCCTGCAACACGTCGCCCCATGACAGAGTACGTGTGCTGTATCAAAAGACATGCATCATGTAGCCCAAAGCCAAGACCAGAACAAGAGGTTTAGTGGCAATCAAGCTATTGTCACACGAGGCACAAAAGCTGCTAACTGCCAGTCAGGTTGGGTTTAGCTTTTGGAATTTAGGGTTGGGCAATCACCTCCAATGCACACTTGATTTCAGGTCCAGAAGTTTCCAGAATCATCTCGTACAGCATTGGCAGGCCCCCCTTGTTGACTTCACTACATGCCACCAACAGTATCATAAGCTATAATGCGAGGCCCACTGCTATTGAGAGCCTCTAAGGCATGCCACCAGTAATGTGCAAGCTCCAAGGCATGCCACAATTGAGTCATGATAACATGAAGACAAAACAATGCCCTTTGCTACAGGCAAAAGCAACAGGCCCACAATCCTATTGTGCATTTACCACGTATGCTCAACTACAAAAGACACATTTTCCTGATTTGTGAATATACAATAAGATATACAACAGAGAGTAACAGCGTGTCAATTTGGTTGTTTTATACAACACCAACACTTGGTACGGTGAGTTCATGCATGACTTCTGCCACTTGTGTCAAAAGCAATATTGTGGTTGATAGACTGAGTGTATGCCACTGGCAGGTTGCACTGTACATAAGCTTGCCATTCACAGAAGAAGCGAGAGATAACATTGGAACTGAAGCAAAGAGGAAACACAGAGCAAAGTTTGACACCATTGACGCCATGATGGAACCTTTGCCTCTGAACGAATCAAAATGCATGCACAGGAGAAGCAGCAAGGCAGAGGGCAGTACTTACGCCATGATGGCACTTTTGCATCTGAAGGAAACCAGGCGCATGCACATAAGAAGCAGCAAGACAGCAAAGATGAAGCAGAAGAAAGGACCAAGGCGGAGGGCAGTACTTACGCCATGATGGCACTCTTGCCCTTGAAGGAATAAAAGGGCATGACTGCCAGGGCGTATGCTGAAGTAGCGAACGGAATCTTCAACAAGATGGCTTTGTAGTAGCGACTCCTACATAGCAGGCACAACCCTCTAGAAGAGTTTAGCAGGATCTAGCAGGTTTTAGCAAGATTTAGCAGGATCCAGCAGGCCTCAACCCTAATCCCTGTCAGATCACAGTGTTCAGAAGATATGCAGCAGGCAGGAGTGGTGTAACGTCCCAGTCAAGAACGAATGCCTTGTTTCAAGACGTTGCGGGTGCAGGACAGACCCATTGCTGATGTGAGAAGAAAAGAAAGAAAAGAAAAGACTATGCCTCTCGGCGTCAACTTAATGAGAAGCCAAGTAGTATACCAGGCTGCCTGGCTATTGCTGAAGTGCAACTGTGTAGAGGGCTGGTAGAAGGTCATGTCACTTCCCAAGACGCATGTGTGCTTGTGCCATCATGTGCTCTGTGACCCTTCTTGTTTGTGAGGAGACTGCTGTGGAGTTTATAATGACAATGACAATGGTGATGGCAATGTTGATGCTGGCATTGACGAACAACAAGGTTTTGGTAGCGCGTAACAGCATTAGTAGAGGAAATGGTAATGAAAATGGTACTGGTAATAGTAATGGTCATGGTCATCGTGATGTTGATGGTGATGGTGATGGTGATGGTGATGGTGATGGTGATGGTGGTGGTGATGGTGATGGTGATGGTGATGGTAACAAAGATGGTAATGGTGATGGTAATCTACCTTTCTATAAGTGATAGATGATGGATGGTCAATCCACTGTGGGCAGACTGCTCTCCCACTGGCTCAAATTTCTCCATCTGCAGAGCATGCAAAGGGAAACATTGTGCCTTTTGCCCCTTGATCATGAAAGGCAATCATGCTGGTAGGTGTGCAGATGCAATGCATACACAAGGGAGGGCTTTGCCTATTGAGCTTGCATGCCAAGGGAGGGCTTTGCCTATTGAGCTTGCATCAACAGGGACAGCATTGCCCATTGAGCTTGCATGCACAGGAAGGGCATTGCCCGTTGAGCGTGCATGCCAAGGGAGGGCTTTGCCTATTGGGGTTGCATGCAGAGGGAGGGCATTGCCCATTGAGCGTGCATACACAAGGGCAGTGATGCTGATCATAGGCAAACAAGAGCCCTAGCAGTGTGTGCCTTCAGCAGACAATATTGGAGTAGCTTTGCCTGCAGTGCATACATGCTGCAGAGACAGGACTTGCCCTGCTAATACACACCACGAGCCAGAAAGTGTCAACATAATCGTTACTGTGATTGTTATTGGTATTGGTAGGATTAACTTTTGCTATTGATGTCAATATGATTATTCTTGCCCCAGCCTGGGCACTGCAGCACAATATGCAAAAGCCGACACCTGGCAGGCCTTCTCTGTTGGGTTTTAGGGTTGAGGTGTGGGACATGTTTTGGGACCGGTTTGGTCTCAGTACTCTATTGCAGCTGTAAGGAGTGCATACCTGTGTCATGCTGCCCTGCCGCTTTGACACTTGCAGCTCTGCATTCTTGACAAGCAGGTTGTCAGGATCTTCTGAGCGCTCATACGTGCTGCGCAGATCTACCTAAACCAGACAAAAGAGTGTGAAATTCTTGGGGGGGGATTAAACTGTTCTTGAAAAAGGGTAGATAATTCCACGTAGAACACGGATTCTGACCATGACAAGGCGTAATGCAGTCTTGAGCATCTAGTTGACACAGATGACAGAATACCAGAGTATTCTTTGCACAAGCAATGTGCCCAAGCACTTACTCAATGGCAAAGTGTGCACTTATCTGTTTGCTGTAAGACTCGGATAACATGACAGCCAATCACTAATAGGTTGCAACAAACAAAGATTACCAAGTGTGTGATCTTCAGCTTTTGGCGTATTATGTCAACATCCTGCTGGTTGGCAGAAGTCGGACAAGCAGACCGTAGGATGCGACCTGTATTCAGCAGAGCTGCAGCTTTAAAGCAGCATTGCCTTTTGTTACATTACTGGACAAGGCTTTGGGTCAGCTGAAGGCGCTTTGGGGTCTATACTATACCTGGAGCGATTCCAGAGCATGCTTCTGCCAGGTCTCGCATATTCTTGACTTTCTGAAGCTGCTGAATGCTTGCCGAGGTTGAAACCTGACGAGGTACTGCAACAGGCACATCACAACATTGTCTGCCAGCCGACTTGCGCATGCAGCTATGTTTGCACATGTTTTGGCCGGGTGCACAATCCTTACCTCCCTGATAGCCATCCATCAGCGCTCTAATCTTTGGGTTGATCTGACCTGCTAATGCTGGTCTCGCTGGGCCAGTCAAACTAGCCCACATCCCGTTAGCGTATGCTTGCATGGCGCTCAAGATTTGTCCCATGCGCAGCACGCTTCACGCAACTGTGCAAGGGGCCCCTTCCTTCGATTAAACGGGTTGGTTCAGCGGGATGTCATCAGCCGAACATTAGGGCTCGACTCTTGTCGATGCGGCAATGTAGGTCGACAAGTGTCACTTATGTCAAAAACCTCGCGCAGAGTGGCGTCAATGCTTTTATGCAGATGCAGAACACTAGTCGTAAGGCGTTTAGTCAATCGGCCCATTCCCGGGGACTGTGAATTGAAGGCAAACCCTCGTAGCAATCAGCCTAATTCATCTTAGGGTTCACAATGTGGAGTGTGTGTTGAGAGCAGGTTCCGTTGTGGTTGGTGCGTTTGTACATCAAATACTGGCTTGGACGGCGACAAGTGCTTCGTATGGCTGTCGCCTGTAGGCAGTAGCTCGCACCGCCTGCGTCAAGCCCGGAAGCGGTGATCAGCATGGCCCCGGGACTTGTTGAGCAGTCTGCTGCGCAGACAGGGCACAGCACTATTGACAAGGATCTTTTGCCGGAGGATGATGACTTACTTTACGAAGAAGAGTTGTTGCGCAACCCATATAGCTTGCGAATGTGGTGGAGATATCTCGAAGCCAGGAAAGACGCTGCCCAGAAACGCAGGTTTCTCCTCTACGAGAGAGCCATATCAGCCTTGCCAGGCAGTTACAAGGTACATCAAAGCCATAGCATAGCATGTTCCACGGTTTTCATGCCATGCCAAGCTGCTGACACTCACCTGCGGTGCAGCTTTGGCATGCATACCTGAAGGAGCGTCGAGCAGCAATCAGAGGCTTACCTCTAAACCATTCAGCAGTCGAGGGCTTGAACAACACCTACGAGCGTGCGCTTGTTTCCATGCATAAGATGCCAAGAGTGTGGGTAGAGTACCTGGAGCTTCTGATGTCACAGCAGAAGCTGACACACACTCGCCACGTCTTTGACCGGTGTTTGTGCTCCTTGCCAATCACGCAGCATGACAGGATCTGGACACTGTACCTGGTGAGCACAACTTGAACTGCGTGACTCACATGCAAGACTCAAGCACAGCAGGGTGAATGTGTGAAACTTTGATACATGGCCCAAGGACAATGCATGTGCACAGCTCAGTGCAGACGCTATTCTGCTTTATGCCAGACAGCTTGCATTGCTATCTTTAGCTCAGCACCACTTGTGTGTCTTCCCATGCTATGTGCAACTTTGACCTTGCACGGCGAATTTTGCTGCATGCCACAGGAAGCCAGATTCCTGTGAGACAGCGTGCACAGCAGAAAATGGGAGCTCACAACAAAACGTGCAGCCTGCCCAAAATTCATCTTTGCAAGCACACATCATCTGCAACGTTCAATGCACAGCCCACCAAGCCAGCAGCATCGTCTTGGCATCCATCAATCTTGCATTGTTACCCTCATGCATGCTATTTGCACCCTGCTGTGCTTACTAATAACCTCATACCCACACGCACACACACCTTGGCTATTGCATGGCCTGCAGAATCAGCTTCAGCTTTCTAATTAGCATATCACCCCCCAATGTAGCTGTAGCTGGGACATGCTGATCTTGATGGGAAAGCATCCATCAACATCAAAGCTCAATGAATAACACAACATTCGATGACACAATGTCAGTAAATGAATGAGAAACATGGGCACGAAAGCCTTGGCTGTGCATGCAGAGGTTTGTGATGCAGCCGGATATGCCTGTGGAGACTGCCCTCAGAGTGTACAGGCGCTACCTCAAGTTGGAGCCCAGTCACACTGAAGAGTACATTGCATACCTGAAGTCCAAGGTGAACCCCCTACATCTGCACACACAGCCAGACTTGGATTGTGCTCACAGCCATTGCTCCTAGTGTTGCCGTGAAAACGGCCAGTATGGACAGTTTGGTTTTTCCCAGCATGCAACATGTGGTGCATCTCGTTGCTCCACAAGATGACTTTGAGGCAGCTATCTCTGCTTACACATGTGCTCCTGTCATTGCTCATGAATGTACCTGCTGTGCATGAGAAGGTCAATTCAAGCGTTGCCTCTTGCAGCAGATTGTGCATCTCGTTCACAAGCGAAGTTCACAGCCGCAAATGCTGCCTACACACGCGGTTCTGTCCGTGCTCATGCATGAGCACCTGCTTTGGCTGAGTTGGCTTACCCATCTTGACATGACTTGACGTGCCTCAGGGAAGCTGGGGCGAGGCTGCCAAGAAGCTGGCAGCCGTGGTGGATGACGATACCTTCAGAAGCTTGGAGGGAAAGTCCAAGCACCAGCTGTGGCTGGAGCTGTGTGACATCATCACACGGCATGCGGATCTGGTGCGAGGCATGAAGGTTGATGCCATCTTGCGCTCTGGCATACGCAAGTTCACTGATGAGGTGAGGATTTGATGTGTTTAGAATTATATGGGCATTTGCTGCGCGCCTCTCACACAGCAGACTTTACATCAGAATGACAGGCACAGACACACAGACAAACAACTCAAAGACAGAAAGACAGGCAGGCAGGCAGGCAGGCAGGCAGGCAGGCAGGCAGGCAGGCAGGCAGGCAGGCAGGCAGGCAGGCAGGCAAGCAGGCAGATAGACAGACAGACAGAGGGCGCTTTGTCAGCTACAGACCATACAACACAATCTGTGTCAACAACGCATTCAGCAGAAAGCAAAGCCGTCATATGTTGAGGACTTCGTAGCAATGTCTACCAACAGAACGCAGTGGCCTCAATGCAGCGCAGCAGTTGAATCCATACCAGCTGTATCAGTGCTGCTGCAGCATGCCAGCTCCCCTTCAGCTGCAACAGCAGCATTGCCCATGCTTGCTAGCTGCTTCTGAGTGGTGCCAGGCAGTCTCAAACAGCATGGGCTGTCTGTGAGAATGCCTGTGCATCAGTCAGTAGTTGTGTGAAAATTAATGGGCAGCAGCTGCTGATGCTGCTGCTGTTGCTGCAGCTGCTGCTGCTGCTGCTGTTGGTGGGCATGAGTTGTCACGCTGCTGTTTGCATTGATGCATATACTCCATATGCTGTTCACACACATGCTGCATTGCCCTGGTTGCAACTTATTTTGCCGATGTTCATCAGCTCTATTGCAAGCTGTACACTTAGTCAGTCTCAGCCTTCACTTGGCCATCAAGTTTGGATCAGAGCGGCCAGCTGAGACCAGCCGACCTGAATGTATTTTGGAGAAACGGTTTATGGCATCAGGGTCTAGAGGGAAACCTGACATGGTACAGTCAAGGTCTGATGATCACCGTTGTTCTGCTTCACAGGTGGGCAGGCTGTGGACCAGTCTAGCAGACTACTACATTCGGCGGGGACTCATAGAGAAGGCTCGTGACGTGTACGAGGAGGGGCTTACCACCGTAACAACCGTCAGAGACTTCAGTCTCATCTTCGACACCCTCACACAGGTGCTGTGCTTCAGCTTGTATGCACACACTATAACGGAATGTAATACTCACCATACTTTCCAGCTCTTGATGAGCTAGGTGTGTGCAGGACATGTCTTGTCTCTTCAAAGCAGCATGTCTTGTCCATCACACAGCCAATGATTGTGGGTAATGTGATGCACGCTGTGTCCACCGAGTAAAAGTTCTTGCATGAAGTAACCTCAAGGCGCTGTGAAGCTACCTGGCAGGCAGATTGGCTGTCACGAAAAAAGAAGAAGAAAAGACTACGCCTTTTGGCATCAATTTAATGAGAAGCCAAGATTGGCTGTCATGCCTCTACTCTGTTGCCACGGGTTGCCACAGCTGCCACAGCTGCTTCAAAGCATTGCATTAGAGACACACTTCAGCCTCCTGAATCTTCTTCAATGCCAGCCTGTCAAGCACAGCCTGTGTGTGATCTTCTTCTGCTTAGCCCCTGTCACAATTTGCATGTTACTGCCTACATGCTGCCAGCTGTTGTCACCATGATTGCTACCTTCTAGAAGAGGCGTTTATCAACACTGTGCAAGGTCATGCCTTGCACGCGCTTTACATCAACGGTGACAAATGGACGTTAGTCATGTGACCATGTGCATGCAGTTTGAGGAGAGCCTGATCGGTCACAAGATGGCTCAGATGGGTGATGAGTCAGAGGACGAGACACCTGACAATGAAGAAGATGATGGCCGCAACTTCTTGCTGTCAGATGATGGCAAAGACATTGATCTCAGGTGCGTATATCAAACCCTACACCTTGCCCCGGAAAACCCTAGTGTACAGCCATTCTAGCTCTCAGCCAAACCATAGTTGATGCCCTTGTGAAACTCATCATGTGCTGCCCTGCACGATGCACGGGGCTTGTAGCATACACTCAACAGCATGCACATGTGCCATGTCAGGACTGGGTCTTGTTGCACTCAAGTCAAAGTCAAAAGACCAGAAGGGGAAAAAGTCATGAGGTCAACGTGCTCCTAAAGGGTAAAATGACGTAACCACTAAATCTTTGAGTGGGATGCGATGTTTGCATTGCATGTGTAGATGGTTGCAGACCAAAGCTGTTGTTCGGTATGATGTCAGCTGCCATATGAAGTGCACAGTGCAGACAATAGTGTGTCAACTTTGTCAAACTTTTGAAATAGGGGCAGTGTTTTGCCATCAAATGTTTCAGTGGGATAGGATCTTTAGGGTTTGAGTGGGACAGGATCTTTAGGGTTTCAGTGGGACAGGATCTTTAGGGTTTCAGTGGGACAGGATCTTTAGGGTTTCAGTGGGACAGGATCTTTAGGGTTTGAGTGGGACAGGATCTTCAGGGTTTGAGTGGGACAGGATCTTTAGGGTTTGAGTGGGACAGGATCTTCAGGGTTTGAGTGGGACAGGATCTTTAGGGTTTGAGTGGGACAGGATCTTTAGGGTTTGAGTGGGACAGGATCTTTAGGGTTTGAGTGGGACAGGATCTTTGCATAGCATGTGCAGCAGGCTGCACACCCTCTGTTGTTTGGTATGCTGTTGTCTGCCGAATGAAGTTCACACTGCAGACAACAAACTGTCATCTTTGTCAAACTTGTGAACTAGGTGCAATGTTTTGCCAAGTTTTGTCAAGTTGGTGCAACAGCATGTCAGATTGGTACAATACTTGCATGATGAAAACTGGTCAATGAGCTGTCTGTCTGTACACATCCTCATGACTGGGGCACTTGATCTGACAGGTTTAGGGTTGAGGGTTTACTTACTCTGATTACATGTGCTTTAATTATATTTTGACCAGTACATATAGTCAGAGTCACCTATCTACACCTCAATGCTAAAATAACACCCTCAGCTCTTGTCCTAAACCCTCAAATTGTTTATCAACATCCAAGCCTTATGTACCTGTATCTGCATTTTGCAGCTGGAGCACTTTTGGCAACTCGTAAGCTTCTGTACAGCGTTGCATTGCTGGAGCACTTTTGTCACCTTGTAAGCTTTCTGTGCAGCATTGCACGGCTTGATCACATTTGTCAACACACAAGCCTTATTGCACGGCTTGATCACATTTGTCAACACACAACCCTTCTGTAAAGGATGGTACAGCTAGGGCCAACATGTCATTTTTCTGTTAGCATGTAGGCCTGTACAGAAGGCCTATGTGTTGACAGAAGGATGCCGTGTCGGTTTTAGCTGTACAAGTCTGTACAGAAGGCTTATGTGTTGACGAAAGTGCTTCATCCTTGCAATCCTTTACGAAAGTCGCACAACTAGAGCATTTTTGTCATTTCACAGGCCTTCTGCACAGGTGTGTAAAGTTAGAGCACTTTTGTCTACATGTCATCCTTCTGTCAACACATAGGCCTTCTGCACAGCTAGACCCAATACAGCATCCTTCTGTCAACACATAGGCCTGTACAGATAGCCTATATGTTGACAGAGGGGGCTGTGTTGGCCCTAGCTGTACAGTGCTGTACAGAAGGCTTATGCGCTGACAGGAATGCTTCATCCTTGCAATCCTGTACCAATGCTGCACAACTTCAGCATTTTTTGTCAATCCGTAGACCTTCTGTACAGGGGTGCACAGCTAGAGCACTTTTGTCTACATGTCATCCTTCTGTCAACACATAGGCCTTCTGTACAGGATTGCACAGCTACAGCAATTTTGTCAACTCGTCATTTTTCTGTCAACACATAGGCCTTCTGTACATCATTGCACTAGAGCACTTGGGTCAAAAGCATAGGCCTTGTGTACAGGGGTGCACAGCTAGAGCACGTTTGTCAACACAGTATCCTTATGTACAGAATTGCATGGCTGGAGCAATTTTGTCAACACATATGCATCACCATTTTATTTTTTCTGAATCTGTGTTGCACGAACAAAGCACTTACGTCAACACACAAGTTTTCTGTGCAGAGTCGCACAGCTGGCACCCTTTTGTAAACGTCTATTTTTTCTGTACAGGATTGCACGGCTGGAGCATTTGATGGAACGCAGACCTGAGCTGCTGAGCAGCGTGATGCTTCGGCAGAACCCCCATGCTGTGCATGAGTGGCACAAGAGAGTGAAGCTGTTTGAAGGCAACCCCACCCGCCAGATCCTGACCTACACTGAAGCGGTCAAGACTGTGGATGCAGATAAGGTGTGTATCTTATTTGGAAGTAAGCATAATGTGCTGTGAATGGTTGAGGCAGCTGTCTGAGGCCATTGTAAATTACATGCAAGCAGTCAGGAAAATTGGTGTAGACAGTGTAGGTTTTGGAGCTTGTGGGCAAGCAGATGCGACATGCTGAAACAGGCTGAGTATTGCTGCAAGCTTGGAGCTTGGAAGAACACAAACAAGAACAAGAAACAGAGATACTGGATGTGCATGCAATGAGCTTGCAGCTTGACAGAAGCACAGTGGTGGTTTGCAAAAATGACTGGAATGATCTGCTGGTTTGTGCAAAAACCACCTGCAGATCAATCAGCAATGCAATCACCCTCTTGTCGTGACACATCTTTTGCCCAGACCATGTCTGGCATGAAGCACACAAGATGCAGGCAAATGCGTAGTAAACAACATGTACAACAAAACACAGAACATATCACCAATTCTTGTCTGTCCGCAGGCTGTGGGTAAACCCCACACCCTATGGGTTGCATTTGCCAAATTCTACGAGCGTCACGGTGACATAGCCAATGCACGTGTCATTTTTGACAAGGCGACACAAGTGGAGCTGAAATATATGGATGATTTGGCGACAGTCTGGTGTGAGTGGGCCGAGATGGAACTCAGGCACAAGAACTTCAAGCGAGCGCTGAGTCTCATGCGGCAGACCACTCAGCCACCGGCGACGCTCGGTACTCGGCAGGTGGGCAATGTTCCTTTCTGCTTTTTATTCTCAGTGTCCCTCATGGTCTTCTTCTCCCTCTTCTACCACAGATCAGCGGGTTGAAATGTACAGTTTGTCTCTCTTTACATTAAAAAGCACGATTTTGACTGTCTTGAAGCTCCCCCATATTTGGTGCCTCCTGTATGAGGGGCACATGCATTGCAGCCTTGATTTTGGAGCTTTTTGCTTGTACATTCAACTGCGCCAAAATACATCAGCTCTATTGCTGTGTACGTCCTTGGCTTGACTGTATTTGTAACTTCAGCTGAAAAGAGCTCTCCTGTCTTTGATATGACTGCGACGTCCTGCATCTGTCTACCATTGTGTCCACAGCACAATCTGCATGGTCTGACTGACTTTCTGTCAGAGAGGAGCTACTCAGGACGGTACTTACCTGATCCAATGCAAGACACGTGATGAAGGAATGACCACAGTGCGTGAGTGATTGACCATGTGTTACTGTCGCGCTGTGGGTGTGGCTGAGAGGGAGGGCGCTTTACAGCTCAATGTCAGTCTTTAAACCCATTTGGGGCTTGCCTCTAAGCTGTGGGCCTTCTATTGTAACCTTGGAGGACTCCAGAGTTCCTACACATCATGCATGGCGTGACAATTGCTCTGTCCTTACAAGAGCGCAAGAACAAGTGAGCGTACGGATGACTGATTAACCATGTGTTTGTGTGTGCGGCTGAGATGGAGGGTTCTGTTCAGCTCAACTCCATTCAAAGCAAATGTCTAAATATGTGTTTGATGCCAGGCTATGGGTGCGGCTCAGAGGCAGGGCCTAGTTCAAGTCAACTGCAAGCCCTAAAGCCATTCATGTCAAATGACTGAATATCATGACCAATCATCTGTCACTTGCAGGCTATGGGTGCGGCTGAGAGAGAAGGTCCTGTTCAGGGGCGGCTGTACCGCAGCCTCAAGCTGTGGACCTTCTACTGTGACCTGGAGGAAAGCTTGGGCACCCCCGAGTCCACCCGAGCAGCCTATGACAGAATCATGGAGCTCAGGATTGCGACTCCCCAGATCATCCTCAACTATGCTGCCTTCCTTCAGGTACCGTTTTTCTCTCTATTTTAGACTGTTTAACAAGCAAATGTTCCAAAACTGATCATCCTCAACTATGCTGCCTTCCTTCAGGTGCAGCAGAACACACCAGTTACTGTATACATACATTGTGCATGTATTCTTTGTGTTCAATAGCATACACAGCTTGGAATGTTATCGTTATGCAGTACATCGTGTACAGTGCTGAATTTGTCAATGTCACCCGCTGGTTGATCTTGCCATGATTGTTAACACAATAGGCACTTGTTGATGCAGCTTGTGCTCAGCTTCAGAGCTCTTCAGCCCGCATACTCATGTCTTTTGGGGGCCTTCAAGTTTCACAGCAGACAGGTTGAGATGGGCATATGTTCACTGAACAGGCAACATGTGCCGTCAGCGTGTTGCTGCGCAAATTTGCAGGATCACATCCATAAGACGGCAGCAGCATGCAGTGACTAGTACTCTGCACCATCACGTCTCACACTTCCACTCTCTGTATTTCCTGCTGCAGGAACACAAATTCTGGGAGGAGTCATTCAAGGTGTACGAGAGAGGGCTATCTCTGTTCAAGTGGCCGCACGTGCGGGATCTGTGGCAAACCTACCTCTCCCACTTTGTTCAGCGCTACAAGGGTACCAAGCTGGAGCGGGCAAGGGACCTCTTCAGACAAGCCATCGACTCAGTAAGCAAGGCAACTCTAAAACTGTGCCTTTACACTATAAACCCTATGACACAAAATCTGACCCTCCCAAGGACACCAAGCCCAAACCCTAGCCTGCTGCTTGCGTCCAATTAGTTTGCAGCACACTTGACAGCCAACAGATGGCTGGCTGTCAAACCCTAGTGCTGACCCATACCCCACATTGGTGTGCAGGCCCCTCCCAAGGACAGCAAGCAGCTGTTCCTGCAGTACGCAGCCCTGGAGGAAACGTACGGCCTGGCCCGTAGCGCAATGGAGGTGTATGACAGAGCTGTCAGAACTGTTGTTGACAAGGAGCGCCTTGAAGTGTACAACCTGTATCTAGCGAGAGCCACTCAGTTCTTCGGTGTTGGCAAGGTATACACTTCTGCTGCTAGACCCATCGTCCTCAATTCTGTAGACCTAAGCTGTTGTTCAGCACATCAAAAGGGCAAAGTCTGTGTGTACCAGCTGTAGACCCTACCTGCCCTGATCTCACCTGCCCTGCTCTAAGTTGACCTGCCCTAATCTGACCTGCCCTCACCTGCCCTGCCCCAAACTGCCCTGTCCTAACCTGCCCTGCCCTAAGCTGCCCTGACTTCATATACCCTGACCTAATCTGCCCTTACCAGCCGTGAACCTGTCTTGTTCTTACTAGCTGTGAACCTTACCTGCCCTTACCTACACATTTACAGGTTACCAACTGAACTACCCTGGTCTGGCTGATCTGACCTGGGCGTACCCAGCCATCTAAATCCTCATGTCCTAAATTGCCATTGGTGTGTAGGTGAGGGAGATTTATGAGACAGCTATTGAAGCTGAAGCGCCCTATGGCCTTCCAGATGAAGACTGCAAGAAAATGTGCCTCAGGTATGGGAATCATCAAAAACCCTATCAATCAAGCTCCGAAACCCTATCATGCTGTGAGCCCTGTTGTGAGCACAATGCCACATGGCAGGATTCACAGCTTTACAGGTTTTACGGCTTATGTACGTCATCGTAATGACAGGAAATGTCAGTCGCTTGATTGACTGATGAATTGTGCATGTCATCACAAATCTGTCACCTCAGTGCAAGCATAATTCGCTGAATGTTGGCAGCTGTTCATGCCAATTCCTTGGGGACATGACCAAACAAGGTGTGTTGTCTACCCTGTTCCTGTGTCCGTACATGTGTACCAGACTGTCTTGCTGGCCATGCCTGCAGTCCGTTTTAATGCCAATAGCAGCAGAATCTGCACCTGCCAGAAAAGGGAGGGGAAATGAAAATGTACAATTTTCTTGTCAATATATCACAATGACAGCACTGTAATGTCTGTCAACACAGCCAGCACATAATTAGTCAACTCTTCGTACAACACTTATTAGACTATCTGCCACCGTTTTCTACATCATCAATTCGTGTTTTGTCACTAATGTTGGCTATTGCTGTTGCAAAGCCAGCCAAGCCTCATTCACTCGAAGCTACTTTCTTGACATCTTGCAATGTTTTCCAGATCGCATGCACTCAGTTGTGAGGTGCTTGCACAGTGAGCTGAGGAAACGCTCCCTTGTAGCCAGCTTTTGTCTGCAGCAGCAGAAACCTGCAGAACAGCAACGAAAACAACGCTTATATGGTTCATTCACTCTGATGCTGATCAACAATTTTGTGAGTTTAGGTACGCCAAGTTGGAGCGTGGTCTGGGTGAGGTGGATAGAGCAAGAGCTATCTATGTGCATGCAAGTGCCATGGCAGACCCCAGAAGAGACACGGGCTTCTGGGCTGACTGGAATGCTTTTGAGGTACACCCACCTGCTGCTTGCGCTATGCTGAGCAGTGATGTGCTGTGCTGCGCTGTGCTGCGCTGCGCTGCGCTGCGCTGTGCTGTGCTGTGCTGTGCTGTGCTGTGCTGTGCTTTGCTGTGCTGCTGCACCTTATGCATGGAACCACTCAGGACTGTACACACCTACCTGTATATGTGTGTGTCTGTATTTGTCTGTGTGTGGGTCTGTATGGCTGTGTGTTTGTCTCTCTGTCTATGTGTGCTTGGACAGTTGCAGCAGAGTTGGGTTGTCTGCCACCCTATCACAGCTGTTTGCTCTTTTTTCAAGATGCACAAGCAGTCTACCTCACATGCGCTGCAAGCCTCTCCCAACAGTCTTGAGCAAATTTGATGAGTAGTTGCACATAGCACAAAAGGGATGCGTCACACCCATAGTGCCCAATGCAGATACACGAATGTCACATTTTGGTTCTGGTGCTACAGGTTGCTCATGGCAATGAAGACACCTTCAGGGAAATGTTGCGCATCAGAAGAAGTGTGGCAGCATCCTTCAGCCAGACGCACTTCAACACCACCATCATTGATGCAGCCACGGCTCCTGTCACAACAGGTCAGTTTGTTTTGTAAAGTCAAATTTGTGGTTGGTTGTGACAGGCCTGTTGTACATGGCACACCTCAATAGTGCTGTGACGCACTCCAACACCACCATCATTGATGCAGCCAGCGCCCCTGTCACAACAGGTCAGTATGTCCTCCTGAATCTGTTAAACATCATAAGATACTACCAAAAGACCTTACACAGGTGAAAGGACATGTATTCAAAATCAGTATGTCCTTTGAGCTTTCGTCAGCTTTCTTCCCATAGCTCTGTATGCTGTGCTATGCTACACAGTCTGTGCTGTGCTGTGCTGTGCTGTGCTGCGCTGTGCTGCGCTGTGCTGTGCTGCGCACACGTGTCCTGTCATGATGGATGACTAACACATTTTGTTTTTTCCACTGCAGGTACAGTCGAAGCTGGCGCAGGTGCTGGCGGGGAAGGTGTGAAGAGGAAGAGGAGTGATGACATGGCAGCGCTGGAAGCTGACCTGGCACCTGAGCCCCAAGCTGGTATGACACAGTCCCCAGCACCTTTCAGCAATCCCCACCTCTATCAGCAGTCCCCACTTGTATCAGCATCCTCTACCTCTATCATCAGCCCTGTCTCTATCACAGTACATGTGCAGCTCATCAGTTGCATTGGTGGGCTGTTGTTGGACACTGCTGCTTGCAAGATTTGCAAGCCTGACAACAACAAAAGAAATTTTTGTTTCAAAAAGCTTTTTTTTGGGTCAGGTGCTGCTAGGGCATGTAAATGCGGGGAGCGTTTGCACATACAGCGCACAACGAATTTGAGTGATGCTGCTTGCATATGCTGCTTGGGCATGCAAAGTTAGGGTGCATGCACATGCAGCGTACATCAAAGGTGCATGTTGCTGCTTGATATGCTGCTAGCGTGTGTGAATGTACCTTGCATGCACATGCAGCACACGCACATGCAGCACACAGTAAAGCTGCTCTGCGGTTTTGACATGCCTGCCTGTATTTGACGGCTTATGGCTCAGGGTTTGGACCCTGAATTCTAATTCCACACTAAATCTTGCAAAGTCATGAGCTGCACAAGTGGTTTCAGGTGTCACTGCCAAGGTCTGGCCTCATGAATATTGTTGCTGACTTTGACTGCCTGTGTCTGCAGCTTTGCCAGGCTTTGTGAGCGCTGGCGTCGTTCAACAGTCAGACAACACTCAGACAGCTGCAAAAGCCAAGCCGGCTGCCATGGCAGCAAACCCAGAGGAAATGGAATTGGACGAAATGGACGAGGAAGCAGAAGTGCAAGAAGGTGCTCAGCAAGCTCGGGAAGAAGAGGAACTGCCGAGTTTTGGCGGGAGGGGCGAGGAGGTGCAGCTGCAGCAGAAGGCGGTACCAGCAGCGGTGTTTGGTGGGGTTAGGGAAGCTGATGAAGAAGGGGCAGCTGCCCAGCCGCCGACGTTGGGAGCGTTGGACAGGTTCAAGAAGAAGAAGACACAATCTTGAAAATGCTACATGCTGTAAATAGTATGAAATCCAGAAATGGATACAACACAACAGAAGTAGCATCTATGTGTGAGGATACGCACAAGCATGATGTACAACATCCTATAAGAGATCAAGACTCAGTGCAATTTGAAAAAGCATTTGCCTATAGTACTATTATTGGTACTATTTAATTGAATAGTACTGACAGGAAGCGATCCCCTTTGTGGTGGGAGCTTGATGCATTTCGGCCGTTACCCTTGACTCAACTCGAAATATGACACCTGATGTGCTGATCCGCATGCCATTGGTGCCAAATTAGCAGCACAGACACGTATAAGAAAATGGGGAACTGCAACGGCCTCTCAGTGGCTGCCACTATGTGCAAAACTTCATATTATTTCCTTGATAGATTGGATCTCAGATACACGTCCCCAAGGATGCACTGATTTGCAGAGCCCGGTGAAATGCCTGGATCATAAGTGTTGTGGTGAATACAGTATGCAGTCATGCAAGGCTGTGTTAGGCTGCGCAATGCAGTGAAATGCATTTCAATTTCGGAGACTATTATTACAGTGAAGTAGGACCGCTGACATCAGAAGCTGCTGATACAACCATCGTAGCGTCTGCTGCTGACTGTTAGATCGAGGCTGACAGTCCAGTTGGCCGGCCACGAGCGCAAGCACAACGCACGTAGAGCTGAAATCGGAGGTTGTGTCAGTGGTATACCTATATCGGAGGTTGTGTCAGTGGTATACCTATATCAGCAAAGTAAGAAGCCCTCAGAATGTGTGTCGAGGCTCTTCTGAAGAGTGCAGTCAGGCACGGGCTTCATATTATTTATTTTGCTGTTGCTATATAGACACCATATAATATATTATGACACCATCTATAGACACCATATAATATATTATGACACCATATTATGACACCATCTACAGATTCCAAGGTTGCATGCATGCTTATATATGCTGCAGTCCTGTCCATTGGTACCAAAGTATCAGTGTCTGGTCAAGAGGTCACCAAATCCTTCGGTGTCTTGTAACGTCAGCAGCGTTGACATAGCTTTAGGCCAAGCGATGCATGTGCTTAAGTATGTCATATACATTGCAGTAAATGGACAGGGGTTGAGGCAGTTGTCACACTCACTCTCTATGTGATTCTTGATGATCAGTTTTACAGACAATGATGCTGCCTGCATGCATTTCACTGCTGCAGCACTGGAAAGGATCTGCACGTGGCTTGCAGCTTTGACTTTGTGACCAGCAATCAAGGTGAACATCACTCCCAAATGAAAGCAAACATGACAGTGCTTATTGTGTCAAAATTCACTCTTAAGTACAAGCATTCGATCTCACACAAGGGCATGTAAAGGCCATACAGCATCATCAATGATGACCTCATTTGTTCGACTTAACAAATTTTACAGTCACATGTTGCAGCCTGGCAGGCAGTGCGCAAGGCCCTCGTGGGTTCTTCATCCTGTTTATAAACAAGTTTCAATAGCTCACTATCTCCATTTCATGTCAATGGGCAAATGCCTGCAAGGACCACATCAAACCTTCAGTGCATTTGCTGAGATTAGGGACAGCTGCTCATCATCCTAAACTGGAAGCTGGATCCCTAAACTCTTCATGTGAATGGGACCAGGGAGAGCTGTTCATCCTCCCCAAACCCTGATTCTAAATTTGCTGACAGGGAAAGCTACTCATCCCCTGGGTCTATCGCAAACATTGTCATATCAAGATGAGACAGCATTCCATACACATGTGATATTCAGACTTCTGTTCACTTGACTTGAGAAGCCCTCCACAGGCCTGATTGGTCATGCACCAAAGAAGTGAAAAAGGTTATGCTGTGAAGGTACGCAAAACTGAAACAGTCATATGGAAAGCACCAAAAAGGTGGCAACAGCTGACAAACGCTACAGGATGATGAGGAAGAGGAGATGCATCTACAGCCAAATACATGCATTGGACATATGTGCCAGGGTTGCTAGTATCCTGGAGAAAAACCTTCAGTGCTAAGTGTGTCTGATTCATGTCTAAACAGTACAGGTACTAAAGATATGGACAATGCATAGATGGTCACTTACAGCCAGCACGCACGGTCCCCTGGGACTGCTGACACATGATAATAATAATAATAATAATAACAACGATGATAATTAAAACGTGTACTGCTGACACATGAACAGCATTTCAGCAGTATCAAAGCTCTTTGATGCGACAGCATGCATGTTTGGGAACAGCAGACATGATGTATGATTACCTTTTAAGTTCAAGTGAGGTATCACTGCCGATTCCATGTTTTGTTCACATGCTCCCAGTCACCGCTTGCCAGTTGCCCATCCTCTTCTTCACTGCCATAACCTGGCTGTGCACCGTACCCTCCTGCACAGAAAAAGCCTTTTCCATTATCCAAAGGCATGTAGTGGACACACACACACACTTACAGACATATGCTACAGACACACGCACACTACCTCTGGAACCTTCTGAGACAAATGATGCAAGGCATTCAAAGACCAATGCAAACCATACATGGAGTGTGAACTTTTGGCAAAAAGAGGAGTGACCTGACAAATGAAACCAGCCCAGGAGAAGAACAATAAGTACAGGGTGTCAGTCAGCAACACCTGCATGCTGATTGTACCCATTGGACTGTTGCATCCCTTCTGACCTATAGCTGCTTGCGCCCCCTGGGTAGCCAGATCCAGATTCCGCCTCACGAACATTACGGTGAGCAGGAGAATAACCATTGGACTGCTCCATCCCTCCCATTCTATAGGTGCTTGCGCCCTCTGGGTATTCAGGGGGGGTGGCACCCACTGCATGGGGGTTAGTGCCATAGCTATTTGTCTCTTGTTGGTGGTTGGTGTGCATGCCATTGACTGTCTGGGGTAACACAGGTGCATACTCCTGAGTCGTGATTCCTGCAGCAACATTTGGGACTTGTTGAGCTCAGTATAACACTTGGCTTTGCATAGAATCAACGCCGAAAGGTGTAGTATTTTCTTTTCTTTTCTATGGGGCTTGTTGATTGAGACTAGGGTAACTTGGTAGAACTCATCATAACACGGTAATGGTATGGGAATTATAGGGTAAGCTACTGTGGTGATAATGCAGTGAGGTTCATCAGTAGTACAGTAATACGGTATGCATGCCACTCAGCATGACCACAGCGCAAGTCTGTATTCCTGAGATGTAAAGATGACATTGTGCAAAACTTCATGTGGTGATGGTAATGCTGTGGTGCGTCCGTCCGAAGATTATGCTGTCATATGCCTATAGCAGTAATCAGCAGCTGCTAAAGAAAACAGCTACAGTGCTGGCAGTTGCTTTGTGCACTGCAGGGGCTCAGGTACCAAGCAACACAACCAATACATTGTAATTCTAATGTGTACTGTTATATGGTGTGCAATATTACACATATGTACATCTTGTATTGTATACTTGCGCTACATGTAAAAGAATGTTGTTTATGCACAAGGCCTGACAGCACCAATCACTAACCAAAGGTGTGGAAAGCATGTGCTGTAGGATACCTTCTGATTAAGTGCTGGGTCAACAGCATTTACAAGCAGCTGACACTTCAGAAGTGTGGCTTCCATGCTTCTTCAGATTGTTGTGAGTGCAAACAGGCAGCATAACAACAACACAAGCTGTAACACAGGACACACCAATGAATGATGAATCGTACAACATGCATTTCTGTTTCAGTGGTGTACAGTACTGCACAGCAACAGTGATGTACAGTATTGTACAGCAACATACAGTATTGCACAGTATTGCACAGTAATGTACAGCAGCATACCTGACATTCCTGTAGCTTGTTGTGCATGCTGGATGGGCACATGCTGTGCTGGCTGTGCGTAACTTGCCGGCTGCACATATTCTGCTGTAGGTTCCCCGCCCAAAACTGGCTCATCCTTCAGATCTAGCTGATCCACCTGATCACTCAGCTCAACCTCATCAGGCACAGAACTGCCCTTGCCCTTGATCTTGCCCTTGGTTTTGCCCCCAACAACAACTGACTTCTTGGCTTTGGATCCACGCATGAACATGCCCTTGAATTTCCCGCCCTTTTTTATGTCGGCGGCCACAGCTGGGGCCACCTTTCCGTCAGCATTGACATGAGGCGATGTAGGGTCTAGGCTAGGGTCTACCTCAACAGGGGCTGAGCTGACAACCGCGCTCTCACCAGCTGGCACTGAGTTCCGTTTTTTCATGCCTGGCACGCTGGGCATGCTGGGCATGCTGGGCATGCCACGCACTTTGAACATGCCCTTGAATTTCCCGCCAGATCTGTCATTTGGCGCCCTGTTGGCACTGCTTCTGTCCACTGGCGCTGTGCTGTATGTGGCGGCGTTGCTTGTGGAGGGAATCTCGATTGGCGCCAAAGCTCGTGTGGCGGCACGTTTCTCTGGGGTATTTCGAATTGCATTCACTGCAGCCTTCTGCCGCTCTAGTCCAGCAGCCACCTCCTCGGGGGTGCGAACGCGGGGTGGGGGTTTGGGGGGCTCCTGAACTGCCTCTATGGCACTGACAGATGTGTCATCTTCTTCTTCCTCTTCAGGCTCTGGTTGATCCTGGAATCAACAGATCATCCAAATCAGTGGACCCTAAACAAAGTATTGAGCACAGCTTGTACAGTCTGTTGCACCAAATGATGCATATTGCAAACACGCAGCCCTAACCCTAAATTTTGCTCTTGCACATTCAACATGACAGGATTACTGAAGACATCCGTTTAGGGTTTTGGACTTGTAAGCCCTGTCACAGCACTTGGAGAGTATGGGTCCTGAATTGAATGACCCTAAACAAGCTTGAAGGTTTCAGTTCAGTGTTCTTGGAGGGCATGTAGCCTCAGCAGCCATGATGGTGTGTGCGTCTGATGGTGTGTCTGTGTGTGCGTCTGATGGTGTGCGTGTATGCGTCTGATGGTGTGCATGTGTGTGTGATGGTCTGTGTGTCTGGTGACTACAGGTGTGATGCTGCTGCTTTAGTGTAATGGTTTTTTTTGTGCATTTATCTTGATGTTTCACCACTTTGTGATACATTTTGAATGGCTGACTCACTTGTGCATACCTTGAATGCAAAGGCAAGTCTGACAGGTTGAAAACCGACTGCATAACAGGTAATGCAGTGCCTGTCTTGACTGACCTTGGACTTCCGGCCGATCCAGTTCCTTTTGGGACCCTTCTTCTTCTTCTTCTTTGGGACCACCTTCTTCTTTTTCTCCTTGGGAACCCTGTCACCAGGCTGAGGAGGCGGGGCAATGGGCCGGTCCACCTGTACGCAGTAACGCGGTCATTACGGCAGCAATACACACTGTAAGTGCGTATGCATAACTGCTGTTACTTGAGCAGGTAACAGCAGGCAGGAAGGATCAGGTGGAGTGACATGCATCTTCTTGTACACAGTAAGGATGGTGTTACATTGGAGGTAACGTAGTACAAGTAGCAAGTTGTACCACTAGCAGCCTAGGAGCAAGAAGAAGAGCCCCGGAAGTCCATGTCTGCTCAGCAGAAAGATGTTTGTCAATGAAGGAATGCACGTCCATGCGATGCAATGCACGACTGTCAGTGAATGCATTTGCAATAAATGCCCAGGCTGGCACAGCACGCTGACACAATTGCATGCACAGAGGACTCAAGGCAAAGTTGTCCAAACAGAGTTGTGCAGACAGCAGGTTTCATAGAACAACAGAATGTAAATAATTCTCACTGCAGCTTTCTACACTGACAAAGCTGATTTCAGCATACAGCCTGCTTTCTCTTTGACAGGCAAGAACAGTGCATCTGTATAGTGCAGGTGTAATACCAGCATACCAGCTAACAAACAACCTGCTTTGACAGAAAAAAACAATATTCTTAATGTCATAGCAATTGTTGGTTGCGAGACAGTCAGTGGTCTAATATGTTGTCTTGTGTTTCTCTTTACTACAACAAACAGGGTTTGTGAAAGCAACGAAGGCAGGATGCTGACCCTGGGTTTGCGCCCCATCCAGCTCTTCTTCTCGCCAGATATGCCATTGCTAGGCTGAGGAGCTGGCTCCATGGTGTACTCATCCTGTACGCAGTATATACGCAGTACATTTGCAGTACCTATGCAGTACATTTGCAGTACATGCGCAGTACATACGCAGTAACAAGAAGTCTGTTTCATGAAGCCCTGGTTGTGCATGCAGACATGAGGAGACTGTTTCCTGCGCAACTGTCATAATATGCATGTTGAGTACCTGTTGCGTGCTGAATGGCAATGCTGGATACACGCCAGATGTGTGTTGAAAGGACAGTGGCCATGCATCTGTTTGACATGCTTAGGTACTGCAACAAGCAATGCCTAGCAGGTATTTTCGAATAGAACTAAAGAAGCATCATGCAGAGCAGACTTGGGGTGACAATGTTGGACAGGATGTGATTGCAGTGCCTGCAGGACTTGCACTTTGTGCAATACTAAGACAGCCAGAGTGTGCAAACAATGACAAACTGTACAGACAGAAGTGACAGGTGACAGAAGCAGCGCAAGTTTCGGCACTGATGCTGTGTGCATGTAAAGCACAGCAGACGTCAGGCTGTTTTGCGCATTGGGCCCACCCCGGGGCCCACCCAAGAGGCTTTGAGAGAGTATGTGTGCAGCAGCAGGATGGGTTTGCGGCTCACAGCCTCAGACTCTGAGGCAGGTGTGACTTGATGCAACACAGAAGCAAAGCAATGGAGCCTTTGTAAACTTCCCAGCACAGCAATGTGCAGTTCGGCTGAAATGCAACCTTATGGACGGCTGACACTTGGCTGCTTGCAGGGGTGACAACTGCATACCTGGAGTGGCTTGGATTTGAGTGTGAACATCCCCTGCTTCTTGGCTTTGTTCACTGAGCCGTAATCTTGCTTTGGCTCAAGTCCGTCTTGCGCAGGTGCCTGCAGCAGAGAAAGCAAGCATGTTAACAGCTGTGGACGTGAGCAGGTGCCGTAAAGTGGCAGTGTGTGTTGACCTGTGTATTGTCCTTAGGGCGCTTCCGCAGCGTCATTCTGCTGCGTTGGCTCTCGACAATCGCTGGCTGCTGGCTGCCGTCCGGAATGTCGCTTGTCTGCACTGCCTCGTTATCCACGCCACTGTTTTTCCTTGCGAACAAACCCATAGTTGCAGAAGGTAGCAGAAGCGATTGGGCGTCGGGGTACGCGGTTCACGAGACGAGCGTGTGCACGAGTCTCAACGAAACGTGGAGGCAGAACAGCGTCTATTGCGCTCAGTCGCAAGCAGAGGTAGCATGGTAGGCAGGCGACAATCGCTGCGAGTAAACTTGACGGTCAGTGACTTCCGTCAGCACCCGGTGACCGACGCCCGCTCCGAAACCAACCTTATGTGCGCAGTAATGTGAGCACCTGCGGGGTCGCATACCGCGATCCCGCGCCATGTCGCCCAGTATGCACACGCATGAAACTGGGGGCTTGTCATCGTCGACATGAACACCGGTTCAGTTAGGTCAGAGCTGATCTTGTAGTCTGAAGCATGACTCACCCTTCCGGCGGAGAGGACCTGCCTAGAGTGCTTGATGTTTCTCGCTTTGCGGCTGCTCGAGAAGCGGAGGTAGATGGTCACCGCTGTATTTGTATGGACATACCCCGCAGACATAACTCAACCCGTTCTTACACGTTTGCAGATACAAGCCCTGTGCTCTGCGATCCAAGACCCAGGCAACAGCAATAAGTTTGGCATCGCTGCTTTGCCGAGGCATTTACGAAGGTGACCATGCTTACCCATGCGCGAACGTAGCCTCGTTTCAGCTTGAGTATGCTAAGCAGACTTGATCCATTTGCAGGCGTGCCACCAGTCATAACCCTTACAAGCACAGGCGAAGGCCCAACAAGAAGCTGCAGCAGCTGCACGGACCCACATGCCAAGTACTTGCACAGGTACAGCCGCATAGCGCAACTTCATCTGCTTGCTTGACAGCCGTTCCAGCATTGCCTTTATGGTTGCCTGTGCGGCTTAGCACAAAGGCATCCTGCACTATTTGTCTTGGTAAAACACTGCAATAAGATGAAACGCATGAACCTCCAGTCATGAGGTCATCCAGACGGATGCACTCAGACTTTTGTGTCATTACACAGTCAGCAAATTTTGAAACCATGCCTTCATAAGCGCTGACGGTGCTTTTGTATCCTGGCATGGTACAGCAGGACTGTTCCTGCATTGCTGAATTCTGCCTGATCTGCTTCATCACATGGGGCCTTGAGAGGCCATGTGAAATAGCCTTTGCTCTTGTTTGGCAGTTTGGCAGTGTCATTCAAGACCAGGATTAACCAAAAGTAGCTTTGCATCAGTCATGCTTCCCTTGCATTGGCCCATACAGCTTTTCTTCCTGCAGGAGGAGCAAGGGCAGCTGCAAATCGCCCGCCCCACCAACAGGGCAATGCGGCGCCGCCCTGCCCTGCTGCAGGCAGCCTGCGAGGGCAGTTGCTGTGAAGACTTCCTAGGGTCTGCCTCTGCAACCCTAAAGCCCAGGAGACTGGAAACCCATACCTGGCATGCCAAGCGCATGCAGATGATGCACAGGTGAATGGAAACAAGGCTGCTGACACAGTTAGTATGCCACAATACACTGATCAAACGCAACACAGCTCAAAGTGTTCTGAGTGCCTGCTGTGTGACTTGGAGACTTGGCACCAGCATACACAAACTCGATGCAACTCAGGGCTTACACTGGTGTTGTTCCAGTCATAGGTCTGGGCTGAGTGTCTTGGCTTCTGGGGTTTTTAATTCTGCACTTCCTGTTGTCTTGGCACTCCAGAATGGTACTGAAGAAAATGTCAGTCATGAGTGTTATAAACAAAACAGGTGTTGACTAGAATTCACCCTTCTTGGGCATAAACCCTCCCGAAGAGGCCAACAGACAGAGCTATTTTGGCTACATTCCGACATGATCCTGTTTGGCTGACTAATTTGCTTTCACATGGATGCAGATGGGGCCATGTGCTGGCAAATGGGGCAGTTGGCAAGGGCCATGGCAGCAGGGCCCTTCTTCATGCCCTCAAGACCAATTTTGTCATGCATGACTCATCGTACAGCTGCCCAATGCAGTTGACAGGCAGCAAAGCATCCCTCTTGCAGCTTCTGAAACAGATCAGGTGTGAGTCATGCTGTGCATGCTTTGCATGCTTTGCAAGCAACACCCTAGTGATAGCCCAAACTGTACAAGAACTGTCTAATAGTTCACATGTTTGTCCAACATGCGTTTTGTTTCTCTTTCATCATGGAAGAAATCAAAGGGGCAAATGTAGAAAACAAAATGAAGGAATGTATCAGTGCTCTATATCATCAAGCTGTACTGCTACATTGCAAACATAAGTGGGCATTCATGCTCTAGTTCAACCCCTTGATACCAATTCCATTCTTGTAGTTGACTGTGGCTGTCAGACAGCAACATGATTTCTTTGTGGTATGTCAGAAAGTCTCAACGGTTGTGTTGTATGCAGCAACATTGAGGAGGTGTGTGCGTGCCTTCCACCAGATTCCTGGTTTAGCGGATCAGAGCTTTCCGTGATGTTGGTTCATCCGGGACCTAAACCACAGCGTCCAATTGCCCCAATTACCTTACTAACCCTAGCAGCCACCTTGCCCAATTTGCCAGACCCTAGGGCAACAGCAGACAGCCAATCTGTCGACTTCTGCACTGTTGGTAAGGAAGCTATCAATTTGCAACAGCCGAATCCCAGGGAGGACACCTCAGATTTGGGGACAGCTACTCAGCAACAAGCTATGCAAAATGAGGCTGAAAAACCTGCTGGTGCTGAATCAGAGCTGCTGCAAGTAGCAGAGAATGCCAAGCAAAAGGCTTCAGACATGTCAGCACCTGCAGCAGCACAGACAGATCCCAGGGCAGGAAATACGGAATTAGGAGCTGATCTGGAAACCCTAAGAGTGCTGGTGTGGGTCCACCCTGCTGCTGCCAAGGAGGCTTGGGCAACCCTAGAGGAAATCGCTGCCAAGGAAAACGTGAAATGTGTGTCCAGGTAATTTGTCAATCCAATTTGGCATGTTTCAAGTGCACACAAAACACACTGCTCCCACCATGACACTTGTCACAGCTGTATCAAACCAAAGAGGAGGTCACTGCAGGTCACATGGCCTAAACCCTTTAATATGCAGGATTCCTGATTTAGGGAGATTGGAACTGCGAGGGTCAGCTTCACTTAGGGTTTAGCCTAAACCCTTTGATATGCAGGGTTTCTGATCTGAGAAGAGTGGAGCTGCGAGGCCCAGGTTCAGATTCGGCGCTGGCAAGTGTCCTTGCTGTAACAGATGGCGATAAGAAGAAGAGCATGGCTGCAGAGGTGTGGGGACACATCAGCCGCACAGGTGAAAGTCATTGTGATGCATTTGGTCCATTTTATCAGGATTTAGGGTTTAGCCTTCAGGCCTCAGGCTGTAGGATGTAGGTTCTGTCAGCAGGTGCATCAGCAGGGTCAGCAGCAGGTTCAGGTTTAGGGCTGGCAAGTGTCCTTGCTCTACCAGATCCTGATGAGAAGAAGAGCACGGCTGCAGAGGTGTGGGGTCACATGAGCCGCACAGATGACAGTCATTGTGATGCATTTGGTCCATGCTTTCAGAATATATAGAGGTGAGACTTATGGTCTTGGGCTTTGGGATGTAGGTTCTGTTAGCAGTTGCATCAGCAGACTCATCAGCAGGTTCGTCAACAGGTTATAGCGTGGGGCATCAGGCAGCACAGGTGGTTATTGACCTCCACATCTGGCTATCTGCCCTTTACGTCAGGTCAATTGAGCTGTGCCCTTTGCGCTTCTCCCTTTGCCTTCTACGCTCTGCATTCTGCTGGTTGAGACTTGCCCTTTGCCTTTTGCTCTTTGCCTTCTGCCCTTAGCACTTTGCCATTTGAGCCTAGCCCTGCTTCTGGGTTCAGCCACCAAATGCTCATGTTCTCAAAGAGCTAAAACAGCTTCCAGAGTTAGCATCGTTAGTGTGTAAGGCTCACAAGATCTGATGTTGCAGCTTATGCATACACACAGGGAATCTTCCACTCTATGGTAGACAATGTCAGGTAGACATATGTGTAGACAATGGTGGGTAGACAGCAGTGAGCAGACAGGGATGAGTAGACAGGGGTGAGTAGACAGAGGGTTAGTAGACACGGATGAGTAGACAGGGATGAGAAGACCAGGGATGAGTACACAGCACTAGGTAGACAATGGTTGGTAGACACTGGACAGGAGACAATGCTGGAATAGGAAAGCAATTCATCATGACTGTTCGTGAGTGCACTTTGTAATTCTCTTTGCACAAAGAAATTTCTCATTCCCTGGGGAAAAAATTGCTGGACCTCTTCACTGTCTGGCACTCCTAGCTGGACAAGCTAGGGTTAACCAGCTCAACATTGCCCATGCAGGGGGTGTGGCAGCACAGGTTCTGCCAGGAGGGTTGGCCTTAGGGTTGAGGGTTGCAGACCCTCGTTTGCGTCCCATACCTGCCAAGGAAACCAGTCATGGAGCTTTTCTGCCACCAGGTACTGTGAGTCTTCTTCACAATGCACATGCTTTGTGACTGTTCTCAAAGGCAAATTGATGACCGCATACAAAAAGTGCAATAGGGTTCAGGACTTGCAAGTCAAGATTTTCAAGCTAAAGTATTCCTCAGATCAGGGTGCATGTGGTCAGTATGTGAAACTCATCTTATATAATTTTCTCAAGAGAAGTGCATGTGGTCAGCATGTGAACCTCATTTCATATCAGCCCAACATATCCCACGCATTCCAGATTTCCCACATATATGCAGTGGCATCAATCAACAAAGACAAGCCCATATAAATTGCAGAAAGCAACACATACTACGCCGTTGCAGATGTAAGGAGGGCCGCTACTGATGCCCTGTTCAGCGTTCAGCCCTGCCCTGCTCTTTTACAGTCAGCCCACCAGCTTTGGCAATTTCAGCAAACACCATCTGGACAAATGCCAACTCAGCAGATTCCATCTGAGCAAATGCCAGCTCAGCAGGCCCCACTTGAACAAATGCCAGCTCAGCAGATCCCATTTCAACAAATGCCAGCTCAGCAGACCCCATCTGTAAAACTGCCAGCTCAGCAAGGCAGTCCCGAGTGTCATGATCCGCCTCAGCCAGATTCAACTCAGCAGCAAGCTCAGTCTCAGCAAAGTCTAGACTCAGCAGCCACTCAGGGCAATGACTATTTTCCGCTCCCTCCCTTGCCTGAGTCAGGTATCAGTGCTCTGAGGCAGCAAGCAAGACTTACGAGTCTTCACCTGGAAGAAGAAGAAGACCAACCAGTCTTCTCTGGTCAGGAAGAAGAAGAGCAAGGTATGGATGCTGCTGAAGGTCAGGCGGGTGGCGCAGCAGGCAAAGTGTCAGCAGAGGTCATTCAAATTCCTGTAGAGCTGCAGGTAATAGCAATGATGTTGCCCTGAAGACTTTTAGGGTTGACAGACTTCAATGTTGACGTCAGTGTTTACAGACTAGAGTGCTGTATGTATAGCTTGTGCTGGGCAAACACAACGATGTGCTGCGCTGTGCTGCGCTGTGCTGTGCTGTGCTGTGCTGTGCTGTGCTGTGCTGTGCTGTGCTGTGCTGTGCTGTGCTAAGCTGTGCTAAGCTGTGCTGTGCGGAGCTACGATGTGCTCCTCTGTTCTCCTGCACCATTATGGGATCATGTTATTCAAAGATGCAATTGCGGTTTGTTGTGTCCCATGCGTTAAGTGAATACAGCCTTATGATAAACGTTCCTTGCTTTACTTTGCAAAGGTCATGAGCTTCTTCCCTTTTCAGCCACATGGGATTTGGTATGTTAAAGCGTGCCTGGGGTCATGTGCATGCTGCATTACACTGAGATGTTTCTCATAATAATGAATCAGGTGATGGGACAGGTGGGTCAAAGACAGCAGGGCTTAGACACAATTGATTGATTAATTCTAGACTGGCCCTGCAACCCTACTAGCATAAATTAGGCTGGCCCTGCAACCCTACTAAATAATCACAATGGTATGCACTGATGATCATGATCATGATGAAGGATTTAATCATGCAGGACAAATACTCCGGGACATGCCCTATCATCCTTGTGAGGCAGGGCAGTTGCCGGAACCGCCCTCAGCCCTGCGGCTGGTCCATCATCCTGCCAGCCCATTGGGTGACGCCCTTCTGGCAGGCATTAATTTACAGGTAGGGTTTTGCCCAATTCTGCTTGACCCTGAAGTCATTTTGCCTTTCAGGTGTAACTTTCTGAGAGATGTCCTGAGAAGCAAGTGATCCTCTGCTGAGCAGTAAATGATCCTGTGCTGAGTCAGCAGCTGTGCTAACGTGGTCATATTGAAGTTTTAGTCTGTTGTCATCCACATAATAGTCCACGACTCCAGGACTATGGGTGGCAAAATGGAAGCCCTAACCTAGATTAACCAGTTTGGCCACTGAAACCCTAGTTCAATACAGGGGTGGCAACGCGGCGGGACAGAGGGAATGGGGATGGGTGAGCCAGCAACTGGGGATCCCCAGCTTTCCCCAAGATTTTCCAGATTGCCCAGCTGCTGCTGACCTGGCACAGTTGTCGGCCGCTGAGCAGGTCAGCCCTGTTCTTCTGCTTCTTCTTGTTGCGCTCTTAACATTACTCTTTGTCTGTTTAGCTGTATGTTCTGCGGCTGAGAGCTGTCATGTTTTTTTCTCTGGAATGCATTTCTTTTGTGTGCATGACTGGCAACTGCTCGATGCCATGCACTTTTACCATCTACATCTGGTGTAGAATGCTGATGAGCTTTGAAAATGCGTTGTTGGCCTGTGGATTGGCAATTTATTCACCTGTAGCTCATCCCAAAGCAAAACAACTGCCTGTCTTCATATGTAGCTGTGGTCGCCAGCATCAGCATTCAATGTAATCACTGGAAACAGGATCAACTAAAAGTTTTGGTTTAGCTATGTAGCTTTTTCAAACAGCTATATGTTTATGCTGACATCAGCACTCCTCAAAGATGCAACAAGCTGACAGGCTTCTGATCGTGATTGCAGGATGCAGCGCAGCAGAAGAAGCCAAAAGGGAAGATGGCGCCTGCGGGCAACAGCCCCTGCTTGTGGGGCCTTCTGGGAAGGGCCCTTGAGCATAAGCCACACAGTAGGGCTACTGAGTCTCCCGCCAAAACGCCGTCTGCGGCTGTTGCCAATCCCCAAGTGCAGGTCCACGGTGGTGCTGGGGACCATCAGACACTCTCTGGGGATGCTGTACAGTCAGCTGAGATTTTGGTTCCTGCTGGGGATCAGCTGGTAAAACCTGGGGACCGGACGCAAGACAGGGATGGTGCAAATCCTCATGCAGATGACGCAGATGCATCCCTGGGGGATCAACAGATCCCAAGCGCATCTACACAAGGCTTTGGTCTTCTTCCTCCAGGTGCGATGGTCACTCCTGGGCAGCCCGGTATAATACTTGGCTTCTTGTTAAATTGACGCCGAAAGGCGTAGTCTTTTCTTTTCTTTCCTGCAATGAACTCTCAAATTGGAAATGCCATTCTGTGCACCCTGACCTTGTCGAAATGCAGCGCAGACACACCTTTGCTGCTGGTTCTGGTCACAAGTGGTGTCAGTTCTTGTTGTTGGATCTGCTCAACTGGACTGGCGCTGTGCACACAATGCATCATTTCACTCCTCTCTCAATTGTGTCAGACCCAGCATTCAGCAATAACTCTGCCAATCATGATTTTTTCTTTGCGTTTAGTACAAATATTGGCACGGGCTGCCCAGTACAATACTTGGCTTCTTATTAAATTGACGCCGAAAAGGTGTAGTCTTTTCTTTTCCTTTTTCTACAAGTATGGGCAGCATGCCTGCCCTCATATTGTCTGGCATCACTGATGAGTCAGTTGACATCCAACAGTGCCTCAAATGTTGGCAAAAAATGATAATGCTGCTTGTAATGGCTGCATTCTGTCATGGGGTTGGTGAGACTTGGACAGCCTATTTCAGCCGTTGTAGCATCTGCCAAAGCTGTACAGCATCTTGATCACCAAATACATCATAGTGCAGCACGGAATCTATACGCGTAAGGCTTACATTGTGTTACAGGGTGGTGGGTTGCACACTCAGCAGCTGCAGTTCAGCAGGTTCTCAACAACTCATCAGTGCTATCATCAGCAGCCACATGGCCTGCGGCTGCTGCAGAAAGGCTTCCCCGACCAGCCCTGCAAGGGCATCTGCGCACAGCCCTTGAGAAATGCCTTGTCCCTGTCAGGCTTCAGACGCTGGGCAAAGGGGTTCCTGAAACAGGAGCAGCCATTTTGATTCCCATGAGTCAGCACGAGTCTTCTTCACATCAGCCATCTCATGCAAAGGAAACTAAAGCAAACTTGACACATCTGAGCAGTGGTCAAGTGGCTGCTGACGAGCAAGTCATGCATCAAAGCAATGATGATGGAACAAGTAAAGATGACTTGATGGACATTCCACAGGCTGTTGACATGGATTGTGATCATGGCAGGAGTGCAGCTGAGCTTGAGCTTGAAAGTCAAAGCGCAAACAAGAGAGCCAAGCTTGCTGACAACGTGTTGGATGAAGGCAGGCTTGAGATACAACCAAACATCATTCCGCAAGCTTCTGACATGACTGATGGGGTTGACAATGAGTCATCAGCAGAAGCCGCAGCAGAAGCTGAGAGGGTGGACCCCAGCATGGCTCATGTGACTAGTGATGATGTGCATGATGAAGAGGAGGAACAACATTGGAAGGGAGGTCATGAAACAATGAGTAGACTACTAAATACTCAAAGAGTAGATGGGCAGCAGATAGTGATAGGTGTTGTGACTACAGAGGCACCTATGGGGGTGTCTGGTGCGACAGGGCCCAGGGCAGTTTGCAGCCTTGCTGCCCTAAAACACATGTATGATCAGCAACTGGCTACAAGGTTGATCCGAAGTAGCAATCATGGCATTCTGGTGCAGTGCCAGAACCAAACCTCTACCAAGCCCTCCAGGGCAGCTTTGTATTGTATGTATGATACGTGTTGGCAGCGCTTGTTTGCACATTGAGACCAGTAGATACATGTACATTGCAAGGTGTTGCTTGAGATGTTATGTACACCACAGTGAACATACTCTGATTGTTGTATTGTATGCGTATATAGCGCTACTGTTAACCTGACTTTGATGCTATATAGCTTATCTCAACATGCAACCTTGAGCTACAGCAGGGATGCTTGCATGGCAGACAAAAACAAACTGTACCAGCGTGTTTCCTGACAGGTAACAGATACCGAACGTAATGACTGCTGCAGCAGTGTAGCACACTTTGTGTGGCAGATTGTGCATTGTTTGGCATAGTATGCTGCATGCACCAGAAGGTTGCTGCCAAGGCTATTTGGTGACTTCACAACGTTCAGGGTTGATACACGGAACTTGATTCATGCATGAGGCACAGCTTGACATTATAACACCAGGCTGCAGCCTGCAGGCACTGCTTGGTCCAGAAAAAGTTACATGCAGGGAAATGTACAGCAATGCAATTGTTTGGATGCAGACTTTTGACCACTGCTGTTTGCCCCTAGAGGCCTCTTGTAATCACAGCCAGCCAACAGTGATACACTAAGGAACGAAGCTCAAAGAGATGAGCCCAGCTTACCCATCAGGACAAGCTAGTGTGCAGCCAAAAATGCATGCTGTAGCATACAGGCCTTTCTAAAATGTAGTTCACGACTTTGCCTGCAGAGCTTGTTGCTGTCAAAAAACAAGAAATGTCCAGGCTGAATGTTGTACTAAGACTAATGTTGTACATATATGCTGAGCAATCAAACAAGACACTCAAAACCCACATTGTGTATCTCAACCAGTGATGATGTGTAGTATGCAACGACTTTCAAAGTCTGAGTCGAATTGATCACCCTCACAACGCATTCCGGTAATGGACTGAGCAGCGCTGACCATACAGAACAAATATGACCAAAGCATTTAATCATTGGATACATGCACACGTGACACATGTGGCAAGCATGCATATCTCCTGACTAAATCCAGCTAATGAACATCGTCAGACAACGCCACTAGAGCTGCTTCAATTTACACAAGAAATTTCTGAGAAAGCACATGTTGCGCCTCCAAAAGCAACTTTCCTGTCCTCAGCACCCTCCCCAGCATCCACACCACGAAGATTTCTGAAACCTGTTCTCCTCTTGGGATAAACAGTTCTACCCAGACATGCTGAAGCACGGGTCCTACTTGCTGCAAATTGATGTGGACACAGAGAAAGGTGGTCTCACTCTCAACCCAGACTTCTATGTTGATTTTGGGGGTGAGCCTGATGGTCCTGTTTTGGCTCATGAGGTTCGGTATCCCGGCGGTGACTGTTCCAGCAACATCTGGCTCTGATAAATAGAAAAGAATGTGTACGCTTCTCAGCGATCATAACAAGAGCCTCCTAAGGCGGCAGCCCGAAGCTATCTGGCTCTGAGGTCTCAGAATCTTGGAAATTTGTGACGTACAGCCTCTTGCCATCCAAACTGCCACATAAAACAGAGAAATGTCAGCGCAGTCATCAGGTGCTGCTGTTTCCTATCAACTATTCACTGTCAAAGCAGCAATGAGTCATCAATTGCTAAGTGTAAGCTGTCCAGTACCTGACAATGCATAGCATCTGTGCGTACTAGTGAGGCAACTGTTACACAATGTGGGAAAGAAAAGAAAAGAAAAGTTCACGCTTTTGAGTGATCATCACGGAAGCCTCCTAAGGCAGCAGCTCAGAGCTGTCACAAATGATGGCCTTTGGTCATTGAGCTTGCACAGTGCTTGCTCACCAAGCTTTCAACTGCTCAAAACTGCTTTGTTCACATCATGATGTACATACAAAAGATGCTTATGACAGCAATGTGCAGGGGGATTGTCCTGACAGTGATGTTATCAAAGTTAATTGTGATGACATTCATATCCATACCTGCAGTCAATGCTGAAGCTGCCGTTAGCTGGTTAGGATGACTGACACTGATCATGACACAATTCAATGTTTGCAAGCTCCTGCTACTCATAGGCATATATAATAAACAAAAAAAGAAAAACCTCATAGCTACAGCTATACTGACTCATCTGTGCTCTTTGAAACAGATCTGGTGCTACATAACCATGCAGTGTGTACATGTTTCAGTTGGACAGCATAGTAAAGTACGATGCTCAAGGCAATATTAGGTGCAACAGTCCAGAAAGACAACAGATCTACACAGGAACCACTGAGCAGCAATGAGTGTAGGCAGAGTTAGGTCATGGAAAGCACTGGGGGGGGGCGGGGGGGGGGGGGGGCAGACCAACCTGAGTTGGATCATCTGGGGTCCCCCCTCTAGTGTGTGCCCTTTCACTGTTGGCAACCTAGGCAGCTCTGGTGTGTCATCAGGTAGCCCTCCTGTCACCTATATGAGTGGACACATGTAGTTGACACTAGTAGTGGACATGTGTAGTGGACACGAGCAGTGGAAACGAGTGCACTGTAAGCTGAGACAACATGCAGTGTTGCATCATAAACCATATGTTATTGTGTTGCATGTACAAGACCAAACTGTCAGAAGAGCTTTGTGGATGATGACCGTGATGATGATCTGTGGTACCACCATGTCTGTCCATGCCAACAGATGAGGCTCAGACCAAGGTCAGCCAACCCTTAACACCTTGATGGATCTGTAGTCATGGGAGGCACACACATGTGATAAAATCTGACACTGAAGTTGCAGAACACAAAAAGACAGTTATGGCCTCCAGTGTGATTTTGATGACATTAGTAGTGTTCCTTCAAAGCCTGTTTCTAGGTCCATCATGCTGCGGAAGCAAAGACTCGAGCAAAGTCAAACTCAGCATGCAAAGCATACACAGCACAAGTGAGATGCAACTCAGAGATCCCTGGCTATAGCCTTGAACCCTACAAGAGTATGTGACTGTGTGTAGGGTATGCGTCCCATACCTTGATGGGCCCCCCTGCCTTGACGACACCTCCCAGCCAGATTCTGGAAGCAAATTTGGGGTTGGCAGGGTCGCTGATATCATACTGCACTAGGTCTCCTCTCAGCCAGTTGGAGAAGTAGAGGAAGCGGTCATCAAGGGAGATAAGAATGTCAGTGATGAGGGGGGGGCACCTCTGGCAAAATCCAACCCTCCACTTTAGTCCAGGGTTGGCGAATTGCTACTGAAGTCTCCCATTTGTCAGTTGCGCCCTGTTGTGCACACAGGTTGACTCAAGGACTCTAAATTCCACAGATACACGCAGTGCAAGTTGTTGTGTATCTGTGACTCCAGTTCTAGGTATGCAGATCTGCGAAGCCATGGAACTTAAGCAGTTCCAAACTACCTGAACTTCAGGGATATGACAGGCAAAGCAGTCAGCTAGTGGCACGTTTGTACAGATAGTGATCCCGCCCAAAGAGTTGGAATTGCGTGGATTGTGGCTGGCCAGGCTAGCCCAAAGCGCTTGCTCTGAGCACAAGAAGGAGAAAATGCAATGAGCTGCTCAGGCACTAGTGAGGTTTGCCACCACAGTACATCCAGCAGCGCAATAGCCCAGCTGATGTTCATGAGTACCACATAGCTTGTCATGCTGATCAGTCATGACCGTGCTTCATGTGTCCCTCACGGTTGTGCACTGTCAACTGGCTGCATGCAGGTCTGGTTAGAGGCAAACAGACCTTACAGAGATGCGCAAGACAGACAGCTCTGGAGAGACAAGACTTGTCCTGCACGTACCTAACTCATCATCAGCTGGAAAGCGTTATTATTATTATTATCCCAGCAGGATCAGGCTCACCTCAGTGCTACAGCTATTGCATTTACATGCATGGCAAAACAAAGCAAAAGCAAGAACATGCAAGTGATGCCGGTTGATTATGTGAAGAAAAAGAGCATGATGAAGAAGTGCACCTTGGAAAAACGAATAATGTTGGAGGAGAGGGCTGCCCCCACAAAGCCCTGGGGCTGGGAGGGGTCATGCAGGAATCTGGTCTCCAGTGGAATCAAGCCGTCAGCTCCTAGCTTGATCTGCTGAGTGATGGTGCGTTTTTGCCAATCCCAGAAAGTCAGGGTGTCCCCATATGAGCTGGGTACTTTGGCTGGATTGAAACCCTTCAAGGCAGGATCAGTATACACTAATCAGCATCATAGGGATGGTATACTTAGAAAAGAACAAGCTTGTACCTCACGCAGTTTGGCCAATACATGCAAATATCAGGACTCAGGTCTCAGCAATTTGGCACCTGTATGGGCTATGACTTCAGGTCTTTCCTCAGTACTCAACAGTGACCACTCAGGATCTGCACTGTACCTCTGTGCTGTTCATATTGCAGTATACACAGAAAGCACTGAAAAGGTCACAGAGGCTTGCCAAGCTTGGTGGGTGACAGACACACATGCGAACAGGCATTGAGTGTGGCTGCTGCTACATGCTCCCAGTCGCTGAGGCACTTCTACACATGCTAGATGTCATCACATGCGTCAACATGCTATGCTGTGACTCCATTGAGCACAGTGGGGCCATACTCACCTCATGTACATGTGACACAAGCAGAGGCAGTGGCACAGAAAAAACATGAAAAGTTTGCAATTCTCAGCAATCATAACGGTAAACCTCCTAAGGCAGCATCCCAGTGCTATGACCATAGGCCAAAGCCCAAAGGGAGCAGTAGGCCATAGCCCAAAGGGAGCAGTAGGCCATAGCCCACAGGGAGCAGTAGGCCATAGCCCAAAGGGAGCAGTAGGCCATAGCCCACAGGGAGCAGTAGGCCATAGCCCAAAGGGAGCAGTAGGCCATAGCCCAAAGGGAGCAGTAGGCATAGCCCACAGGGAACAGTAGGCCATAGCCCAAAGGGAGCAATAGGCCATAGCCCAAAGGGAGCAGTAGGCGATAGCCCAAAGGGAAAGGAAACATCTTGAACCCGGTAGTGACACACCTTGGTGAATTCCACAGGATCCCCCCATTGGGAACTGACCATGACATTGTGCCTGGGCTGGTACCAGAAGTCATACCCATACTCTGTTGTGGTATCTGTCCATGTACCCTTCACCTGCAGGTTGTATTGCTCTTAACTCTTAACCTATTTTGAAAGAAAGGAAAGTTTACGCTTTTCAGCGATCATAACGGAAGCCTCCTAAGACGGCAGCCCAGAGTAGCCTAATTTGGCATCAAACTACAAGTGGCTGATATTGAAGTTCTGCTGGTTCTGCAGCATGAGCAGCATGAGCAGCAAGCAAAGCAGCAGTCAAGCAAGGAAGCAGTCAGGCAAAGCATGCAAAGCAGACAGAAGCCAGCATGCAAAGCAGACAGAAGCCAACATGCCAGTTGGCGATTCGCTGCCAACATCCTGGTTGAAAAGTCCATACACAGCCCTGGCTGCCACATACTACAATTGTTTTTGTTGCTTTACAAGACAGCATAATACTGGATGACTACATACTGGATGACTACATACTGGATGACTACTGATGACTAATTGTAGGTGTTGGCAATCGGGATGAGACTGCCTTACCTTGAGGTCTTGGTCAAAGAGGACAAAGTTACCCACCCCTTTGCCGGCAGGGGTACCCATGGCACTGATCATGATGTCCCCTGATCCCAAGCAATGGGATGAGTGTAGGTAAGCCAAGCCTGTGGCCTTCTGAATGTCTTCAGGCTCTGCAGTCTTGGCTATCCTGGGTGCCTTGGGATCCGTTGCTGTGTCCACAGCTGCAGCATAAGAAAAGGAAAAGTTTACGCTTTTCAGCCGCTGAGCAACCATAACGGGAGCTGCCAGAGGTGGCAGCTTGGAGTGCTGCATCATAGCAAGGCGAACACCACAATGCAGATAGCAGTTGAGACAGGGACAGGGTAAGACAGGGCATGATTCAGGCCAAAGCTTGGCAGGTTGACAGACCGGGCACTGTTGAGCCAATTTTGAACATGCAAGGGGTACATAACACGTATGCAGAGCTTGCAAAGGAGATTTTATATGTGTATACATGTGTGCGACTCATGCCATGCCACGTGGCGTGCTGCCAAGCTTGAAAGTAAAAGTCTGCACAAACAGAGGCAAAAGACAGCGGGACCACAAAGTTGCTTGCAATTGCAAAAGTGAAAAGTCACAGCAGTGATCTTGCAGGTGTGTGATAGGCTGCACAGGCAGGCCATGTCAAGCCGCTGCTCACCGTAGATGCGACCAGATCCAACTGACGGTAAGATGAGTAAGCTTCTGGCTCGGCTGCTGTCTTCATGGCAGCTGCTGCACCTGCATATAATGGGAAAATATATAAACATAAGTATAAATATAAATATATATGCAGGGTATATGCAGGGTTTATGCAGGGTATATGCAAGGTATATGCAGGGTATATATATGCAGGGTACGGCACAGCTGAGATAGTATAGTGGTTCAGAGAGGCAAGACATGCCAATCAGAGGTGATTCTGTGAACGTGGCCAGCACAGTCAGGGATGGATGCAACCTGTAGGTTCCTGGATGCCCATGGGCACCATGGAAGCAATGATCTCAATGGTATCAGATGAAGTTGGCCTTGGGTTTCAATGCAATTTTGACTAGCTATTAAGAGATGAGTACAGATGCAGCAATCCAGCCCATGAGGCACTTACGCATTCCAGCCCGAGTGATGGAGCTCGTCGTTATTGTGTGGCATTGGAAGACGATGGATGACCTGCAGAGTCAGCCTTCAGGCTATAGCTAGGACTATGTACAACTGCAGTATGTGAGTGTGACCAAAAGCTAGGGTGAACCTTGCAAACAATTGTTTGACGGACGCGATCACTTGTCGTTTCACGATTATGCATGTGTCACTTCAAAGTGCTTTGCAAGCCCAAATCTCAAGTGGCACGGCACGAGATCCGCCGTGCAAAGCATGTGCTAGCTGCTCTGCAGACCTTGCTCTGCAGACCTTGCTCTGCAGACCCTTGCTCGTGACATCAAGTAGAGTTTGGCTGCAGTTGCGTTGGTACTGCAGATTATACCTGTGAATATGTGCTACTGTGTGGGTCTAGATCCACCGTCATGAGGTAGTCAGGCTTGTCCTCCCTGGGTTGAACGGCCGGGATGTATGCGAGCTTCTCTCGGGGTCCGTTGCTGAAAGCATCCTACATAGTCAAGAAAATATCACTACAATTTCATTGAACTTGTCATTACTTTGTGTCGCGTTCACTTTTGCCTGCGCAAACAAGCAGCGTCCTGCGGCTTGATGGAACGCTATAACTGATTTGGTCAACATGAGATCACAAAATTGATACCTACCAATGGACTTGCATATCCCGGCCCGCGGCAGCAAGAGCTGGCAGATCCTCTGCCCATCGTGGTTTGCGGTTTGTGCTGACGCTGCGTGCCGTGTTGTCGTGCTGACGGCGTCGAAGTGCAAAGCAAATTTGAAGCCTCTGGACCAAATCTGGATCAGCGAATGTGAGGTCATCAACACGTGCAAGCATGTGTTTCTGGGGTGTGTTTGTGTCATGAGTCATGACCCGAGGTAACCAAGACCTCCGACACCAGCGCATCGGCTGACAACAGGGCGTTGCCTGTTCTCGGTTGTGTAACTCAAGCCCTCCTGATCGATACTTTACGACATGACTTCCGCCGGCGAGGGCGACGTGATAAGAGACGTCTTGATCATCGACATTTCTGACTTCGAAAACAGAAAGCACGAAATCGGTCGTCAGCTTTACCATGCGTCACACAACGTTGGATTTTTCTACATCAAAGGTCATGGTGTACCCAACAAAGACATAGACAGCATTTTCAACGCCGGCGAGCAGTTTCTGAACCTGCCAGCTGACGTCAAGGAGAAATTTGTGTGGATTCCCGACAGATATTTGGGCTGGAGGAGCCAAAGTGACTTGGAGTCTGTCACCGGTAGCCTCATCAGACAACTCATTGCTACGTTTGTTGCAGCGACTGATGTTCACGCTGAGGGTTCAGCCATACGCGCTGATTCGCGCGATTGCGGCATCTGTGCAGGCAATAAGCTTTGGGAGTGGGTGAGCTTCGGGAGATACGGCACCGGAGGGTATGACGTTCGCAAGCAGGCGAGTTTCTATTTCTGCTGTGCAACAGAGTATTTCCTGAGGATCCCATCGTCTGTGCTGCATATGAGCCTGTTTTCAATGGAAACAGTTTCGACTGTAACTGTTTTCACTGAGTCACACAGGCAAACTGTAGCATCTGGACTGGGCATATGCATATCGGCTTTGCAGATCTCAGGATACATATATAGGACGGCCCACATACGCATCCCAGGCGTTACACAAACAGCCAGTCAGGCATTGACTTATCAGCGCTGCATGCAATGACAAATTTGAACGCTGACCTAAATGTCTTTGCAGAAGTTCCTAGGATCCAGCTGGCCCACAGAGTTAGGCGAGTCCTGGAAGGAACAGTCCCTAGACTTTCAAGCAAAGACACATGAGGTTGCTTTGAAGATTCTGAGGGCAATGGCCCTTGCTCTTGGCAGGGACGAGTATGAGTTTGTTGAGGTGTGCTCCATGTATGCCAACAACAATCTTATGTTGCTGGCAGACAAACTCAAGGTTGCAAGGTACTACGTATGTCTGGCACTGACATGAAATCACAGCTCAGCCCCAATGTGTACATGCAGCCCTTTGACATAGAATCAGAGGAAAACCCTAGGTAATCTTCCTATCCTATCCCGATGGACATCATCTTGTAGCAATGCCATGCTCACCAAGTCAGCTGCTGCCAGCCTGTCACAGTGTTGCTGCATGAAGTGCAGTCACCAACACACTGTTGCTATTGTTGTACACATGTGTCTTTGTGATGATGGCCGCATGCATTGGCCCCATCCAGGCATCCAGGCATCCATGCACTTACATTCCTGACAAGTTTGCCTGGATGCACAGCTTCATGGCATGGAACTGGTACCCTCCTGTTGATGTTGTTGTCTCTCTGCAATGCTGGCCTCATGCATTGGCTCCCAGGCATCCATGCAGATACACTCCTGACAAATTTGCCTGGATGCACAGCTTCATGGCATGGAACTGGTACCCTCCTGTTGGTGAGGACACTGCCAAGCTGCCACCCAGGCTTCATGGCCATGCTGACATGGATATCATCACACTCCTGTACCAGCGCACAGGTACCTAACTGCTCTGCCAATATGCATATAATCAATGATGGTCCAGTTTGTATGTGTGTGGGAATGACATATCATGAGTTCAGCAAGTTGCACTTGCTCTACCTTACAGGCTACAACGACACCTGGCATGGACTGTAACAACGTGTGTTGTACATGCATTTGTGCCTGCATTTGAGTATAAATTTAAATATTTCAAGTCAGCTATTGCCAAGTGTGCCCTTTGACACAAGCTCTAACCGCACGATTTGCCTACTGCAACGCTGTTCACACACATGTCATGTGATGCCTCCACCACATGGCTACACTCTTTGACCTATTTGTTGTTGGTGTGTTCCGCAGGCGACACAGGGTTAGAAATTGCTCCTGGCAAGGATGTTGACGAAGATCCAGATTTGAAGGAGATTGGCAATATCTGGAATGCAGTGCCAGCAGCGAAGCACTGGACCCCCCTTGACCCCATAGAGGGGTGCATCACAGTCAACATTGGGGATGGCTTGCAGTGGTGGACAGATGATCTGTTCAAGTCCACCTACCACCGTGTCAGGGCTCCAAAAGGGAGTGACAACAAGGTAAGCCTGTGGCAAAGCCTGTAACTTTGCAACCTGAGTCCTTGCACAAGTAAACTCATGTACTTTGCTTGACATGCAGCTTGTTCCCATGAGCTGACTCACCTTGGGTTCAACAACATGCACTCTAACATATGCAATTTTCCTACAAGTCATGTGCGTTTGCATGTGCAAGCGCTGCTTGGACAACTCTGTGCATAGACCTTACAAGCGCACAGCATACAGCATGCTGCGCAGCATGCTGTATGTGCCCTGATGCTCTGGTGATTGCGAGTTTTGATCTGCATTGCAGGGGTCCCGCATGTCAGTGCCCTACTTTGTCAACCCCAAGCTGAATTACGTCTTCCAAGGGCCAGAAAAGAAGTTCCCCCCTCTGTCCGGCTTTGACCTGCTTGCCAAAACAGGAAATGCATATGAGGCTCGAAAGAATGATCCAGAGGGGAAGTGGAAGCAAAAGGCCTATGGTGGCTCTCACCACAATGAGCAGTATGCCTCTGTTGAGGGTGCCAAGGGAAGAGAAACTGCAATACCTGTTGCTGCAGCTTGAAGGGTGCATATGCTCAGCAGGTATATACGCATAGCAGGTATGCACAGTGGCTGTGATGTGGCACTGCCTTGATGCTTCTGACGCTGTTGAAGCTGCCAAATGCTGCCATGCCATGCACAACATTCAGAATCACTTGAGGTACTGTCATCTGTGCAACATCATGCATGCATGCATGCATGCAGTGCATGCAAGCTGAAACCTCTGCTGCAGAGCATGGGTATTGCCTATGTTGGTTGAAGATATCTAAGCATGCTCCGGCAAACATAGCAGCTGCTTTGCTGCTGGAAGGTGTTGCATGATGGTGCATGAGTACACATCAGGTTCTGCCCTGGCCAGCAATTGAGGGACATGCTTGGTGTCAATCTAGATCTGTGCCGCCTGTTCATCACTAAGTGTCCTGAAGTGTCCTGTTATTTAAGTCTTGTGCACATGTGGTGTAGCTGAATTGTATTGTTGTGCTGCTGCAGGCTCTCTTTATGCCATATCCATTAGACTGGAACAAGATGCCTTTGACCTGAGCACAGATCGCTGTGAGCCCGGGCTAGACAGAAGCTAGGATCAGAACTCAGCCCACTGTCTACTTCAGTTCACCTGTTTGCATACATTAAATGCTCAAGTTGAAGCAGGTTTCTTAGATACCCTCAGCAATGTATATTTTGCTGAGCTCTGCTGTACGTATGTGTATCAAAGCATTATTTCAGGTGCCTTTTTTAGAATACGTATAAGTTGTTGTCAAAGTGAGAACTGCAAATGATGGTTATATTGCAGTTGCATTGCCATTGCAAGTACGCTTGCTACATGCTTTGATGAACTTTGTGAGGATGTACAGCATGAGTGCTAAAAAATCAGAGCTTGTGTCCATGTCATTTGTCAAAAAGAATGTAAGGTCATGATCACACTGTAAGGCAAGCATCCTTTACTTTAAAATCAAAGTCAATAGGAACTTGTCAAGTAGGGGAGACTACTAGGGGCTGAACTCTTGCAATATTTCTGCACAGGCTGTGCAATGTGCTAGACTGAGCCTCTGCAAGTGGTTGCACTGAAATCAAAGCCTTTGTTATCAGCAAACCTTGAAGATTGCTGACCGATCACGCTCAACCTCTGTTAGAGGCAAGCTTGTCTAGGCAGCTGCGCGCAAGCCTTTGCTCCCCCTTGTGTAAACAGCCACTGCTTCCTGTTTGCTGCACAGCATGCTTTAAAGCAAATTTGCTGAGAAAAATAGACACTAGGCAAGAACCACAGATGGCCAGTTTTGCCAGGAGGTGTGACCTTCACAGGGTATGGCTTCCTGTAAAACTTGCCTGCTGGGCAGCCTCAAACCTGACTGTTGGCTGACACCAGCTTTCTTGCCTCACACACTTGCTTAAGCCAAAGCCTTGCAGCTTGTGGCACAAGCATTTTCAACGGCAACGGTCACAGCAGCAAGTGCACAGGCTCGCCTGCTAACACTGGCTGGCCTCAACGCCACTTGCATTGCGCCACAGCATTCGCTCCAAGGTTTCTGCTGAAAGCAGTGCCATCACTGTAAGCAGACTCTGACAGCAGCTGTGCATGGCGTGGCAGGCAATCGAACCCCACCTGACTTTGACTCACTTTTTGCTACAATCTACACGTGCACAACACACACGTGTGGCATTTGCACGTGTGACATTTGCACGTAACTGCACGTGCCGACAGCCTTGATCAAACGTCTTTAACAGAACCAAAACGATGCCGGTCTCAGCCTCCAAGCGACGCACAGGGTGGGGAGCGTCATGCCGATAAACGAGCCGAATTTGTTCGGGTAAGTCGCACATGCGACGCTGTCTGATTGACTTGCTGCCCATACGGGCGGGGTGATCTTCGATCACTTTACTTCGATCACCTGGCCTGTCACTGCAGCTGCTGTCAGGCAGGTCAGGCATTTCACTGTGCGAGCCATTTGACGACATCAAGTTGCCCGCCGTCTTTGCTGTTGCCCGGGCACATTTGACAAATCTGTACAGATACGAAAATGAGAGGTTTCGCTCCGTGCAGGCTTCATCAGTATGACTACAAGTCTTCCTTCTTCGGAGGTGAAGCACCGCTCAGTCAGAAGGTCGGATACCCGTTGGTGATAGGATTGGCGGCATTCTTCACCATTCTGACGGTCACACTGGTCCAGATCGACCGGCGCTGGGGAGGAACTAAGTAAGACTGCTTATAAGCGCACGCTTGATCTTGCAGCACGCGCATGCTGCGCGGCACTGCCGGGTGAAGTGCTATTGGTCGACGTCAAGGCGGCCAATGTCCATTGCACTAGTCTGCCAGAGTCGACGCTATAAGATCGCTGCCCAAGTCTGTGCCCAAGTATGCTCCAGGTCGTGACAATATCCATATTTTCGGTTTATTTGCCTGCAGGTACAACAGTGAACACTTCAATACAGCGGGAAGAAGTGTCAAGACAGGTGAGTCGCCGTCTTGCATGCGTCTCCATCTTCACATGCTTGTTGTTGATACAAGACAGGAAGCAGCCTCTCTACTCCAAGCTTGAAAAATAGGCACTCGCATGCGTTCTTTGAGGTATCACTGAGGTGTACCTGCAAGAATCGCTGGCTTCGAGACTCATTGCGTCTTCCTTTGCCCTGCCACAATACTAGGGCGGACGTCTATGGCTTGTTTTCAGGTTTGATGTCTGTGGACATACAGTCCCACTGGACATGGAGCAGCACCCTGCTGCAGTCTGCAAACCAGGCTTTCCAATATGTAAGCTCACAGACCCTGCATCTCCTCATGCAGCATGAGGGTCCATGCTGCTCAGCAAGTGCAGACACCTTATGCCTTACATATCTTTGTGTGTACACCACAGCAGACATGACACATGCAGCCTGTAGTCAAACATCAAAGCAAACAGCATCTTTTGCCATGAGAGCCCTGCTAGAGTTAGCAGCCTTCTGCGCTGAGTCCTGAGCTGCCAAGCAGCTGTTGGCTGGCTGAATATTTTGTGACGTGACCTGCTGAACCTGCATGCAGGGTATTGCTGGGCCGTACTGGTATGCTGGTGCCGCTGTGGTGCAAATCCTGTGCTTTGGCATCATTGCTGTCTACATCAAGGTACGCAACACTCTGTTGTTCACTAAACATATTTATACAATTATTGTACATTGTACATATTATATTTATTCTAAACAACTGATGAGTCGTATCACTTTTGCTGGCTCCCCTGTCTGCAGCAGGACAGTGACAAGCTGCCTGTGTTTTGCGCTGCATTATGCTGGCAACCAGTTCCCGCAATGCAACTGCTCAAGTGAATTTTACATTGCAACTGCCTAAGTGCTTTGCACAACATGCTTGTGGAACCTGCAGAAACGAGCTCCAACTACGCACACAGTGCTTGAGATAGTGCAAGCAAGATGGGGCACAGGAGCCAGGCTGGTCAGCTTCATATCACACCTCCTGTCTGAAAGAGAAAAAAAGAGAAAGAAAATATGCTTTTCAGTGATCATGACAGGAACCTCCTGAGGCAGCAGCCCAAAGCACCTTCTGTCTGCAGTCTGTTCCCAAAGCTTGCTTGTGACACTATCTGTATGATACATGTACATGTGCATGCATGTCTAGATGTATACACAGATGGTATACATGTATTGTCAGTGCACTTGTCAACGCGTTTGAAAAGGGCTTGGAGTTTTGTTGCAGCATGTCTGGTCTGACGTACAAGCTTGATCAAGCGTTCCTGAGCACATGCCTGCAGCAGCAGCATAAATTGACATGTGACATGCAGCTGTCTCAGCAGTGACACCACATGCACGCTGCACAACTGTTAGTGTGGCACCCACAAAGAAGATCTTTTCAAGGCAACTTACCCTTGGTGTTGTCATGCAGGTGTTCTTCTACTTTCTCATGGGTGAGTGGCAGATGTGTGTCATCAAAGACATTGACACTGTCAGAGACGTACAAGAACTGCTGCACTGCAAGGAAACAATCTCTAGCTGATGTAGCACGCTACCCAAGCTGCTTTCAGCACATTTGCATGTTCTTGTGCCTACATGTTACATTAGCAGTGATGACACACAGACATGTGTGCTTTGTTGCAGTCACAGCAATCATTGTGTCTGGACAGCTCATCTTGGGTGGATCAGCTGTGATCACCGCCTTGACAGGTCATCACCTTCCGCTGCTCTTTGGCTGTGCATCCTGCATGTGCCTATGCACGTGTGTCTGTGCAATCAGAACTGCACATGCTAGACACTGCTTCAGCTCACATGACAAGCCTAACGTTCTGCTTATCACTGCGGTTGTGGATCGCTGCTGTTATCAGCAAATCTGTTTTTGTGACTATGACTGGTTCTGTCTGCAGGCATGAACATCTATGCAGCCATCTTCCTCATCCCTTTCACTGTGGTCTTGTACACATCAACAGGGGGCTTGAAGGTAGGCGCACACTTCTTCGTGAATGGTAACAGCTTTTTCGAAGGTTTGTATGGCAGTGCATGCGTCTGGCCTTGTCAGATGCTCTGCCCAAGCACCACAGAGACGCATAGAGCCAATTGGCTCTCTTGTTTTTCTCTCCATTTCCCCGATTTTCTCTCTGTCTCACAAAAAGCTTCGAGCGATTCTACCGAGTAGGATTCAGTCAGTTCAAAATAAGAAAAGTAGATAGAAACATTGTGACCATTGGTGCATGTACCTGACCTTGCTCTGTCATACATAACATGTTTACAACTGCAGTGTGTTTGCTTTGATCTTATGCTGACTTGCCCACAAAATATGCATATTATACAAAACATTATATAAACTTAAATATGCATACATATGTTTCTCCTGGTTTGCAGGCAACCTTCACCTCCTCTTACATACACACAGGTAAGTTACGAATCTGCATTTCTGCTGTCTAAAGTCATCTGGCTTGTCTTACATACACACAGGTAATTTGCACATCTGCATTTCTGCTGTCTAAAGTCATCTAGCTCGTCTTACATACACACAGGCAAGCTGCACATCTGCATTTCTGATGTCTCAACTCTTCTGGTTAGCATGTCATGCCACTGGACGACCTCATGCAAACGCACCGTTCACCTACTATCTGCAGTTTTGAAGTGCGATACTGTTGGAGACTCAAGCAGTTGTGCATACCAATGCAAGCCACGTCAAGAGTGTATCAGCAATGGTGCATCTGTATCAGCATCGTGGCTTGCAGAGGCCAGACACCACTGCCTTGCTGTGCAGTCATCACCTTCATTGTTCTGTTGATCTTCAAGTTGGTGACCTACACAACCAGCAGTAAATCCCTGACACTTCTTCCTTGCTATGCAGTCATCATCTTCATGGTTCTGTTGATTTTCATGTTTGTGACCTATACGACCAGCAGCAAATGCCTGACACCACTTCCTTGCTATGCAGTCATCATCTTCATTGTCCTGTTGATCATCATGTTTGTGACCTAACTGACGCCCCTTTCTTGCTATGCAGTCATCATCTTCATTGTTCTTCTGATCTTCATGTTCGTGACCTACACGACCAGCAGCAAGATCGGCAACATTGGCGTGATGTACAACAACCTGACTGAAGTGGCAAGGCTGAACCCGGTTGCCGGCAACAGGGGGGGCTCGTATCTCACATTCTGGTCGATTGCTGGTCTCAAGTTTGGCGTCCTGCAAACTGTCTCCTGCTGGGGTAAGCCACATAGAAAACAAAACAAAACAAAACAAAACAAAACAAAACAAAACAAAACAAAACAAAACAAAACAAAACAAAACAAAACAAAACAAAACAAAACAAAACAAAAAAGACTAGAATACACCTTTCGGCGTCATCAGAGTGACAAGCCAAGAATCACACCATGCTGCCCAGTACACGTAAGCCGCGTGTTTACATGCTGCACATTACATTGCTACTACTGGCTCAGCCCCAACTAAACCTGCCCTCCAGCTCTGCCAAGTGGCAGGCTGAGCAGCCAGGGCCTAAATGGTCACCAGCCTGATCATGTGTCATTGCACATGATCAAACCAAACCTGAGTTGCACAACCCTTACATAACTCTCTCTGGATGTGGAAAGGGTGAGCCGAGTATGGGAGCAGATTAGGTTCACGTAGCATGTGATCGCATCCGCCTGCTACAGGGATGCAGGACATAACACGGGACTGCCCAGGGGATGCAAGTTGAAAACTGGCAAAAACCTGCAGTTCAGTCCTAATGTACTGTTCTGGCCATAGGAGGCCCCAAAGGCTAAATCCCTTTTTCGGGGAGAAACTAGTGGATCTGCACAAGACATATTCTGCATCAGACTTACCTGCAGGTTGTACGCAGGCTATATGCATGATCGCAGTAAGTCTGGTTGTGATGGCTTCTCATCTGGGCAGGCCCAAAGATGGTGCTGTGGTGCGTCTGTAGGTATCACCATTGTGGACCAGGCATACTGGCAGAGCGCCATTGCTGCCCGACCCAGTGCTGCCTACAAAGGATACATTCTGGGTGGGCTGCTGTGGTGAGTGGCACATGGCATTTACATTTATAAATACTCTTGTGTACAATACTTACATAAATATATGTATAATGTAGTTATATATATATATTTTTATATATATATTTATATACAAACACTGTTTATGAGTATAAATAAATGGCATTACCTTGCTGCAGATGTTACTGATGTCACCGCCATAGCATCTATGTACCTGCCTCCTTGAGCTGCATTTGTTTCAGTGAGTCTGCACTGCCAATGAGTTCAGACGTTGCTTTTGCGAGCTGAGTTGCCTTTGCTTACGCACATGTGAACCTTGTAGGAATGTACTTGCATTGAGGCCTGCCTGAAGCCTGGCATGTCTGTATGTGCATGTGTGATGTGCAGGTTTGGGATTCCTTTTCGTCTGGCCACATCCCTGGGACTGGCTGTCAGAGCCCTGGATTTGCCCCTCACCATCACTGAAGCTGGAGATGGTGAGTCATGCAAACATAGGCATAATTTGCCAGTTGGATCAATGCCTATGCTTGGTCATGCTGGCTTACAAGCTTCTAATGCAGTTTCAGCTATTAGGTGCTCGTAGCTGATTGATTGCTCTTGCCAACTGCTGACAAGTTTTGGGAGGCTGCTGTTGCAATATCTGCTTTATGCAATCGTGTTCAATGCAATCATGTGCGACCTTGACCTACAACTGGACCAGCATCAGCCATATGGACCAGGCAATGATATCTTCAAACACGGAAGACCAGTGTTATTTATAATATACATACTTATATTATATATAATATAACATTATATAGGTACATATAATGTAGATATATTGTGAAGGGGTTCTTCAGGCATGCAGCAATCAGCAGTCTCTTCCCATATCACTTTCCATCTGTATGAGCGTGCGTGCAGGCTTAGTTCCCCCAGCGGCCGCCGTAGCGCTCCTTGGCAAGTTTGGGGCTATTCTCATTGTCATCATTGTTCTCATGGCCATCACGTGAGCTTCTCCTGCATCTTGAGTTTTTTCCAAGCTTTTCCTGAGGCAACTGTGCAACATGTAGTGCCCAGAAGCAGCAGCGCTGCTGATCACCTGCATGACATGTATGCCAGTTAGCTACACCAAACAATTCAGTTAGCATGACCAATTAGCCCAATTAACAGGAGCAAACAGCTATATAGGCTGATGTGAGCTTCATGTCACAAGCCTCATGCACCTGTTTACTTCAATGCGCATGCTTCCTATGTAAGCTGTGCTGTCAGTAACAGCATCAAGCATGTTGTTGTTCCTGCTCTAGACTTGAAAGCAAGCAGTGGCTTTTGCTCAGCCCTGTGTGTGTGTGTGTGTGAGTGTGTGTGTGTGTATGTGTGTGCGTGCGTGCATAGTGCGTGTGTGTGTGTGTGTGTGTGTGTGTGTGTGTGTGTGTGTGTGTGTGTGTGTGTGTGTGTGTGTGTGTGTGTGTGTGTGTGTGTGTGTGTGTGTGTGGGTGGCGCCATGCTGGCAAGAGTGTGTGCGTGCCATGCAGATCATCTGGGTCAGCAGAGATGGTGTCTGTCAGCTCCCTGGTAAGTCACACTACTTACACTACTTACTGGTCACTTACTGGTAACTTACAACACAACACAACCTATACAGCTGTGACACAAAACACACACACATGTGTTACAAAACAAGCTTGTTGGCATTGACATTCTTGACTGCACTATCCTGCTTGAAGGCACTTCATCCATGCTCTTGCCAGTGCACATGCGAGCAAGCGCACACATTAGCACAACAAACACAAGGCTGTACAGTAAGCTGACCTTCTGCAGTGAATGTATGTGCATGAGGGCTTACCATCCAGCGAGTGCATCCTGTATTTTCCAGCAACAAACAACTCTGTTTCAGTCAGTTCCTGATGCTTGGAAACCTTGGTCACATGCTGCATGGAGCTGCTTGTGCTGCCTCTGCTGCAAACCTGTTGTTGATGTGCAGATAACCTGTGCAACCCTGTGCAGATGACCTGTGCAAACCTGTACAAACCTGTGCAAACCTGTGCAGCTAACCTGTGCGAAACTGATGTGCAGATAACCTATGCAAGACTGATGTGCAGACAACTTGTGCAAACTTGATGTGCAGATAACCTGTGCAAACTTGATGTGCAGATAACATATGCAGACCTGTGCAACCCTAAGCAAACCTGATGTGCAGATAATCTGTGCAGATAACCTGAGCAAACCTGTGCGTATTAACCTGTGCAAACCTGATGTGCAGATAACCTATGACATCTACAAGCCCTACATCCATAAGGCGGCCATCCAGCCGGGAGCTGCTGCTAGTCTCACGTGTCTCCGTTGCCTTCTTCGGCTTAGTCATGGCCTGTGTCAGCGTCATATTCTACAAGGTATTACTCCTTTCATACCAGTCTTGCATATCCATGTGGCATGTGGCATTCTTGGGCTTAGTCATGGCCTGTGTCAGCATCATATTCTACAAGGTATTGCTCCTCCCATACCAGTCTTGCATATGCATGTTGGCATGTTGCATAGCATCAAGATAGTGGCTGCTGAAGCAGTGGTTCCCCTTTTTGGGGGGTGGGGGGTTGGGGGTTTGGGCAGTGGATGCATGCAGCTGCTGAGTTGTGCCATATTTCAACACATGAAATGCTATATAGCTCACGTGAATCAGCTGCTTCTAGGTAGAATACATGAATTGGGTGAATCGCAAGAAACCTAAGTCTTCATGAAAGAGTGGATGGGCACCAGTGTATAGGGTCGTTTAATTTACAACAGGGTTTAAACCCTAAACCCTCCAGGGTTTCAATGGTTGCTGACTCCCTGTCATGACTTGGAAATGGCAACGTGACTCCAAGCTTGAGAAGCTTCTGAGACCCAATCAGGCCTCCTGACAGCATTCCCCCTCTCTTTTTTTCATTGCTTTTTGTTTCAGCATTCCTGGCAGCATTCCTAGTCTTGCATTACTGTTGGCATCACACTTCCATGAGCCTCACGACAGGTCAGCAAGGCAGAAGTTAAACTTGTCTGCCTGCCTGCAGAGATCTGTGTCTTTGCTGATTGGCATCTGGGCACCTCTGCTGGGCCATTACAAACAGATCACACGCACTGGCTGTTGCTATTCAAGACCCATGCTTGTGTGCTATGTGGCAAGCAGAAAGTATGCATTTGTGCTCTATGGCAAGCATAACCTATGCTGTTGTGCTTGGTGGCAAGCGTGACTTGATGGCTATCTTGCTGGCATGCAGGCAAACATCAATCTGAATTTTCTGTATTTCTTGATGGCCACAGCGACCTGTGGTGCTGTGCCGCCACTGGCTGCATCAATCACATGGGCCAGGACCAGCAAGCTGGCAGCCATCACATGTGAGTAGTAATACTAATAACAATAAAAAGTAGTAATATTAATAGTAATAAAAAATATTAGTAATAGTAATAATAACAATACCAACAATAACAACAAAAACAATAATAATGACAATAAAAGTCAAAATGCTTTCCAGCTCATGATGAACTAGGTGCATGCAGGACATGTCTTGTCTCTCCATGTGAG